>Ga0247727_10002104_pt1 | contig 46092 bp, 36 predicted proteins | sample WisWelCaveWW1625_FD_202498 | JGI IMG/M metagenome (GOLD analysis project Ga0247727, IMG submission 202498) | Biofilm microbial communities from Wishing Well Cave, Virginia, United States - WW16-25 | ecosystem: Environmental > Aquatic > Deep subsurface > Groundwater > Cave microbial mat | place...
CTAGCTCAGCCGCGGCACGGGCATGGGCAGGGCACTGCTGAGCCCCACTTGACACGGCCGCGAGTGGTGAGTGAAAAGGGCCCCGAGGGGCGCCTTGTCGACTGCCAAAGAACGCGACTGGATTCCCGCGAGGCCTGTCGCTTTCGCGCGCGCGGTCAGCCGGCCCCACGCGCGTTGGGCGCTCGGGGCGACGCTCGCCGTCCTCCTGGCCACGGCCGCGTCGCGGTTGATGACCTACACGCTGAAGCTGCTCACCGACGCCGCGATCGCGTTCGGCGACGGTCGCGGCGATGCGACAGAGATCTGGCGTTCCGCCCTCGTGTTTCCCGGCGTGTACCTGGCCAACGAGCTCGTGTGGCGAACCAGCGGCTTCTGTGGCATGCGCTGGATCACCGGAGCGGTCGCCGAAGCGAGCCAGCGCCTCTTCGGCTACCTGTCGGACCACTCGGCGACCTACTTCAGCGACCGCTACGCGGGTGCGCTGATCAACAAGATCGCCAACGCCACGTCGGGAACCGAGCGGCTGATCGCGCAATGGCTGTGGCAATTCTTCCCGTGGATCGCGGAGCTGCTGCAGCCGCACGAGATCGTCGACCGCCCGGGCGCCACCCCGCTCGTCGTCACGAGCGCGCGCATCCGCTTCGAGGCGCTCGACTTCTCGTACAAGAACGCGCGCGTGTTCGCGGGGGACTTCGAGCTGGAGGTCGCGGGCGGCGAGAAGCTGGGGCTGGTCGGGCACAGCGGCGCCGGCAAGTCCACGTTGGTCTCGCTGCTGCTGCGGCAGTTCGAGCTCCACCGCGGGAGCATCCGGATCGACGGCCAGTCGGTTTCCGACATCACGCTCGAGTCGCTGCGGCGGGCAGTGGCGCTGGTGCCGCAGAGCGCGTCGCTGTTCCACCGTTCGATCATGGACAACATCCGCTACGGCCGGCTCGCGGCCAGCGACGAGGACGTGGTCGAAGCGGCGCGGCTGGCGGAAGCGGACAGCTTCATCCGCCAGCTGCCCCAGGGCTACTCTACCCGGGTCGGCGAGCGCGGCGTCAAGCTGTCCGGCGGTCAGCGGCAGCGTGTCGCGATCGCCCGCGCACTGCTGCGCCGCGCGCCGATCCTGCTGCTGGACGAAGCCACGAGCGCGCTCGACAGCGAGAGCGAGGCGGCGATCCAGGCGGCGCTCGTCGGCCTGATGCACGACAAGACCGTGATCGCGATTGCTCATCGGCTCTCCACGCTGCGCGCGATGGACCGCATCGTCGTGGTGGAGCAGGGCCGCATCGTCGAGGACGGCAGCCACGAAGCGTTGGTGCGGCAGGGGGGCGTCTACGCCAGCCTGTGGAACAGCCAGGTCTCGGGCTTCATCCCCGACTGAGGCAGCTCAGCCGGCTTCGCCCAGGAAGCGGAACAGCAGGTTGCGCGAGACGGCCAGGCGGTAGTCGGCGGTCGAGCGCACGTCGTCGATCGGCGAGACGTCCGCGGACACGAGCGCTACTGCCTCGCGCACGACGGCCGGCGTCAGGTGCTTGCCCTTCGCGAAGGCCTCGGCGCTACGGAGCCGGCGCACGGTGGGGGCCATGCTCCCGAGCGCCACGCGCAGCTCCTCGACCGTCCCGTCGCGCTTCAGCCACAGCAGCCCCGCGGCGACCGTCTTCGAGATCGCCTGGGCGGCGCGCGTGCCGACCTTGCGGAACATCGCGCGTTTCGGCGGGCGAGCTGGCAGCGGGAGCCGCAGCGACTCGATCAGCTCGCCCGGGGCGAGCCGCGAGCGCTTGGGGCCAGCGAAGAACTCGAGGAACGGGATCTCACGGCGGCCGCCGGCCGAGACGACGACCACGACGGCCTCGTAGACGGCGAGCGGCGGGAACGTGTCGCCGGCCGGCGACGCGTTCGCGACGTTGCCGCCGATCGTCCCGCGATTCTGGATCTGCACGCCGCCCACGGTGGCGCAGGCCTCAGCGAGCAGCGGGAAGCGCCGGCGCACGAGCGGGTGACGCAGCAGGTCGGTGTGCGTGACGAGCGAGCCGATGGCCAACGCATCTTTCGCCTGCCGGATGCGCGACCAGGCCCCGAGCGGCGAGAGGTCGAGGAACGTGCGGCCCGCGAGCCCGCCCGCATTCCACGCGACCATGAGGTCGGTGCCTCCCGCGATCGGGAGCGCGTCTTTGTGCTTTTCGAAGAGCCGGACGGCCTCGGCCGGCGTGCGCGGCCGCAGCATGCCGGCGGCTCCCGCGTCGCCCCTCACACGCGCCTCCGCGCCCGCGTTCGGCGCGCCGCCCCGCCGCGCGTGGCCTGCTGCACCGCGCGGACTATGTGCTGGTAGCCGGTGCAGCGGCACAGGTTGCCGGCGAGCTCGCGGCGAATCGCGTCGTCGTCGGCGCGGCCGCCGCGGCGCAAGTAGGCTGACGCGGTCATCAGCATGCCCGGCGTGCAGATCCCGCACTGCGCCGCGCCCTCGGCCAGGAACGCCTCCTGCAGCGGGTTCAGTCGATCGGGACGACCGAGCGATTCTACGGTGGCGACGCGGCGCCCCGACACCTGCGCGACGGGGATCAGGCAGCTCACGACGGCCTCGCCGTCGAGGAGCACGGTGCAGGCCCCGCACTCGCCCTCGCCGCAGCCTTCCTTGGTTCCCGGCAGCGAGAGGTCCTCGCGCAGGACGTCGAGCAGGCGCTTCATCCCGGTGCCGGCGTGCGAGCGGCGCTTGCCGTTGACGGTGAAAGTGACTCTCATGCCGCGGCGTCCTTCGCGAGGGCGCGCGCGATTCGCTCCGGGGTGATCGGGAGCGCATCGACGAAACGCCCGATCGCGTGCCGCACCGCCGCCGCCACGGCGGGCGCCGGAAAGTCCATCGGCAGCTCGCCGACGCCCTTCGCCCCGAACGGACCGAGCGAGTAGGGCGAAGGCACGAAGACCACGTCCATGCGCGGCGTGTCGAGCGTCGTAGGGATCGTGTAGTCGGTGAAGCGCGCGTTCTTCATCACGCCGCCCTCGTAGACCGTCGACTCGAGGAGCGCGTAGCCGAGCCCCTGCGTCGCGCCGCCGATCACCTGCCCCTCGGCGAAGAGCGGGTGGATCACGGTGCCGATGTCGGCCGCGATCCACACGCCGCGGATCGCGGTCTCGAACGTTGCCTTGTCGATTTCCAGCTCGATCGCCATCGCACCGTAGCTGTATGCCTCGTAAGCATCGCCCGTGTAGCTCTTGTCGTCCCAGCTCACCCAGTCGGGCTTGCGGTAGACGGCCTCGAAGCGCCGCGCCTCTGCCTCGCCGCACAGCCTCCGGGCCGCCGTCTTGAGCGTGGGCTGCGTGGCCGGGAAGCGTGCTTTGCCGGCGGTGACCGCCGCCTTCAGCTCGAGCGCCGCCTCGCGCAGCAGGCGCCCGACCATCATGCAGGTGCGGCTCGCGACCGTCGGGCCGCTATTCGGGACGCGCGCGGTGTCGGGCGTCTCGACCGTCACGAGCTCGAGCGGCACACACAGGGTCTCGGCGACGATCTGGCTGAAGAGCGTTGTGGTGCCCTGCCCGAACTCCGTGGAGCCCGAGAGCACGCGCAGCTCGCCGTCGCGCGTGAGCGTCACGGCCGCGCGGCTGCCGAGGTAGAGCTCGCCGCTGCCCGTGAAGCCCGCGCCGTGGTGGACGAGGGCGAGGCCGATCCCGCGCCAGCTGGGCCGCTTGGAGCTGCGGTTCCAGCGCGCACACTCGCGCGCGCGGCGTGTGTAGGCGCTCCGCTCGACACACGCTTCGAGCGCCTGCCGTGCGCCGACGCTCTCGCGCAGCGTCTGGCCCATCGGCAGCGTCGAGCCCGCCTGGACCGCGTTCTTGCGCCGAATCGCGAGCGGATCCATCCCCAGCTTCAGGGCGAGCCGTTCCATCTGCATCTCGGCAGCGAAGAGCGTCTGTGGCGCGCCGAACCCGCGGAACGCCCCGTTCGGCGGCGTATGCGTCATCACCACGCGCGAGCGGATGCGGACGTTGGGGCAGTCGTAGGGGCCCGTGGCGTGGAGCGTGCCGCGCGACAGAACCACGGGCGACAGCGTCACGTAGGCGCCGCCGTCCATCAGGATCTCGACGTCCTGCGCGACCAGGCGGCCGTCGCGTGTCGCCCCGCTGCGGAAGCGGATCACCGCCGGATGGCGCTTGGTCGTGGCCGCCATGTCCTCGTGGCGGTCGTAGATGATCTTGACGGGCCGAGAAGCCTTGCGTGCGAGCAGCCCGGCGTGCGCGCAGATGACGTTCGGGTACTCCTCCTTGCCGCCGAAGCCGCCGCCGGTCACCGCTTGGACGACGCGCAGCTTCTCCTCGGGCAGCCCGAAGGCCGCCTTGAGCGCCTTCACGACGTAGTGCGGACACTGCAGCGAGCCGAGCGCCACGAGCGTGCCGTCCTTCTCGAACCAGGCCGCGGCCCCATTGGTCTCGATGTAGGCCTGCTCCTGGTGCGGCAGGTGGTACTCGCCTTCGACCACGACGTCGGCATCCGCGAGCGCCCTCTCGATAGCGCCTCGCTCGATGTGGAAGCTCTTGAATACGGTCTTCGACTGCTCGGGGTCGAGAAGCGGCGCCTCTTCCTCGTAGGCGACGCGCACGTGCGCGAGCGCTGCGTAGGCCTTCGCGCGCACTGGATGGGCGACGAGCAGGATCGGCTCCATCAGGTGCCGGACGCGGTCCTTCGCGAGCAGCGGCTGGTCGTTCTCGATCAGCGCGACGTAGTTGGCCCCCGGGATGTCGTCGGCGGTCGCGACGACGTACTCGTGCCAGGGGAACGCCGGGTCGAGCGTGACGGAGCGGATCCGCCCGCATGCGATCGTCGAACGCAGTGTCGCCCCGAACAGGCAGCCGGGGAGCGCGTAGTCGTCGACGTACTTCGCGACGCCGCAGAGCTTCTCGGGACCCTCGCGCCGCCGCGCATTCCGCCCGACGACCTTGCTCACAGCCGGCATTCTAGCCGGCCAGGTAGACGTATGCTTCATGCGCGCGCTCCTTTCAGGCGTCAGGCGTCGCGCCGGGTTCGCGTGGCGGCGAGCCGGGCGCGCGCCTGGCGCACGCTCTCGCGCAGCAGCGGATCGGGGTCGTCGCGCCAGCTGTCGAGGTGGTGGGCGAGCGACTCGAGGCCGAGCGAGCCGATCGCGTAGGCGGCGCACGAGCGCAGCCACGGGTCGCCGGTGCTCGCGAGCGCCTCGATCCCCTGCTCGGGCGTCTCGACAGGGGCCCCCACCAGCCGCTGCGCCAGGTGCACGCGCTGGGCCTCGGGAATCTCGGGGTCCACGAGCGGCACGAGCAGCGCCTTCGTCTCCGGCCGCAGCAGGCTCTCGAGCAGGTCGAGCGCCTGGTCGTGGATCACCGCGTTGCCGGACTGCAGCGCCATCCAGGCGGCGCGGAAGTCGCGCCGCGGGTGAAGCAGGTCGAGCAGGCGAAAGATCCGCTCGAGCTCCTCGCGCATCGCCGCGCGCAGGCCGCGCTCGACCGTCTCCTGGCCGAGGCCCGGCTTGAGGATGATCCCGAGCACCTGGTAGGAGCGGTAGTGGCCCAGCACCTCGGCCCCGAGTGCCGACTCGAGCAGCCGCGGATCGATCGGGAGCGCGGGGCGGGCGTCGCGCATGCACCCGAGCGCCACCAGGATCCGCAGCCGCAGCGCCGCGTCACCGTCGAGCAGGTTGTCGGCGAGGACCAGGGCGGCGGCCTCGCCCCCGAGGCGCTCGAGCACGTCGGGAATCGCCCGGCGCGCGGCGGGGGGCGTGCGGCGGTCGCCGAGCGCCTCCGTGAGCGGCGCGAGCGACTCCTCGCCCGCAGCCAGAAGCGCCTCCTTCGCGTCGCCCGCCAGCGCGGGCTCGCCGAGGCGCGCGACCAGCAGGTCGACGAACGCGTGCGGATCAAAGCGCCCCACGGCGCGGATCGCCGTCCGCGCCACCTCGGGGTCCTCGTCCGACACCAGGCGGCGCAGTGATTCCTCGAAGGGCAGCGGCATCCGCTCGGCGAGGCGCGCCGCCTCGAGCCGCGTCCTTCGCCCCGGCTCGCCGGCCTCGGCCACCATCGAGGCGAAGAGCGGCTCCGCGGCGTCGAGCCGCCCGTCGCCGAGCCGCGCCAGCACCGCCACCACGGCCGAGCGCACCGAGAAGTCCGGGAAGTCGGCGAGGTCGTTGACGCGCGCGAGCGGGTCCACGTTCGCGTGGCGCGAGAGGTAGATGAGCGCCTCGGTGCGGACGTCGAGGTCGGGGTCGTGGAGCAGCGCCTCCGCGCGCGCCGCCACCCTGAGATCGCCGGCTTCGCTCAGGATCGCGAGCGCCCGCCGGCGGACCTCGGCGTCGCCGTGGTCGAGCAGCCCCCGCACGGCCGGGTGCGCGGCGGTGGCGTGGCTCCCGGCCCCCAAGAGCTCGAGCGCGTACAGGATCTCCTTCGGGTCGACGGCGCCGAGCCGGGTGGCGAGCACCTCGGTCGTCTCGCGGTCGAGCACGGGTGTCGAGGCCCGCTCGGTGTCGAGGCGGTGCTGTTGCAGGCTCTCCTCGAGCGTCGCCACGTAGCGGTGATGCGCCCGCGAGGCGAGCAGCAGCCAGAGGCCGATCGCCGGCAGTGTCACCAGGCTGAGCCGTGGCGCGCTCAGTCCACCGAGCGTCGCGAGCGCGAGAACCGCGACCCCGGCCAGGCCGTCGCCCGCACGCCAGGCCACGGTGTCGATGAACGACTTCGCGGGCAGCTTCAGCGCCGTCGGGACCGGCAGGTAGAGCAGCTCCATCGCCGGGCGGTCGATCGAGTAGCGCAGCACCTTGTCGACCCCCTTCAGCAGGATCGCCGCGACGAGCGTCGCGAAGGCGAGCAGGCCGGCCGAGCCCGTGAGCAGGCCGAGCGGCAGCAGGAACAGCACCGGCCCGAGCCCGAGCCGGCGCAGCACGCTGGCCGTGAGCAGGAACTGCGTGGCCACGCAGAGCACTCCCACCCAGGCGTTGAACGTGCCGAAGAACGCGGCCATCGCGTTCTTGTCGACCAGCGCTTGTTGGGCGATCGCCTTCAGCTGCCAGCTCGCGACCGCGGTCACGAAGGAGGAGAGCACGACGATCACGGTGATCGCGCGCAGGTGGGCGGACCCCAGCACCAGGCGCAGGCTGGCGCGCAGGCCGACCCGGTCGGACGCTTCTCCCGCGGCGTGGCGGAGCGCGGCCGGCCGCCTCTGCCAGAGCGCGGACACGAGCAGCGTGGCGAGCAGCAGCAAGCCGGACATCACCACCAGCAAGCTCTCGGCGCCAAAGCGGCGCGCGAGCGCGCTCGAGAGGAAGCCGCCGACCGTGGCGCCCAGGGTGGCGCCCGCCCCCACGAAGCCGAAGAGGCGGCGGGCCTCGCGCGAAGTGAGGACGTAGTTGGCGAGCGTCCACACCTGGGCGGGGGCCAGCACGCCGAGCACACCCACCCAGATGTAGACGGCCGGGAACAACCACGCGGGAGGCGACCCGTGCGCGAGGACCGCGAACACGAGGCCCACCGCGCCGAAGACGAACAGGCTTCCCGAGACCAGGCGGTCGAGCGACAGCCGCCGGCCCGCGCGCACGTAGAGCGCGACCACCACGCCCACCATCAGGAACAGCGACATGTCGGCGAACGGCAACAGCGAGGCGTCGAAGCGGCCGAGGAAAAGGGCGTCGCGCGCGACCTGGCCCATCAGGTAGGCGCAGATCACGAGGAACAGGTAGGCGAAGAGGAGCAACCCGCGGGGGAGATCCCCCCGCTGCAGACGCAGAAGCCGCTCCAGGGCGCGGGTCATCGAGGAAGCGCGGGCATTAAACCAGAGCGCGCCACCGGTGTACACTCTCGTCGCCTCATTTCCGAAAGGACGGCCCCATGAAGAGAGCCTCGTCGCTCCCGTGGTTGATTCTCGCGGCGTCGGCTGCGGCCTTCCTGCCCGCGGCTGCCGCGACCCAGGCGCCGGCCGCCGCCCCCCAGGCGACCCCGGCGACCACCGCCCAGGCCGCCGCAGAGCACGCCGTAGCGCCCGCCCTGGCTACGGGATCGAAGGTCTGGCTGGGCCGTCACGCCGAGTTCGAGGAGTACCTGAAGACCGCGGCGATCGACAAGGTGGGCGACGTGCCGATCGGCGTGACGAAGCCGAAGCGGGCCTTCTTCACCAAGGGCGGCCTCGCGGAGAGCGCCGCCCTCAAGTACCTGCCCTCAGGCATCAAACAGGGCTACTGGGAGGCCTACAAGTCCGAGATCGCGGCGTACAAGGTCGACCGGATCCTGGGACTCGACATGGTCCCCCCGACGATCGAGCGCCGCGTGGGCCCCGACCTCGCCTCGCTGCAGCTCTGGGTCCAAGGCTGCGTGCACCTCAAGGAGCGCGACCAGTCCAAAGTCTCCCGGCCGATCGCGTGGGCGAAACAGGTGTGTCGCCAGCGCACCTTCGACAACCTGATCGCCAACATCGACAGGAACGCCGGCAACCTGCTGGTGGACGACGAGTGGAACCTGGTGCTGATCGACCACTCACGGGCGTTCGCGAGCAACAGCATGCCCTTCCTGAAGCAGATGACGCGCATCGACCGCGATTTCTACGAGCGTTTGAAAGCGCTCGACGAGGCGACGCTGATGCCCGAGCTCAAGCCCTGGGTGCTGAGCGGGGGCTCGGTCCGCGACCTGCTGAAGCGCCGCGACAAGATCGTGGCTCGCTTCGACGAGCTCGCCCGCGAGAAGGGCGAAGCGGCGGTGTTTCCGTTCTGAGCGTTCCCGTGATGCGACGCCGCGTCGTCCTGGCCCTGCTCGGCGCGTCGCTGCTCCCGGCCACCCTCCAGGCGAAGGACGAAGGCTGCGATCTGACGAACGTCCCGCGCGTGGTGGCCGTGGGCGACGTCCACGGGGCCTACCGCGAATTCCTCGCCGTGCTGCGCCTCGCGGGAATCATCGACCCGAAGGACCGCTGGTCGGGCGGCAAGACGCACCTCGTGCAGACGGGCGACATCCTGGACCGCGGGACGGAGACTCGCCCGGTGATGGAGCTGCTGATGCGGCTCGAGGGCGAGGCGCGCAAGGCCGGCGGGCGGGTGCACGCCCTCCTCGGCAACCACGAGGTCGCGAACGTCCTCGGCGACCTGCGCTACGTAAGCCGGGAGGAATACAAGGCGTTCGAGACGCCTCGCTCGCGCGAGACCTGGGACGCGTTCTACCGCTCGCGCTCGGACGCCGCGCAAGAGCGCGCGAAGGAAGCGAAGCAGGAGTTCGACGAAGCGGCGTTCCGCAAGAAATTCGAGGAGGAGGCGCCGCTCGGCTTCGTCGAGCGGATCCAGGCGTTCTCGGAGAAGGGGCGCTACGGCAAGTGGCTGCGCGAGCACCGCGGCATGGTGAAGATCGACGGGATCGCTTTCCTCCACGGCGGCCTCACGCCCGAGGTGGCGGCACTCGGTTGCGAGGCGATCAACGCCACCGCGCGCCGCGAGATCACGGACGACATCGCGAAAACGCGCCTCACGCCGCTCGCGACGCTCGCGGCGGGCGCGAACGGGCCCTTCTGGTACCGCGGCCTCGCGCGCGAGGACGAGACGGCGTTCCTGCCCACGCTCGAGCGGGTGCTGCAAGGGATCGGCGCGCACGCGGTCGTGATCGGCCACACGGTGACCGGCGACGGGCGCATCAAGCCGCGCTTCGGGGGTCGCGTCGTGATGATCGACGTCGGGATGAACCCGCTCTACGGCCGCAACCTCGCCGCGCTAGAGGTCGGGCCGGACGGCCGCATGAGCGCGCTCTACGAGGGCCGGCGCGAAGAGACTCTCCGGCCCAGGTAGTGAGCTGCGACGACCTCTTCGGCGGGCTTGTTTTCGAGCTCGAAGTCATTGCTGTTGGTGCCACTGTGGCCGGGGTGGGAGAACCACTTCCACCAATAGACCCCGCCAACCCATCTCTGCGGCCACACGGCCTCGAAGAACGCCTCATACGCTTCGGCCTGGATGCGAAGATCGACCGGCGCCGTTCGTGGAATCTCCCAATGCCGCCATGCTCCGAAAGGGGCACTGCGGTATCCGAGTTCTGTAAAGACGACCATCCGGCCTTGCCGAGTCGAAAGGTTGCGCAGACGGGTAGCCAGGGGCCGCCACGCTTCCACCAGTGTGCGGCGCTCCGGTGAGGCGGCGTTGGCCAATGGCCAGTACGCGTTCACACCCATGAAGTCCAGGGCGTCCCAGTAGGGTACGCGAAACACCTCATCGGTTTCCGCAGCGTACGTGAGGGCCCCACTGTAGACGCGCCGGACCGCGGTGATGAGGCGCCGCCACTCGGGCTCGTGGGCCGTGATCTTCGACAACTCGTTGCCGATGCACAGGGCACCCACGCCTTCCTCTTCCGAGAGGAGCGCATAGTGCAGGATGAACCGCTCGTAGGTCTGGAACCAGGAGGCCCGGCTATCGGCAAGCGGCGCGATCGAGCCCGGCCAGTGGGGCGCCGGCAACCAGATGTGGGGTTTCATCATGACGTTGATGCCAAGTGCTCGCGCCTGGCGGATCGCTCCTCGAACCCTCTCGTCCGTCTCCGCAATGCCCGCCTTGCCGTTCCCGACCCAGCCAAACGTCGGGCCTTGCGGATCACCCTGGAAGCCGAAAGGGGTAACCGAGATCCAATTCACTCCCATATCTCGCAGCCGCTGGAGCGACCTCGCTGATTCATGAGAACCGTAACCACTGCCTGGCATCAGCGAATGCGCGTAGCACATGCCGCGGTGGCGCCCGTCCACAAACGCTCGGCGCGCTAGGGCGGCAGAGTTACGGGCAGGATGCCCGGCGCCCAGAATCGACAGGAGCGCTATGACGGCAAACGGCCGCCCGTTCCGAAACCCGTCAGCGACGAATCGGGGCATCGTCAAGCCGCTCTCTTTCCCGCCTACTCGAGGAGCTTTGCGAAGCTCTCGCGGGACGAGCCGTCCTTCGCCACCTCGATGACGCCCAGCCGGCGCGTCCCGTCCCGAAGGAAGTCGATGCGCATGTAGCCGGCGCGCGAGGCCCGGTAGAGCGAACCGGGCACGTTTTCCACGTGGCTCGTGTGCCCGAAGCTGCCCGTGCCGCTCACCAGCACGCGGCCCCAGTCCGGGCTCTCGATCACCTGAAGCGCGTGCTCGTGGCCTGCGGCCCAGGCGAGCGGCGGATGGTCCGCGGCTGCGCGCGCGAGCGACTCGCGCATGTGGCGATACTCGCGACTCGCCTGGTCCTGTGGCGAGGCGCCCGACTCCCGCGACTTCGGGTAGATCGACCCGATGAGCGGCAGCGGCAGCCACAGACCGCGCTTGGCGTCCGTCAGCGGGAAGAGATGCTGCCGCAGCGTGAAGCGCCCGCCGTGGGGCCCGCCGCTCACGAACGGGTGGTGCGACAGGACCACGACGTCACGGCCCCCGGCCGCGGCGAGCGCGGCGCGCAACGAAGCCAGCACCTCGGCCTCCGAGTCCGTCTCACAGGCAGAGCTTGGATCCTCGGGCCGCGCGTGGGCGTGAAGCCACCATTGCGTATCGAGTGCGACCAGCCGCAGGCGATCCGAGATATCGATCAGCTCCGGGCCCGGACAGCCGCCGCTCGGCTCGAACGAGACCGTGGGTCCGCCGCGCGCCTCGAGGTGTAGCTCCTCGCGTTTGACGGCCTCCCAGCCGTCCTTGCCGCTCTTCTGCCAGTCGTGGTTCCCGGGAACGAAGACGGCCTGCGCGCCGCTGCCCTTGGTGGCGTCGACCAGCGCATCCAGCCGGCGCTCCATCTCCTTCCGGTCGCGGTGGTCGGGCGGGGGCAGGCCGGCGGGGTAGAGGTTGTCGCCGAGGAAGGCGACCGCTGCGCGCGCGCCCGCGAGGGCGAGCTCTCGGCGCAGGCTGATGAGCACCGGCTCGCCCCGCTTCGCCGGCTGTCCCGCGTCGCCGATCAGGAACAGCGTGAGAGCGATGGCGTCGGGCTCCGACCGCCCCGGAGTCTGGGCGGGCGCGGCCGGGCCGGCCAGAACCAACGCCAGAAGCCCGCTGCCGACAGGAGCGCTGCGTCTCATCGAGCTACCGTAACACGCTAGAATCCGCCTCTCGGCGAGGAGTAGCAGATGACCACGGGCGACGCGTGGGTAGTGGTCGGGCTCGACAACGGCGGCAACAAGAACAACGCCACCGTACTCGACGCCTCCGGGCGCTTCCTGGTGGCCGAGCTGATCGAGAGCCCGAGCCGCGTGACGGAGGGCCCCGAGGTGGCGCTCGCGGCACTCGTAGGCTCGTTCGAGGACGTGCTCGCACGCACCTCGACCTTGCGCGAGCGCGTGAGATCGGTGGGGCTCGACACGCCGGGGCCGGCGAGCGCTACGGGAGTGATCTCCTCGCGCGGCTCCACGAACTTCGCCCACCCGGGATGGCGCAACTTCGACTTCCGCGGCGCGCTCGAGGCCCGCCTCGGGCTGCCCGTCGTCTACAACAACGACGGCAACGCCGCGGCGCTCTACGCGCACTATCAGCTCTTCGGCCCGCTCGCGCTGCAGCGCGCCTCGATCTCCGCGATCGGCACCGGCTTCGGCGGCGGCGTGATCGAGAAGGGGCAGGTGATCAAGGGCGCCGCAGGGTTCGCGGGCGAGCTCGGCCACGTGCACATCCCGCTCCATGGCCTGCTCGAGCCCGACCAGCCGCTGCCGCACTGCAACTGCGGGTTCGTGGGCGACGCCGAGAGCATCGCCTCGCTCACCGGGATCGAGAAGAACCTGCTGCCGTACTGGCTCGCGCGCTACCCCGGCCACGAGCTCACGAAGGCAGAGTCGGTCGCCAAGGCCGCCAAGCTGGTGCGCGCCTTCGGCGAGGAAGGCGACGCGATGGCGCTCGCCATCTTCGAGCAGCAGGCGAAAGCGGTGGGGCGCCTCTTCACGATTGCGGCCAACTTCACCGACCCCGACGCCTACTTCCTGGGCGGCGGCGTCGTCGAGGCGGCGCCCCACTTCCGCGAGTGGTTCCTCGCGAAGGTGCGCGAGCACACCGCACTCAAGGAGGAGCAGGCGCGGGCGTCCCGCCTGGAAGTAGTGCCCGACCTCGACATGGCCGGTGCGCGCGGCGCGGCGATCGCAGCGCTCGAGACGGTCCACGGCCGCTGAGGCCGGAAAGCGCCTTCAGAGAAACGGGTTCACCACCCGAACGCTGCCGTAGCTCCACGAACTTCGCCCACCCGGGATGGCGCCCGGCTCCGGTGGCTCAGGCCGGCGCGGCTTTCGATTCCGCCAGTCCGGCCGCCCGCTCCGCAGCCGCGACGGGCTCGCCGAGGACGACTCGAAGCTCGTGTCGTCCACCATCGTCCGACAATGGAATCGCGTGCGGGTCGACGGGCTTGCCGTCGAGCACCGCCTGGGCGACACCCCGCGAGCGGCGCTCCGGGTTCCGGACGTCGATCGCGTAGCGTGTCGTGCCGAAGCGCCATGCGAGCTCGTACGCCGGCCAGGCTGCCGGGATGCAGGGGTCGATCTCGAAGCTTGCGCCGCGCCGCCTTAGGCCAAGGATGCTCTCGAGGCCGGCCCGGTACATCCAACCCGCCGCGCCGGTGTACCAGGTCCAGCCCGCCCGACCGGCGTGGGACAGGTGCGCGAAGACGTCACCCGCGAGGACGTACGGCTCGCCCTTGTAGCGCTCGACGCCGGCCACGCTGCGGGTGTGGTTCGCTGGGTTGAGCATGTGGAACAGCTCGACCGCTTCGTCGCCGTACCCCAGCCGCGCCATGGCCATCACCGTCCATACGGCAGCGTGGGTGTACTGGCCCCCGTTCTCGCGCACCCCGGGCGGGTAGCCCTTGATGTAGCCGGGCTCCTGTAGCGAGCGGTCGAAGGGAGGCGTGAGCAGCGCCAGCAGCCGATGTCCGCGACGCACGAGGTGGGCGCGGACCGCATCGATGGCGCGGTCGGCGAAACGCTCCGGCACGGCCGCCGAGAGCACGGCCCAGGACTGGGCAACCCCGTCGATCCGGCAATCCTCGTTCTGGACCGACCCGAGCGGCGAGCCGTCGTCGTAGTACCCGCGCCTATACCACTCGCCGTCCCACGTCCGCTCGAGCACACCCTTGAGCCGGGCGGCCTCGCGGCGGTAGCGCTTGGCACGCTCGGCGTCGCCGCGTTCATGGCACAGCGGCGCGAACTCGCCGAGCACGCTGTGCAGGAAGAAGCCCAGCCAGGTGCTTTCGCCGCGGCCCCGCCAGCCCACGCGGTTCATCCCGTCGTTCCAGTCGCCGCTTCCGAAGAGCGGCAGCCCGTGCGCGCCGGCGGTCAGGCCCTTGTCGATCGCCCGCACGCAATGATCGTAGAGCGAGCCAACCGCCGCCGACACCCGCGGCGCCAGGTAGGCCTCCTGCGCGTCCGGAGCGAGCGCCGGGGCTTCCAGGAACGGCACGCTCTCGTCGAGCACGCCCGCATCGCCCGTGGTCCGCGTGTAGTGCGCCGCCACGTACGGCAACCACAGCAGGTCGTCCGAGCAGCGGGTGCGCGTGCCCCGTCCGCTCGGCTCGTGCCACCAGTGCTGGACGTCGCCTTCGACGAACTGATGGCCGGCCGCCCGCAGCAGATGCTCGCGCGTGAGGTCCGGCCGGGCGAGTGCGAGCGCCATCGCGTCCTGGAGCTGATCGCGGAAGCCGAACGCCCCGCCGGGCTGGTAGTAGCCGGAGCGCGCCCACAGGCGGCAGCTCAGGTTCTGGTAGAGGAGCCAGCGGTTCATCAGCAGGTCGAAGGAGTCGTCCGGGGTGCTCACCTGCACCGCGTCGAGCGTCCGGTCCCACGCCCGACGCACGGCGCGGAGCGCGGACTCGGCCGCCGCCGCGGAGCCGTGGCGCGAGACGAGGTCACGCGCCGCGGAGGCGTCCTTGGCCTGGCCCAGCAGGAACACCACGGCTCGCGTCTCGCCGGGGCCGAGCGAGACCGAAAGCTGCAGCGCCGCGCAGGGATCGAGGCCCGCGCCGAAGCGACCGGAGAGCGTCTCGCGGGCGAGGGCTGCCGGCTGCGCGAGCGACCCGTTGCGGCCCAGGAACGACGCCCTGTCGCCGGTGGCCGAGCGTGAGGCCTCGCTCGCGTGGGCGAAGGCCACGTGTCCGGGATACTCGGTGTTGTAGGGATTGCGCGCCAGGATCGCGCCGGTCGCGGCGTCGAGCTCGGTCACGACGTGGAGCGCCTGGCCCTCGCGTGGCGGACCCAGGATCCACTCGTTGTAGGCGAAGACGCTCAGGCGACGAGGAAGATCGCTCTGGTTCGTCAGTGTCAGCCGCGAGAGCTTCACGGGATCGTTCGCGTCCACGAACACGTCGAGCTCGTGCCGGATGCCGCACGCGAGCCGCGAGAAGCGGGTGAGGCCGGCCGAGTGCCGGATCAGGAAGCGGCTGGTTGCGGTGCGACGCAGCGGGCCCGGCGTCGGAGACCACGCTTCGCCCGTCTCGTCGTCGCGAATGAACAGCGCCTCGGCCGTCGGGTCGCTGACGGGGTCGTTGGCGAACGGCGTCAGGCGGTTCTCGCGGCTGTTCCCGGCCCAGGTGTGGGCGGACCCCGAGGCGGTGACCAGGGTGCCGAACAAGGGATTGGCGATCACGTTGGCCCACGGCAGCGGCGTCTGCGTGTCTCCGTCGAGCAGCACCACGTAGTCTCGCCCGCCGTCGCCGAAGCCGCCCAGGCCATTGGCCAGGGCGAGCGGTGGCACCTCGAGACCCGCGCCAAACGCAGCAGCGGGAGGATCCGGCTGCCGTGAGGGCACGAGGTCGGGCGGCTCCGGCTCGGGCCAGTGGGCGTAGGCGTGCTCGAGCTGTGCCGACAAGGCGCCGCGATCGCCGCTCAGCACGGCCCGCGCCACGGCCGCCAGCAGGACGCGTTCGGCTTCCCCCATGCGGTCCCCGCGCAGCAGGTAGGCCCCGCCGGGCTGGTGGCTCCACGCCCTCCACGGACCGTTGTCGAGCAGCGCCGTGAGCTGGCCGTGCATCTCGTCGAGATAGCTGACGGGGTGCTCGTTCAGGATCACGACGTCGGCGCGCAGCCCCTTGAGCCTCCAATACTCCTGCGCCTGCAGCACCTCCCGGACGAGCGGCAGATCGTCTTCCTCGACCACGCGCAAGAGGAGGATGGGCAGGTCCCCCGAGATGCCGTGAGGCCAGAGGCCTTCCTGGCCGAGCTGGCTCCTGGCCAGGAGCTCCGGGCCCGCGCGCAGCGAGTGATCGGCGTACAGCACGCGCGACGCCAGTCGCTCGTAGAGCAGCGCGTCCTCGCTCGTGATGCCGAGGTGCCGCAGCGCGCTCTGCGCGTGTGCGAAAGCGAGGGCGAAGGTCCGCGCCGCCGAGCTCGGCTCGTGGTACTTCTGGGCGAGCGCCAACGCCGTGTCGCGCGAGAGCGCCATGCCCGTCGCGAACGACAGCCGCACGAAGCCGCCGGGCGCGAGCCGGACGCGCAGGCGCAGGCTGACCACGGGATCGAGCACGACGCCGATGGTGCCGGAGAGCGAGCGCCCGTCGAGGGCCCGGGGAGCGTCCGTCGAGCGCCCGCGGCCGAGGAAACGCGAGCGGTCCGTCTCCCATTCGAGGGGACCCTGCGTACGGCCTTCCTGGCTCAGGACGTGCACGGCCCAGAGCGCCGCCTCGTCCGCCGAGCGCGGCCGACGGCCGCACAGCAGCGCCGTTCGCTCCGGGAGGTACTCCGTCTCGACGAATAGCTTTCCGAAAGCGGGGTGGGCCAGGTCGTCCGCCGCCGGGGCGAGCACGATCTCGGCGTAGCTCGTGATCTCGATCTCGCGGGGGCGGCCACTGTGGTTCGTCACGGCCAGCCGCCGCACCTCGACGTCGTCCTCCGGCGAGACCGCGATGTCGAGGAGCGACCCGATACCGTCGTCGCGGCGGCTGAACGTCGCTTTCTCGGCGAGGAAGGTGACCAGGTAGTCCTCCGGCTCCGTCCCCGTCGGATGATGGGTCGCGGACCACACGGCCCCGCTGCGCACGTCCCGGAGGTAGATGAACTGGCTTCCCGGATCGCGTGTGGTGTCCTCGCGGTGGCGGGTCACGACTCGGCCTCGGCAGAAGCTGGCGCCCCCGCCGGCGTTCGTCACGACCGTGGTGTAACTGCCGTTCGACAGGAACTGCGCATGCGGCCACAGCGTGTGCGGGGAGCGGAAGCGACGCAGGGACTGCGCGACCGCTGGACCGGCCGCGCGTGTCTCCTCCACAGGCCGGGGCTGGGTGATGGCTGCCTCGCGCGGTACCCGCTCCTGCAGCAGCAGCTCCGTGGCCTGCACGCGCGGATCGGCGTGGAAGCGCCTCACCATCGGGTCGCCGAGCAGCACGTTGGCGAGCGAGACGAGCGTCATGCCCTGATGGTGGGCCATGAAGGTCCGCACCACGGTTCCGCCGGACGGGCCAGTGCTCTCGCCTGTGGCCAGCTCGCCGACCGTCGAGTGCGTATAGTCGATCGCCTCGTAGTACCCGTAGGCACCCGCATGCCCTTCGTCCGACAGGCGCCGCAGGTTGCGCGCCGCGAGCTGCGGCTCCACCATCGCGGCGAGCGCTGTCGCGTACGGCGCCACGACCAGCTCGTCGGCGAGGCCCCGTTTCAGGCCGAGGCCGGGGACGCCGAAGGCCTTGTACTGGTAGTTGCCGTGGCGATCGGTGAGGTTGTAGGCGCACTCGGACATCCCCCACGGCACGTCCCGCTCGGCTGCGTACTCGGCGTGGCGGCGCACGGCCATACGGCAGCTCTGGTCGAGGAGCGTCTCGGGGTAGCTCTTCATCACGAGCAGCGGCATCAGGTACTCGAAGGCGGTGCCGCTCCACGACAGGAGCGTCGGCGTGCCGTGGACACTCGTGACCAGCCGTCCCAGGTGGAACCAGTGCGTCTCGGGGAGCTCGCCGCGCGCGATGGTGATGAAGCTCACGAGCCGCGCCTCCGAGGCCAAGAGGTCGTAGTACGAGAGGTCCAGGCGACCCGGACCCTCGGCGTCCGGCAGGCGAAAACCGATCGAGAGGATCCGGCGCTGCGGGTCGTAGAGGAAGCGGAAGCCCATTCCGTCCGCGAAAGCCGAAGCGCGCAGGGCGAGATCCACCAGGCCCGCCTCGCGCAATCCCTCGGCGAGCGTCATCAGTGAACCGGCCAGGTTCCCGCTGTCGACCGTCGAGACGTAGCGGGGCGGGAGCGCCGCCAGGCTCTCCGTGTCGTACCAGTTGAGCAGATGGCCCTCGTACCGCTCCAGGCCCTCCATCGTCGTGAGGGTCGCGTCGACCCTCAGGGCGAGGACATCGGTGGCGATCAAGCCGAGGTCGTGAGCGGCCAGTGTCGCGAGCAGCCCCATCCCGATGTTCGTGGGCGAGGTCCGATGCGCCACACGGGGCTCGGGCGTCTCCTGGAAGTTGTCGGCGGGCAGGTGGTGGTCCTCGGGGCCCATGAAATCCTCGAAGTAGCGCCACGTGTCGCGGGCCACGCGCTCGAAGAAGGCGCGGTCCTCGGGGCCGAGCTCCCGCCGCCGCTTGGGCACGGGCCGGCTCAAGGCGTGGGCGACGAGCGGTGCGGCGGCCCAGAGCGCGAGCACCGGCACCGCTACCGCGAGCGCGGCCGGACGCACCGCCCACACCAGGACGAGGCCGGCGAGTGCTATCAGCGGGCTCGCGATCATCTCCATGGCGAACGCCCGAGCGCCGCTCCCGCCGTGTCCCCGGGCGGCGCTCGCGGCGGCCGTCTCCCACTCCAGCAGCCGGCGCTTCGTGGCCCAAAGCCGCACGAGCGTCAGGCCGATCGCGTGCACTCTCTCCCAGGCCTGGCTGGCGAGGAACGTCAGCTGCAGAGCGGTCTGCGCCAGGGACGTGCTCGCGTCTTCTCTCACGACACGCAGGAAGACGCGCCACGGCTGCTGCGGTGGCGGACCGCCGACCGTCTTCAGGGCCAGCGGATAGAGGTTGAAGGCGAGCGCGGCCAAGAGCGCCGCCGTCCAGACCCCCGGGTGGCCGGGAAGCGCCGTCCAGGCGAGCAGCAGCAGGGCCACCGTCGCGGGCGCCATCAGGCTTCGTCTCAGGTTGTCCAGGATCTTCCAGCGGGAGATCGGCGGCAGGCGGTTGCGACGCAGGCCGGACCGGGTCGGGACGACCGGGAACAGCCACCACAGGATCTGCCAGTCCCCGCGCACCCAGCGGTGCTGGCGGCGCGCATGGGCGAGGACGCTCGAGGGGTAGTCGTCCACGACCTCGATGTCGGTGACGAGGGCGGTGCGCGCGTAGAGCCCCTCGAAGAGGTCGTGCGAGAGGAGAGCGTTCTCGGGCACGCGCCCCTCGAGGGCCGTGACGAACGCATCCACGTCGTAGAGCCCCTTGCCAGTGAAGATCCCCTCGCCGAAGAGGTCCTGGTAGGTGTCGGAGACCGCGGTCGTGTAGGGGTCGACGCCGGTGTGCCCGGCGTAAAGCCGCGCGAACAGCGAGCCGGCGGCGCTCGCCATGGTCACGCTCACGCGAGGCTGGAGGATCCCGTAGCCTTCGGTGACGCGGCCGAGACGAGGGTCGAAGAGGGGCTGGTGGAGCGGATGGGCGGCGATGCCGATCAGCTTCTTCGCGGCGTCACGCGGCAGGCGCGTGTCGGAATCGAGCGTGATGCAGTAACGGACGGCGGGGAAGACGGAGGCGTCGCCGGCCTCCACCGAGAAGCTCGTGTCCGTGGCGCCCCGCAGCAAGCGGTTCCACTCCTCGATCTTGCCGCGCTTGCGCTCCCAGCCCATGAAGACGCCTTCCTGCGGGTTCCACTGCCGCACGCGGTGGACGAGGTAGAAGCGGTCGTTGCGGCCCTCGGCGTGGCGTGCGTTCAGGGATTCGATTCCCGCACGGGCGGCGCTCAGGATCGCCGGGTCGTGCGGCATCTCGCGCGCGGGCGCGTCCGTGAAGTCGCTCAGGAGCGCAAAGTGGACGCGGGGATCGAGGTTGCCGAGGGCCAGCACCTCGAGATGCTCGAGCAGCTCGGACACCCTCTCGACGCTCGTCAGCAGCGTCGGCACGACGACCATGGTCCGTGCGCGCTCCGGCACTCCGCCGAGGAAGTCGAGGCGGGGGAGCCGCCGCGGAGGGGCGTAGCGGACGCACAGGCTCTGGACGACGGCGATCGCCACGTCGCTGGCAGGAAGCAGCAGCAGCAGCGCCACCCAGGCCAGCGGCCACGGCGAGTCGCTGTGCCGTTGCGCGTAGACGAAGCCGAGGCCGAGCAGCAGGGCGGTCAGGAGCCCGATCGTCCCGAGGTACGCCGCGGTGGCATGAGCGAAGGCGAAGCGTCGCACGCGACGGCGCAGACGGGGTCGGTACGCGACGTCGGCCTCGAGATCCGCGCGGCCTTTGCCGATGAGATGGTAGCCGACGTGGACCGCGCGCCCGGCGCCGCCGCCCTCGGCGGCCTGGCGCGCGCTCTCGACGGTCCTGAGAGCCACCCGGAGCTGGCCCTCCCCGGTGCCGTCGGCCAGATCCTCCACCGCCTGGCGGTAGCGGTCGCGGCTCAGGAAGTCCATGCTGCCGTAAACGGCGGCCGGGTCGCGGTGCAGCACGCCTTCGACGAGACTCACCGACTCGAAGTACTGGCTCCAGTCGAGGTTCGACGCGAGGCGGAGGCTCGTGATGACGTTCGCGACCGAGACCTGAGCAGCCGCCTGTTGCTGGTGCTCGCTGCGGATCGCCTGCTCCGAGGCCGTCTGCTGCGCGAGCAGGTGCGCGTCCACGGCGGCGCGGACGGCCGTAAGCCGCGGGCCGTACTCGCGCACGCGCTGCAGCAACTGCACCACGAACGCGGGGTGGATCTCGCGCGGGAGCGGCGGCGGCCGCCCGTGCCCGGCGGCGTCGATCCGCGCGACGTACTGGTCGGCCGTTCGGCGCGCCTCGCGTGCGCCCATCGCCTCCTCCGCCAGGCGACGGAGGTTCTCGATCAGGGCGAGCTTCAGCATGCTCGGCCAGGCCCACAGCTCGCCGATCGTGAGCGGCGCGACCGTCTGGTAGCTGTTCATGAAGCGGACGAGCTGCTGTCGGTCGAGGCGGCTGTCGCTGTGGCGGATCAGCTCGACGGCCATGGCGTAGACGCGCGCGTCGCCGGCGAGCTGGCGCGTGGCGAGCTTGGGCAGCTCGCGGTAGTAGCCGCGCGGCAGGTTCTGGCGCACGTCGTGGATCTCGGAAGCGACCAGGTGGTAGTTGTCGAGCAGCCACTCGGCTGCCGGCGTGACGAACGCCCCCTGGTGGACGTCCTCGGCCATGGTCAGGTACGCCGTGCGCAGGACGCGCGCGTTGTCGTCGAAGCGCGGGAACACGTCGCGCGCGCTCCGGCGCGGCGTGGGATCGACGGTCAGGCGAGCCGCCAGGGCCTTGGCCCGCTCCTCGAGCCGCTCGATGCTCAGCAGCTCGTCCCGGAGCGGCTTCTCGGGCGTGCGGGCGCGCCGCCGCCAGCGCTTCATTCGACCGACCTTCGCGGGCCAAACCGGCTCATCGTCAGCAGCACGCGCCGTCCCACCTCGGCCGTGCGCTCGCCTGGGAGGAGATCACCAGCACCGTACCACCGGGCTCGGAGGAGTGATCGAGCTGGCCTCGCAGGGTCGGATTGGTGGAGCTGGCCGGGATCGAACCGGCGACCTCGTGAATGCCATTCACGCGCGCTCCCAACTGCGCTACAGCCCCACCGGAGTCACGAGTAAGGTATCAGGTCGACCAATAGGGGGTCAACCCCAACCCCCCGCTTGTGTCGGCGATGCTGGTCGCGAACGCGCGGAGCGTCGCGCGGACGTCCTCCTCACTCTCGCCGACGATCGCCAGCGTGCGGCCGGCGGTCCGGACCAGGCGCAGGTGCAGGCCCTGCACCGTGCCCGACCAGCCGCGGGGCGCGCGCAGCGGGCCGTGTAGCACGAAGATCGAGACAGTCGTCTCCTCGCCCTGGTAGACGACGTGCGCGGCGACGCGGTCCATGAGCGAGCAGTAGCGCGCCCCCACGAGCCCAGCGGAGCCGGCATGTCCCGGCAGCGGCGGCACGGGCGTGCCGTGCTGCTCCAGCCAGGCGGACACGACGGCGGGCTCGGAGCTCCACAGGCGGCCGCCCGGACGCTCGCCGAGCCCGTGCGAATGGTCACGGGCGAGCTGCCAGGCCACGACGGCGGGCAGTCCCTGGGCCCAGAGCCCGAGGCCGAACAGCAGCAGCAGCAGCGCCCCGAGCCACCGCATTCCGCGCCCGCGCGTCCTTGCGGGAGGCAGCGGCCGGTTCGAGACCTCGACGCTCATCGACACGCAGGCGATCTTAACGGGCCTCCGCCCATGGGTCGAATCGTGCGCGCCTGTCGTCTGCGTTGACGCACTCAGGCGGAGCGGTGAGAATCGCGGCGGATGAGGTACCTGACGACGCTCGAGGTGGCGCGCGAGCTCAACGTCAGCAAGCAGACGCTGCTCAACTGGCTCTACGCGAAGAAGGTCCCCGAGCCTCCCCGCAACCGCAACGGCTACAGGCTGTGGAGCCCGGCGCGCGTCAGCCTGGTGCGCCAACTGATCCGCGAGGGGCGCCTCAACCGGCGCACCGTGATCCATCGCGAGCCGGTCGACGATCCGGTGGTGGTGCTCGAGGTCGCGCGCGAGATCAGCCAGTTCCTGAAGGACGCCCAGATCCCGCTACGGCGGTTCGTGCGCGAGCTCCAGCAGGCCTATAAGCGTCGCGCCCGGCCGCGCGCCACCAAAAGGCGCCGCTGACCGCTCACTCCCAGGGGATGTCGGGCATGAGCAGCCGCTCGATCGGCGGCCCGCCTTCGCCGTGCGCGTCGCAGATCGCGCCCAGGTCCTCGGCCGTCACGCCGGCGTACCAGACGTTGTCCGGCTGGACGGCGATCGTCGGGCCACGGCTGCAGTGCTTCAGGCAGTAGCTGCGGTTCACCATCACCCGCTCGCCCAGGCCCCGCTCGCGCAGCATGTCCTTCAGGCGCTCGAACAGCTCCTGGCTGCCCTTCTCGCCGCACGAGCCCTTCGGGTTGCCGGGGGGCCGCGAGTTCACGCAGACGAGAAGCTGTCTCTCGGGCTTGGGCACGCCGCTCCTCCTCGAGCCCTTGTGACCTGCCGCACGCCGTGGCCCGTCGTGCGAGTATACCCTCCGTGAAGCGCCCGTCCGGGTGCTCCCACGAGGAGGTTGAAGAGCCGATGACCAGAACGCCACTGCTGCTCGCCGCCATTGCCTGCGCCGCCACGTTCGCTGCCGCGTCCGCTCCGGGAGCGGCTGCCGAGGATCTCACGCTCGTCTTCAAGAGCACCGGAAAGCAGGGTGCTTCGACCGCGACCAGCTACTACTCGAGCGAGAAGATGCGGACCGGGGACGCCGAGAACGAGACCATCGTCGAGTACGGCCCGGCGAAGATCGTGGCGATCGATCACAAGAAGAAGGAGTACTCCGAGATCACGCTCGCCGAGATGGAAGCGGCGATGAAGCAGGCGGCTCTGAAGGTGGAGCAGGCCGGCAAGCAGATGGAGCAGCAGATGGCGTCGATGCCGCCCGGGGTACGCGAGAAGATGGAGCAGATGATGGGCGGCGCCGCTTCCGCGGTGACCGTCACGAAGGGCGGCTCGCGCCAGGTCGCGGGCTACGCCTGCCAGGACTACACGATCGCGATGGGCGAGACGATGACCACGAAGTTGTGCGCCACGACCGCGCTCGCGTTCCCGGCCCCGAACGTGGACTACCGGAAGTTCGCTTCGTTCGCGGGCTCGGCCGGCGCGATGGCGAACAACCCGATGTTCAAGGGCATGTCCAAGATGGCCGACGAGATGAAGAAGATCGAGGGCATCACGATCGCGGAATCGACCTCCTTCAAGGGCGTGGGGCGCAGCACGGACACGTCCCGCGAGGCGATCGAAATCAAGAAGGGCCCGATCCCCGCCTCGGCGTTCGACGTCGCCGCGATCGCGAAGGGCTACAAGAAAGTGGCCCACCCCGTCACCAAGATCAAGTAGAGCCGCGCGCATGCACGCGCTCGTCGACACGGCCTGGCTGGCTCGGGAGATCCCCGGGCTCTCGACCTCGCTGGCGCTCGGGCGTCACTCCCGTGAGCTGACCAGGACCCTACGCATCGTCGACGTTCGGTACTATCTGGATCCGGTCCGTCAGGGGCGTGACGCCTGGCGGGCCGGGCACATCCCGGGCGCCGTGTTCCTGGACATGGACCGGGACCTCTCGGCGCCCGGCGGCGGTCGCGGGCTCCCGGCCGGCCGCCACCCATGGCCGAGCGAAGAGCAGGTGACTCGCGTGATGAGCGCGGCCGGGATCGGCCCCGGCGTTCGCGTGGTGGGCTACGACGACGCGTCGGGGTCGACGGCGGCGCGGCTCTGGTACCTGCTGCGCGCCCACGGGCATGACGACGTGGCCGTGCTCGACGGCGGCATCGCTAAGTGGCTGGCCGAGGGCCGGGCGCTGTCGACCGAGGAGCCGCGGGTCGAGCCGGCCACGTTCGTCGGCCGCCTGATGCCCGGTTTCGTGGTCGGCAAGGACGAGATGGTGGGCGAGCACGCCCGACGCCTGGTCTTCGACGCGCGCGTCGCTCCACGCTACCGCGGCGACAGCGAGCCGATCGACCCGCGCGCCGGCCACGTCCCGGGAGCCCGGAACGCACCCTGGCCGGAGAACCTCACGGCGGACGCCGTGCCGGTCTTTCGCAGGGCCGAGGAGCTGCGGCGCCGCTACGAAGGGCTCGGTGCCGCGCGGGAGCAGCCGATCGTCTACTGCGGCTCCGGCGTCACGGCCTGCCACGACCTCCTCGGGCTCCACCTGGCCGGCCTGCGCGGGACGCTTTACGCGGGCTCCTGGAGCGAGTGGTCTTCCGACCCGGCGCTGCCCGCCGCGACCGGGTCCGCGTGACCCGCTCCAGCACGTAGCACACGCCCTTTCCGTCGGGCCCGGCCGTGAGGTCCACGGCAGCGTAGCCGCGTGTGAACCAGGCCTCGAATGATCGCTTCACGATACCCTGCCACTCGCGCGCCAGGCCCGCGTCGCCGCGGCCGATCGCGTCCCAGTCGGAGGGGATCTCCAGGAGGAGACGGGGCGCGTCGAGCTCGAGGCGAGGCTCGGAGCTGACCGGCAGGCCGCCCTGGAGCCGGACCTCGTTGATGCGCGGCGCGCGCGTTCGTGGCTCCGCAGCGCTCCTGCCCGCGGCGAGGCGTTTCACCCGCGGGCTCGCAAGCTCCCAGCGCGCCAGCAGGCGATCGGTGGCGAGGCCGTGGTGCAGAGCCGAGCTGGTGCGTCCGTAGAAGTCGGGCAGGAGCTCGCGCGCGATCGCCCCGAGGTGCCGCAGGTTCAGGCGTGCGTTCGTCGCCCGCATCGGGTCGAAGGTCCAGCTGACGAGGCCCAGGCCCCGGGCGAGCACCGCCTCGCGTTGCGCCCACTTGAGGCGCAGGCCCACCCCGCGTCCGCGCCAGGCGGGGAGAACCGCCAGCATGTCGGAGTGGAGGTGGGCCATGCCCTCGCTCCACGCGGCGAAGCCGTAGCTGAAGCCCACGATGCCCTCGGCCACTGCCTCGGCGACGAGCAGCAGGCCCCCGGCGTGGACCGTCGCGATGAGCTGGATCGCCGAGGTGATCTCGAGGTCGCTGAGCCCCCAGACCTCGCGCTGCAACCTTACGCAGGTGTCGTAGTCCCCGCGCTCGCGCACGGAGCGGATCCGAACAGCGGGTCCCATCGGTGGAGCGCAGTCTAGCACCGGCCCAGCGGCGTTCCCGCGGCCGCCACTGCTCCGCGGCGGGGAGGCCAAGGTAGAATCCCGGCCCGCGTCGAATGCGAACGAGCGAGCGAGAGCGACACACATGCAGCTTGCGACGTTCTACGGTCCACTCGCTTTCGCGGTGGCGCTCGTGCTGTGGGCCTACGTGTCGAGCCTCGTGCTGGTGTTCGGAGCGGGCATGGCGCCCGGCGTTCGGTATCGGCACGGCACGGACGGCTAGCCCGCGGCGCCGGCCATCTGCTCCAGACGGTCGAGCTGCTGGCGGTGGCCGAGCGTGATCAGCAGGTCACCGGCTTCGAGCGCCGTCTCGGGCGCGGGGTTGAACGCCATCCGGCCCTCGGGCTTCTTGATCGCCACGATGATGATGCCGAGCTCGCTGCGGATCGGGCTCGCCTTGATCGAGCGGCCGACCAGCGCGCTGCCGGGGCGCACCGCCACCTCTTCGATCTGCAGCTCGAGGTGGCCGGTGCGCGTCGCGAGCTCGATGAAGTCCATCGCGTTCGGGCGCAGCACCGCCTGCGCCACGCGGTGGCCGCCGATCGTGTACGGCGTGACGACGCGGGTGGCGCCGGCGCGCCGCAGCTTCAGCTCGGCTCCTTCGCCCTCGGCGCGCGCCACGATCAGCAGCTTGTCGTTCAGCAGCCGCGCGGAGAGCGTGATGAACAGGTTGTCGGCGTCGGAGGCCGCGGCGGTCACGAGCGCGCGGGCGCGCTCGACGCCGGCTTGCCGCAGCACCTCGTCGGCCGTGGCATCGCCCACGAGCGGGATCCCCTCGGGGATCGCGTAGCCCTCGAAGACCTTCGCCTCGCGGTCGATCACCACGAAGGGAAGGCCGGCCGAGGCGAACTCCTCGGCGACCAGGCGGCCCATGCGGCCGAAGCCGCACACCACCAGGTGGCCGCTCAGCTTTTCGAGTCGACTCTCCATGCGCTGCCTCCCGAGCACGCTGCGGATTTCTCCTGTGACCACCGCGCGGATGAACTCCGCCGCCGCGTAGAACGCCGTGAACACGCCGCCGAGGGCGAGCGCCATCGTGAACACCCGCCCACCCGGGCTCAGCGTGTGGACCTCCAGGAAGCCCACGGTGGTGATCGTGATCACGGTCATGTAGAGGGCGTCGAACCAGCCCCAGTCCTCGACCAGCTGGTATCCGAGCGTGCCCACCGCGAGCAGCGCGAGCAGGACGACCAGGGGTAGCAGCAGGCGCCGAAGCAGGACCTGGTGGCGCACGGGATCCCCGCTAGTTCAGGGGCGCGTTCCGGGAGGGGCGAAGAGAAAGGGCCCCGCATCGTCGAGCGCCACGGCCGCCCCCGGCAGCGGCTGGGTGATCGCGCGGAAGAACGACTGCGAGAGGAGCGAGTAGCCGCGGTCGTTCGGGTGCAGGAAGTCGGCGAACAGCGGGGGCAGGCTCGGCTGTTTCAGGAAGTCGCCGTGGATCTCGGCCAGCTGAGCCCGCTCCTGCGCCGCCATCTGCCGGATCAGCTCGTTCATGCGGCGCACCCAGTCGTTGCGCTCCGTCGGGTTGCGGTCGGCGAAGTCCGGGTTGACCGGCGGGATCGTCCCGACGATCGGGTGCGCGCCGGCGCTGCGTGTGTCCTGGATCATCGAGCGCAGGGCGTTGATCGTGTAGCACGGAAAGGCGTTCCGGCACTCCGCCTCGTTCCAGTCGTTGGTGCCGTACAGGATCAGCGCGTACGCGGGACGATGGCGCGCCAGGCTTGAGGCGATGCGTGCCTCGCCGGTGAAGCTGCGCGTCCCCGACTGGCCGTCGTTCACCATGTCGGCGCGGCCCCAGAAGCTCCGCAGCTGCGCGGCGAGGTCGTCGACGTAGCCTTCGCCGTCGCTCGAGCCCTCGCCGAAGGTGATGCTGTCGCCGAACGCCATGTAGATGTTGGGACGATTGCGCGCCCCGAGCGCGAGCCTCGCCCCTAGCGGCACGTCGGCGCCCGCTGGAACGGTAAGGCTCACCCCGGGGGACGTGAAGTAGGCGGGCAGCGTGTCGCCTCGGGCCTGGGCCGTCTGGGCCCCGTTCGGCACGCTCGGCAGCGTGAAGCGGCCGCCGGCGGTGGTCGTGCCCGTCTGGCCACCGACCGTGACGCCCACGCTCGGCAGGCGCACCATCTCACCGCCGTCGGCCGTACCGTTGCCGTTCTCGTCGTAGAAGAGGTAACCGCTGACGGGCGATCCGGGCGGGGGGGTCGGCGTCGGGTTGCCGCCGGGATTCGTGGGGGAGCTGGGGCCGCCGCCACCGCAGGCGGTGCCGAGGGCAGCCAATAGGAGGAGAGCGCTCGATCGAGTCGGCATCCGGACGGGTCAGATTAGCACGGGATTTGATTCCGTCGCGTGAACGGCGCTATACTCACGCATCCCTCCGGACCCGGGTGCCGTTGCGACTTCTTCAAAAAGAGAAGCATGGGTGAAACTGCAGTCGTAAGCCGGAGCAATCGCCGCATCACGGCCCGCAAGGCGTGCCTCTTGACCGTCCGCTATCGCGCGGACGGTGACTGGCGTCCCGCCACGGCGATGGACCTCTCGCCCTATGGCTGTCGCCTCAGGGTGGGCGAGGACATCCCGCGCGGAGCGATCGTCGCGGTCGTCTTCGAAGCCCCGATCCAGGACGGAGCGAAGACGCCCTCGGTCGAGGTGCCCGGCACCGCGATGTGGGCGCGGCTCGAGGGCCTCTCCTTCCAGGTCGGCGTCCACTTCGAGGACTCGCCGATGGGCCTGCTCGAGATCCTGTCCGTCCTCTCGTAGGGGGTTCTCGCTACTCGAGGACGGCGATCGTCTTGACCTCGAGAGGCAGGACCGCTGCCGTCGAGACGTAGCCGACCGCACCCTTGGTCTTTGCGACGAAGGTGATCACTTCCTCGTCCGTGCCCTTGACCGCCGGTGGGCGGGCAGGGTTCGAGGAGAGCATCCGCTTCTGCCAGTACTGCAGCGCGGCCGTCGGGGACATGCCCAGCACGGCCTCGGAGAACGCCCGTCGCACGGCCGAAGTGCCCGACTGGTCGACCGGCACCGCCGGCGCTCCGTTGCCCCAGAGGTTGACCTGTTTCAGGAACAGGGATGCGAGGTCAGCCCGGCGGATTCGGGTGCCGGCCACGGTGGGGTGGACGATCATGACGAACTCGTCCACGGCCGCAGACGCCGCGCTTCCTGCGAGGAGTGCGGCGAGCGCCACGAAGCCAGGAACCCGCATGCAGCCGACCCAGTTCAGACGATAGCCCGTCCCACGCTGCCAACGACCCAGCCGATCCCGGGACGCGTCCTGGCCACCCGGTGAGGGGCGGCCAGGACGGCGTCGAAAGCGAAGCTAGAACGTGACGCGGGCCGTGAGACCGAACGTCCGGGGCTGGTTGGTGAGGTAACCCACGCGGGCGCGCAGGCCGCGCTCGCGATCGAGAGCCAGGAAGGCGCGCTCGTCGGTCAGGTTGTTGGCGAAGAGGGCGACATCCCATTGGCCCTTCACCCAGCCCAGCCGGAAGTTGACGATGTCATAAGCGGGCAGCTCCGGGTTGAAGGTGAACGTGGCCGCCGTCAACGGCGCGCCGATCGTGCCCGCCCCGAACGAGAGCAGGTTCACCACGCCGAAACCGGGTTCCTCGTCGCCGACCTGGGTGAATCGCGAGCCCACGTGCTGATAGGTGCCCGTCACGTAGCCCAGCGAGCCGCCCTTCATCTGCCACTGGTAGGTGGCCGCCGCAGCCGCCTGGAACTCCGGCACGCTCGGCAGCCGGTTCCCCTCCCGGATGCCGGATACGACGCTGACGCTGCCGTTGGCGGCGGTAGAGGTGACGCTCGACCGCAGCTCGGCATTGTTGTAGCTGGCCGAGAGCGCGAAGTCGAAGTTGTTGTTTGGCGCGGCGGAGAACTCCACTTCCGCGCCGGCGCTGCGGGCCTTTGGCACGTTGAAGATCACGCGCGACGAACACGAGCCCGCGGTGACCGTCGCCTGCAGGTCGCTCACGTCCAGGTAGAAGGCCGAGACGTTGAACGAGCCGCGGCCGCCCATCACCCGGGACTTCGAGCCGATCTCGTAGTTCCACGCCGTCTCGTCCTTCCAGGCCGCCCGGCCGCCGAACGTCTGAAGGTCCTGGGGCGTACACAGCGGGACGTTGAGCGGGTCGTTGATGCCGCCCAGCCGGAAGCCCTTGGAGACCTGGGCGTTCAGGCGCGTGGTGTCGCTCACCTTGTAGCTGGCGATGAGGCGCGGCGCGACGCCGTTGGCATCGATGGACGCGGGCGCCCCGCCGGGGTCCGCGAAGATTCCGTCGAAGACCTGCGTGCGGTCCTCGTTGAAGTTGTAGTAGCGCAGCCCACCGGTGACGCTGAACGCGTCGGTCGCGTTCCACGTCCCCTCGCCGAAGAGCGCGAACTGGCCGAGCTCGTAGTGCAGGTCGGAGTAGAACAGCACGTCCTTGCCCGCGCCGAAGCGTCCGGCCGTGGGGATCCCGGTCATCTGCTCGAAACCGGCGACCAGCAAGCTCTGCCCGTAGTCGCGCTTCGTGTTGGCGTAGAAGCCGCCGGCCACCCACTGGAAGCGGTTCCTGCCGCCGGAGAAGCGCAGCTCCTGGGTCCACACCTTCGCCCGGGTGGCATCGTCGAGCGGAGCGTCGAGGGTGTAGACGCTCTGGGACAGGCCGATCGAGCCCCCCGTGATGCTGGCCGTGAGCGCGGTCGCATCGCGGACCACCAGCACGTCGCGGTCGGTGTACGAGGAGATCGAGGTGAGCGTGACGTCGCCGAAGTTGTAGGCGATCGTCAGGTCGCCGAGCAAGAACTCGTCGGTGAAGGGCTCGCCGATCTGGGTGAAGAGCCGGCGTTCGCCCAGCGTCACCTTCGGACGCGTCGTGGTGTAGGGGTTGGCCAGAATGTTGAAGTCGTCGATGCGGTTCCAGCCGTCCATCTCGACTTTCTGGTAGAGGAGCCGTGGGGTGATGCTCAGGCGCTCGTTCGGAGCGATCCTGAGAGCCGCCCGCACGCCGAAGCGGTCACCGGTGTTGACGTCCTGCTCGACGCTCAGGTCGGGCTGCACGGCGTCCATGTAGCCGGCCATCCTGTTGTAGTACGCCGCGACGCGCACGGCCGCCGTGTCGCCCAGGGGCGCGTTGAAGCCGAACTTGAGGTTGCCGCCCTGGTTGCCGCCGTCGATGCTGTTGCCGCCGAACTCGCCGAAAGCCTTCTTCACGCCGAGCTCGGGCTGGTTGCTGATGTAGCGCACCGTGCCCGACAGCGAGCCGGAGCCGAACAGCGTCCCCTGGGGACCGCGCAGCACCTCGACGCGGGACACGTCGAAGAGGTCGATGTCCGGCGTGAACAGCGACAGCGAGATCAGCGACTCGTCGAGGTAGGCGGCCACCTGCTCCTTCACGCCCGGCTGATCGCGCGCGATCTGGCCGGAAGAGACCCCGCGCATCGCGACCTGGCTCTGCCCCGGGCCTAGGTTCTGCACGCTGAACCCGGCCACGTTGCGGGCTACGCCCTCGATGTCTTCGACGCCGCGGGAGCGCAGCACTTCCTCGGTGGGCGCGGCCAGGGAGAAGGGCGTCTCGACCACCGTCGACTCACGCTTCAAGGCGGTGACCGTGACCTCCTCCGCCAGTTGCGTCTGCAGCGCGAAGTCCACCGTCAGCGCGGCACCGGCCGCGACCTTGAGGTCCCGCTGGCTCTGCCGGCCGAGGCCCCGCAGCGTCGCGGTCGCGGAGTACACCCCGGCAGGAACGCTCACGCTGTAGCTGCCGTCGCCGGAGGATGTGGCCGTCCGTGTCGCATTCGTGGCCTGGTTGGTGATCGTGACGCTGGCGTTGGGCACGACGCCTCCGCTGGCGTCGCGCACGACGCCGCTGAGGCGCCCCTCCGAAGACTGCCCGAATGCGGGCGCGCCAAGACCGACCGCGCTCAATACGATGGACGCTAAGAAAAGACTGCGCCGAAAACCCATGTGGAGCCTCCCTGTGCCCTCAAGGCTTGGTGCCGCAACTCGACTGTTCGGAACGTTTTCCAGTGGCAAGGCTATCGACGCTGTCACACGAAAGTCAAGCGGCTCGTCACACTTCTGTGCCCTGCGGGTGGCGAGCCTGGGGATCATCGCTTTCTCCTGGGAAGCGGGGGTTTGGGCCGTTGCTGCAGCGCGCCCTGGCGGAGCGCGAGAAGCGCGCGCTCGAAATCCTGGGGTGGCGGGCTCGCAGCCGCGATGCGGGCGCCCGTGATCGGGTGGGCGAACGCGAGGTGCGCCGCGTGGAGCATCGGGCGACCGACGAGCGGCCGTCCGTGGACAGGCTGGCCGTACACCGGGTCGCCCAGGATCGGCAGGCCGACATGGGCGAGGTGCGCGCGGACCTGGTGCTGGCGGCCGGTCTCGAGCTCCACTTCGAGGAGCGCCGCGCCGGGGAGGCGCTCGCGCAGCCGCCAGCGGGTCCGGGCCGGCTGCGATGGCTCACCGGGTCCGGCGATGCCGCGCCGCCCCGACACCCACTCCTGCCGCACCGGCGCATCCACGATGCCGCGCTCGTCCGCGGGCTGGCCTAGGACGATCGCGAGGTAACGGCGCTCGATGCGGTGGGCCCGGAAGGTCTCGATCAGCCCGGCGCGCGCCTCACGCGACAACGCAAACGCGAGCGCGCCGGAGGTGTCGCGGTCGAGCCGGTGGACGCGCTCGGCGTATCCCCCGCGGGGCTTCAGCCGGCGCGCGTAGTCCTGCACGCGAGCGAGCGCCGTGTCGTCGTCCGCGCCGGGGGCCGAGGGCACGGTCAAAAGCCCCGCGGGCTTGTCGACCACGAGCACGTGCTCGTCCTGGTACAGGACCTCGAGCGTGCAGCGGGCTTTCGGCAGCGCCTTGCGGTTCGCGTCGAACGACACCGCGGCGGTCTCAGGCACCTCGCGGCCCGCCTCGCGCACACGCTCGCTCCCCACGCTCACCTGCCCCTTCTCGATCACGTCGCGGGCCTTGCGGCGTGAGAGCCCGGGGTAGCGTTGGATCAGGAGCAGGTCGAGGCGCATGCGGGACGGCCTAGTCTGGCGTCGGTAGCAGCGCCCCGGCAAGTCCCTCCCGCCTGGGCTAGACTCACGCTCCGTCAACAATTCCACACGGAGGTCTCGATGATCGCGCCCCTCGCCCTGCCGCTTCTCCTGCTGGCTCCCCAGGAGCCGCGAGCGACCGCCGCCGAAGATCCCGCCGCGCGCGGCCCGCAGCGGGCCGAGCGGCCGGCCGAGAAGCCCGCGGACAAGCCGGCCGACAAGGCGGCCGAGAAGCCGGCCGAGAAGGAAGAGGCGCCGGTCGTCACGAAGCACGAGCTGCGGCTCGCGGGCGGCCGCGTGCTGCGCTACAGCGTCACGACGGGCCTCATGCCGCTGAAGAGCGACACGGGCGAGGTCGAGGCGCGCATCTTCTTCATGGCCTACACGCTCGACCGCACGAGTGGGCCCGAGACGCGGCCGCTGATGTTCTCCTTCAACGGCGGGCCCGGGTCGTCCTCGGTCTGGCTGCACCTCGGCGCGCTCGGCCCCAAGCGCGTGAAGATGCGCGCCGATGGCGCGATGCCGTCACCGCCCTATCGTCTCGTGGACAACGAGCACACCTGGCTCGACGACACCGACCTCGTGTTCATCGATCCCGTCGGCACGGGCTACAGCCGGCCCGCGAAGCCGGAGCTCGGCAAGAAGTTCTGGGGCCTGCAGGGCGACATCGAGTCGGTGGGGGAGTTCATCCGGCTCTATCTCACGCGCCACGAGCGCTGGGGCTCGCCGCTGTTCCTGGTGGGCGAGAGCTACGGCACCACGCGCGCGGCCGGCCTTGCCGGCCACCTCGTCGAGCGCGGGATCGGCTTCAACGGGATCCTGCTCGTCTCCTCGGTCCTCAACTTCCAGACTAACCGTTTCACGCGCGGCAACGACCTGCCGTATTCGCTGTTCCTGCCCAGCTACGCCGCGACCGCGTGGTACCACAAGAAGCTGCCCGCCGACCTACAGGCCAAGCCGATCGCCGAGTTCCTGCGCGAGGTGGAGGCGTGGGCGGGAAGCGAGTACCCGACGGCGCTGCAGAAGGGCGACCGCACGAGCGCGGCCGAGCGGCAGGAGGTCGTGAAGCGCCTCTCGCGCTACACGGGCCTGTCCGCAAGCTACGTGGACGAGGCCGACCTGCGGATCGAGATCCGGCGCTTCTGCAAGGAGCTGCTGCGGCACGAGCGGCGCACGGTCGGCCGGCTCGACAGCCGCTTCCAGGGCACGGACGCGAGCGGCGTCGCCGAGCGGCCGGAGTTCGACCCCTCGATGACCGCGATCCGCCCGCCCTACACCGCGACCTTCAACGACTACGTGCGCCGAAGCCTCGGCTACAAGACCGACGCCGTGTACCACATCCTGGGAGGCGGGATCGGGACGCCGTGGGACGTCGGCTCGGCAAACGACGGCTTCGCCGACACCTCCGAGGCGCTACGGAGCGCGTTCGCCAAGAACCCCGACATGCGGGTGTTCGTGGCGAGCGGCTACTACGACCTCGCGACGCCGTACTTCGCGACCGAGTACACGCTCTCGCACATGGGGCTCGACGCGGCGCAGCGCGCGCGCATCAGCACCGCCGAGTACGAGGCCGGCCACATGATGTACATCCACGAGGGCGAGCTCGCGCGGCTGAAGCAGGACGTGGCGAAGTTCATCGGCTCGGCGCTGGCGAAACCGTAGAGCTCATTCGCGGATTCCGCGCGCGTCGTCCCAGGCGGCGGGGTCCTGCCGGAAGTACTCCGAGAGGATCGCGTACACCTCGGCGTGGCGGCGTCTCACCCGCTGCGGGATCTCGAAGAAGGCCTCGACCGCCACGCCCAGGAACTCGACCGGGTCGTGGGCGCCGTAGTCGTCGAAGGCGGAGCGGCCGTGGCGGAGCCGCTCCATCTCCTTCTCGGCGATGGCGACCCACTCCCGAGCGCGGGCCCCGTCGAGGCCGACCGGGATGCCGTCGAAGTGGGTCTGGTCGACGTCGAGCAGGTGCGCGAACTCGTGGATCCCGACGTGGTAGCCGTCGTCCGGCACCTCGAAGCTCTCGTGGAGCGAGGGCACCGACAGGATCACGGTGCCCCAGGGGTGCGTCTCGCCCGAGCGCTCGTCGCCGCCGAAGGCGTAGTCGCGGTCGAAATCGTCGGGGTAGAGCAGCACCTCGGTGAGCTGGTCCCACTCGTACTCGGGCCACCCCACGCTCAGCGTGACGGCGGAGGCGGCCACCAGCAGCCGCAGCTCGTCGCTCATCTCCACGCCGATCCCCGTGATGCGCTTCTCGGCCAGGAAGATCCGCACGTCGTCCTCGAAGCGCGCGCGCCAGGCGGCGTCCATTCGCTCGTAGTGGTCGTGGCGCTCGAGCAGGAGGTCGCGCCAGCGGGCCGGGAAGGGCTGGGCCAGCACGGCGCGGCGGTGGCCCGTGCGCCGCAGCACGGCGCGCTGCAGCGCCACCCCGATGAGAGCCCCGAGGAGAAGCCCCGCGCCGGCCCCGGTCCAGCCGAGAGGCATCGCGCCGAGCGCCGCGCCCAGGGCCGCGGCGCAGAGGCCCGCGATGCGCGAGAAGCGCCGGTCGTGCGGCCGCTCGGCCTTCACCGCGCCGGCGGTTCCGAGCCGTGGCGCGCGAGCAGCCGCGCCAGGACGCGCGTGTCGATGTTGGCGCCGGTCACGACGGCGACGAGCGGGCCCATCCCCGCGCCGCGGACCTTGCCCGCGCGCACGGCCGCCACAGCAACCGCGCCCGAGGCTTCGGCCACCACCTGGTCGCAGGCGAGGAGCGCGACGATCGCCTCTTCGATCTCGTCCTCGCTCACCGTCACCACCTCGTCCACCAGGTCGCGGTGCTCGAACGCGATCTCGCCGATGCCGCCCGCGAGGCCGTCGGCGAGCGTCGGGGCGGCCGGGTACGTGAGCAGGGCGCACCCGAGGCGGAGCGACTCGGCGAGCGCCGGCGAGGCGGCGGGCTGGACCGCGACGACCCGGACCCCCGGCGCCCTGGCCTTGAGCGCCGTCGCCACACCGGCGAGCAGGCCGCCGCCGCCCACGGGAACGAGGACGGCCGCGGGTGCTTGGCACTCGTCCAGGATCTCGAGCCCGAGCGTGCCCTGGCCGGCCGCCGTGCGCGCGTCCTCGAAGGCGTGGACGAACACGGCTCCGGTCTGCTGCTCGAACGCACGCGCGGCTTCCACGGCGTCGTCGTAGGTTTCACCCGTCTCGCGCAGCTCCACGGGGAAACGGCGCAGCTTGTCGACCTTGGCGCGCGGGGCGGTGGCGGGGACGAAGAGCGTCGCCTTCAGGCCGCCGAGGCGTGCCGCCGCGAATGCCACGCCGAGGGCGTGGTTGCCCGCGGAGGCCGCGACCACGCCCCGCCCGCGGTCGGCCTCGGAGAGCGAGGAGAGCCGGTTCAAGGCACCCCGCACCTTGAAGGACCCGGTCGGCTGCCAGCACTCGAGCTTCAGCAGCAGCTCGCTCCCGGACGCGCAAAGGCTCGGGCGCAGTGGCGTCGGCGGGAGGTGACGGGCGACGACCTGCCGCGCCCGCTCCACCTGGTCGAGACTCAAGCGCAGGCTCATGCGCAGCTCACGCCGAGCCCGGTTGCGCGGGCCCAGCGGCCACCAGGTCCAGCCGCGGCTCGCCGCACTCGGCCGCGATCGCGTCCGCGACGCGGGCCCGCAGCGCCACGAGCGCCGCCATGTCGGTTCCCTCGGGCTGGATCGGCTCGCCGACCCACAGCGAGATGCGTCCCGGCCGCGGCACGCCAGAGTCGCCGCGCATCACGAGGCGCGTGCCCCGCAGCGCGAGCGGCACGACGGGCGCGCCCGCCCGCGCAGCCGCCATGAAGGCTCCGAGCCGGAACGGCCGCAGGCCCGTCGCGGCCACGAAGGTGCCCTCCGGGAAGAAGAGGACCTTGCGGCCTTCGCCGAGTGCCCTGGCCACGAGGCCGGCATCGGCGATGCTCTGGACGGCGTCCCAGCGGTCGACGGTCAGGTGGCCGCAGCGGCGGACGAAGCTGCCCACGATCGGGAAGCTCAGTGCCTCGCGCTTGGCGACGAACAGCGCGTCGATCGGCAGCAGGGCCAGCAGGGCGGCGACGTCGGCGTAGGACGCATGGTTGCAGGCGAGCACCAGCGGGCCGTGGCGGGAAAGCCGGTCGAGGCCCGAGGCTTCGAGGCGGCAGCCCGCGAGACGCAGCGCGGCGCGCGCCGTGAAGCGCGCGAGCGCGAAGGCGAAACGGCGGCTCGGCACGAGGGCCGCCAGCGCCCACGCCGGCAGCAGCAGCAGCGGGAGCGCCAACGCGAGCCAGGCGGCGTAGAGCCCGCGGAGGGTCCGCCGCACGAAGGGCCGCAGCCACTCGCCGCTCGCGCCGCGCACCAGGCGCAGCGTCTGCGCGAGCGTCGTCCGCTGCGTCCCGCCGAGCGCCCCGGCGAGGAACTGCTCCTTCGTTGCCGCGCGCCGGAGCTTCCCGCTCGAGGTCTTGAGCACCGCGCCGGGGGGGACCAGGACGACCTGGTCGGGGGGCAGCTCCACCGCCGCGGCCACGCGCTCGATCACCGCACCCGCGAGCTGCTCGCGCTCGGCAGGATCCGTGGCGCGCGTCTCGGCGACCACGACCAGCGCCTCGGTGCCGAGCGCTGTGCTCTCGATCCCGAAGGCGACGACGCAGCCGCGCCGTACGCCTTCGACCGAGGCCGCCGCCTCCTCGATCTCCTGCGGCACGAGATTGCGCCCAGCCTTGATGATCAGGTCCTTGCGCCGGCCGCAAATGTGGATCTCGCCGTCGGCCCAGTAGGCCAGGTCGCCACTGTCGAGCCAGCCGCCGGGCAGCGTGATGGCCGCGGTCGCCTCCGGATTGCGGTAGTAGCCGCTCGTCATCGAAGGACCGCGAAAGACGAGACGCCCCACGACGCGGTCCCCCACGTCACGCGCCTCGTCGTCCACGATCCGGATCTCGTGCTCCGGCAGCGCCCGGCCCGCCGAGACGAACTCGAGCGCGCCCTTGTCCCCTTCGGGGGCGGCGTCGGCGCGTCCGTCGCGCTGGAAGGCCTGCCTCGCGACCCGGTCGAAGCGCGGACCCCGGCCGATCGGCGGAAAGGCAAGCGCCACCGAGCATTCGGCGAGGCCGTAGACCGGCGTCATCGCCTCGGGTCGAAAGCCGAATCCGGAAAAACGCCGGGCGAATCGCTCGAGCGTCCCCGGGCTCACCGGCTCGGCGCCGTTCAGCGCCACCCGCCACGACGAGAGATCGAGCCCCTCGACCCGCTCGTCCGGGATGCGACGTGCGCTGAGCTCGTAGGCGAAGTTCGGAGCGGCGGACAGCGTGGCGCGCCGCTCGTGGATCGCCCAGAGCCAGCGCTCCGGCCGGGCTAGGAAGGCCGTGGGTGGCAGCAGCGTGAGCGGCACGCCGTTGTGGAGGCAGTTGAGCCAGGCTCCGATCAATCCCATGTCGTGGTAGAGCGGCAGCCAGCTCACGCCGACGTCCGTCGGCGTAAGCTCGAGACCGCTCGCGATGGCGCGGATATTGGCGAGCAGGTTGTCGTGGGTGAGCAGCACTCCCTTCGGCTGCCCGGTGCTGCCGGAGGTGTACTGGATGAACGCCGGGTCGCCTCCCTCGCCCTCGGGCCCCGCGAGCGGAGCGCCTTGCAGCGCGAGCTCGTCGGCGGTGACGACGTCCGTGAGCGTGGGGACGGACGGCTTCAGCAGGCTCACCACCGGCCGCGCGCGCGGGATCGTGATCAGGAGCGCCGTGCCGGCGTTCGCGAGGATCGCGGACTGGCGCTTCGCGTACTCCTCGAGCCGGTCGAGGCGGAGCGGGGGGTAGATCGGCACCGGGATCGCGCGCACCAACAGGATGCCGAAGAACGAGCGCAAGAAGTCGAGGCCGGTCGGGAGCATGAGCGCGACCGTGTCGCCCCGCCCGATGCCGCGCTCGCGAAGCCCGCCGGCCACGGCCGCCGCGTCGTCGCGGAGCCGCCCGTAGCTGATCGGGCGCTCGCCGCCCGCCCTCTCCTCGTCGCGCAGGAACACGTGCACGCGCGCGGGATCGAGCTCGGCGTGCCGCCAGAGCGATTCGCCGAGCGTTTGCACGCCGCCGCCGATGCCGTGCGCCGCGCCGAGCCGCTCCTCGCGCGCGGGCAGCCGCAACGCCTCGCTGGGGGCGGCTTCGAGAATCGCCTGGGCGAGGCCGGCCGGTGTGTCGACTGCGAGGCAGCTGTCGTCGAGCGGGCGCGAGAAGGCGCGCTCCAGCCGCGCCACGAGCTCGACGCGCTCCAGGCTGCCGAGGCCGATCTCGCGCTCGAGCGAGGCCTGGGGTGCGACCGCGCGCTCGGCGCGCAGGCCGCCGGTCTCGCGCGCGAGCAGACGCACGACGTCGAGCACGCGCTCGACCACCTCCGAGGGAGGGGGGCCCGACGCCAAATGCCCGTCGGCCATGAGGGGACTCTATGGGGGAGGGCCTGGGTGGCGCAACGCGGCCCCCCCCAGAACAGGGAAAGGGCGCGGGACGAGGCCCGCGCCCTTCGGTTCGCGTCGAGTGTGTCCCTGCGGGGCGCTAGAGGACCGAGTCCTTGGCTGCCTTGGCCACGACGAACTTCAGCCGCCTGCGGGCCGGGATCTTGATCGCCTCGCCCGTCTGCGGGTTGCGGCCCATGCGGGCCTTGTAGCTGCGCACGACGAGCTTCCCGACGCCCGGGAACGTGAAGCCGTTCTTGGCTTCCTTGTAGGCCATCTGGGCCAGGGTCTCGAGAACGAGGGCAGTCTGCTTCTTGGAAATGCCCGCCTTCTCCGCAACCGCCGCCACGATCTTCGACTTGGTCATCGCCTTTGCCATCGAGTTCAATCCTCCTCAGGGTCGAGCTGGCTCATTGCACGTCCGCGTATTGATTGGAGCGAAACGCGGGCCCATCTAATCGCGTTTCTCGCTCCGCTGTCAAGGGCGAAGCGCATTCCGGGCGCTCCCCTCAAGGGTTTTCGCGACCCCGGCTCAGGGCCGCTCGCTTGGAGCGGACTCCCGGATCAGGAACACCGTCTCGTCGGGCCGAGCCAGTCCGAGCTCTTCGCGAGCGAGGCGCTCGATCGCGCGCGGGCTCGTGCGCAGGTCGACGATCTCCGCCGAGAGCCGCGCGTTCTCCGCCCGCAGCTCGTCGAGCTCGGCCCGCAGCGACTCGACCTTGTCGCGCTCTCTGACCATGTTGAGCATCCCGCGGTCGCCGAACACCGACCCCACGCCAAGCGCGATCAGCGCGATGACGGTGCCCAGCACCCAGGCCCGCATCCGGGCCCGCGGCTCGCTTCGGGGCGTATCGTCGCGCACCAGACCTTGATTCTTTGCTTTAACAGCAAGCAATAACTCTCGATTATAGCTCACTTTTTCAAGCCTGCACCGAGGGCGCGACACCCACGCGCCGGCTGCCGCGCCGCGTGGTGGCCTCCTGGTAGCGGCGCAACAGCGCGACGAGCTGTTCGTTGACCTTGCGCAGCCGCCGCATCCCGGCGCGGTAGTCGCGGTAGGCCTTGACCAGCTCGCGCGCCTGGCCCATTTGCGAGGCCTCGAGATAGGCGAAGCCGCCCCGGCCGCCGCTCCGCGTGGAGAGCACGTAGTACGGGCCGTGCTTCTGCCCCGTGCGGCAGACGCAGCCCACTTTCCCGCACATCCCGAAGCGCACGAACAGCGAGCCGGCGAGCTGCTCGCGGCGGCGCAGCAGCTCCTCCACGAGCACGCGCTGCTCCTGGAGTCTGGTCCTCACGCGCTGGCGGATCTCGTCGGGTGTGAGCACCATTTCTTACAGTATAATTTCTAAAAAGCACTGCAAGATTACGAAACAAGCTTCGGCGAGTCAAGCGGTTTCTTCGCGCGTGGGGTCAGGTCTTGAATTGGCGCATCGCGATCAGGTGGAAGCGTGCACCGCGATCCGGGGACGCGGAGTAAGATGCCGGCGGGCGGAGGAGGCGATCCGATGTGGCTGCTGAAGACCGAGCCCGGCGACTATTCGTGGGACGTGCTCGAGCGGGCAGGAAGGGCGCGCTGGGACGGCGTCAGGAACCCGGCGGCGATCCGCAACCTGGGGGCGATGAAGGCTGGCGACCCTGTGCTCGTCTACCACACGGGCGACCAGAAGGCGGTCGTGGGAATCGCCGAGGTAGTGCGGGCGGCCTACCCGGACCCGAAGTATCCCGAGGGCAAGCTGCTGGTGGTGGACATCGAGGCACGCACCCGGCTGGCGCGGCCCGTCACGCTCGCGGAGATCAAGGCGCACACGGAGTTCAAAGAGAGCCCGCTCGTGCGCCAGGGGCGGCTCTCGGTCGTGCCGATCACCGCCGCGCAGTGGAAGGCGGTTGAGGCGCTGGGGCGGAAGTGAGCGGGCGCGTCGTCGCGCTCTCGACGGTCGGCTCGGCCAAGGACGCCGAGCGGCTCGCGCGCGCCCTCGTCGAGCGAAGGCTCGCCGCGTGCGTCAACCTGGTGCCGGGAGTCGTGTCGCACTACCGCTTCCTGGGCGAGCTCCACCGCGATGACGAGTGGCTGCTCGTGATCAAGACCCGCGCCGAGCGCCTGGACGCGCTGCGCGCGGCGCTCGTCGAGCTGCATCCCTACGAAGTGCCGGAGCTCGTGGCACTCGAGATCAGTGGGGGGAACGAGCCGTACCTGAGGTGGCTGGACGAGTCTGTTCTGGGAGGTGCTGCGCCGCACCCCCCAGACCCCCCGCTCGCTTCGCGGGAGTGAATCCCGCTTCGCTCGCAGCCCGTTGTTTGTCTGACTAGAGGACCGACAATGCGTGCTCGAGGTCGGCGACGAGGTCGGCGGCGTCTTCGCAGCCCACGCTGACGCGCACGAGGCCGTTCGTGATCCCGAGCCCCTCGCGCTCCTCCTGCGTGTAGCCGGCGTGGGTCATCGTTGCGGGGTGGGAGATCAGCGTTTCGACGCCGCCCAGGCTTTCGCCGAGCGAGCACAGCCGCACGCGCGACAGCGCCTTCTTCGCCGCGTCGAGGCTCCCGAGGTCGAAGGAGATCAGCGCGCCGAAGCCGGTCGCCTGGTGCTTGTGCACGAGATGACCGGGGTGGTCGGGGAAGCCCGGCCAGAATACCCGCTCCACTTTCTTGTGGTTGTAGAGAAAGGGTGCGACGGCGCAGGCGTTCTCCTCGTGGCGCGGCATGCGCAGGTGGAGCGTCTTGGTGCCGCGCAGCGTGAGCCAGGAGTCGAACGGGGAGAGGATCGCCCCGATCGCGTTCTGCACGTACTGCAGCCACTGGGCGTGCTTCTCGGACTTGACGATCGCGACGCCGCCGACGCTGTCGGAATGCCCGTTCAGGAACTTCGTGGTCGAGTGCACCACGATGTCGGCGCCGAGTGCTAACGGCTTCTGGAAGAACGGGCTCATGAACGTGTTGTCGACGACCAGGACCGCGCCTTGCCGCTGCGCGACCTTGGCCAGCGCCCGGATGTCGCAGATCTTCATCAGCGGGTTGGTCGGGGTCTCGATCCAGAGCAGGTCGAAACGGCCCGCCTCGGCGGCGAGCGCCTCGGGGTCGCTCGCGTCCAGGAACGCGAACTCCACGTTGTAGTTCGCGAGGATCTTCGTGAACAGGCGGTGGGTGCCACCGTAGACATTGTCGGACACGACGACGCGCCCGCCCGCTTTCACCAGCGTCAGCACGGCCTGCGTCGCCGCCATGCCGGAGGCGTAGCAGTAGGCGTCGGTGCCGCCCTCGAGCGCCGCGAGGTTCCGCTCGAGCGAGCGTCGCGTCAGGTTGTGGGTCCGCGCGTACTCGTACCCCTTGTGCTGGCCGATCCCCTCCTGGACGTAAGTGGAGGTCTGGTAGATCGGGACGCTCACCGCTCCCGTGGTGGGGTCCGGCTTCTGGCCGGCGTGGATGCAGTCGGTGGCAAAGCCCATGGTCACCTCGTGGAGGGTGCGCGCATTATCGCACCCCGCGGACGAGCACGAGAACCCCGACGCAGCACCACCCAGTATAGAGATCACCGCAGCGACACGACCAGCGACACCGGCTGACCGTCGCGCGTCACCACGGCGCGCAGCTCGTTCGCCGACTGGAGCCGAGGCCACAGGGCCACGAGCGTGGCCATGCCGTCGATCTCGGTACCGTTGATCTGGGTGATCACGTCGCCCGCGCGCAGGCCCGCATCCGTCAGCAGGCTCCCCTCGGGGAGCCGGGCGAGCTGCACGCCCACGACACGCCCGTCCTCGAGCACCGGGACCATCGCGGTCTCGGCCAGGATGCGCGGGATCTCGTCGCCCATGCGGCGCTGGACGTCGGCGCGCTGCATCGTGCGGGCCGGCGTCTCGGGGTCCTCCGGCGGAGCCCCCGGTGGGGGAGACACAGGCCCCGTCGCCGCCCGAGAGGGCGCTTTGGGTCGGCCGGCCGCCTGCGCCGCGCTCGGCAAGCGCAACACGACCCGCTCGGCCCCGAAGTCGAGCGCCACCGCCTCGGCGCTCACCGACACGACGCGACCGCCGAAGGCCGTGTCGCCGACCGAGACGACGCGGGTCTTTCCTCCAGAGCTGAGGACCGCCGTCGAGCGCTCGGGCGTCCGGCGAACCACGACACCCGTCACGGCCAGGTCGGCCGGACCCGCTGCGAGCGCCAACGCGAGCGCCAACGCGAGTACGAGCGTGAGCAAGATGCCTCACGGCCAAACTAGCGGAGCCCGAAGTGGCTGTCAACAAGGCGCCTTGACATCGCGGCCGTGGCGGCGTACCTGCCACCGACGTTCCCCCCAGACCCGTTCGACCGGATCATCGCCGCCACCGCCATCGTGGAGCGCGTGCCGCTCGTCACCTCCGACAGGCGGATCCGGCAGAGCCGAGTGGTTCGCACGATCTGGCGAGTCGTTCCACGGCGGCGGGTGAACCTGCCCGCTCACGTCTTCCTGGACGCTCCGGGTGCTAGATTGATCTCGTCCTCATGATCCGGCCCTTGCTGCTCGAAGCCCCAGCTGCGCCCCGGCAGAGCCTGCCCGCGCGGGCGCGCGCTTTCTTCACGGCTCGCTGGCCCGGCCGCATCGTGGCAGTGGCCTTCGCCCTCTGGCTCCTCGACGGCGGGCTGTCGTTGCTGGGGCGGTCGCTGCCGCAGTTTCTGACGTTCCCCGCCGGGGTCATCCTCTGGATCTTCGTCGCCTGGCTCGGGTGGCGCAGCCTGCGCTGGGTCTCGGACCGCCTGTTGTGGCGCATCCGCACGAAGCTGATCGTCTCGTACCTGTTCATCGCCCTCGTGCCGGTCGTTCTGCTGACGCTCTTCATGGTCGTCGCGGTCGTCCTGCTCCTGGGTCTCACGGCGTCACGGGTCGTCACCGCCGAGACCGAGCGTGCTGCCGACGTTCTGCAGTCGACGGCACGCGCCGCGCTCGCCGGGCTGCCCGCGAGCGACGCCGAGGCGGCACGCGTGTTGCCAGCGCGGCTCGCGCCCGCGCGCGAGCTGCACGAGGGCGTCGGCTTCACATTGCTTCGCGACGGGCGGGTCGTCGCCTCGTCCGCGGGCACACCCCGATCGCTTCCCGGCTGGTGGACGGGCCCGGGCTTCAAGGGCCTCGTGCCGCGCGAACGGTCGGACGCGGGGCCTGACGAGGCGCTGCGGGCAGCCTGGAGCGAGGCCGGCAGCACGCTGCTGCTCGAGCTGCCGGCGGACGCCGCCTTCCTCTCCGCCATCGAGCGCCGGACTGGCATCCACGTGCTGGCTCAAAGCGAGATCCGGATCGAGGAGCGGGACGAGGACGAGCGCGGCGAAGTGAGCCAGGCTGGCCCGAGGTCCGGCCGGCGTGTGTCGTTCGAGGCGGGCGGGCGCCGGCTCACGGCGAACAAGCCGTCCGGGCTGATGTTCGTGGCCCTGCCCGAGCGGACGAACTGGGAGACCGGCGAGACGGGCGCTCTCGGCGGGATGCCGTGGCCGATCCAGTACGACCCGTGGCTGCTGATCCGACGACTCGCGCCGATCGAGCTGCCCAGGGACGCGAGCGGGCGCAGCGTTCCCGACCTGCTGCTCTACACGCTCGGCATCCTCGGGACGATCTTCGTCGTGATGTACGGCGTGGCGCTCGTGCTCGGCCTGATGCTCGCGCGCTCGATCACGCGCGGCGTGCACGCGCTCTCCGTGGGCACGCAGAAGCTGCGCGAGGGCGACTTCACCCACGTGATCAAGCTCCGCTCGCGCGATCAGCTCGGGGACCTGGCCGCCTCGTTCAACCTGATGTCGCGCGGCATCCAGCAGCTGATGCGGGAGCAGGCGGACAAGGAGCGGCTCGAGGAGGAGCTCCGCATCGCGCGGCAGATCCAGATGAGCCTGCTGCCGGGCGAGGGGCTGGTGAGCGTGCCCGGCGTTCGCATTGCCGCCCTTTGCCTGCCCGCGGCGGAGGTGGGAGGGGACTACTACGACCTGCTCCCGCTCGGCCCGACGCGGATGGGGGTGCTGGTGGCCGACGTCTCCGGCAAGGGCACGTCGGCCGCGCTCTACATGGCCGAGCTCAAGGGCCTGGTGCTGTCGCTGTCGCGCATCTACGACTCGCCGGCGCGGCTCCTCTGCGAAGCCAACCACATCCTGAGCGCGAACATGGACTCGCGCTCCTTCGTCACCATGACCTACGCCGTGGTCGATACGGCGGCCCGCCGCATGCGCTACGCGCGCGCGGGGCACAACCCGATGATCCACCTACAGGCGCGCACGGGCCGCACGGCCATTCTGTCGCCGCCCGGGCTCGGCCTCGGCCTCGACCCCGGCGAGCGGTTCGATGCGATCCTGGAGGAGCGCGAGGTCGCGCTCGAGTCCGGCGACTTCTTCCTGTTCTTCACCGACGGCTTGTCGGAGGCCATGAATCCCGGCTCCGAGCTCTTCGGCGAGGGCCGGCTGCGCCGGATCCTGGAGGAGAGTGGAAGCCTCGGCAGCGAGGAGCTGCGCGAGAGGATCCTCGAGGAGGTGCGCCGCTTCGTCGGCGACGCGCTGCCACACGACGACATGACGCTGGTCGTGCTGAAGGTCGTGCCCGAGGAGCACGCCGCGTGATGGTGGAGCGCGACGCGCTGCTGCGCGACCTCGCGGGGCGGCTCGGCCACCGCTTCAGGGACCTCACGCTCCTGGACCGGGCGCTCACGCACGCGAGCCTGGCGAACGAGTCGAAACCGACGCGCCGCGACAACGAGCCGCTCGAGTTCCTGGGCGACGCGGTTCTCGGGCTGGCCGTCACCGACCTGTTGCACCGCCACGATCCCGACGGCAGCGAGGGCGCGAAAAGCCGCTCCCGCGCCCGTCTCGTCTCGGCGGCGAGCCTCGCACGCCGGGCGGAAGGGCTGGGTCTGCCCAGGCTGCTGCAGCTCGGTCGCGGCGAAGAGAAAACGGGCGGCCGAGCGAAAGCGGCGCTCTGGGCCGACGCCTACGAGGCCGTGATCGCGGCGCTCTACCTCGACGGCGGTTTCGAGGCGGCGCAGCGCTTCGTGCGGGCCGAGTTCGCACGCGACCTCGCCACGCCC
>Ga0247727_10002105_pt1 | contig 46078 bp, 41 predicted proteins | sample WisWelCaveWW1625_FD_202498 | JGI IMG/M metagenome (GOLD analysis project Ga0247727, IMG submission 202498) | Biofilm microbial communities from Wishing Well Cave, Virginia, United States - WW16-25 | ecosystem: Environmental > Aquatic > Deep subsurface > Groundwater > Cave microbial mat | place...
GGCGATGATAATTGACGCGGCCTTTGGTCAGCTTTTGCACTTTGCCATTCAACGCGGCGTCGTGCGGCAGCTCGAGATCGGAAATTTCGCCGCAGGTTTCGCAGATAAAATGATAATGCGGCGCCACCGTCCCGTCATAGCGATCATACGTGCTGCCCATCTTCAATTCCCGAATCATCCCTTGCGAGACGAGAATATTGAGATTGCGATAAACATTTCCCAAACTCAACGAGGGGATCTCGCGGCGCAGTTCCTCGAAGATCATAATCGCCGTCGGGTGGCTTTTCGTGTGGTGCAGCAAATCGAGAATCCGCGCGCGTTGCTTGCTGTGGCGGTAATTGGCGGTGGCTTTGATCATAAGCTTAGTGTCGTTTATGAACTGCCATGCTAAAGCATGGCACTCCGGGATCATTACGCCGAGAACGAATTGCCGCAGCCGCAGGTGCGAACCGCGTTCGGATTATTGAAGGTAAACCCGGAGCCTTGCAGGCCGTCGGTGAAATCCACCTGGGTGTCTTCCAAATATAAGGCGCTCTTCGAATCCAAATAAACTTTGACGCCGCTTGACTCGAAAACTTTATCGTCCGGCCGCGGGTCTTTATCCAAAGAAAGAAAATAGCTCAAGCCGGAGCAGCCGCCGCCTTGCACGCCGACGCGCAGCGCCAAAGCGCCGCTGTTTTCTTGCGCGATGATTTTTTGAATTTCGGCTGCTGCTTTTGCAGTAATCGTAATCATGGCGAATCTCCTAAAAATTTGATGACAATCTCACCAGTTCGGGTTGCGGCGCGTTTAAATCAGCGAGCGAGATGCCGCTGAGAAAGTTTTTAAACTTGCCTTGAATTTGCATGAACGGGTCGCTGATATTGCACACGCCCGTCGTATATTGAACACACTTACACTCGTCTTCGCCGGTCACACATTCGACGATGCCGATCGGCCCATCGATGCTTTCGACCACGTCGGCAATAGAAATTTTTTTAGGCGACAGGGCCAGCGCATAACCGCCGTTGATGCCCTGCACGCTTTGCAGGAGGCCGTCTTTCGCCAGTTTCTGCAACACCTTCGCCATCAACTCCACCGGAATATTGTATTGCTCGGCAATTTCGCGCGCGCTGGAGGTATGTCCCATACGCTTATTCAAAATATGCTTCAGCGCGATTATGCCGTACTCAGATTTTCGTGACAGTTTCAACATATCGTTCCGGTTCTTAAATACGACTTTTTTAGTCCTATTTCAAGATACGAAAAAAGCGTTGGCATGTCAAGGTTAATTTCAACTTTTTTGTAATGCTAAAATTTGAGTTGAGATTGAGAATCGGGGGTATATCACCCAACGATCATTCCGGATCGAGCCACGGCCGGCGCTGGGCGCAACCGCGCGTCATTTCCGGATCTTTGACGCCGCAAAATTCGCAGCGGTCTTTTTTCTCTTTCTCGCCGCTTTGCTTCCAGTTGAGCAGCTTGTTGATTTGAATGGCAATCGGATATTCCCCGCCCTCAAAGGCCAGCTCGTGTTTGTCCTGATAGTTTTCTTGCTGATCCCACCATTGAAAACAGAAACGATTTGATTCAATGGCGCTGAGAAAACGATAAAGCGCCAGCGCGTAATCGAACCATTGTCGCGCAATCTCGGCGCCGCCGACCGGCATGATCTGCAGCAAGCTAAAAGGCATCGCTTGGCGCCATTGTTCTTCGTACTCGGGCAGCGTCCAATTAAATTCGCGCAGCAAATCTTTGGTGTAACAGCGCGTGCCGAACAGGCGATTGAGCGAGAACAGACGGTTGTGGCAGGAACTGTCTTTGAAGTATTCGACGTTGACGATCCAATCGTGGTCACGGTTCCGCTCGCGTTCTTCGCGGCGAGCGAGCCGGGCAAAGCGCTGGAAGTTGAGCAGATTGAGGGCGACCGCCAGCAGCCCCGGTGTGTTGCGTTCGTTATGGCAACAATAAAAAATGCGCGCATAACGTGGCGCGGCATTCGCGGTTTCTTTACGCAGTGGAAGGCGAGCGCAACCATAGTTTGGTGCTTTCCGCAGCGGCGGATTCTTTTTTTCAAGACGCCACGCGGCAAATTCTTTCGCATTATTGGCGACGATCGAATGTTGATACGAGGCAATCGGGCAGCTCGTCATGCCCGGGCAAAAGGTTTCTCCGACGTGAAGAGAAGAAGCCGCCCCCTCGGTATCATGCGGCGGCGCGCCCATCATGACGTCGATAAAAGTTTGCGTGTCGAGGGATTGAAAAGCGGCGCCGGTGGTCAGCGCCAGCAATCGCGGCGCCGGCAAATTTTTGATCGCCGGATCGTCCGGCTGGCAATCTATGTAGTCGTGAATATCTTTGGCATAAGCGCGCATCGCCACGGCCTCGTCCTCGGCAAAATTTTCCGCGGCGATTTCGTCCGGCGTATTTTCATGCAAATCTGCGAAGCCGGTCAAACAAAAACCGCGGCCGTCCACGTCGAGTTTCAGATGCCGCATGTATTGAAACGAGGGCCGCAAAATCGCCGGCGGCGCAGCGTCGTTTCGGCGCGAAAAAAAATCAGTGAGAAGCTCTTGAGGTACGCGCGCGAACTCGAGGCCGGCAAGCCGGGCGGTTAATCGCGCCAGCGAGCCGACGGTGTCCGGCAGGCAGGTATTCAACTCGAACGCATCGCCCCGCTTGGCCGTCGCCGTTTTTGGCTCGGATTGTTTGGCCGCGCTTCTGGAAGCCGCCAGTTCCCAATTATCCCGAATGCCGGAAATGATTTCTTCGGTGTCCGCCAAAGCATCTTGCACGCTGTCGCCGATGAGCCGGCGCGGCAATTCGCGGCGAAAATAAGCGTGACGCGGATAGCCGGGGCCGCGATCATCCTTATATAATCGCGTCAACGATTCATAGAACTGAAACACGTCGCCGATGTCTTTTCGCTCGGTTTCGTCGCCGCGCGCCGCGCTCATGAGCAGCAGCGGCAAACGAAAATTCGGACTGGCATATTTGAGCCGCTCGAGACAGTTGACCGACCACAATAAAAGCATGCGTGATTTTTCCACCTCATCATCATTGATGACGACGATATCCGGCCGAAATTCATGATAACACCGCTCGAGAACGTTGGTTTCATCGGCCTGCATTACGCAAGTGGGCACGGCAAAAGTCAGCGCCGGCTCCAAGCCCGTTGCCGGAAAATGGCGAAAGCCGGTGACGTAACTCGAACGCCAAATGCGACCAAAACAAGAGGCGGTCGCTGCCGGTTCGGCCGTCGCAAAGCGCGGCGCGGTGTAAATATCCGCTTTGCCGGTAATCACGAAGCGAAAATTTTCGGAGAAAAATTCCGCGCGCTGCGCGTCGTTCATCGCCGTCAAATTATGCCAGAACATTTCCAACATAAAATGATTGGATTTGTTCATGCCGATCACCATGAGGCGCGGCGCGGTTTGTCCGTGCGGCAGCGTGGGCCGAATTTTGAGCGCCGCGGTAATGAGACGCTGTCCAAGCGTCACGCCGCTATTCTGCTTGGGATAAACGAGCGTAATCGGTTGGCGCGGGGCTTTGTGCGTGAGATTGACGATTTGATTGCTGCGGCTGACGCAGATGATGGCGCGCAAACCGGCATCGACGGCGCGCGAAAAAATGTCGCGAATGCGCTCGTCCTGCGAAACCGTGCTGATGAGAAAGCTGGCGCGCTCGAGATTGACGCGCGACAAGGTGGACGGTTCGGTGGCGTCGCCCTGCACGATCGGCACCAGCACTCGCCGCCGCTCGCTGTGCGCCGCCGAATCTTTGGGCGCAGTGGATTTCTCCAGCGCGCCAACCACGCCAAAAGCGCCGAGCACGTCATTGTTCGCGGCAAAAAGAAAATTTTCGGTGTTGCGGTCGACCAAAATGAACTTCGTGCAGAGATATTCAACTTGCAAATCCGGCGACACGACTTTCTCCAGCCATTCACTTTCCGGTTGATGAACGAACGGCCAGACGCGCAAGCGTTGGTGCCATCGTCCGACGCGGCGCTGGCGGCGATCCAATTTAGCCAGCTCACGTTTGACCACGCGCTGGCCGAGGTCGCCAAAGCCGAGCACGACGACATGGTCGCGCACGCCCAAAATCAAATTCGACAGCTTGGCGTTGAAATAAGCGCCGAAGGTGCGATCGACATTGACGCCGGCGTAAACGATCGGACTGATCCAGGCCGCGAGCAGGGTGAAAATAAATAAAATCTCGTCGGGGCCGATCAATGCTTGCAGCCAATCGGAATGGTTGCCCAGCGCGAAAATCAACGGTATCATGATCAGGAAAATCAGCACGACCAAACTCGTGATTGAAAAGAGCGGGTACGCCGCGAAGATGGCGAGATAAAATTGTCCGGCATACGTCGGCGCATGAATGAGCCTTTGGCAATACGTGGTTTCGTTGTGCTGCACCGCGGGCAGAATGAAACTCATTAACAACACCGGCACGATGCCCCAGAGAAACAGCCAGAACACCCCGCTCAAGGTGATGCTGATGACCGGCAGCAATCGCCCGGCTTGCTCTCGTATTTGTTTGGAGGGATTCGTCACGGGCGAATCTATTTCATCAGCGTGCGGTTTGACAACGGCCTGATAGGGTTGCAAAAATTTCGGCAGCGCCAAAAAGTTTTGGGGTTCGGGAGCAAAAAAAGCGGCGACTTTTTCCGGCACGAGGCGAAAATGAATCGCCTCATCGCTGATTACCGTGACGTTCAAATTGACTATCCACCATTCAAAAATGACGATAAAATACAGGCCGAAAATAAAACCCACCGCGTTCAAAAACCACCGCGGGTGAAACTGCCGGTCCAGCGCGACGCGCCGATTTTGGCGGTGAAACCAACGATCTTTCAAATGCCGGATTACCGCCCAAAAACTCAGGTTGCGCAGGCATTTGAGCAATGAAAATCCAAAAAGCAGATGCGCGCCAAAAACAACCTCGGCCATCCGCCACTGAATCAACTTGATGTCAAAAAGTTTGTTGAATAAATTATAAGGAAAGATCAAGCCGAAGGCGGCGGCCAGCAGGATCGACATAACGATCACAAAAAACAACGCGGCCCCCGGCTGCAAAAAACGCCTTCGCAACCAGGTCTGCGGCAGCCAGAGAAATTCGAGCAGCGCGTAAGCGAGAATGAAATGTAAAAAAGTGAGGGCGAAATGGCCGCTGAAATCGAGCTTGGCCGTGACGGTCCAAGAACAAAGCAGCGTGACCACCAGCGCCGCCGGAACCGCAGCGGCCAAATTGGGTTTCCACGACAGCCGGATATTTTCTCTTGCCGCACGCCACATGCGAGCCTCCACACGATGATACAATGAGAAAATTTTTCAAATTCATCCACGGCGCTTGATGACTACAAACGTCGTGTCGTCGCGCAGTTCAGCGCCATTGCGAAAAGCGTTCAGTTCTTGCAATAAAGCGGATTTGATTTGCTCGGATGAAGCGTGCGAATTTTTCGAGAGAATTTGCGCGAGGCGATTTTCGCCAAATTCCATGAGCGCGTGATCCGCAGTCTCGCTCACGCCGTCGGTAAAGAGCAGCAGAAGATCTCCGGGCTGCAGCAAGCGTTTCGACAATTCGAGCTTGCCGCGAAAACCGGCGCCGTTTTCAATTCCGATCGCGAGGCCTTTGGGTTCGAGCCAAAGGCAATATTTTTTTTCACCGTCATAAAAAAGCGCCGGCGTATGGCCGGCGCGGCATAGCTCGATGTCGCCATTGGGATGCAAACGCAGCAGCGCGAGGGTGAGAAAATAATTTCGTTTGAGGTTGCGATAAAGCTGCTCGTTCAACCGATCTAACAGCACGCACGGCTCGCCGGTTTCTTTCGCGAATATTTGCAGCAGCGTCTGCACTTTTACCATGTAGAGCGCGGCGGAAATGCCCTTGCCGGACACGTCGCCGATCACCACCAGCGCGCTGCCGCCGGCCAGCGGAATGAAATCGTAATAATCGCCGCCGACGCTTTTCGCGGCGTCGCTGAAAGCGGCGACTTCAAAACCGGAAATCGGCGTGGACTGATTGGGCAAAAGGCTCAACTGAATCTCGCGGGCCACCGCCAGTTCGTCTTTGGCGATCAGTTTGTCCGCCAATTCGAGCGCCAGCAAAAAGTTTAAAATCACAAATACGTAAACGACATCCCACCAACTGGTGTCGATCAGGGCGAGCGCGAAAAGCAACACGGCGATGGCATAAAGCAAGCGCCGCGCCGGCGTCAGCTTCAGCAGAAAAGTAACGAAAAGATCGCGGCAAAAACTCAGCGCGCGCTTTAACGGTTTTTTCGCCAGATCCGGCTTCTGCATGTGGCGCAGATAAAACGCGTACATGCCGCGCGCGTCGACTTTCACCAGCCGCTCGATTTCGGCGCGCGTCAAGTCGCTGGTGAAGAGATGATAAAAATTTTTGAGGGATTGCAAGGGTTTGTCCGGCATTTTTTGTCGTCGCGCTGGCCGAGAAATCGGTTTTTTAATCGCGCTTTATTTTTGAAATTTTTTCTGTGATTGAAGTTGCGTGAGCGCGGCTTGCAGCGCGCTTTGCACCTGCCGGATTTCATCTTCATTTTTATACGGCTGCCGCGGCCAGAAAAATCCTTTCAAACCGTCTTTCTTCCGGCGCGGCACGACGTGAATGTGCAAATGCAGCACGCTCTGGCTGACACGATTGTTCATCGCGACAAACGTGCCTTCAGCTTGCAAGCTCTGTTCGACCGCGCGCGCCAAAAGTTGGGCGTTGGCAAAAAGCGGCGCGATCAAATCGGCGGGCAAATCGATGAGGGTCTCGTGATGAATTTTGGGAACGAGCAGGCAATGTCCCGGAAAGAGCGGACGATGATCGAGAAAAGCGAGTGACGCGTCGTCTTCAAAAACGAGATGGCTCTGGATTTCGCCGCGGATGATTTTGCAGAAGGTGCAGTTTGTCATCTTTTATGATTTTTCGATCTTAATTTGTCCAATTAAATCTTTTATGCGGCTCAACCGACGCTTGACTAAATATTCTCGCAAACCCTCGGCCACTATGACCCCGGTTCGGGGATCAACAAAATTCGCCGTGCCGATTTGCACGGCCGTCGCCCCGGCGAGAAAAAATTCCACCGCGTCCTGCCAGTTCATAATGCCGCCGATGCCGATCACCGGAATGTTGACGGCGCGCGCCGTTTCATAAACTTTCGCCAGCGCCACCGGCTTAATCGCCGGGCCGGAATAACCGCCAACGACGGTGTTAATTCGCGGCGTCCACGTTTCAATATCAATAGCCAAGCCGGTGAGCGTGTTGATAAGCGACACCGCATCGGCGCCGCCGGCTTCGGCAGCTTGCGCAATTTCACTCACGCGCGTTACATTCGGCGTCAACTTGGGAATGACCAATCGTTTGGTGAGATTGCGAATCGCGCGCGTCGAGCGCTCGGCGATCTCAGCTTTTTGGCTGAACTCCAAACCGCCTTCTTTCACATTCGGACACGAGAAATTCAATTCGTAGCCGGCAATCCCGGTTTGCGTTTCGAGAACACGCGTCACTTCAACATACTCATCGAGGCTGCGCCCGGCAATGTTGACAATAATCGGCACGCCGAGCCTTTGCAAAAAGGGCAATTTCTCGCTGACGAAATTTTGGACGCCGACGTTTTGCAAACCGATGGAATTGAGCAAACCCGCTGTCGTTTCATACAGGCGCGGCGCCGGATTGCCGAGGCGCGGCTGCGGGCCGATGGATTTGGTGATGATCGCGCCGAGGCCTTTTAAATCAACCAAATCCGCGGCTTCTTGTCCATAACCGAACGTGCCGGAGGCCGCAAACACCGGCGTGGGAAATTCGACGCCGCGAATTTTTATTTTTAATTCAACCGTCATTTTTCAATCACCGCAACGAATCGTCTCCGCCGAAAAAACCGGCCCATCGAGACAAGCCAAATAATAACGCCCATTTCTTTCTGCGCCGCCGGCGGGCGTAACCGGACAACCCATGCAAATGCCGAAACCGCAACCCATCATCGTTTCAATCGCAAGCTGCGTTTCGACTTTTGCTTCCAGACAAAGTTTCGCCGCCGCCTGCAACATCGGCATCGGCCCGCAGGCAAAAACTCGGGCGCGAGAATCGCGATGATCGCGCAACCATTTCGCGAGCAGATGGGTCACAAAACCCCTCTCCCCAGCGGTGCCGTCGTCCGTGGCAATTTGCACTTTGCCGCCGAGCGCCGATAATTCATGTTCGCCCCACAACTCCGTTTTCGTGCGCGCGCCCAGCAGAACGTCGAAAGATAAACGGCGCGAGGATAATTCCATTCCAAGAATCGGCAGCGGCGCGACGCCGACGCCACCGGCTACCAGCACGATCGAACCAGTTGTCGGCGCCAGATCGAAGCCGTGACCGAGCGGCCCGATAAGACCCAAAACGCCGCCAGGGCGGTGTTGAGCGAGCAAAATTGTTCCCACGCCGATGATTTTCCAAAGAATTGAAATCGTGCCGGCGCGGCGATCCACTTCGCAAACACTAAACGGCCTTCGCAACAGCGGGAAATAAGTTGCGTCTTGTTCTTGGCCGCTTGCCACTTGCACGTTGACAAATTGCCCGGGCCAAACCGTCGCGGCAATTTCAGGCGCGCGCAGGCGCATCAAAAAAACATCCCGCGCCACCTCGTCGTTGGTGAGCACGGGGCATGAAAAAATTCCCTTCTTGTGGCGGCCAAAATCCGGCATAATCAATTGAGGAAAATTTTGAAATTTGTTTTTAATTAAACAGATTAAAACCCGGGCGGCTCTTCTTTATCCTCGTCGTCATCCTTTGGCGGTTTATCATCTTTTTTCTCCTGCGGCGGCTTGATTAATTCTTCATCCACCGGCGGCCGTGCCGGCTTTTCGGTTTGATTATTCCGGCGCGGATTCGCCAAAAGTATTTCGTCATCCACCTCCGGCGCGGCGCGCTTCTCAGTTTCCGCCGGCGCACTCGCCGGTGTGGTTGGATTCGGCTTTGCCGGCTGCTCGACGGCGGTGACTTTGGGACGAACCCGGCGCGCCATCGGCGAATCGGGAAACGTTTCAATCAACTTTTTGTAGGCCGCGAACGCCTGTTTATTGTCGGCCAACTCATGCTCGTAAATCCAACCCATCGCGTACAACGATTGCGGCGCGTACTTCGAATCGGGTTGGCGCTGCAAAAATTCCTGATAAAGACGCAGCGCCGCTTGCGGATTCCTTTTTCTGAGCAAATTTTCTTCGGCCTGACGAAACAACTCCGGCAAGGTTTGCGTCATCGCCAGCGTGTCAGCGCGCCGCAGCCGCCGTTTGGCGCCTTGCCCCTGCGGCGTGCTGCCGTACTTGCCGGCGAGAACCTGCAAGATGCTGTCGCGCATCGCCAGCGTCGCCGGCGCATCGCCCAAAATGTAGGCAAGCGAATACATCGCCTGCGGCGCATATTCCGTCTGCGGGAAAAATTCAAACACATCCAAATATTCCCGCATCGAAGAGTCCGGGCGATTGAAATTGAACAGATACAGCTCGGCCAGCAAAATTTTGCTTTTGGCCAATTCCGCCGCGACTTTTTGGGGGTCTTTTGCGGCCGAACTGCCGGCCAGCGTTTCGGGATTGACATTGCGCGCGCGCCGCGGGAGGTGACTGATCGAGCGTATCTCTTCGCTCGAGGTTTTGTCTTTGGCATCGGCAAGACGGCGCGAGGCTTCGGCCTTGCCGCCGGCCAGCGCCACACGTTGTCGTTCCAGCATGGCGATGGTTTCCCTCAATTTAATGAGAGAAGCGATGGCCTTGCTGCGGCGTTCGGCCTCGGCCAACTTTTCGGAACGCGCGCTCTCGCGGCGGACATTGTCGTAATTCTCTTTGGCTTTCGAAAAATCGCCGAGGTTGCGCTCGTGAATTTCGCCGAGCGCAAAAAACGCCGCGGCGGAGGCGTCGGTACGTTGATGATTTTCGATAATCGCCGTGTATTGTTTCAGCGCCGCTTCGATCTTGCCCTGCAAGCGCGTGCATTCGGCCGTTTCCAATTTGACCAGCGGCAGATCGCGGTGCGCGCTGAATTCCTTCAACATCGCATTAAGCGCGTTCAATGCCTCATTGATTTTTTCATCATCCTTGAGCGCCATCGCATGTTGCAGCCGCGCTGAAAATTTCAAGTTGACGTCATTTTTGCTGTGCGAGCCGGCGCGGCGAAAAGCGTTCGAGGCCAAATCGAATTGCTTGAGCTCCATGCAGCATTCGCCCAGCCGCATGTAAGCCGCGCTGCGCATTTTAGCGTCGCCGAGCTTGCGCGCCGCCGCTTCATATTCTTTCGCCGCGGCGATGTATTGCTTCTGGCGGAAATAAATCTCTCCCAGCAGGTAACGCCCTTGATCGACGATCTCGCCTTTTTTCTCGCGCTCCTGCAATTCTTTCAAAACTTGTTCGGCGCCGGCAAAATCATTCAGTTCGATGTTGGTTTTGGCGAGCCAAAGCCGGGCGCGGGGCGCCAGCCCGCTTTTGGGAAAGAGCGTGATCAGCTCCTGAAACTTGCGTTGCGCTTTGAGATATTCCGGCTTGTAATAAAAACACTCGCCGATCAACAACAGCGCGTCGTCGACGTAGCGCGATTTCGGATGCAGTTGCAGCAACTTCGAAGCTTTCTCGATGGCCTTGTCGTATTTTTGAATCTCGCCGGAGCCGGGCTGGTTGCCCGTGCGTTTTTTCTGCTCGTCGAGCGCCTCTTTGTAAACTTTTTTGGTGTTATAAAATGTGTTGTAATAGCCGCCGCAGCCCGACATGATGACGCCGGCGGCAACGAAAGCGGCGAGTCGCGAAAATTTTTTGTTGAGAAAATTAATACCCGGCTTCATGTTTACACCTGATGCGATTTTCTTTTGGCGCAGCGTTCGGAGTTGCCGTACGATGGAAGCGCCGGCGCTCACCTCTTTCCCACGACCCAAGGCGGAATTTTGTTCCCGCTTTCTCGGCAACGAAATGATCTGCCGCAGCCACGAGACACCTTTTTTTACAAAGATTTCATCGCCAACCTCTCGATCAACAACAGCACGGCGATTCCAACCACCACGCCCGCAAACAACGCCGGCCACAGCATGGCGGGCAAAAGATAAACAATTTCCCAACGCCGCACGATCAAAAATCCCGCGACGATGATTTGCGCGAGGACATGCGCCAATGCTCCGGCCAAGCTGACGCCGATCACGCTGAATTGGGTCGAGCCGTAGCGTTTCAGCAGTGTCATCGCCGCCACGGCGGCAACGCCGCCGGCGAGCGACAGCCAGAAGCCCGGATTCATGAACGAGCCGATGAAAAAGCTGCCGAGCAAGACGCGCAACAATGTCACCGCCCACGCGCTGGTTGCGCCCAACAGATAAAGCGCCAGCAGCGTCGCAATATTCGCCAGCCCGGGCTTGGCCCACGGCAGCGGCCGCGGCAACATCGCTTCAAAGAGAAACATGACCAGGCCGAATCCGGCGAGCAGCGCCGTGCGGGTCAAGCGTTGCGCCGGAAAATTCATTTTAGTACGTAACGGCATCGCCCCGGCTTTCAACTGGTGTTTGGCCGGAATCCGACGGAGCCGCCGCGCCGCGAATGAGAACGACCATGCGATTGGGCACGCAAACCAACATTTCATCCGACCGCCGCACCGCGCCCTGTTTGACGCAAACTTGATTCGGACAAGAGCTGTGCAGGACGCGAATGCCGCTATTTTCCACGCGCAATTTCATTTCGCCGAGCGCGCCCTGTATAACAAAATTCCCCGGCTGCGCCAATTGCACCGAGGCGATTTGACGATTACCCACCGTGACGACAGCAACAGAATTGGCCGCGGCTTTTTCTTTCGCGCGAACAAAACTGCCGACGTCGAAACTACCGACGGCCAACACGAGAAACAAAAGCAAGACGAAGCCGTCACCCAGCCGCAGATGCTTGGCAAAAATTTTGACAAGCGGCTTGTTAGTTGTTGAAACCGTCATTCGCGCAATCGCTTCAGCGCTTCGAGGCTCTGCCGCGCCTTTTGTTTGTATTCGACCGATTGTTTGTGCATCGGATTGAGGACCAACGCCTTGTCAAATTCCCGAATCGCGTTTTCGTAATCATCATTGATGAAAAGATTCAGGCCGTTTTTAAAATAATTGTCGACGTAAAAATCAAGCCGGCGCTGGCATTCGTCGAGTTTTTCGCGGGCGGCGGCGTTCCGCGGATCGCGCTCCAAAATCGTTTTGTAAAATTCAATCGCCTTCAGGAGTTGATTGCGATTGTAATGCGTTTGCGCCTGTTCAAAAAGCTGCTGAATGTTGCTCTGCGACAGCGCTTCCTGGCGTTTCTGTTCGGCGAGGCGATTCTTGGGATCGACGCCCAAAGCCTTGTCGAATTCATCGACGGCGTTCTTCCAGTCTTTGGCCTCGAAGTATTCCAGGCCGCGGCGCACGTAATCATCGGCGCGCCGGCTGTTGAGTTGATTGATGCGCTGCTGCAGATTTTTGGCTTCTTCGTGCTGCGGCACCAAATCGAGAATTTGCCGGCTCAGCTCGTTGGCTTGACTATGGTCGCCGCGCTCGAAGGCGCGATTGGCGGCTTGCAATTTTTCGCTCACCTCGGCATCAATGCGATTTTGCAAGAGGCGCAGGCCTTGTTTGGCCGTTTCATTGGCGGGATCGAGATCGAAAATTTCGCGATAGGCGCGATAGGCGCGATTGAATTGCTGCTGGCGGTTGTAGCGGACCGCTTCAACGAGCAGGCGATCAAGGCGCTCTTTTTGTTCCTGCAACTTCGTCTGCGTTTTATCGAGATAAGCCTGCGCTTCGTCATAATTCGGCGTTAGCGCCACCGCCTGTTGAAATTGTTCGCGCGCATTCAAATACTTTTTTTGCTCATAATATCCCAGGCCGCGCACGAACAATTGTTCCGCTTCGTCGCGCTGCGCGGCATAAATGCGATTGAGATAATCCTGTATGTCGGTATAATTGTTCGGCACCAGTTGCAGGCTCTCAAACGCTTTGCGGGCTTCCGCGTAATTGCCGTCTTCGAAGAATTGCACGCCGTTGCGATACTGCCGCTGCAAATAAAGATCGAGCCGGGGCGCCAGCCGCTGGAGATGTTGGCGCGCGGCGGCGTGCTCGCGGTTGATCTGCAGCACCGCGATATAATTCACCGCCGCCTGCACGTGCTTGAAATTTCTTTCCAGCGTCGCGGCTTCGTCAATCAGCCTGAGGATTTTTTCGTCTTCCCGGCGAATTTGCGCGGTGAGCGCGCTGTCGAGTTTCAAAATTTTGCCGTTTTCCGGCTCGTAGGTGAAATAATATTTGAATTGTCTTGACGCCGCGCGAAAGCTGGCGTTTTTGGCGAACGACATGCCGCTCGCCAGATGCTGGCGGGCGCGGTCGCCGGCTTTGGGACCGAGCCGAAAAGCAATGCCGGAAAAAAATTTTTTCTCGGCAAAAGAATATACGACGTCGATGCTGTAGGCGCTGCCCAGCGCCGCCAGACCGATGGCCGCATTCTTCGCCTTGAAACCAAACACCCCGCCGTACAAAGCGAAGCGCGCGAAGATCGGCGAAGCCAGGCCGACGCGCGTTAAATTTTTGCTGTCGCGCCATTCGAGGCTGGCGAGCAACGCCGGACCGTCGGCGCGCAATCGCCCAGCCACGCCGACGACGTAATAAGTCGAGAGCCGCTCCCGGCCCAGCGGCAAATCACTCGCTTGCACGGCGACGGCAATAGGAAACGCGGGCAAGGGAATATTGAAAAAGGCGGCATGATAAGGATCGCGCGACAGCGGCAGTCGCGCGCCGAGCGGATGCCAGATCACCCCCAGCGAAGCCGTGACAAACTCATCCTGGCGCAAACGGTTTCCGTGCAGCGAGAGGCCGAACGAAAATGGCTCGTCGAGAGAATACGCCCAAGCCACGCTGGCGCGTTCAAGATTCATATTCGACAACGGCATTCGCGTCAAACTGAGTCCGACACTGCCAAGCTCGGGCCAGTATCCGGCCAGCCCGACGGCGGAAAATTCAAAAGGCCGGTTTGAAGTCAGAATAAATTCGATTTCTCGCAAACCGGCCAAAGCCGCGGGATTCCACAAGGCGGTTGTCGCATCCACCGGGCCGAGCAATTGCGGTCCGCCAAGTCCGATCGTTCTCGCCGCGCCGCCGGAATTTTGCAGCAAACTTTGGCTCCAAAGCGGCTGGCAAAAACACAATATGAGACTGAGTGTAATAGTCGCTAGTTGCTGGTTGCTTGTTGCTAGTTTAACGATTGCGCAACCAGCAACCAGCATCCAGCATCCGGCATTCAGCAACGAGCCTCTACATAACGATGTCACGGTCGTAATCAATTTCGCAAATGTCCACCGGCTTCATCCGGTTTCTGACGTAAATCGGTTCCAAACGCGTGAAGGCATAGTGGCCATTCAGCCGTCGCGTCAGGCTGTATTCGACGACGATTTGCCCGGCGCGCGCCAGGCTGCACAACCGGTTGGCAATGTTGACCACGTCGCCGATCACGGTGTAATCCATGCGATTCTTCGAGCCCATTTTGCCAATGACCGCGAGGCCGTGATTGATGCCGATGCCGATCCACAGCGGCAGCTCGCCGGCGGCGTCGCGCTGTTTGTTCAGCTCGCGCACCGCGCGTTGAATTTCCACCGAAGCGCGCACCGCGTTTTCGACGCCTTTCGGCCCCTGAAACAACGCCATGATTTGATCGCCCATGAATTTGTCCACCACGCCGCCGTTGGCTTCGATAATCTGCGTCTGCACGTCGAAATAAATGTTGATGAGCTTGATGATTTGCTCCGGCTCGGAAAGCTCGGCGTAGGTGGAAAAATTCCGAATATCCGAAAAGAAAATCGTCGTGTAACGCCGGTTGCCTTCCTGCGGCTCCATTTTGGCGTCGCGACTGCCTTGAATCATCTCCACCGTGAGCTTGGAAACGAATTTCTGCATTTGCACTTTTTCGCGCAGGTGCGTCAGCATGTTGTTGAACTCGCGGGCTAATTGTCCAAGCTCGTCTTTGCTGCGCGGCTCGACGCGCACGTCCAAATTGCCGCTGCCGACCTCGCGGGCGACGCGCGACAGCTCGTGGATTTGATTCACCATTTTGCGCGCGAAAAAATAAATCAGCCACACCGAGACGATAATGACCAGCGCCGCATAGGAAAAAATGAGCTTCTTGGTTTTGTTGATCGGCTCGTCAAAAAAGTTTTTGGAAAAACCGACGCCGGCATAACCCAAAGGTATCTTGCGATCCTGATCTTTGTCGAGCTGCAAAATCGGATAATAGTATTCGTAAAATTCGTTGTTCTCGCGAAATTCCATCTGCTCTTTTTTGAATAAAGCCGCGATTTCATCGGGACGCAAAATGCCATCGCTGCGCCTGGATTCGCTGGGATCGCTGTGAGCGATCAGCGAATCGCTGCGCGTCTTGACGAAAATGTATTCCAATCCTTCCACGTTCATGTTCTTCGTTCGCAGCACCTCGGTCGTCACCTCGTCCAATCGCGCCGGAAAAAGAACGCTCTCCAGCATCGGGGCGCGCACGTTTTGGCTCAATTTTTTGAGCAGCACGGCGCAGGTGTTTTCCGCCGCCTTGGTCAACACCCGGCGCTCACCCGGCAGAATGAGCATGCTATAGGTGAAAATCACCAGCACCACGATAATCGCGATGTTGATGCTCAGCTTGAATTTGATCTCGAGCGAGCTGAACACCTCGACGCCGCGCGCGACGATTCCCCGCAACCCGGCGCGCAGGCGATCAATTAGTTTTTTCCAAAACGCCAAACTCAGCATGACCTACCTGACTTTCTGCCAACAATTCGATGCGGGATATCCTCATGACCTGCTTCCTCCGGTTTGAGGGGTTCGACTTGCAGCGGTTTGCGGGCGAACGCGTATTGAGTGAATTGCCGGTATAAAAAAGAAAAACGATGGCCGGAAATATCCGCCAAGCCATCGGTTTGCGGCCGGACGCGGGTGACGCGAGAGACGGCGAAAATGGAACCGCCGTTTCGGTATCGGCGACACGCGCTCGTCGTCGGAATTGTACTGCTGCGGCTTGCATTTAAAATCGCGCCGCAGAACAACCCGGAAAAGAGAACCCATGACGCCGCCGTTTTTTTAATCTATAAAAGTAACCAAATTCACTTAAAGAGTCAAGCGCGATTTCGCGCGACGGGGTCTAATTAGAAAAGTGAAAACAAATTTTACCGATTGACAATTTACCTAAATTTTACTGGGTTTTGACAGTGGCAAAAATTTTTTTTTGTAAATTTCGACTGAGCGCTTCTGGAACGAGCGCAATATCTCGTCGTTAATTTAACATATTCGCGCGATAGCAATCGCGCCATACTTCAAAGGAGAAACAACATGCTATCCAGATTCTCGTGCGGTATCGTCATGACCGGGTTGATGTCAGCTGCATTTACTTCCGCTTTGCAAGCGCAATCTTCCCCGCCTTCAATTCAAGTTTTTCCCAAAGATGCGGCGGATTCGGTTCGCGTCGACGCGGATGATCCGGCGATTTGGATTCATCCCACCGATCCGGCCAAAAGCGTGATCATTGGCACCGATAAAGACGAGACTCGGGGCGGCCTCTATGTTTGGGATTTGAATGGAACCGAACGGCAATATCTCAAACTGGCGCGCCCCAACAACGTCGATGTGCGTTACGGTTTCGATCTCGGCGGGCGCACCGTCGATATTGCCGTCACCAATTTGCGTTATCTGAAAGAAATGAAAGTTTTTGCGATCAACCCCGAAGACAGAACTTTGCTCGACATCACCACAGCAGCCGGCATTAAAACACCCGAGCTTGACAAACCCTACGGACTCTGCCTCTATCGCCGGCCTTCTGACGGCGCGATGTTCGTTATTCAAAGCAGCCGAGACGGCGAATCCGCCAATCATTTGCATCAATATCGTTTGCTGCCCGACGGCTTTGGCAAAGTCAAAGGTGTTTACGTGCGCGCGTTTGGCGAAGGCAGCATCGTTGATAAAGTCGAGGGTTTGGTGGCGGATGATGAGTTGGGTTACGTCTATGCTTCGGATGAGGAAGTGGCGATTCGCAAATATTATGCTGATCCTGATCGCGGCCATAACGAGATCGTTGCGTTCGGTTTGAATGGTGACGGCATACCATCCGATCGCGAGGGCCTGGCGATTTATCGCTGCGATAATAAAACCGGCTATTTGTTGGTGTCAAGCCAAAAAGGCAAAAGGATTCGTGTTGTTGACGGCCCGCGTGGAATAAAAGCTTCCTCCATGAAAGTTTACCGTCGCGAAGGCGATCATGGCGATCCGCACAAACATGGTTTGGTGGCTACGGTTGAAACTATTGAATCGCTCAAAACTGACGGCTTGGACGTGACGAGTCGTTCCATTTCCCCCCAATTTCCTTCCGGTTTTCTCGTCAAGCATGATGCACCCGGCCGCCATTTCAAACTTTATGCGTGGGAAGAAATTGCGAAAAATTTTCTGATGATTTGCGCCGACCCCGCGCCGGCGACTGATGACGATGCACAGGAGTGATCCCCGGTAAAATTCATTTGAAATAAATTGCTTTGCCACAAGCCGGAACCAAACAGAACGATTTTCACCACAAAAATTCTTTACCCACGAAGACACCAAGAAAAGCTTATGATATGGTTTTTTGTTTTTCTTCGTGCCTTTGTGTCTTAGTGGTTTAGTTGCTCGTTGAAAAGGCAAAAATTCAATTCTGAACATAAAGTTGATTGCAGCGAAAAGTCGAAGGCTTTTAAAAATTGAATAAAACCCTTGTGAATACTGATTGGAATTGAATTTACCAAAAAAACTTACCGTAAAAGCACAGATTTGACTCTTAACGGCCTAAATAGTTTTGCTTTTCAATATATCTGAATAGTTGCGTTTATTTCTTTTTCCTCGTATCCACCACCAAACGCGGCGTGTTGCCGATGCGTTCGGTTTTAGTGCGCTCACGTTGATCCCGCTGACGATCGCGCTCGCGCGACGTCTGTTCCTTCTGCGGCGGCCTTTCCGGCTTCGGCTGCGGTTTTTGCTTTTCACTTTCCAATAGCATGCTCAATCCGATGCGGCCTTTCTCGGCATCCACTTTCAGAATGCGCACGTCGATCACGTCGCCGACCGCCGCGACTTCCAGCGGATTCTTGATGTATTTGTACGACATTTGCGAGAGATGCACGAGGCCGTCCTGCTTCACGCCGATATCCACGAACGCGCCGAAATCGACGACATTGCGCACCGTGCCTTTGAGAATCATGCCTTCCTTCAAATCTTCCATCTTCAAAATATCCTGCCGGAAAATCGGCTTCGGCATTTCGTCGCGCGGGTCACGGTCGGATTTCTCGATTGCAGCGATAATATCTTCCAGCGTCGGCACGCCGATACTGCATTCTTGCGCCAGATCGGTGAGCGATTTTTTCAAGGCCTGCAAACGCTCGCGCAGCAATTTGCTGTTGCCGCGAACTTCCTGCGGCTTCATCACGGTAATCGTCAGAAATCGCTCGGCGGCTTGATATGATTCCGGATGGATCGCCGTCGAGTCGAAGAAAACCTCGGAATCCGGAATGCGCAAAAAGCCGGCGGATTGCGTGAACGCTTTCGGCCCCATGCCTTTCACTTCGTGCAATTCCTCACGCGAGGTAAAACGACCGTGCTCGTCGCGATAGCGCACGATGTTGTCGGCCACGGAACGCGTGACGCCGGCCACGTGCCGCAGCAACGCCGCCGAAGCCGTATTCAAATTCACGCCGACGTTGTTGACGCACGACTCCACCACGCGGTCGAGCATTTCGCCGAGCCGCGTTTGATTCACATCGTGCTGATACAATCCGACGCCGATGGATTTCGGGTCGATCTTCACCAGCTCCGCGAGCGGATCAAGCAAACGCCGCGCAATCGAAATGTTGCCGCGCTGCGACGCTTCGAGATCGGGAAATTCCTCGCCAGCCAATTTCGACGCCGAGTAAACCGAGGCGCCGGCTTCGCTCACAATCGCATATTTCAAATCGAGCGACGCGCCATTCTGTTGCGCTTCCGCTTCCATTTGCTGAATGAGTTCCGCCGCAAGCTGCTCGGTCTCGCGGCTCGCCGTGCCGTTGCCAATCGCAATCACCGTCACTTTGTATTTTTGAATGAGCGCCTTGAGCTGCTCTTTGGAAAAATCCCAACGCTTCTTCGGCTCGTGCGGATAAATGGTGTCGCCTTCGAGATATTTGCCGGTCTCGTCGATCACCGCCACTTTGCAGCCCGTGCGCAGGCCCGGATCGATGCCCATGATGATGTGCCCCTTCGTCGGCGGCTGCATGAGCAGATTGCGCAAATTCGTCGCGAAAATATTGATCGCATGCGCGTCGGCGACTTCCGTGAGTTGATTGCGCAATTCCCGCTCGATCGCCGGCGACACCAGCCGCTCGTAACTGTCTTTGATCGCAAGCTGCAATTGCTCGCGATAAATGGATTTGGCATTCGTGATGAATTTTTGCTCCAGATCCGCCAGCAGCTTCGGCACCGGCGCTTCAACGAGAACCTTGAGAAAACCTTCGGTCTCGCCGCGATTTACCGCCAGCGTGCGATGCGGCACGATCTTCTTCAGCGGCTCGCGATAATCTTTGTACATTTCAAACACGTCGAGGTTCTTCTCGTCTTTCGCTTCGGAGCGCAGCAGGGCGGCGTCCCACGTCCGTTCGCGCACGAGCTTGCGGACTTCTGCATCGTCGCTCACCCACTCCGCAATAATATCACGCGCGCCAGCAAGCGCTTCTTCTGCGGTGTTCACGCCTTTTTCCGCATTGATATAAGCCGCGGCGATTTCTTCGAGGTTGCCGGAATTTTCCTTTTGCGCCCACATCTGCTGCGCCAACGGCTCGAGGCCTTTCTCTTTCGCAATCGTCGCGCGCGTGCGTTTCTTCGGCTTGTACGGCAAATACAAATCTTCAACTTCCTGCAGCTTCACCGCCGCGGTGATTTGCGCGCGCAGCTCGTCGGTGAGCTTGCCCTGCTCCTCGATGGATTTCAGCACCGTCTGCTTGCGCTCTTCCAATGCACGCAGATACCGCACGCGATCCTGCACTGCGATGATCTGGTTTTCATCCAAACCGCCCGTCACCTCTTTGCGATAACGCGCGATAAACGGCACGGTGTTCTCGTCGTCGAGCAGCGCAGTCGTCGCCTGCACTTGTTCGAGGCGAATTTTTTGCTCGTCGGCAATCAGCTTGAAAAAATCCTGCTCGGTCACGGTCAACCTCGTAAGTTAGTAGTAGCCCCTTCAGGGGCAAAACGTTGACGGTTACTACGAACGGTTTAAAATGGGAATTTTATATTTGGAAGGAAATGCCGGCGGGCAACTCAACTGCCGGCAAAAAGAATTGAACTTTCACGATACATGTTCACAGTATTGTTTCTACAACTCGCGCCAATAAATGAAACTGCTTTCCAAATCAAGCGAAAGTAGTATACGAATTTTTTTGATTGCAGGCAAGAAGTATTTGGGAAATTTTTTAAACGCCGCTTTCAAAAAACCTTTGCCTTTAATAGCTGAAGCGTTATATTTAGAAGTACCAATCATTAGCGGAGCGTTTGTATGAATAATGGAGTGATGATCAAAGCGCCAAGTTGGGTGGGTGAAATGGAGTTGCTTGGTTTGTTGCGTCAAGATCTCCAGTTCAAATTGGCTTATTACGAAAGCCAGTGCCGTGTTTTTGAGCGAAAATACCGAAAAACATTGGCGGAATTTGACGCGGAGTTGTCTGCCGATAAGCAAGAGGATTTCCAAAAATGGGAGGACTTCATGGATTGGGAAACCGCCGATAGCGCCCGCGAGGAAATCGAACGACGCCTGCAAGAACTTGTCGAATGGAAAATCTGATTGCCCTTTTCTCAGAGTATCTGTTCGTTGCCGGTTATCAAGTGCTTAAATTCGAACGGACGCAGACGACCCGACGTTTAAAGCCGGCCGTCGAAATTGCCGGCGGTTCACGGTTAATGATTAGCGAAGCAACCAATCCGCGCGGATTTCGTTATGCCTATCACTGGCAAGATGTCGAGGGCCGCTTGCTGGTCCGATGGGATAATGCGCCCCATCATCACGCCCTCCCTACTTTTCCCGATCATTTTCACAACGGCCCAACCGTTGAAGCAGCGATTCAGCCGACCATTCGCGATGTGCTCGATTACATTGCGCAGCAATTATCCGGACAAAGCAAAACGATGGGGGTATAATGCCCGCTCAAACGTCTTCGCCGCAAAAGTCATCGCGTCATTGGCTGTTTCCTATCATCATTTCAACCGCAACCATCATCGGCGGTGTCTTCGGCAACATCATCGCGCCAAAAGTTGAAAAGTGGTTTCATGTCGAGCATTATTGGTTGATTTGGGTGATTTTTGCGCTCGCCTCAGTCGCAACAATTGTGATAGCCATCATCGCAAGCCGGCGTGAAAATGCGACTTTAGCTTCGTCCAGTAGTGTCAATCTCAGTTTGTCAGGTAATCTTTCGATAGGAGGCGATGTCGTTGGGCGAGACAAGACGGAAGACAAATCTATTCATGTCGGTGATCTGCACCAAACCGGAGCGGTTGCAATTGGGCACAGCGTTACCGTCATTCAGCAATCCACCATCCCAGTCGTCAATGCCTTTCACCAACTTCCCACTCCGCCCGCGGATTTCACCGGACGCGAGGCAGAGCTGAATGAGCTGATGGCGAAAATGGAAACCGGCGGGGTGACGATCTCCGGTTTGCAGGGCATGGGCGGCATCGGCAAAACCGCGCTGGCGCTGAAACTCGCTGAATGGCTCACCCCGCGTTATCCGGACGCCCAGTTCTTTCTCGATTTGAAGGGAGCGAGCGACAAGCCACTTTCTCCTGCCGAGGCGATGGCGCATGTCATTCGTGCTTATCATCCGGTCGCCAAACTTCCCGAGAGCGAAATCGAGCTGAAGCCGTTGTATCAGTCTGTGCTGCACGGCCAGCATGCGCTGCTGCTCATGGACAATGCGCGCGATAGCCAGCAAGTGCTACCGCTACTGCCGCCTGCCACTTGCCTTTTGCTCGTCACCTCGCGCCAGCATTTCACCCTGCCGCCGAACGATGCTTGCCAATTGCTGCTCACCATTGCGCCCCGCATTGGCGCGGACGCGGAAGCGGTGGCGAAATTGTGTGGCTATCTTCCGCATGCCTTGCGTTTGGCTGCCAGCGCGCTGGCCGAGCAAATCGACCTCAGCCCGGCGGATTATTTGGCCCGGTTGGAAAATGCCCAAACCAGACTCGACTTCGTGGAAGCCTCGTTGAGCCTGAGTTACGATCTGCTCGCAGCCGAAACACAAAAGTGGTGGCACCTGCTAGCGGTTTTTCCGGATACGTTCGATCAACTCGCTGGCGCTGCCGTGTGGGAAATGGACGTTGAGCCAGCGCAAAAAACCTTGAGTGGGCTGGTGGAATATAGTTTAGTGGAGTGGCAATCGGCAACCCGTCGTTATCGCCTGCACGATCTGTCACGCTTGTTTGCAGCGAAACATTGCACTGAGGCGGAGCGCGCCGCCGGCCAGCAGCATCATGCGGAACATTATAAAACTCTGCTGCACAGCGCTAACGAACTTTATTTAAAAGGCGGCGATGCGATTCAACGCGGGCTGGCGTTGTTTGATATGGAATGGGGAAATATTCAAGCCGGACAGCTGTGGGCGCAAGTGAATACAGAAAAAAACAAAGCAGCAGCGCAGTTGTGCAGTGATTATCCGAATGCCGGAGCGCACTGTCTTGAACTGCGCCAGCATCCACGCGAGCGCATTCGTTGGCGAGAAGCCGCACTGGCTGCGGCTCGAAGCTTGAAGGATCGCGCCGGAGAAGGCGTTCATCTGGGCAACCTCGGCGTTGCTTATTATAACTTGAGTGAACCCCGCCGCGCCATCGAGTTTTATGAACAACAATTGGTGATCACCCGCGAGATCGGCGACCGCCGCGGCGAAGGCGCTGCGCTTGGCAACCTCGGCCTTGCCTCTGCGGACTTGGGCGAACCCCGCCGCGCTATCGAGTTTTATGAACAAGATTTGGTTATCGCCCGCGAGATCGGCGACCGCCACGGCGAAGGCACTGCGCTTGGCAATCTCGGCGTTGCCTATTACAACTTGGGCGAACCCCGCCGCGCCATCGAGTTTTATGAACAAGATTTGGTTATCACCCGCGAGATCGGTGACCGCCGTGGCGAAGGCGCGGTTTTGGGCAACCTCGGCGTTGCTTATAAGAACTTGGGCGAACCCCGCCGCGCCATCGAGTTTTATGAACAGTATTTGGTTATCGCCCACGAGATCGGCGACCGCCGCGGCGAAGGCAATGCGCTTGGCAACCTCGGCGTTGCTTATGACAACTTGGGCGAACCCCGCCGCGCCATCGAATTTTATGAACAAGTTTTAGTGATCACCCGTGAGATCGGCGACCGCCGTGGCGAAGGCAATGCGCTGGGCAACCTCGGCGTTGCTTACGCGGGCTTGGGCGAACCCCGCCGCGCCATTGAGTTTTTTGAACAATACTTGATTATCGCCCGCGAGATCGGCGGCCGCCGTGGCGAGGGCAATGCGTTCTGGAACATGAGCCTCGCGCAAGACAAACTCGGTGAATGCGAACAAGCGATCGCCAACGCTGAAGCCGCGCTAAAGATTTATGAGCAGATCGAAGACCCCAACGCCGTTATGGTTCGCCAGCAATTGGATAAATGGCGCGGGCAGAAAGACAGTGATCAGTAACCACTGTCACGTGTCATTAAGTTAAGGACGATAGCCCAAACCCGTTAGGGTTGAAATGTTTATAAAATTGCATTTCTCTAATCGTTTGAACTCCGTAGGAGTGAAATGTGACGGTATGAAAAATCTATTGGTCTGCATCACCGGAAACATGCCACTCCTACGGAGTTTCTACGAATTACTCGATGACTATAAACATAACACGCCTACGGCGTTAGAGATTTCGCTAACTTAATGACATGGCGTAATCAGTGAACAGTTCATTTATCAACGTTATCCGGCAGATTATTTTATGTATTGCGAAAATCGTTGCAATAATATGCCTTATTTGGCATATTATACGTCTGAAATTTAGCAACTGTGTTCCATAAAGTGAGTTCACCATGCCCATCAAAATCCTCGTCACCGGCGGCACGTTTGATAAGGAGTACAACGAGATCAACGGCGCGCTGTATTTCAAAGACACGCACATCAACGAAATGTTGAAGCTCGGTCGCTGCCGTTTGGAAACCAATTTGCGCACGGTGCTGATGCTCGACAGTCTCGACATGACTGACGCCGATCGCCAGCTCATTTTGGCGCATTGCCAAAAAGCGCCGGAAAATAAAATCGTCATCACCCACGGCACGGATACGATGGTCGAGACGGCGCGCGTTTTGGCGCCGAACATCAAAGATAAAACCATCGTCCTCACCGGCGCGATGATTCCGTATGCCTTTGGCAGCTCGGACGGGTTGTTCAATCTCGGCAGCGCGCTGTCGTTCGTGCAGGCGTTGCCGCCCGGCGTTTATATCGCGATGAACGGCAAATATTTTGCCTGGGACAATGTGCGGAAAAATCGGGAGCGCGGGGAATTTGAGGAAATTGTCAGTATGCAGTGATCAGTTATGGAGTTTTGCAAGAATAATTGATTGCAAGCGCAAAAGAAGGGAAATGATCATGTCACCAAAAACGATGGAGGCGCCAACACCAAATCATTTTCATCGAATCCTGCTTTATCTCCCCTACTACTCTTGGCTGATGGCGAAAATCGTCAAAAGCGGGCAAATCAAAATTAGCGTATTGCTCGGCGCGACTGTATTGGGCGCGATTCCGATGTGCATTCATGGCTATCGCATCTTGTTTCTCGGCGGCAGGCTGTTTTAAAATCACGAAGATTTTGTTCGATCATTTAATTGAGACCTCACATGGCCAAAATATTTTATCTGCATTGGCACGAAGCCGAGCTTAAAGAGCGCATCGCGCCGCTCATCAAAGCCGGCCACAACGTGACTTCGCACTGGAGCACGGCGGAGCGCGCCAAATTCGGCGATACGCTTCCCGACATCGTGATCATTTCACTCGACCGTTTGCCGTCGCATGGCAGAGCCGTGGCGGAATGGTTCGTCGAGTCGAAAAAACGGCAGCACGTTCCCCTCATCTTTGCCGGCGGCCAACCCGACAAAATCAAAACGACGAAAGCAAAATTTCCCAAAGCAATTTTTTGCGCTGCGGCAGAAACGCGCGGCGTTCTCGAACGGGTTTTGGCAATAAAGCCAAAGAAATGAAGTTTTAAAAATGAAAAGGCGAAGATCGCCATCTTCGCCTGGTTGTTTTGCGCCAGCGGCTCAATCCTCCGCAATGATGGGCCGTGATCTCAATCATCAAAAATAAACACCGGCTCCGGATAAAACCGCACGTGCCGATCCTGCATACGCATTCGTATAAACGCCTCCAACCATTCGTTTTTGTCTTCCAGCGACAAATCCGACCGCAACACGTCGAGCTGAATATTGACGCGCAGCACGCGGCCCGGAATGCTGTGCCGCGTCAGCCCGGTGGGAAGCTTGAAATTATCGGTGACCAGTTGCATCACTTCGCTTTTTTCAAAAGGCGGGAAAATCACCAAAGCCGCCAGGTCGGGATAGAAATCGCGCAAATCGGCAAGATTGGTTTGATCGACGCGCTCGAAACGATGAGCCTTTTTGTAGCTATCGATGAGGCCGGTAATCGCATGAACGTCGATATTCAAGCTGCGACTTGCCGGAATGATCGCGGCTTTCGCAGCGGTTGAAAACAGCGCGGCGCAAGCCTCCCGGCTCGCCAACGCGCCTTCGGCTTCCTCGACCGTGAGACTTTTCGGCGCAACCCCGCGCAAACGCAACTGCTCGATCCACTCCGGCCACGACAATCGCATCACGGCATGATGCCAGCTTGCCAAGCGCAGCGCCGGATCGTCGTAATCGATGATTTGCACCGGCGCGCAATTGTAGCCCAGCAAACGCATGGCGCTGAGGCGGTTGGCGCCATCGACAAGCAAATAGCCGCCGGCGTTTTTCATCGGCGCGACGATGGGCGGATTGAGCAAGTGACGATCTTCGGCGAGCCGCTCGACCAGCCGCGCCGCCCGGTCGGTTTCCGGCGCTTCGTGAAACCGAATTTGCTCGAGGGGAACGATGCGGAGAATCGGGAAAGGTTTTGATGAAATCATGATTAACGTCCCAACAGCGTTTCGACTTCGACCACCGCCTCCATCTCGTCTTTCATAATATGAAGGATGGTGTGACTAAACGGCGAATAGGATTCCACCAGCGGCAATATTTTTTTGTATTGCGCCGCGGCCGCTTGCTCGGTTTTCAGCGCTTCTTCGAGCATGGTTTTCCAATTCTCCGTGTGCACGATTGAAGTTGCATCGCGCGTCGTCACCGCTTCGCCGCCGAGCGTGGCAATGATGTCGCGCACCTTCGCGGCGTGGCCGAATGATTCGGTCGCCTCTCCTTCAAAATGCGATTTGAGCGTGAGCATCTCCAAACCTTTGACATAAACGGCATAATGGGCATACAGCGCTTGCGCGCGCAGTTCCCACCCGAGCGCTTTGTTCAGCTCGTTCACGGCTTGTGGTTGATTCGGCAATTGCACCGGCATGGCTTTCTCCAAGTTGCTTGATTAGCTAAAATTTTTTTCATAAATTACAGCGTTGGCAATTTAACCAAAGCCGCGATCAAGCGCAAGCGGAATTATGCTTGACATTGAGGCGAAAGATGTTTATTTAAACCATAGGCATATGAAAACTTCACAGCGGCCCACCGCTTATCTCTCTCCCAAATTGGAAGCAAGACCGCATCGCCACAAAGGCGGCTTCGGCGTCTTCGCCCAATCTCCGATTCCTGCCGAAGAAGTGCTGGTGGTTTGGGGCGGCGACGTCGTCACGGCGGAAAATTTTTTCAAGCTGCCGGCCTACGTGCAACAGCACAGTTTGCAAGTCGAAGAGGAGTTGTATTTGGTGCCCAACGGCGTTGACGAGCCGGCGGATTTCGTCAATCATTCGTGCGAGCCGAATGCGGGCATGCGCGGGCAAATTGCGGTCGTGGCGTTGCGCGACATTAAAGCGGGCGAAGAAATTTGTTTCGATTACGCCATGTCCGACGGCGGACCGTATGATGAATTCGAATGCGCGTGCGGCACGACAAGCTGTCGCGGCAAAATCACCGGCCACGATTGGCGGCGCCCGGAATTGTGGCAGCGCTACGCCGGCCATTTCTCGCCGTATTTGCAGCGCCGCATCGAGCGTTTAAAAAATCGAAAGAGCTGATCGAACATGCAAACCGGAACCTGCCACGCGCTCTTGATTCTCGCCGATATCAGCGGTTTCACCAAATTCATGAAAATGCACCGCATCACCGTGGCGCACGCCAAGCAGATCATCGTCAAATTGCTCGAATCGATTGTGTCGACGGCGGCGCCGCCGCTTAAATTGATCGAAATCGAAGGCGACGCGGTTTTCTTTTACGCCGCCTGTTATGAAAACGAGAACGAGTTGGACGCGCTGATTGCCGCGGCCAAGACGCAGGTGGTGGCGTTTTTTCGCGCTTTTTATCGGGCAAGGCTCGGCCTGTGCGAGATCCAGCTTTGTATTTGCGAGGCCTGCGCCAGCGTCAAAGATTTGCGTTTGAAAGTCGTGATGCACGCCGGCGAAGTTGCGGTCGAGCGCATCGACAAATTTGAGAAGCTTTTGGGGATCGACGTGATCGTGGCGCATCGCCTACTTAAAAATTCGGTGCCGGCAAAAGAATATATTCTCATGAGCCAGCCGGTTTACAAACGGCTGGGAAATTTTTATGACCTTAAACCGGAGAAGCGCCGCGAGAATTATGATGAAATCGGCAAGGTGGAGTTCGTCGTGTTTTATCCGCCCGCCGACTTGATCGGCGTTTCTCGCGCGCCCGCTGAAAATGACGACGCCAAATTCTCAAAACGCTTAAGCTGGTACCTCCGGTTGGACATGATCGGCCTGCTGGATATTTTAGGCATTCGCAAGCTACGCGGAAAATTTGCGCATTTGCCGGAAGCGCCGATCAATGTCTGAAATTAATTTACAAAATATGCCGCAGCGCAGGAAATCTTTATGCCAAAATTTGCAGCCAAAATCATCGATCGTTTTCAAGTCGCCGAAGGGACGATGGCGTTCGCGTTCGAGCGTCCGAATAATTTTAATTTTAAAGCGGGGCAATTTTTGACGGTGATTCTGCCGAATCCGCCGCACAATGACGACAAGGGCAATCGCCGGACATTTACGATTGCCTCGCCGCCGCAAGAAATCGCGCGCCTGCAAATCACCACGCGCATGACCGGCTCGGCGTTGAAGCGCAGTCTCGCCGAAGCGCCGCTCGGCGCAGCGGTCGATTTGCTCGGGCCTGCCGGCAATTTCACGATGCACGCGGACGCCGCGATTCCCGCGGTTTTTATTGCCGGCGGCATCGGCATCACGCCGTTTCGCAGCATGTTGCTCGACGCGGCAGCGCGCAACTTGCCGCATCAAATCACGCTGATCTATTCCAATCGCAATCTCGAAGGCGCGGCCTTTCACGAGGAATTGCAGCAGCTCGCCGCGACGCATAAAAATTTCAGCTATGTTGCAACCATGACGCAAGCCGATAAATCCTCTCGTTCGTGGAATGGCGAGCGGCGTTATGTGAATGCCGAATTTCTGCGCGATCATGTCGGCGATCTCACCAAGCCGCTCTTCTATGTGGTCGGCCCGCCGGGACTCGTTGCGGCTCTCACCAAAACCGTGACCGAAGCCGGGGTCAATCCCGAACGGGTGCTGTCGGAAGAGTTTGAGGGATACTGAAATTTGGCCTTGACATTCAGCGCGCGTTTTTTATAAAATGATTCGTGCGCTCAACCTCGGCCTGACGAATCAAGCCTCCAGCAATCAGAAAGGAAACCCATGTCCGACCGTGTGATTCGAGTTGGTCACAGCCCTGATCCCGATGACGCCTTCATGTTTTATGGCCTGGCGAGCGGCAAAGTGAAAATCGACGGCATCCGCATCGAGCACGTGATGGAAGACATTCAATCATTGAACGAGCGGGCGCGGCGCGCGGAATTGGAAGTCACCGCGATTTCGGCGCATGCGTTCGTGCACGTGGCGAATCATTATTGGATTATGCGCACCGGCGCCAGCATGGGCGAAGGTTACGGCCCGATCATCGTCTCGAAAAAAAAATACCGTCTCGAAGATTTGCGCGGCAAAGTCGTCGCCACGCCGGGCCGGCTCACGACCGCCAATCTCCTGTTTAAAATTTACACCGCTGGCGTCGACAATATCGACGTGCCATTTGATCAAATCATCGACGCAGTGTTGGCTGAGAAAGTCGCCGCCGGTTTGCTGATTCACGAAGGTCAAATCACCTACAAGGAAATGGGCCTGCACAAAGTGGTGGATTTCGGCGAAGTTTGGCAAAAAGATTCGGATGGCTTGCCGCTGCCGCTCGGCTTGGATGTCGTGCGCAAAAATTTGGGCGAAGATTTGGCGCGAGCCCTCTCGCGGGCGCTGCAAGACAGCATTCATTACGGCTATCAGCATCAGGACGAGTCGATTCCATACGCGCTCGAATTTGGGCGAGGCATTGATGCTGCGCTCGGCACGAGGTTCGTGAAAATGTACGTCAACGACGTGACCATCGACATGGGCGAACGCGGCAAACAAGCGCTTCAGCTTTTGTTTGATCGGGCGTATCAGAAGAAGTTGATTCCAACGCGGCCGGCGGTGGAGTTGTATTGAATTTTCTTCAAACTCTTGGGAGCAGGAAAATGATTCAATTGATTCGCAATGTACTCGTCAAATTTTTAAATTGCGAGAGCAGATTATCAGTAAAATTGATGAAAAAAAATAAAAAGGTTAAATCATCAGGAAAGGAGAAACCTCATGAGAAAGATCCAAAAAATTTTTGCGCTGTTATCTGCGATTTTTTTGATCGGCGCAACCGCCGGCGCGCAAACATTGCCATATCCGCAAACGGCGAAAGTGTCGCAGACGGACACGTATTTCGGCGTGACGGTGCCCGATCCCTATCGTTGGCTGGAAGACGACAATTCGCCGGAAACCGCCAAATGGGTGGAAGAGCAAAACAAAGTGACGTTCGGTTATTTGGAAAAAATTCCGTATCGCCAACAGGTCAAAGAACGGCTGGAAAAAATTTATAATTATCCGAAATATTCGCAGCCGTTTCGCAAGGGCGAAAAATTCTTCTTTTCTAAAAACGACGGGCTGCAGAACCAATCGGTGCTCTATGTGCAAAAAGGCTTGAACGGCAAGCCGGAAGTGTTGCTCGATCCGAACAAGTTTTCCGCCGACGGCACCGCGCGGCTCACCGTTTTTTCGCTTTCCAAAGATGGCCGCTATGCCGGCTACGGCATTTCCCGAAGCGGCTCGGATTGGCAGGAATTTTGCGTGATGGAAATCGCCGTGAAGAAAACCTTGCCGGATACGCTCAAGTGGGTGAAATTCTCCGGCATCGCCTGGCAGGGAAATGGGTTTTATTACAACCGCTACGACGCGCCCGAAAAGGGAAAAGAGCTGACCGCGGCCAATGAGTATCAAAAAGTTTTTTACCACCAAGTTGGCGCGCCGCAGTCGCAGGACGAGTTGATTTACGAAGACAAAACCAACCCCAAGCGATTTCACAGCGTGAGCACGACGGAAGACGAGCGTTTTGCAATTCTTAGTATTGGCGAGCAAGGCAAGAGAGGCAACGCGCTATATTTCCGCAATGAATCCAAGCAGCAGAAAACTTTCACGCCCATCGTCGCAGCCATCGGCGACGACGATTTCGGGGTGATCGATAACACCGGCGACAAATTTATGATTCAAACCAACAAGAACGCGCCGAACAGCAAGGTGGTGTTGTACGATCCGAAAAATCCGGACGCGAAGAACTGGAAAGAGGTGTTGCCGGAAAAGCCGGAGCCGCTGCAATACGTAACGACGGCTGGAGGAAAACTTTTTGCGATCTACCTCAAAGACGTGACGACACGGGTAAACGTCCACAGCCGCGACGGCAAGTTAGAGAATGAAGTGGCCCTGCCCGGGCTTGGCTCAGCCGGCGGCTTCGGCGGAGAAAAGGATGATCAGTTTGTCTTCTACACTTTCACCTCGTTTACCTTCCCGCCCACAATTTACCGTTATGATCTCGCGGCGAAGCAAAGCTCGCTGTTCCGCGCGCCGGAGATCGATTTCACACCGGCAGAGTATGAGACCAAGCAGGTTTTTTACACCAGCAAGGATGGCGTGAAAGTGCCGATGTTCATTACTTACAAAAAGGGCTTGAAGCTGGATGGCAATAACCCGACGCTGCTTTATGCTTACGGCGGTTTCAACATCAGCTTGACGCCGTCTTTCAATTCCCTTCTCATCGCGATTCTTGAACAAGGCGGTGTGTATGCCATGGCGAATCTGCGCGGCGGCAACGAGTATGGCGAGAAATGGCATGAAGCCGGCATGAAGCTCAACAAACAGAACGTGTTCGATGATTTCATCGCCGCCGCGGAGTATCTTATTGCTGAAAAATATACTTCGCCGGAAAAGCTCGCCATTCAAGGCGGCTCCAACGGCGGTTTGCTCGTCGGCGCGGTGATCAATCAGCGGCCCGAGCTGTTCAAAGCGGCGATTCCGCAGGTCGGCGTCATGGACATGTTGCGCTTCCACAAGTTCACGATTGGCTGGGCCTGGATCTCCGAATACGGCTCGAGCGAGAACGAGGCGGATTTTAAAAATCTGTATCGCTACTCGCCGCAGCACAATATTAAAGAAGGCGTGAAGTATCCCGCGACGCTGATCACAACGGCGGATCACGATGATCGCGTGGTGCCGGCGCATTCGTTCAAATATGCCGCGACGATTCAGGAAAAGCACGCCGGCGACAATCCGGTGCTCATTCGCATTCAAACCAAATCCGGCCACGGCGCCAGCAGCACGACGAAACGCCTCGAAGAAACCGCGGATATTTATGCCTTCATCTTTCACAATTTGGGCGTGACGCCGAATTATGAGAGCAAAAAAATGGTGCCGTAAAAGTTTGCGCTGATGAAGCCCCGCGCTCCGGCTTGAATTTTTGCGAAATTTGCAATATTACCTAAAAGCAACCGTTCGAGCGGAAAAGTGATTTTTCGCTTGACAATCTGTTATTTTTTTTATATACTGTGACCGATTGAGTTTTGGCTGGGAAGCCCGCTTTCGCGCGGTTTCCAAAGCAAAAGTTGTGGAAAGTTGTGTGCGTTTGGGCGTGGAAATAAAATAATTGATTTTCCCGCGCAGCGGGACACATAATGACTCAGAACAAGGAGGCAAAAAGCTCATGAGGGAAAAAATGAAATCCTACCTCGCCAAAGGTCTGGCGATCTGCATGTTGGCTTCCCTCTCCTTAGTAGCATGCACCAAGCATCCAAGCAAAGAACAACTGCAGGCTCTTGAGGAGGCAAAACAAGCCGCGGCAGCCGCCGAAGCGCAATTGGCGCAAAAGCGCAGCGAGCGCGACGCGCTGTTGAAACAATTGCAAGACAAAAAAGCGGCGCTGCAAAAAGCGCAAGCCGAGAAAGCCGCCGTTCAATCACGGATGAGCGGCAACTGATCGTGCCGTTGCCCAATTGATCACGCCTCCGCCAGCAGACGCGCAAATTGCGGCAAAGCTTTTCGTCGCAACACACAAGCAACCGGATCTGCCGGAGGAACAGCGAACTTAACCACTCCATGCTTGGAAGGAACGAGATGAAAATTTCCACAAAAATTTTTCTCATCCTTGTCATCGGCCTATTGAGCTTGGCGCTTGTGGCGCCCGCCGGCGCGCAGGAAAAGAAGATGACAATGGAAGAGTATAGTCAAGAATTGGCCGCGGCGCAACAACGCGAAGCCGCCGCCAATGCTGAAATCGCCAAGCTCAACGCTGAAATGGCGCAATTGCAGCAGGAACTCGCGAGCGCCGATCAGCAGACGAACCAAACCTGGGACGAGATTTATTCCATGCTTGGCACCGACCGCGCCGGCGTCGAAACGTATCGCAATCAAATGCGCCAGCTCGAAGCCGACGTCGACGGCATGATGGCGCTGTCGCCGGAAGAGTTGTTCAGGCGCCGCGCCGAGTTGGATCAACTGCAAGCGCGTCTCGATGAGATGAAAAAGAGCAACGTTTCCAAGCTCACCGAGATGCAGGATTGGATGGCCACCATCGAGGGCAAGATAACGCAATTGCGCGCCCGCATGCCCAAGGCCATTTACGATCAATACACCGTCGCCAAAGGCGATTACCTGTGGCGGATTTCGAAGAAACAGGATATTTACGGTGACCCCTATCAATGGATGCGGATCTACTCGTACAATCGCGACATGATCAAAAATCCGGATTTGATTTACCCCAACTGGAATTTGAAAATCCAGCGGGACGTTGGACCGGATGAGTATCTCGTGAAGAAGGGCGATTCGCTGCGCAAAATCTCCAAGATGATGGGCGACTCAATGAGTTGGATGAAAATTTACGAAGCCAATAAAGACATTATTGGCGACGACCGCAGCCGCCTATATCCTTACACCGTCTTGAGGATGCCGAAATAACCTCACCCGCGGTTTTGGGAAATTATGCCCCGCGCTTCCTCAAGATAAGTTTTGGAGGGCGGGGCTTTTTACGTTTTGGGGAATTGAACTAAAGACGAGGACACATTTTGGGCCAGACACTTCAGTCGCATTCCGAACCAGCCATCGAGGAGGGGAAGGGAGAAAATCTCGCCGGCGAGACGCCTGAACCGACGATGCAAGAGCGCCGGATTTCCATTCGCGGCGTCGATTCGCTGCAACTGCTCGGACCGGGCGATCAACATTTAAAAGAGATTCTCAAAAATTTCAACGCGCGCATCACCGCGCGCGGCAACGAAATTATTTTGCAGGGCCGCGAAACGGAGCTGCGCCAGCTCGACCGTTTGTTTACCGAATTGATTCTGGCGCTGAATCGCAACGATGAGCTGCGCCACGCGGATGTTGAAACGTTGATCAACGTGGTCAAGCGCGGCAACGGCAATAAAAATGCCGGACAAGAAAGTTCCGGTCAGCAAAATTCCCGCCCGGTCATCATTTATACCAAGAGCGCCGCGATCAAGCCGAAGACCGACGGCCAGTTGGAGTTTTATAATTCCACATTAAAAAATGACATTGTTTTTGCAATCGGGCCGGCGGGCACCGGCAAAACTTATCTGGCGGTGGCGATTGCCGTGGCGCATTTGCGCGACCGGCAAATGGATCGTATCGTGCTCGCCCGCCCGGCGGTCGAGGCGGGAGAGAGTTTGGGGTTTTTGCCGGGCGATTTGAAAGAAAAAGTCGATCCGTATTTGCGCCCGTTGTACGATGCGCTTTACGACATGATCCCGGCGGAAAAACTGCGGCGCTATCTCGAAACGCAAGTCATCGAAATCGTGCCGCTGGCGTACATGCGCGGGCGCACGCTGAACAACGCCTTCGTCATTCTCGACGAAGCGCAGAACACCACGCCCGGCCAGATGAAAATGTTCCTCACTCGATTGGGCGTCAACTCCAAAGCCATCGTCACCGGCGACGTCACGCAAATCGATTTGCCGAGCACGACGCCCTCCGGTCTGGTGCAGATTCGCGAAATTTTATCGGGCGTGGAAGGCATCAGCTTCGTTTATCTTTCCGATCCTGACGTGGTTCGCCACAAACTGGTGCGTGACATTATCAAAGCGTATGATAATTACAGCCAGTAAATTTTATGGATGCGCTACGGCGATGGTTTGACGGATTGGCGAAAGCGCCGGCCCTCAAACGGCTCGTCAAAATTTTTCCCCACAGAACTTCCGAGCGCGCCCGCGCCTTGGATTTTTGGGAACAACATCGCTGGCCGTTTCTCATCGCCGCCGCGTTTGTGATGGCCGGAGCGTTTTTATTTCCAGCCGGAAAATCCTTTCACTTTGCCGATTTGCGGGAGGGGGAAATTTACGAAGGGGAACAAATCATTGCGCCGTTCACGTTTTCCATCGACAAATCCGTTGAAGAGTACAATCGCGACGTGCGCGCCGCGCGCGAAAGCGTTCATCCCGTTTTTGTGCGCGACGACAGCGCTGCCGTGCAGCAAATGCGCGGGCTGGAGTTTTTTCTCGTCAGTGTCGAGCAGACCCTCGAAGCGCTCGTGCCGGATTCGATGAAGCTGCGCCGGCTGCGCGATTTTTTTGCGGCGCAACCGAAGCTGGTGATGTCCGAAGAGGGGCTGCGGTTTCTTTTGCAGGGCTTTGCGCGCTCGCCGCGACCGTTTTCGTCGATCCCGCGATTTCAACCCTACTCCGCACAATTGCAGCGCATTGCGCGCGACCTTTTTGCGGTTGGCGTTCTGAATTTGGAGCGCGGCGCGCTGCCGGCTTACGTTCAGAAAATTTCAATTCGCCGGGGCGTCGACGAAATAGTGGAAACACTCGAACAATTTCCCGGACCGGAAGCCGCCAAAACGATCACGCTGCAAAAATTGCGTGAAGTTCCCAATTTGAGCGATCCGGCGGTCAATATCGGTTATCAGCTTCTCACCAATTTTTTGCGCCCCAATCTTTTTTACGACGAGCGCGAAACGCAGCAGCGCATGAATGACGCGGAAGCGAAAGCGCCGCGCGCCCGCGGGGCGGTTTTGGCGAAAGAGCGCATCATCGAAAGCCACGACAAAATCACCGCTGAACATCTGCAAAAATTGCGCTCGCTCACAGCCGAGATGGTGAAGCGCCGGACTTCCGAAGGCGGCTTGCGCTGGCTATTGCCGATTCTCGGCCGCAGCGCCATTTTGCTCATCGGCGTGGGCATGATCGGGCTTTTTTTGTTTATTTCCCGCCGGCAAATTTACCACGATCCGCAGCGGGTTTTGTTGATCGCCCTCATTTTGCTGTTGGTTGTTTTCATTTCTTATTTAATCAACACCATCGGCCTTTCCGAGTATTTGATTCCGCTCGCCATCGCGCCGATGCTGTTGACGTTTTTTTTTGACGCCTCAGTGGCGTTTGTCGGCACCGTGGCGCTGGGAATTTTGCTCGGCAGCATGCGCGGCTTCGAATTCAACACGATTTTTACGACGCTCATCATCGGCTTGTTTTCCATTCTCGCGGTGCGGCGCGTGCGCTCGCGCAGTTGGATTTTCAAAGCGATTCTTGCGCTCGCTGCCGGTTATCTCGCCGCCATTGCCACTACCGCGTTTTTGCGCTATACGCCGTTCCCGCAAGTCCTGCTCAATTTGCGCGACGGCGTTTTGATTAACGCCCTGCTTTGCCCGATTTTCACGTATGGCTTGATGGTTATTTTCGAATATTTGTTCGATCTCACCACCGACGCGACTTTGCTCGAGCTTTCGGCGCTGAATCGGCCGTTGCTGCGCGAGCTGGCGCTGCAAGCGCCCGGCACCTATCATCACAGCATCGTCGTCGGCACGTTGTCCGAAGCGGCGGCCGAAGCCATCGGCGCCAATTCGCTGCTGGCGCGCGTCGGCGCGTATTATCACGACATCGGCAAAACGGAAATGGCGGAATATTTTGTCGAGAATCAGCGCGGCGGCAAAAATCCGCACGAGAAGCTGACGCCGAACATGAGCTTGCTCGTCATCATCAACCACGTGAAAAGAGGCGTGGAAATCGCGGAGGAGAACGACATTCCCAAAGAAGTGCGGGATTTTATTCCGCAGCATCACGGCACCAATTTGATTTCCTATTTTTATAAAAAAGCTTTGGAAAAAAACGACGACTCCGAGGTGCAGGAATCCGATTTTCGTTATCCCGGGCCGAAGCCGCAGTCCAAAGAAACCGGCATCGTCATGCTGGCGGACGCGGTCGAAGCGGCGTGCCGGGCTTTGCGCGATCCCTCGATCAGCCGGCTGCGCAACATGGTCAACGGCATCGTCGAAGAGCGTTTCAAAAAAGGCGAGCTGGATGAATGCCCGCTGACCTTGCGCGATTTGAATTTGATCAAGGAAAGTTTCATTCGAACCCTCACCGGGATTTTTCATGGCCGGGTCCAATATTCGGAAGATCAAAAAACCGCGAGTGAAGACGCGCCAACGAGCGAGCCGCCCGGCAAAACGCGGCCTCGCCAAATCGTTCGCGTCACCTCCGAGCATCGACGAATTCAAACCAACCGCCGGCGTCCCGCGAAAAACCGCCTCGTCCAATCCGGCCCGGGTGAATCTTCAGTTGTTGAAACAACCGTCGATTCATCGCCGCCTGCCGTTGACGAAACGTGATGCCCGGCTGTTGGTTAACGCCTTAAATCGTCTTTGGGCGACTCGCGCAGCAACCGCGATCAATATCGAAGTTGATTTTGTTGATAAAGAAACCATCGGCGCGTTGCATCGGGATTTTTTGCAGGACCCCTCGGAAACCGATGTGATCACCTTCGACCTCGGCATGACGCCGGAAGCGCGGCGAATGGCCGCCATCGTGATTTGCGTGCCGGTGGCGCAAAAGTATGCCGAGCAATATGGTGTGAGTTTGCGCGAGGAGTTGCTGCGCTTGATCATTCACGGCGCGTTGCACCTGCTGGGCTATGATGACCACACCGCGGCGGGGAAAAGGCGGATGCGGATTGTGGAGAACAAAACTCTCAACAAGCTTGCTGCATGCGAATGACATTTTGTCCGAAAGATTTCTTGGCTTTTGTATTTTTTCCTTTTACGTTCCTATGACTGAGTTGTGCGGTGGACGAATCGGACAGGTGGGAACATGTGGCAGGAAGTTAAACTCATGAGCGGTGCAGCCATTGCACTGCGCCGATTTATAAGCAAAAGAAAATTATCAGGCCCGAGTATACCCAAAATTAAAGGTATGCGCGGGCTTTTTATTTTATAGCCATTCATGAGAAGAGGCGTTTCTATTTCAGAATCCTGATCTTGGTGAGTTTTATATTTTTTTTTGTCGATTCGCTGAAAGGTTGGGTTTCCGGTTGCATAAAAATAAACCATACAACTGACGGTGGAAAAACGTGGACAGTACAGGCTGATTCATTTTGGTCAGGTAATTGTTTGAATGGGATCACGTTTCGGGACTCCCTGAGCGGTTGGGGCTATGGGCTTAGTTGGGGTATTAAGACCGAGGATGGTGGAAAAACCTGGGTACGAGACAACAGTATTGCCGGAGGGCACAAAATGGTCTTTGTAGATTCTATCAATGGCTGGCTATCTTCGGATAAGCGCCTCAGACGGACACTAGATGGCGGTCGAACCTGGGAAATACTTATTGAAGTGGTTTCATCGTTGAAAAACTTTTCGGCGTGTTGAGTGTCCGGCCAACGGTGGGTCTCCACGAAAGCCACGACAAAGGTTTTGTAAAATTTTTCAAAGGCGGAATCTTTGAGATCGCCTTTGCGAATGGTTAGATAATCTTTGACCTTGTTATAAAACAGGTCTTCGGCCAAAAATTCCGCGAGGATGTCGAGAAAAAGCATGACTTTGCCCCGAATTTAATCAATGGGTTCGCCCGCACAACGTGGATGTAATTCCCAAAAGCTGGTTGGATTAGTGATTAACAATTTCGCAACTCAAACTCCGATAGGAGCTGGCTGCGAGTGACCGGCCAATAATTGCGCCGGTTCGCTTCCTTAAAAGTTAATTTTCCGCTTGAGTCTCCTCTGAGATTTCGCTAAATTATGCCGAGATAAATTCATTGTGTTAAAATCACGACAAGGAGGAGAAATGAAATCACTGCTCAAATTAACGCTTGTTCAAATTTTTGCCTGTTCCCTTCTTTTTGGGCAAAATTCCAAGAGCAAGCACCACGAAGAAATAAAGTCTCGCGCCAATCAGGAATACGCCTCGCTCGAGCGACTTTACAAACTTCTGCATGCCAACCCCGAGCTTTCATTTCATGAAGAGAAAACCTCGGCGCGAATCGCCGAAGAGTTGGAGAAAACCGGATTCGCCGTCACTCGCAAAATCGGTGGTCACGGCATTGTCGGCGTTCTAAAAAATGGCAACGGCCCAACCGTGTTGGTGCGCACCGACCTCGATGCGCTGCCCGTCACCGAAAACACCGGCGTCGAGTATGCCAGCAAGGTGCGCGTGCATGACGATCAAAATAACGAAGTCGGGGTGATGCATGCCTGCGGCCATGACATTCACATGAGTTCGTTCATCGGCACGGCGCGCTTGTTGAGCCAGCTCAAAACTAACTGGCGCGGGACGTTGATCTTTCTCGGCCAACCGGCGGAAGAGCGCGGCGGCGGCGCGCGAGCGCTGTTAAATGATGGCCTCTTCACCAAATTTCCCAAGCCGGATTATTGTGTCGCGTGGCATGTTGCGTCGGAGTTGCCAGCCGGAACAGTCGGCTATTGCGAGGGTTACGCGCTCGCCAATGTCAATTCGGTTGATATGACGATTCGCGGCGTCGGCGGGCACGGCGCGTATCCGCACACGACGAAAGATCCGATTGTCATCGCCGCCGAGACCATCATGATGCTGCAAACGATTGTCAGCCGCGAGATGAAGCCGATCGATCCGGCGGTGGTGACGGTCGGCTCGATTCACGGCGGCGCGAAACACAATATTATTTCGGATGAAGTGCAATTGCAGCTTACCGTGCGTTCCTATTCCGATCATGCCAAAGAGCAAACCTTGAAATCCATCGAGCGCATCAGCCGCGGCGTTGCAATCGCGGCCGGCGTGCCGGAAAACAGAATGCCGATTGTAAAAGTCGCCGACGAGCATACGCCCTCGACTTACAACGATCCGGCGCTGGTGAAAAAGATGGCGGCGTCGATGAAAAATCTGCTCGGCGCCGATAAAGTCGTGCCGAAAGAGCCGGTGATGGGCGGCGAGGATTTCAGCGAATATGGCCGCACAACGGAGAAAATTCCGATTGCGATTTTATGGCTGGGAACGATCTCGAATGCGCGCGCGCAGGAAAGCTTGCGCACCGGAAAAGCCCTGCCTTCATTGCATTCCAGTGAGTTTGCGCCGCTGCCCGAACCGACGATCAAAACCGGCGTAACGGCAATGACGGCGGCGGTGTTGGATTTGCTCGGCGGGAAATAGAACTTGTGAGACATTGAAATTTTTGCTAAATTATCTTCATGAACGGTAATCGTGATTTTAGAGATTTGTTGCAGTGTTTAAATGACGCCGGCGCGAAATATTTAATCGTTGGCGCTTATGCCGTTATTTATCACTCTGAGCCACGTTACACGAGAGATTTGGATATTTGGGTAGAGCCTACCCCAGATAATGCCAAGAAGTTATGGAGCGCACTGGTAAAATTTGGCGCTCCACTTGCCGATTTAACCTTGGCCGACTTGAGCAATCCGGACGTCGTGTTTCAGATAGGCGTGGAGCCTAATCGTATCGACATCATCTTGGACGTTGAGGGGCTTCGTTTCGCCGAGGCGTGGGAAAATCGTTTCGTGACCCAATACGAAGATCAGACTGTTTTTGTGCTAAGTTATGACGACATTATTCGCGCTAAAAAGACGACTGGACGCGATCAAGACCTTTTGGATATAAAAAATTTAGAAAGAGCGAAGAACTGGAAAAAATGAACGCGTCAATCGACAAACCGCGAGAACGCGTGATTATGGCCCGTGTATCCACGCGCGAGCAACACAGTGATCGCTCTTTTGATATTGAATTTTGGCAAAGGGTGGGCGAAGTCGGACGCGTCGCTGCGGCTTGGCAAATGGTCAAAGAAGTTCAGCTCATACGAGGCCAGAGCGGCGAGCTGCTGCGAATGCAAAAATCAGTTGGACGCGTCATTCGTCGCTGCCAAGCCGGAAAACTTGGCGAATCTTAAGACTTGATTATTGTTGACGCTTGCGAATAGAGTGCTCTGCCGCATGATTTCTGTTCGAAACCTCGTTCTTGATTTTCAAACCTCCGAAGAAACACGCCACGTTCTCGATAACCTTTCGCTCGAAATTGCAGACGGCGAATTTGTTGCGCTGATGGGAGCTAATGGCTCCGGTAAAACTTCGCTCGCACGTTGCTTGAACGGCATTCTCACACCGACTTTCGGAGAAGTGATCGTTGATGGATTGAATACGCGAAACGCCAACGAGTTGGCCGAAATTCGCCGCCGGCTCGGGATGGTTTTTCAAAATCCGGATAATCAAATCGTCGCGCCGACGGTGGAACGCGAGATCGCTTTTGGGCCGGAGAATCTCGGCGTGCCGAGAGTGGAGATGCGCCGGCGCGTCGAGATGCTGCTTGAATTATTTCATCTCGAGACTCATCGCCAGCAGGCGCCGCATTTGCTCTCGGGCGGAGAAAAACAGCGGCTGGCGCTGGCCGCGGTGATGGCGATGCAGCCACGCCACATTATTTTTGATGAACCGACTTCACTGCTCGATTATGAAAGCCGCTGTCAAGCTTTGGAATTGATGCAACAACTTGTCTCATCGCCAAATTCATTTTCCGCGCAACCGTTGACGATCTTGCTCATCACCCAATTTCCCGAAGAAACGCTGTTCGCCCGGCGGTTGCTGGTTATGGATCATGGCCGGCTGGTGATGGATGGCCCGCCCGTCAAAATTTTTCAGCGCGTCGATGAACTGCACCAACTCGCCTTGCGCGCGCCGATTGAGTTTATCGCTCATCAAGAATTTTTGAGAAGCCGAAATGGGATTTCTGCAATCCCACCAATCGAAGATTTCCTATTATCACCCATTCTATAAAACAAAAAAGGCAGCTCCTAAAAAGCTGCCTTTTGCAAAAATAGCCGCTAAAAACCGGTTTATCGAAACATCGCCTTGATGCTTCCCCAGGTTTGGCGCGCGCTGGAAATCGTTGGAGAAACCGTAATGATGGATGAGTATGTGAAGCGGCCGTCCTGATCGACAATTTTCAGGCGATAATAATAAGTCCGCCCCGTCGTTTTAAAAACCGAATTGTCTTCGTAAGCGTATTCCGTTTTGCCCTGGGCGCTGCCTTTGGCATCAACGAGGGTGATTTTGTTTTTCTCCAACTCCTGATCTTGATTGAGCAGGGCGCGCTGAATTTCATATCCCTTCAGATTGTTTTCCCCTTCCGCCGTCCATTTGAGCGTGACTTTATTCAAACCGGGCTCGCCGCGAAAGCCGGTGACGATGGCGCCGGCAAATGCGATCGCTAGGCTTCCAATGACACTGATAACGATTAGAAGAGCCGACCTCACGCCGTTCTTTTCGGAAAAACGATTTTTCATAATTGTTGCAAGGCTTTCAGGCTTGATATCCGTTATATAAAATTAAAGTTTTCTCGCTCAATGTCAAGTTATTTTTTGGCAAGGCGTATGTTATAGATACGTTAAAAAGTGCAATTTCGGATTCGTTATTCTTGCACAAATTTTACGATTAGATTGACGTGGCAAGACCAAAACTCGGTGGCTGAACAGTTACCAGATCTTTATGTGATCGCGCGGACACTCGGCTCATTTTCAATAACTAAAAACACAAACGAGAGTCCGAGGTAAAAAATCGTGGGTGAAAATGAAGTAGGGTAATGGCGGGGAGTTTTGTCTGCGGCCAAGCCGCCAACAAAAAGAAAACTTCAGCGCTCGCGGCAAGGATTGGCAGCGCGTGCTATTCAAAGCGGGTTGCTGCGACAAGCAAAATAAAGGCAAAAGATTCTCTGGCAAAATGATTTTTGAATAATTTTGCCGGAAAATTATTCTGCCTTCAAATGACAAGCAAATGCAGCGCAATTGGCGGGCAAAAATTGTCAGAAGATATACTGCCGAATATCGAAATTCGGATCGGTTTCGATCAGCTTGCGAATCGCGTCGTAAGGCCGATCCAGAATTTTGAAGCCATTCAGCTCGTAGCCGGAAAACATCAACTCGCTGCGGATGTACAAATAGGCTTCATACCACGCGACCAGCGCGCGGGTGGATAGCCGGCGCATTTCTTCCGTCAATTCATCGTATCGCAAATCGACGATGCCCTGCCGCCAGGCGGCGCGATAATCGATCTGGCACAAGATGTCTTTGATCACTTCTTCTTTGAAGTTGTCGCGATCATCCTGCACCGGCGTCAGATCGTAGCCGACTGATGGCTGCGGAAGGGAAGGGGAATAAACGATTGGCGACGCCTCATACGCCGCATTAAAAGAACGATTCGACCACATACGGCCCTCCTTAGTCGATGAAGTCTCTTCGCCCGATCATTTCGTCCGTTGAATTGATCAGCGAAGAATAGTTTACCATACCTGGTTAACTGTAACGTCCTCCGTTCGATTGACACTGCTAAAATTGTGCCGCCGGCGGAGAGACGAGCGCCCGGGCAGGAAAAATTTCCCGCACGAAATCGCTATATTTGCAAAATTTTTTGAGCAAAAATTTAATCAGACAAGGAACATTTTATAAAAATGCCGAGAGGTTGAGACAGAAATTATACTCGGCAATTCAACTCATCAATATAAAAGAACCTACGCGCTGCAACTTCAATGTGACATCTGATACGTATTAAAACCGTCCGGACGTTCCGCTTGATGCATTTCCCAGGTACAAAACGGCGCACAGAAGCGTCCGGACGGTAGATTATGTCTTTTCAATAGCGGTGCGCAGCGTGATGTTGTATTGCTTGAGCATCCGGTAAATCGTCATGCGATGCACGCCGGCCTTGCGCGCGACGCGGCTGATGTTGCCGTTGTATTTGTTGAGCAGCTCGATCAAATACTTCTTCTCGAAGCTTTCCATCCAATGTTGTCGCGCTTCGCGCAGCGTCAAATCTGCCGGGATCACCACGCCGGCGGCGTCGGATTTTTCCTGCTCTTCCCGCAAATAATCCGGCAAATCTTCAACTCCCATCACGCGCCCATTCGCTAACGATACCATACGTTCGACCACATTTTGTAATTCGCGCACGTTGCCCGGCCACGCATACTGAATCAATCGCTTCATCGCCTCGTCGCTGAAGCGCATGTTGGGCTTCTCGCTGCCGCGGCTGAATTTGCGCAAAAAAAACTGCGCCAGCAGCGGAATGTCATCGCGCCGATCCCGCAATGGCGGCAGAAGAATCGGAATCACATTCAAGCGATAATACAAATCATGCCGCAACTGTTTTTCTTTCACCGCGACGAGCGGATCGCGATTGGTGGCGGAGATCACCCGAATGTTGACGTTGATCAAATCTTTGCCGCCGAGGTGGCGAAACTGGCGCTCCTGCAAAATCCGCAGCAGCTTGGCCTGCAAATCGAGATTCAATTCACAAATTTCATCGAGGAAAAACGTGCCCTCATTCGCCAGCTCCAGCAAGCCGCGTTTGGAAGAAACCGCGCCGGTGAAGGCGCCTTTTTCATAACCGAACAACTCGCTTTCCAACAAATTTCCCGGCAAGGCCACACAATCGACCGGCACGAACGGGCCTTTGTCGCGCTGGCTGTGCGCGTGAATGCTGCGGGCAATCAACTCTTTGCCGGTGCCGCTCTCGCCGTAGATCAGGATATTCGCGTCGGTGCGCGCGACTTTCACCACCTTTTCGAAAATTTCCTTCATCTGCGGATTTGTGCCGACGAAATTATCGAAAGAGTACGTGTCGCGCAAAAGCGTGCGCAGCAGCAGCGCCTCTTCATGGGCATGTTCCACTTGTTCGCGCAAACGTTGATGGGCCTGATCGGTGGCCAACACGTTATCAATCACCTTGATCAGCTCTTGCCCGCCGAACGGCTTGACGATATACATCTTCAATCCCATTTCGATGAGCGCGCGCTTGCGTTCGTGATCGTTATAGGCCGTGAGCATTACCACCGGCACATGGCGCACGTGACGATACTCGTCGCTCGTCATCAATTCTTTGAAGACTGCGAAGCCGTCTTTATCGGGCATCATGAAATCGAGCAGAACGAGATCCGCGGCGCCGCGACGAATCATGTCCAAACCATTGGCGCCGTTGAATGTCGAAAGGAATTCGTACCCGGCTTTTTCGATATAATGCCGACATAGGTCGTGCATGTTGGAATCGTCGTCAATGAGCAAAACGCGGCGCTTGTGTTTGCCGGTGTTTGTCGAGTTGCTTGCTTCGACAGCGGTCGCCGGAGCGCTCTTGTCGTTTTGCACCGACAGCGCACTCAAGGGCTGGCTTTCCGAAACCAAGCCATGCAAATTCACGCTGGGAAAATTTTGTGCACCCGACGGGTTTTCGCTTTTAACGACGTCCTCAAGGATGTGCGGCATTCTCTCGACCTCGAAGAGGTTGCGTTCACATGATAAAAATTTATTTATGGTGGAAACTAATAAGTGTCACGCAGACAAATACGATGCCACTAACTTGCGACAAAAATACAGCAAGCTAAATTTAATCATTTCAGCCAACTATGGGAGACGGCGTTGCGGTAGGATTTTTTTCAATTTTTAAAAATTTTGTTCCAGTATGGAACATTGTATGTCCGCATAACAGAAGCGGTGAGAGACAAGTGGAGAATTTTATTTGAGTTGTCGCGTCGATGTGACAGGTGTTCAGGAGGTGCTACTTTCAAAGAAATTATTTGCTTTTTTGCTGTGACGGCCTGTTGTATCAAAGCAGAATGACGTAATGAGGACATCAAAAGGAGATGAAAATTGAAAACTCACGAGCGGATTGGGGATTATTAAAGTTTACGCGCGCGCCTAATTTGAGACAAGAGAAAACCCCCCGCCGAAACCATCAATCCCGGGTAAATCGGCTGCAAACCGAGCCAATATTCTCCATGTGAACCCGTCACCATCCACAATCCCGATAGCGCGGCGCTGAGAAACATCGAGAGCATTGCGCCTCGCGCTGACATTTTATATTTTTCTGAAAAACTGGATGCCAGCGGCGCGAGCAGCGCCGGTGTCGCCAACGAGCCGAGTTGGTACCAAATGTCCACAACCGATTGCGACCACAACGCGATGCCAACCGCCGTAGCGAATGTAACGATCAATCCTAGTCTTGAGAAGTGTGTCGCGAGCTTCTCTTCGCCGCGTCCGTAAATTTTCCAGAACAAATCTTTTCCGAGCGTGATCGCCGAGAGAAAAGCATAGCCGTCGATGGTCGACATGATCGTCGCGAACAGTGACAAAAAGAACAAACCGCGCGCCAGTGGCGGCAAAAGTTTCACGGCGAGCTGCGGATAAGATTCTGCCGGATTTTCAAGATTGGGAAGAAGCGCGGCGGCGTACAATCCCGTGGTGG
>Ga0247727_10002106_pt1 | contig 46065 bp, 47 predicted proteins | sample WisWelCaveWW1625_FD_202498 | JGI IMG/M metagenome (GOLD analysis project Ga0247727, IMG submission 202498) | Biofilm microbial communities from Wishing Well Cave, Virginia, United States - WW16-25 | ecosystem: Environmental > Aquatic > Deep subsurface > Groundwater > Cave microbial mat | place...
TCGCGCGCCTGACGAGCGAATGGGAAGTGATCGTGGTTGCGGCCAATTCGCCGCACAAGTCGATGGCCGATCTGGTCAAGGCGCTCAAGGAGAACCCGGGCAAGGTGTCCTGGGGCGGCGGCTCGGCTGGCGGCACCGACCACATCCTGGCCGCGCTGGTCGCCAAGGCGGTGGGCGTCGACCCGGCGAAAATCAACTACGTCGCGTTCAAGGGCGGCGGCGAGCAGACCCCGGCCATCCTGGGCGGCCACGTCACCGCCGGAGTCGCGGGCCTGGGCGAATTCGCCGAGCAGGTAAAGGCGGGCAAGATGCGCGCCCTCGCCCAGTCGGCGCCGAGCAAGGTGGACGGGATCCCGTCGCTCAAGGAACAGGGGATCGACGTCGAGCTCGGCAATTGGCGCGGCGTCTTCGGCGCGCCCGGCATCACGCCGCAGCAGCGCGACGCGCTGGTCAAGCTGGTCAAGACCGCGACCGAGACGGCGGCGTGGAAGGCGACGCTCGAGAAGCTCGGCTGGACGCCGGTGTTCCTCGGCGGCGAGGACTACAAGAAGTTCATCGAGGAAGACTCCAGGCGCGTCGCGGCCATCATCGAATCGCTCGGCTTGAAAAAATAGCGCGCTGATGCGCCGCTCGCCGGCCGAGATCGCGCTCTCGCTGGGCGCGCTCGCGCTCGGCGCGGGGGTCGTCGGCGTGACCGCGAGCCTACCTGCCGAGGGCGGCTACGCCGGGATCGGGCCGAGATTCGTGCCCGGCGTGGTCGGCACCGGGCTGCTGCTGCTGGGCGCCTGGCTTGCCTGCGAGGCGTTGAGCGGCGGCTGGCGCGGCGGTCGGCCCGACGACGCACGCGAGCGCGGCGAGCACGCCTTCGATGTCGCCGCCTTCGGCTGGATCACCGCGGGGTTGTTCGCCCACATGGCGCTCATCGGCTGGGCGGGCTTCGTGATCGCCGGAACCGCGCTGTTTGTTTGCGTCGCGCGCGGTTTTGGCAGCAGGAAACCAATAAGAGATTTCCTGATCGGAATCGCGCTGGCGCTCGGCGTATTCTTCTTTTTCGTCAAGCTCCTCAACGTCAACCTGCCGGCGGGCTGGCTTTCGCCGCTCCTGGGGGGAGCAGGTATATAAAAACCCTGGAAAAACGTTCAGAAAAAGCATGGAAGCACTGAGCGCTCTGCTCGCCGGCTTCGGCGTCGCGCTGCAGCCGATGAACCTGCTGTGGGGTTTCATCGGCGTGACCCTCGGAACCTTCGTCGGCGTCCTGCCGGGCGTGGGGCCTGCGCTCACGGTCGCGATGCTGCTGCCGCTCACGGTCAAGCTCGATCCGACCGGCGCGCTGATCATGTTCGCGGGCATCTACTACGGCGCCATGTTCGGCGGCTCGACCACCACCATCCTGCTCAATACGCCGGGCGAATCGGCCTCGATCGCCACCGCGCTCGAGGGCAACCGCATGGCCAAGGCGGGACGCGCCGGCCCGGCGCTGGCAACGAGCGCCATCGGCTCGTTCGTCGCCGGCACGATCGCGACCATCCTGCTCACGCTGCTCGCGCCGCTGGTCGTGGACCTCGCGCTCAAGTTCGGGCCAGCCGAGTATTTCGCCCTCATGGTGTTCGCATTCGTCACCGTTTCAGCGGTGCTTGGCTCCTCGACCGTGCGCGGGCTGACCAGCCTGTTCCTGGGGTTGTTCCTGGGCCTGGTCGGCATCGACAGCCAGACCGGACAGCCGCGCTTTGCCTTCGGCGTGCCGGAGCTGCTCGACGGCGTCGACGTGGTGGTGCTCGCGGTCGGCCTGTTCGCGGTCGGCGAGGCGCTCTATGTCGCCGCCTACCAGAGCCGGCTTACCGAGACCGTGGAGAAAGTGAAGGGTTCGATCATGATGTCGGCCGCCGACTGGCAGCGCTCCTGGCCGGCGTGGCTGCGCGCCACCGCGATCGGCTTCCCGTTCGGCACCATACCCGCAGGCGGATCGGAGATCCCGACCTTTCTCTCGTATGCCACCGAGAAGAAGCTGACCAGGCACCCCGAGGAGTTCGGCAAGGGCGCCATCGAGGGCGTGGCGGGGCCCGAGGCGGCGAACAACGCGGCGGCGACCGGCGTCCTTGTTCCTTTATTGACGTTGGGAATACCTACGTCTGCGACCGCGGCAATTCTCCTCGGCGCGTTCCAGAACTACGGCCTGCAGCCCGGGCCGCTGCTGTTCGATTCGCAGAAGGACCTGGTCTGGGGCCTGATCGCGAGCCTGTACATCGGCAACATCATCCTGCTGATCCTGAACCTGCCGCTGATCGGCATCTGGGTGAAAGTGCTGACGATCCCGAAGGACCTGCTCTACGCCGGGATCCTCGTCTTCGCCACGCTTGGCGCCTACAGCCTGCACCAGTCGTGGGTCGATCTCGCGACGCTCTATGCCTTCGGCCTGCTCGGCTTCGCCATGCGGCGCTGGGATATCCCGGTCGGGCCGGCGGTGATCGGCCTGATCCTCGGGCCGCTCGCCGAAACGCAGTTCCGCCGCGCGCTGTCGATCAGCCAGGGCGACGCCAGCGTGTTCTTCACGCAACCGATCTCGGCGAGCTTCCTCGCGATTACCGCGGCTTTGGTCATCGTGCCGTTTGTCGTGCGCCACTGGGGACGCCTGCGCCGCTCGCGCTCCTGAGGAGGTCCCATGCAATTAACCGGAATGCTGCACGGCGCGAAGCTGCTCGAGTTCGTCGACTTCCCGGCGGCGAAAGTGCTCGGCCCCGAGGCCTCGGAGGACGAGATCGGCGGTCTCATCGAGAGCCACGGCTCGGTGTTCGTCAAGCCGATCTTCAAGGGCGGGGTGGGCAAGAAGGGCAAGAGCGGCCTGATCGGACGCGCGAAGGATCTCAAGACCGCGCTCGCCGAAAAGGAACGCCTGTACTTCGTCGAGCACCGGGTGGGCAACGTCGTTTCCAAGGCGCAGGGCGTGACTTTCGAGGGCGCGGTGCCGGCCGAGCACGAGGTGTATTTCGCCATCGGCGATTCGACGCGCTTTCGCGCCCCCACGATCACGCTCACGCACATGGGCGGCGTGGCGATCGAGGAGCTCGATAAGCACCACGTCGCCGAGGTGCCGTTCGAGGCCCTCACGGGCCTGAAGGCGTTCGTCATCGCCAACGCCCTCACCGACATCGGCGCGCCGCGCGAGATCATCTCGCCGCTGGTGCAGAACCTGCCCAAGCTGTGGGAGCTGTTCCACCACTACGGCCTCACCACGCTCGAGCTGAACCCGATCCGCATGAGCCCCGGCCGCGGCGGGCGCCTCGTGCCGGTCGCCTGCGACTTCAAGTGCGGCTTCGACCGCGGACGACCCGCACCGCGAGCGGCTCAAGCTGCCGGGGAGCCTGTTCGCCGGCGATTATTCTGATTTCGAGCACGAGATCAACCAGCTGCGCACCTACCAGGGGCAGAGCGACGTGTTCGTGATCAACCCGAAGGGCACGATCCTCGCCCCGACCTTCGGCGGCGGCGCCAACTCGCTCGTCACCCAGGCGCTGGGCGACGAGGCGATCATCTCGTCGGATTTCGGCGGCAACCCGCCCTACGAGAAGATGCACGACGTGGCGCGCATCTGCTTCAAGTACTGGCTGGCGCAGTCGAACGTGCTGTTCATCATCGGCGGCAAGTCCAACAACACCGATATTTTCGAGACCTTCCGCGCGATGGCCGACGCGCTGCGCGAGCACTTCGGCGCGCACGGGCCGACGCCGCTTTTCGTGGTGATCGGGCGGGGCGGGCCGAACCTGGTGCGCGGCCTGGGCGCGATGCGCGATACCGTGGAGGCGCTCGGCCTGCCGTACCGCTTCTTCGGTTTCGACTCCGCCATGAGCGAAGTGGTCAACTACGCGCTCGCCGCGGACCGGTGGATGAAGACGGGAGGGCGCAGCCAAGTCGCAAAGAGCATGGGCCTGGGGAGCTGACATGGACCGCAGCCGGGGCGTAGGGCCTTTCAAATACTTCGTCGGCATCAGCAGCCTGGAAGAAGTAGCGGCGCGCAAGGATCGCGTCTGCGTGCTCAACATCCTCGGCGGCGAATCGAGCGAGGTGACGCCCGTCAGCCACGCCTATTCCGGCGGCAACGTCGTGTTCGGCACCTCGCCCGGTCGCCAGGGGCAGGCGCTGAAGACGGCGATCGGCGACGTTCCGGTCTACAACAGCGTGCGCGAAGGCCTCGACGCCGGCCACCGCTTCAACGTCGGCGTGGTCTACCTGCCGCCTTCTGGCGTGCGTGACGGCGTCGCCGAGCTGGTGCGCGTCAACCCCGACCTGCGCAAGATCGTGATGATCACCGAAAAGGTGGCGGTGCACGACGCGCGCGAGGTCCGCGCGATGGGGCAGCAGAGCGGCATCGACATTTTCGGCGCCAACTGCCTCGGCGTCGCCGACTCGTGGAACCGGGTGCGCCTCGGCGGTGCGCTGGGCGGCGACGATCCCGCCGAATCGCTGATCAAGGGTTCGGTCGCGATCTACTCCAATTCAGGTAACTTCACCACCACCATCGCCCAGTATCTCGCCGCCGCCGGCTGGGGAACCACCACGCTGGTCTCGAGCGGCAAGGACGTGTACATCCACTTCGCCGCGCCGGAGTTCGTGTTCGCGCTCGCCAACGACCGGCGCAGCAAGGCGGCGGTGATCTATGCCGAGCCGGGCGGCTACTACGAGGACGACCTCAACTTCACCAAGCCCGTGGTGGCTTGCGTGGTGGGCCGCTGGAAGGCGCGCCTGACGCGCGCCGTGGGCCATGCCGGCGCCATGGGTGGCTCGGGCGACGACGCGCTCGCCAAGGAGCGCTGGTTCATGCAGAGCTTCGGCGTCGACAAGCTCTTCACGCCCGAGGACCCGGTGTGCACTCCGCGCGGAGCGGTGGTCACCAACATCGCGCATATCCCACTCGCGCTTACCCGCGTGATGCGGCTGAACCGCGTCGAGCCCGACTTCGCGCCGCGCGGCAGCCTCGCGCTCAAGCCCTGGTTCGGCGCCAGCCGCGGCCTGCGGCTTCCGCCCGAGCTCGACCTTCCGGTGGTCGAGGCGGTGACGCCGTACAACCAGCACATCGCGCAACTCAACCGCCAGGTCGGCCGCGCTTTTCCGCGCCAGTCGATGAGGGACACCTCGGGCGCCTCGGTGATGGATCCGAAGACCCAGATCACGCAGGTGCACGGCGTGTCGGTCCTGGAGGCGGCGAAGCGGCCGCTCGAGTCCAATCTGTGCCACGCGCTGCTGCGCGAGCCGGGAGGCGCCAACGACAGCGCGCTGATGAACGTCGCCATCACCGCCGGCGTCAATCTGCACGGCGACGTCATGCTCGCGGCAGCGCAGGCGGCGCGCGAAGCCGGCAACGCTCCCAACTCGGTGCTCGCCGCGGCGTGCAGCATCTATGGGCCGAAGCGCGTGGCAGCGACGCGCAACGCGACTGATGCGCTGGTCGATCTGTTCGCGCATTCCGGGCTGCAGGACGCGCGCGACGAGGCTTTTGCTTTTGACAAGATACCGGTCGGGCAGCAAGAAAGGGACCTGTTTACCGGCCGGCAGCGCGACCCGAAGGCCGAGGCGATGCTCGAAGCTGTAGCCGCGCGCGGTGCGAAGTCGGTGTTCCTGCGCTTCCTGCGCGGGCTGGGCACACCACTCAAGCGCGACGCGGTGCTCGCGGGGATCTGCGCCACCCTCGCCTGGGGACCCTTGATGCGCAAGCGGATCTCGCGCGAGACGGTGCGCGGCCTGCCTTGGTACGTGGGCCTGTGGGGCACGCTCATCGGCGCTTCGGTGGACGCGGCGCGGCACGAACCGCACCGATTCTGCGGGATTCCCAATGAAGAATTGGCTGCGTCATGGTCGGCAACCGAGCTCGCCTACCTCACGCTGATCGGCGAGCGCGCCAGGCCAGACCAGCTGTTCGCGTTCCAAGTCCTCACGGGACTGCTGGTCTCGAACGCAGTCGGCAGCATCTCGGCGCAGGGCTGCAAGGGCGCGGTATCCTCGGACGGGCCGGAAACGCCGAGCCGCGTGCAGATCAACAAGGCGATGCTCGGTTTCCTCACCCACACTGGCTATTCGCACGGCGGCGCCGGTTACGAGGGCATCATCTTTCTCGTCGAGCAGTTCCGCGAAGCGGGGCTGAAGGACCCGGCGAACGCGGCGCACGGCCTCGATCTCAAGGCCATGGCGGACCGGTTCGCTGCCGGGTACGCACGGCAAAAGACCCAGCTCAAGGAATCGGGGGCCGAGCGCATGCGCGCGATCGCCGGCCTCAACCACCCGGTATTCCGCGACAAGCCGGTGAACCAGGATCCGCGCGAGGCCTTCATCCACGAGCTGTTCCGTGGCCGCGGCGAATACAACGCGTTTCACGAGTATTACCACGAGCTGGCGCGCGCCCTGTTCGAGGCGGGAGTCACGCGCAACGTGTTCTGCGTCAACATCGACGGCGTAATCGGCGCGCTGCTGCTGAAAATGCTGTGGCAGCGCTACCGCGGCGGCGACTTTTCGGAGCACGACCTGGAGATCGCGGCGTTCACGATCTTCCTCTACGGCCGCATGATCGGCTGCGCCGCCGAGATCGACGATCACCTGAACCGCGGGCGCAACATGGACACGCGCACGCCGGCTTCGCAGTGCCGCTACGTGGCCTGAGCGAAACGGCGCAGGACGTCATCGTCATCGGCGCAGGGGCGGCGGGCCTGGCGGCCGCAGCCGAGCTGTCGCGCGCCGGCCGATCCGTATTGCTTGTGGAGGCAAGAGACAGGGTGGGCGGGCGCTGCCACACGCGCCGCCTGCCGGGGCTGCCGGTGCCGGTCGAGCTCGGCGCCGAGTTCATCCACGGCCGCCCCGAAGCTACCTTTTCTCTCTTGCGGAAAGCGAATATCCCTGCGGTCGACTCCACGCGCACGCAGCTCGTCCAGTTAGGAGGCCGGCTGCAGCCGGTAAACATCTTCGCGCAGGCGCAGCGCGTCGCGCGCCGGGCGCCGCAGGGCAGGGACGTTTCCTTCCGCGCCTTCCTCGCGCGGCAGCGGCTGCCGCGGCTTACTCGCACGCTCGCCACGATGATGGTGCAGGGCTTCGACGCCGCGGATCCGCGGCAAGCCAGCGCCCGCGAGATCGTCGACGAATGGGCTGCGCTAAGTTCTTCACAACCCCGTCCGCTCGGCGGCTATGGCCCGCTTCTCGCCTCCCTTCTGAAGGAAGGTTTCCGGGTCGAGCTCGAAACCGTGGTGCGGGAGATACGCTGGGAACGCGGCTCGGTGGAGGTCGCGGGCACGCGTCGCGGCAAGGCGTGGCGCGCCCGGGCGCCGAGCGCCGTGATTACGCTTCCGTTGGGTGTGCTGCAGTCCCGGTCGGTTCGCTTCGTCCCCAGGCTGGAAAAACCTCTGGCCAGGCTCGCATCCGGGCCGGTGATCCGCGTAGCCATGGTTTTTCGCTCGGCCTTCTGGGAGAAGGAGCATCCGGGCGTGGCGTTCTTTCACTCGCCGCGCGCGCCGTTCCCGACGTTCTGGACGCCGCTGCCGATGCATGCGCCGCTGCTCACTGCCTGGGCCGGCGGTTCGAAAGCCGCGCGTCTCGCGGGGTCATCAGAGAAAACGCTCGTTGAGCAAGCGCTGGCAAGCGTGCGGAGCGTATTAGGGAATATCGATCAACCTCAAGCCTTCCTCGTCCACGACTGGCAAGCCGATCCCTTTGCGCGAGGCGGCTACAGCTACGTGAGGGTCGGAGGCACAGGCGCGCGCGAGCAGCTGGCGGCGCCGCTGGAGGAGACGCTTTACTTCGCGGGTGAAGCGACCGACGTCGAGCAGTCGGGGACGGTCGGCGGCGCGCTGCAGAGCGGCATTCGGGCCGCTCGGGAGATCATGCGACTGCGCGCTCGGCGCGCTTGCGCTCGTGCTCCTTGAGGAAGCGCTTGCGCAGGCGCACCGACTTCGGCGTGATCTCGGCGAGCTCGTCGTCGCCGATGAACTCGACCGCGTACTCGAGCGTGAGCTCGATCGGCGGCGTGAGCAGGATCGCCTCGTCCTTGCCGGCGGCGCGGATGTTGGTGAGCTGCTTGGTGCGGATCGGGTTGACGACGAGGTCGTTGTCGCGGCTGTGGATACCGACGATCATGCCTTCGTACACCGGGTCGCCCGGGTTGACGAACATGCGGCCGCGCTCCTGGAGCTTCCACAGCGCGTAGGCGACCGCGACGCCGTCGTCCTGCGACACCAGCACGCCGTTGCGGCGCTCCGGAATCTCGCCCTTGACCGGCGCGTAGCCGTCGAACACGTGGCTGAGGATGCCGGTGCCGCGCGTCAGGTTCATGAACTCGCCCTGGAAGCCGATCAGGCCGCGCGCCGGGATGCGGTAGTCGAGGCGCACGCGCCCTTTGCCGTCGGGAAGCATTTCCAGGAGCTCGCCGCGGCGCCGGCCCAGCTCTTCCATCACCGCGCCCTGGTGCTGCTCTTCCAGGTCGACGCTTAGATTCTCGAACGGCTCGCAGCGCCGGCCGTCGACTTCCTTGTACAGCACCCGCGGCCGCGACACCGCCAGCTCGTAGCCTTCGCGGCGCATGTTCTCGATGAGGATGGTGAGGTGCAGCTCGCCGCGCCCGGAGACGATGAAGGTGTCGGTGTCCGCGGGGTACTCGACGCGCAGCGCCACGTTGCTCTTGGTCTCGCGCTCGAGGCGCTCGCGCAGCTGGCGGCTGGTGACGAAGCGCCCCTCGCGCCCGGCGAGCGGCGAGGCGTTGACCAGGAAGTTCATCGTCAGCGTCGGCTCGTCCACCTTGAGCGCGGGCAGGGCGTCGGGATGATCGAGATCGCATAGCGTGTCGCCGATTCCCACCTCGTCGATGCCGTTGACGAGGACGATGTCGCCGGCCTCGGCCTGCTCGACGGGCTTGCGTTCCAGGCCTTCGAATTTCAGCACCTGGTTGACCTTCACCTTGATGCCCTGGGGCAGCAGCAGGAACTCCTGCAGCGGCCGGATGCGCCCGCGGCGGATGCGGCCGATGCCGATCTTGCCGACGTAGCTCGAGTAGTCGAGCGAGCAGATCTGCAGCTGCAGCGGCGCCTCCGGGTCCTCGTCGCGCACCGGCACGTGCTCGAGGATCGCTTCGAAGAGGGGGCTCATGTCGCTGCTGTCTTCGTCCAGGGCGCTCTTTGCATACCCCAGGAGCGCCGAGGCGTAGATCACCGGGAAGTCGAGCTGGTCCTCGGTCGCGCCGAGCTTGTCGAACAGGTCGAAGGTCTGGTTCACCGCCCACTCGGCGCGCGCACCCGGGCGGTCGACCTTGTTGACCACCACGATCGGCTTCAGCCCCAGCGCCAGCGCCTTGCGCGTGACGAAGCGCGTCTGCGGCATCGGGCCCTCGACCGCGTCGACCAGCAGCAGCACCCCGTCGACCATCGACAGCACGCGCTCGACCTCGCCGCCGAAGTCGGCGTGGCCGGGCGTGTCGACGATGTTGATATGCGTGCCGCTGTAGCGGATGGCGCAGTTCTTGGCCAGGATGGTGATGCCGCGCTCGCGCTCGAGCTCGTTCGAGTCCATGACGCGCTCCTGTATGTGCTCGTGCGCGGCGAAAGTCCCCGACTGCTGCAGCAGCTTGTCGACCAGGGTGGTCTTGCCGTGGTCGACGTGGGCGATGATGGCGACGTTGCGCCGGGTGCGGTTCATAGGGCCGCGCATTGTACGTGAATCGGGCTAAAATTTCGCGGCATGGACACCAATATTCTTGCGAAAACCGCGGCGGCGATGGTCGCGAAGGGCAAAGGAATCCTCGCCGCCGACGAGTCGAGCGCCACCTGCGAGACCCGCTTCAAGTCGGTGGGCGTCGAGTGCACCGAGGAAAGCCGCCGGGCCTATCGCGGGCTGCTGTTCACCACGCCGGGGGTCGAGCAGTACCTCTCGGGCGTGATCCTGTTCGACGAGACGCTGCGCCAGAAGACCAACGACGGCGTGCCGTTCGCCGACTTCCTGGCGAAAATGGGCGTCATCCCGGGCATCAAGGTCGACACCGGCGCGAAGAACCTGCCGCTGTGTCCCGGCGAGAAGGTCACCGAGGGCCTCGACAATCTGCCGAAGCGCCTGGAGGAGTATTTCAAGCTCGGCGCGCGCTTTGCCAAGTGGCGCGCGGTGATCACCATCGGCAAGGGCATTCCGACGCACACCTGCATCTACGCCAACGCGCATGCGCTCGCGCGCTACGCCGCGGCGTGCCAGGAAGCCTCGATCGTGCCGATCATCGAGCCCGAGGTGCTGCTCGACGGCGACCACACCGTGGAGCGCTGCGAGGAGGTCAGCGAGGCGACGCTGCGCGCCTGCTACGCGGCGCTCGCCGCGTACAACGCCGCGCCCGAGTACACGATCCTCAAGGCAAGCATGGTGGTGTCGGGCAAGAACGCCGCGCGCCAGGCCGGCGTCGACGAGGTCGCGGAGCGCACCGTGCGCGTGCTCAAGCGCACCGTGCCGGCGGCGCAGCCGGGCGTGGTGTTCCTCTCGGGCGGGCAGTCCGACGAGGCGGCCACCGCGCACCTGAACGCGATGGCGGCGATGAAGGGCCTTCCCTGGCCGCTCACGTTCTCGTATTCGCGCGCGCTGCAGAACCCGGCGCTCAAGGCGTGGAAAGGCCAGGCGGGCAACGTCGCCGCGGCGCAGAAGGCCCTCTACCACCGCGCCCAGATGAACGGCCTCGCCGCGCAGGGCAAGTGGCGCGCGGAACTGGAGAAGCAGGCGGCATGACCCGAGCATGACCCGCGCATGACCCTCTTCGAGTCCAGCATCAAAAGCCTTCCCCGATTGGGGAAAGGCAAAGTGCGCGACATCTATGCGGTGGGCAAGGACAAGATGCTGATCGTGGCGAGCGACCGCCTTTCCGCGTTCGACGTGGTGCTGCCCGACCCGATCCCCGACAAGGGGCGCGTGCTGAACGAGATGGCCAACTTCTGGTTCGCGAAGCTCGGGCACGTGGTGCCGAACCAGCTCACCGGGATCGACCCGGAAACGGTGGTGGCGGAAAACGAAAAACCCCAGGTCCGCGGCCGCTCGGTCGTGGTGCAGAAGCTCAAGCCCCTGCCGATCGAGGCGGTGGTGCGCGGCTACGTCATCGGCTCGGGCTGGAAGGACTACCAGGCCAGCGGGCGCATCTGCGGCATCGAGCTGCCGAAAGGGCTGCGCCAGGCCGAGAAGCTGCCCGAGCCGATCTTTACCCCGGCCACCAAGGCGGAAGAGGGGCACGACGAGAACATCACCTTTGAGCGGGTCGAGGCGCTGATCGGCAAGCCGCTCGCGGCCAAGGTGCGCGAGGTCAGCATCCGCCTGTACAAGGAAGCGGCCGCGTACGCCGCGACGCGCGGCATCATCATTGCCGACACCAAGTTTGAATTCGGTTTGGATGAAAAAAACAATCTGGTGCTGATCGACGAGGTCCTGACCGCCGATTCGTCGCGCTTCTGGCCTGCGGATTCCTACCGCGTCGGCCTGTCGCCGCCCTCGTTCGACAAGCAGTACGTGCGCGACTATCTCGAATCGCTCAGCTGGGACAAGACGCCGCCGGCGCCGAAGCTGCCGGAGGACGTCATCGCGCGCACCTCGCAGAAGTACCGCGACGCCCTCGAGCGCCTGACGGGAAGGAAGCTCGCATGATCGGCATCGTGATGGGGTCGAGCTCGGACTGGGAGACCATGAAGGCCGCGGCGAAGGTGCTGGAAGAGTTCGGCGTGCCTTACGAAGCGAAGGCGATGTCGGCGCACCGCACGCCGCAGCTCGTTTCCGAGTGGGCAACCGGCGCCGCAAAGCGCGGCATTAAGGCGATCATCGCCGGTGCGGGCGGCGCGGCGCATCTCGCGGGCGTGGTCGCGGCCCACACCACGCTCCCGGTACTCGGCGTGCCGATGCCGTCCAAGCACCTGCAGGGCCTCGACTCGCTGCTCTCTACCGTGCAAATGCCGAGGGGAATCCCGGTCGCCACCTTCGCCATCGGCGAGGCCGGGGCCGCCAACGCAGCCCTTTACGCGATCGCCATGCTGGCCCTTTCTGATTCCGGGCTCGCAAAGAAGCTTGTCGAATTCAGAAACAAGCAGGCCGAAGCGGTGAAGAAAGCCGAGCTGCCGAAGCCCTGAGCCGGGTGGTACCATGGTAATACCATGGCCGTTACGCTGAAGCTGCCGCCCGAGCTCAAGGATCGGGTCGCGTCCGTCGTCAAGGGAACCGAGAAGAGCGCCCATGCCTTCATGGTGGAGGCGATCGAGCAGCAGACCGCCCTTGCGGAGAAGCGCAGGGCCTTCGTCGACGCGGCACTGTCGGCTCGCCGCAACTTCTTGCGCACGGGGAAGGCCTACGCTTTTGAGGACGTTCGCAAGTATTTCGCAGCGCGCGCCGCAGGCAAGCCGGCGCGCAAGCCCAGGCTCAAGAGGTGGCGCGTCTAGCGCTCGAAGAAAGCGCCCGGTCGGATCTTGAGCGGCTGGCACAGTTCCTTCGGGTCAGCGACCCTGCGGCGGCCGCTGAAACCGAGAACCTCATCTTTGATGCCCTCGCCATCCTCGAGCGTCATCCGCTGATCGGCCGACCGGTCGAAGAAGGGCTTCGCGAATTGGTGATCTCACGGGGGCGATCGGGATACGTGGCGCTTTACGAGCACCAGGAGGCCGTGGATCTGGTCGTCGTGCTCGCCGTAAGACACCAGAAGGAAGCCGGTTTCCCGGAAGGGCGATGAAATCCGACGTATCCCATGCCGCGAAAGTCCTGAAGTCGGGCGGGTTGGTTGCTTTTCCAACCGAGACTGTTTATGGACTCGGCGCCGATGCGGCGAACGCTCAAGCCGTCAAGCGGCTCTATGCGGTCAAGCGCCGACCGGCCGATCACCCGGTGATCATTCATTTTGAAGATTCCAAAAAGGCCTTTGGGTGGGCACGCGAAGTCCCCGCAGCGGCAAAGAAGCTCGCGGCACGTTATTGGCCGGGGCCGCTTACGCTGATCCTCAGGCGCTCAGCGCTCGCGAAGGACTTCATCACCGCCGCGCAGGATACGGTGGGCTTGCGCGTGCCTTCGCATCCGGTCGCGCAGGAGCTTCTGGCGGCCTTTTCGGGCGCGATTGCCGCGCCCTCGGCGAACCGCTTCGGCCGCGTGTCGCCGACGACCGCGGCGCACGTGCGCGAGGACCTCGGCAGCGAGGTCGATCTGGTGCTCGAGGGCGGGCCGAGCGAGGTCGGCATCGAGTCGACGATCCTCGATCTCTCGAGCGCCGCTCCGGTATTGCTGCGCCCGGGGCATATTTCGAGCGAAGAGTTGAAAAAAGTCCTGGGGAGGGAAGTTCTCGAAGCGACAGCGGCGTCGCCCCGCCATCCCGGCGGCATGGAGCGCCACTACGCGCCGCACACGCCCGCGCGCCTGGTGCCCACGCACGCCCTCGACAAGGAGATCTCCGGCCTGAAGGAGCGCGTCGCGGTGCTCGCGTTCTCGCGCCCCGACGAGCGCGTGGACTTCTGGCTGCGCATGCCGCGCGAGCCGCAGGCGTACGCGCAGCGCCTGTACGCCGCGCTGCGCGAGCTCGACGGCGCGGGCTGCGAGCGCATCCTGGTCGAGGCGCCGCCCGAATCCGCGGAATGGAGCGCAGTACGCGACCGCCTGAAGCGCGCCTGCGGTCAAGGGTAAGATGTGCGCCGTGAGAGCCCTTCTCCTCGGTGTTTTGGTGCTCGCGGGCTGCAGCTCGCATACCGCGTGGCAGGTGAGTGCCGGCACGCCACATCCGACGACGGCGCAGGTGCAGGTGGACGCCGGAGGCGGTCTGGCGGCGGCGCTCGGCCTGGCGATCCTCGCGGCGGGCGTGTACGAGGTGTCGCGCAGCGGGCTGGATTACGCAGGCAGCACGCAGCGCGCACCCGAGATGGCGCCCGATCGCAAGGTGAGCGCGCAGGACTGCACCAAGCCGCTCGACTATTCTCTCGGCAACATCCGCTGCAAATAAGTAGTAGCCGCCACGTTACGCCTTCTCCGGGCCAGGTTTTCCATCTTCCACGACGAACGAGGCGAGCGTGCTGCACGGCGCGTCGCGCCGCTGCACGCTTTCCATGGCGCGCAGGTCGACCTGCAGGCGCTTCGCGCTGATCTCGGCGCGCGCGTAGCCGCGGAAGCGGCTGTCGGCGAGCAGCAGGTGGGGGTTGTCCGGCAGGTACTGGTTCAGGCGCTCCTGCGCCCAGGCCTGCGAGGTGATCGACGTACAGACGAACTCGCTCGCGACCGCGGGCGAGGCCGGGTCGTCGAAGTCGAGCTTGAGCTGCGATGCGTTGAAGGAATGGACATCGCCGCCCAGGACTACGGGGTTCTTGATCCGATTCGAGTGGATGTTTTCCAGAAAGCGCTGCCGCGCCGCCGGGTAGCCATCCCAGCCGTCGGTCCAGGCGCTCCGGCCAGGGCCGGGCTTGGAGTCGAACTGCGCCATCAGCGTGGTTTGCGCGACGAGGTTCCACGCCGCGCGCGACTCGCCGAGCGCCTGCTCGAGCCAGCGCTCCTGGGCGCGGCCGAGCATCGAGCGCCCAGGCCTCGGCAGGCGGGGGCATTGCTCGATGTCGACCGTGTTCGAGCCGCCGCGCCGGCCTTTGCGCGGGCAGGCATGCCAGGAGCGGTACTGGCGCATGTCGAGCATGTAGAAGCGCGCGACCGCGCCCCAGTCGAGGTGAGTATAGATGCGCATGTCCGGGCCCTTGGGTCGCATGCGCGACGGCAGCGGCATGTGCTCGTAGTACGCGCGATACGCCGCTGCCCGGCGCGCGAGAAACGGCTCGCGCTCCATGCCGTCCTCCGGGCGGTCGTCGGCGTAGTCGTTGTCGACTTCGTGGTCGTCCCAGATGACGATCCAGGGGCAGGCGGCGTGCGCCGCCTGCAGGTCGGGGTCCGAGCGGTAGAGGGCGTAGCGATCGCGGTACCCCTCCAACGTGGTCGGCTCGGGCGCGCCGTGGCTGCGCACGTGGTCGCGGCCCCAGGTCGATTCGTAGATGTAGTCGCCGAGGAAGGCCACCAGATCGGGGGCATCGGCGGCGATGTGGCGATGGGCGCCGAAGTAGCCCTGCTCGTATTGCTGGCACGACGCGAACGCGAAGCGCAGGCGCGCATCTGGCGCCGCCGCGGCGGGCGCGGTGCGCGTGCGGCCGATCGCGCTCTCGGCGCCGGCGGCGGTGAAGCGATACCAGTACCAGCGATCCGGCGCGAGCCCTTTCGCCTCGACGTGCACCGAGTGCCCCCAGGCCGGCTCCGCGGTTGCCGTTCCGGAAGAAACGATGGATTTCATTCCCTCGTCCGCCGCAATTTCCCAGCGCACGCGCACCGCGAGCGGATCCAGCACACCGGCGAGGCGCGTCCACAGCATTACGCCGTCGGGCGAGGGATAGCCCGAAGCGACGCCGAGGGAGAAGGGAAAGGAAGCAAAGGCACGCGCCGGGACGGCAAGCGCCGCGAGGCTTTGCAGGAACCGGCGGCGCGTAAACATGCGAATAGAATAACGCTCCTATGATCCATTTCGTGGTCCACGAGGAAGGCGACGGCGTCGGCGTCGTGGTGGTGGAAGGCGTCAAATCCGGGCAGCCGCTCAGCGGCTGGATCATGGAGGACGACAAGGACATCGAGGTCGCGGCGAAGAGCGATATCCCGATCGGCCACAAGATCGCGCTCAGGGACTACAAGACCGGCGACACCGTGATCAAGTACGGCGTCGACATCGGAAAAGTGGTGCAGCCCATCCGCAAGGGCGAGCATCTGCACGTGCACAACGTCAAGACGAAGCGCTGGTGATGAATCTTTCCAACAGCACTTTCTGGGGCTACAAGCGCGAGAACGGCCGCGTCGGCGTGCGCAATCACGTCATCATCCTGCCGGTCGACGACCTGTCGAACGCGGTGGCGCAGGCAGTGGAGCACAACATCAAGGGCACGATGGCGCTGCCGCACCCGTACGGCCGGCTGCAATTCGGCGCGGATCTCGAGCTGCACTTCCGCACCCTGATCGGCACCGGCTCGAACCCGAATGTCGCCGCGGTCGTGGTGGTCGGCATCGAGGAGCAGTGGACTTCGCGCGTGGTCGAGGGCATCCGCAAGAGCGGCAAGCCGGTGGCCGGCTTCGGCATCGAGCTGCATGGCGACCACGACACCATCATGCGTGCTTCCAAGGCCGCCCGGGAATTCCTGCAGGCGGCGAGCGAGCTGAAGCGCGAGCAGCGCCCCCTCAAGGAGCTGTGGGTTTCCACGAAATGCGGCGAGTCCGACACGACCTCGGGCTGCGGCGCCAATCCGACGGTGGGCAACGCTTTCGACAAGCTCTATCCCCACGGCGTGACGATGGTGTTCGGCGAGACCACCGAGCTCACGGGCGGCGAGCAGCTGGTCGCCGCGCGCTGCCGCAACGACGAGGTGCGCAAGAAGTTCCAGTTCGTGTTCGATCGCTACCAGCAGGTGATCGACCGGCACAAGACCAGCGACCTGATGGACTCGCAGCCGACCAAGGGCAACATCGCCGGCGGACTGACCACGATCGAGGAAAAGGCGCTCGGCAACATCCAGAAGATCGGCCGCAAATGCCTGGTCGACGGCGTCATCGACAAGGCGGAAACGCCGACCGGCCCGGGCCTTTGGTTCATGGACTCGTCCTCAGCCGCCGCCGAGATGGTGACGCTGTGCGCCGCCGCCGGCTTCGCGGTGCACTTCTTCCCCACCGGCCAGGGCAATGTCATCGGCAACCCGATCCTGCCGGTGATCAAGCTGTGCGCCAACCCGCGAACGGTGAGGACGATGTCGGAGCATATCGACGTCGATGTGTCCGGCCTGCTGCGAAAAGAACTAACCCCGGATCAGGCCGGCGACAAGCTGCTCGAGTGCATGTTCCGCACCGCCAACGGCCGGCTCACCGCCGCCGAGGCGCTCGGCCACCGAGAATTCGTTCTCACGCGGTTATACGAGAGCGCCTGATACATGAGGCGGCGCGAGATCTGCAAAGCGATCGGCGCCGCCTTCACGATTTTGACGATGCCCGGAATGGCGCAGCCACGGCTGCGCCGTGTTGCCTTTGTTCATCCTAGCGGACAGGCGGCCTACGAGCCGACCTTGGCGGTTTTCCGCCACCAGATGCGCGAGCTCGGTTACAGGGAAGGCGTCGACCTTGCCATCGAGGTGCGGTTCGGCAACGACCGCATAAAAGATCTGCCCGAGATCGCCGCTGCAGTCGTTGCATCGGGGCCGGACGTGATCGTAACCGCGACGTCGGCGGGCACCGCCGCCTTCAAGAAAGCGACCTCCACGATACCGGTGGTCTTTGCGACTGCCGGCGATCCGGTAGAACAAGGCTTTGTCGCGAGCCTGCAGCGTCCCGGCGGCAATGTAACCGGCGTGGTCGTTTACGGGAATCTTCTCGCCCGGAAGATCGCCGAGATCGCGCGTGACGCATTTCCAAAGGCGCAGCGTCTGGCGCTACTCGTCTATACGCCAGATCCGGCATCTAGGGTTGCGCTCGAAGCGTTCGAGCCGAGTGCACGGCACTTCAAGTTCGAGCCAATCGTCGTCCGCATCTCCGGCGCGGGGGACCTCGATCGGGCTTTCAAGGAACTCGCGGAGCGCAAGCCGGACGTCGTTTTTGCGGCGACTTTGGCGTTCTTCAACTCGCATCGCTACGAGCTCGCCAAGCGCGCGCAGAAGGCGCGCATGCCGCTAATCGGCAATGACCTTCGCTACGCTGAGGCCGGCGCCTTGCTGAGCTATGGAACTTCCATCGATGAAAATTACCGGCGTGCTGCGCACATGGTGGACAAGATCCTGCGTGGCGCAAGGCCGGCTGAGTTGCCGGTAGAACAGCCCGAGCGGTTTCAACTCGTGGTGAACCGAAAGACCGCCAAGGCCATCGGCATCGAATTGTCACCCTTCACCATGCTGCGCGCCGACCGGATCATCGATTGATGAAGCGGCGCGCGCTCCTGCTCGCGGGCGGCGCGTGGCTGGCTCTTGCCGCGGCAACGCGGTCGCCTGCCCAGGGGTCTTCGCGGCGCATTGCGGTTCTGCTGCCCGGGACGCAAGCGGCGTATCGGTCGCGTCTTGACACCTTCCGCGGCGAGCTGAAGAAGCTCGGCTACCTGGAGGGGCGCGACATCTTGATCGACGCACGCTGGGCCGACGATAGAACGGAACGGCTCGATTCGCTCGCGGCAGAACTCGCAGCACTCGGCCCGGCCGTCATACTGACCGCGTCCTCTGCGGGTGTCGCCGCCTGCAAGAAAGCCAGCAAGACGATTCCCATCGTCTTTGCCACGGCGGGCAGGCCCGTGGAGCAGGGTTTCGTGTCAAGCCTGCGGCGTCCGGGCGGCAACATCACCGGAGTCATGGTGCATAGCATGGAAGGCAAGCTGGTCGAGGTCGCTCGAGAAGCGCTTCCGCAGGCGCGGCGGCTCGCAATACTCGTTCACGAACCCGACCCGATCCACAAACCGACGCTCGATCAGTTCTTGGCCGCAGCCGCACAGTTCAAATTTGAACCGATCGTGGGCCGTGTCAAACGCGTCGTGGACCTTGGACTCGTTTTCAATGAAGTTGTCAGTGGCAAACCTGACGCGCTGGTCTTGCCGAACATGGTCTTCATGCTTTCGAACTACCGCTATCTCGTCGAGCGCTCGCTCGACGCCCGGTTGCCGCTGGTGACCGGGCGCGAAGAAACCACCGCGGCCGGCGGATTGCTGAGCTATGGCAGCTCGCGCAACGAAAATTTCAGGCGTGCCGCAGTGCAGGTGGACAAGATCCTGCGCGGCGCAAAGCCAGCCGATCTGCCTGTCGAGCAGCCCGAGCGGTTCCAGCTCATCGTCAATTTGAAAACTGCAAAGACGATGGGCATCGATATTTCGCCTGCGACGATGCTGCGCGCCGACCGGATCATCGAGTGATGCTCAAGGTGCGGGTTTGGCGCGGGACACAGAGCGGCGAGTTCCAGGGCTTCGAGGTCCCGCGCTATCCGAGCCAGACGGTGCTCGACGTGGTGACGCACATCCAGCGCCACCTTGACCCTACGCTCGCCTACCGCTTCGCCTGCCGCGTCGGCATGTGCGGCTCGTGCGCCATGATGGTGAACGGCGTGCCGCGCTGGACGTGCCGAACGCATGTCGACAAGGTAGGCGAGAAGCTGGAGATCGGGCCTTTGAGAAACCTTCCCGTAATCCGCGACCTGGTGACCGACATGCGTGAGTTTTTCGACAAGTGGGCGCGCGCCAAGGGTGAGTTTCGCGGCCGGCAGACGAAGAACGACGACTTTGCCAAGGTTCCGCCGGCATCGCCGGCACGCGTGCAGGTCGACACCGGAATCGAATGCATCGGCTGCGGGGTGTGCTACGCCGCGTGCGACGTGGTGTCGTGGAACCCGCAGTACCTCGGCCCGGCCGCGCTCAACCGCGCGTGGACCCTGGTGAAGGACGAAAGGGACGACCGGACCCTCGAGCGCCTGCGCGCGGTGGCGGGCGACGCGGGCTGCCATGCCTGCCACAGCCACGTGAGCTGCACCGAGCGCTGCCCGAAGCACCTGTCGCCGACCGCCGCCATCGCCGGGCTGAAGCGCGAAGTGAGCAAGGCGGTGCTGCGCGGCGCGCTTTGAACTTCCAATGAGCTACCGCGCGGAATCGTTTCTCTGGATCGTGCAGCGCGCGAGCGCGGCGGTGCTGGCGATCTGCGTCGTCGTTCACCTGTTCACGATTGTCTATGCGGTCCAGGGCGGCCTCAGCGCGGCGGAAATCCTGGCGCGCACGCGCGGCAACACCGCCTGGCTCGCGTTCTATTCGCTGTTCGTGCTGGCGGCGACGGTGCACGCGCCCATCGGCCTGCGCGCGGTGCTGGGCGAATGGTTCGGCTGGCGCGGCAGATCCCGCGACCTGTGCCTGGTCGTCTTCTCGGGATTGCTGGCTTGGCTCGGGATGCGAGCGGTGCTCGGCGTGTTCCTATGAGGCAGCATTCCTCCTACTGGACGTTCGTGGTGCACCGCGTATCCGGAATCGCGCTGGCGCTGTTCCTGCCGCTGCATTTCTGGACGCTCGGCAGCGCGCTGCAACTCGAGGGATTCATCGCCTGGACGCAGCAGCCGCTGGTGAGGCTCGGCGAGTGGCTGCTCGTGGTCGCGCTCGCGGCGCACCTGGGCGGCGGGCTGCGCGTGCTGGCGCTCGAGTTCCTGCCGTGGCGCGACTGGCAGAAGAGCCTCGCCGCCGCGGCTGCCGCGCTCACGCTCGGCGTGGGGCTCGCGTTCGCGCTGGCGCTGTAGAATCGAGCTAGGAGGTTCTGCATGAAAAAGATGAACATCTTCGCCTTGCTACTCGCTACCCTGGTGACGGGAAACCTCGGGGCCCAGTCCTGGCCGAACAAGCCGGTGCGTTTCATCGTGCCGTTTCCGCCGGGCGGCGCGACCGACATCTCGGCGCGGCTGCTGGGCGAGAAGCTCTCCCAGATCTGGGGCCAGACGGTGCTGATCGAGAACCGCGGCGGCGCCGGCGGCGGCGTGGGCGCGGCCGAGGCGGCGCGCGCGACGCCCGACGGCTACACGCTGTTCTTCCCTTCGGGCTCGGTCGTCACCGCGAACCAGCACATCTACGCCAAGATGAGCTACGACCCGGACAAGGACTTCGTGCCGGTGACCAAGGTGGTGTCGGGCCCGCAGGTGCTGGTGGTGCCGTCGGCCTCGCCGTTCAAGAGCGTGAAGGAGCTCATCGACCACGCGCGCGCCAATCCCGGCAAGCTCACCTTCGGCCACGCGGGCATCGGCTCGCAGACCCACCTCGCGGCCGAGAACTTCGTCTGGCAGGCGAAGATCGACGCGCTCGCCGTGCCCTATAAGGGAGAAGGGCCCGGGCTCGCTTCGCTCGTGGCCGGCGAGACCAGCTTCTTCGTCGGCAATGTCGCGGCGTCGATCGGCCACATCAGCGGCGGGCGCCTGCGCGCGCTTGGCGTGACGAGCAAGGCGGAAACGCCGCAGCTTCCCGGCGTGCCGCCGATCGCGAACACCATCCCCGGCTTCGAGAACACCGGCTGGTTCGGCATCGTCGCGCCGGCCGGCACGCCGAGCGCGGTGGTGCGCAAGGTCTATGCCGACACCCGCAAGGCGCTCGAGGCGAGCGACCTGAGGGGCAGGCTCTACGTGCAGGGACTCGCGCCGGTCGGCAATACTCCCGAGCAGATGGCGCGGGAGATGAAGGAAGAGAGCGCGCTCTGGGCGAAGGTGGTCAGGGAGAGAAAGATCGTAGTGAAGTGAACTTCGATCGCACGTGAAGGTCGATCTGGCACAAGTCGAGGAGGCGGCGAAGGAGCTCTACATCCGCGCGCTGAAGGAGCTGCCGCCCGACATCAAGCGCGGTTTCGACGTTCTCGCCGCGGCGGAACGCGATGCCGGCGCGAAGCGCATGCTCGGCACCATGATCCGCAACATCGCGGTCGCCGAGGACACCGACAACCTGCTGTGCCAGGACACCGGGATCCCGGTCTACAACGTGTGGATCGGGCGCGGTGTGGAAGTGGACGGCGCCGGCCTGAAGGAGGCGATCCGCCGCGGCTGCGCGCGCTCGACGCGCGAGTATTCGTTCCGCTCGTCGATCGTGCATCCGACGACCCGCGTCAACCAGCAGGATTCGACCGGGCGCGGCGTGCCGGTGATCAACATCGATTTTTCGAAGGAAGAATCCCTGGTCATCGAGATGATCCCGAAAGGCTCGGGGTCGGAGAACAACTCGTGGCTGCGCATGGCGGTGCCCGCCGAAGGCCTCGACGCGGTCAAGACCTTCGTCGTCGACTGCGTGCTCGAGGCCGGCGGCAAGACCTGCCCGCCGACCATCGTCGGCGTCGGCGTGGGCGGCACCGCCGATCTTTGCGTGCACCTCGCCAAGGTCGCGGCGACGCGGCCGCTCGGCTCGCGCTGCGAGGACCCCGAGGGCGCGAAGCTCGAGGCGGCGCTCACCAAGGCGGTGAACCTGCTCGGCGTCGGCCCGCAGGGGCTGGGCGGCGACTCGACCGCGTTCGCGGTGCACGTCGAGACCGCCGCCACGCACATCACCATGAACCCGGTCGCGGTCAACATGCAGTGCCACTCGGCGCGCCGCGCGCGCGCGACTTTCCGGCCTTCGGGGGTGGAATACGGTTTTTAGATTGATACTTTTGTTTTTGGCGCTTCCGGTTCACGCTGCGGAGCTTGAAGGCGTCACCCTGGAAGACCGCGTCCGGGTCGACGGCCAGGAGCTGCAGCTGAACGGCATCGCGCTGCGCACGCGCGCGCTGTTCTTCAAGGTCTACGTCGCCGGCCTTTACCTGCCCGAGAAGTCGACGAGCGCGGCTGGCGCGCTCGCCGCGAAAGGCGCGAAGCGCATCCAGTTCACGATGGTGCGTGACGCGGCTGCGGAGCAATTCGTCGAGTCGATCATGCACGCGATGCGGGCGAACCACAGCGAGGCCGAGCTCGCGCGCGTGAAGCCGCAGACCGACGAGTTGATGGCGATGATCCGCAGGATCGGCACGTCGCAGAAGGGCGCCACCATCGTGCTCGACTACGCACCCTCGGCCGACGGCACCACGCTGTTCGTCGACGGCAAGCCGGCCGGCAACTCGATGGCCGGCGAGGAATTCTTCCGCACGCTGATGCGCATCTGGCTGGGCGAGAATCCCGTGCAGCTCGATCTCAAGGAAGCGCTTCTCGGAGGTGTGCAATGAAAATCAGGCTCGTGGCGGTGATGCTGTTGTTTGCCGCGTTTGCGGCGGGCGGCACCGAAGTCGCCGGCGTCAAGATCGACGACAGGGCGCGCGTCGGCAGCGCCGAGCTCGCGCTCAACGGCGCGGGCCTGCGCAAGCGCGTGTTCCTCCAGGTCTACGCGATCGGCCTGTACCTGCCGCAGAAAAGCTCGACGCCCGCCGCGATCCTCGAGCAGGCCGGGCCGAAGCGCGTCGCGATCCACATGCTGCGCAGCGTCGGCGCCGACGATTTCAGCGCGGCGCTCGCCGACGGCATCCGCGCCAACCATTCCGAAGCCGAGGCCAGGGCGCTCGAGCCGCGCATCAAGGAGCTCGCCGCGATCATGGCGGAGCTCAAGGAGGCGAAGAAGGGCATGGCGATCGCGCTCGACTGGCAGCCGCCGGCGGGTACAGTGATGGTGGTCGACGGCGCGGCGCGCGGCAAGCCTATCCAGGGAGAGGACTTCTACCGCGCGCTGCTCAGGATCTGGATCGGCGACAAGCCGGTGCAGGACGATCTCAAGAAGGCGCTGCTGGGGGGGTGATGGCGCACCACGAAATACAGACTCCCATTTCGGAGAACCAGGCAAGGGCGCTGCGCGTGGACGACACGGTCACGTTGCGCGGCGCGCTGTACGGCATCCGCGACGCGACGCAGATCCACATGTTCGACCGCGGCCGCAAGACGCGCTTCGATCTTTCAGGTCACGCAGCGCTGCATACGGCGCCCAACGTGCGCAAAGTCGACAAGTCGGCCGCAAACCCCGCGGGCTACGCACCGATCTGCATCGGCACCACGACCAGCGACCGCATGGAGCGCTTCACCCGGCCGCTGATGCAGGAGCACGGCGTGCGGCTCATCATCGGCAAAGGTGGCCTAAGAGAAGGTTCCTTGAAAGCTTTTGGCGAGCTGGGCGGAGCTTACCTGGCGGTGATCGGCGGCACGGCGGCGCTCGAGACCACCTGGGTCGAGGCGATCGAGGATGTCGACCTCGACGACCTCAACCCCGAGTCGCTGTGGAAGTTCCGCGTCAACGGCTTCGGCCCGCTGCTGGTGGCGATGGACAGCCATAGTGCAAGCCTCTACACGAATATCAAGAATGCAGCCTTGGCTCGCCGTGCGGAAGCGTTGCGCCGCCTGGGCGTGCGGTGAAAGCGGCGGCTTCGCCGCTGCCCTGGCAGCGGGCGATGATATTATTTTCAAACACCACCCGGACGGCCTCGAGGTCGCGATCGGGGCAATGAAGCGCGAGGGTATTTCGGACGCCGACATCGACATCATGATGCGCAAGAACCCGGCGCAGCTGCTGGGGTTGAACTAGAATCGCACGCTCATCGAGGAGGAGACTTCCATGACCATCGGTATGCGCCTGCTCGCCCTGTGCGCGGGCCTGTTCGCCGCGGCGGGCTACGCCCAGGACAAAGTGACCCTTTCGATCGCCACCGGCCCCACCGGCGGCGTGTACTACCCGCTCGGCGGCGGCATCGCCAACATTCTCTCGAAGTACGTGCCGGGCTATGCCGCGAACGCCGAATCGACCGCCGGCTCGGTGGCCAATCTGCAGCTGATGACGCAGAAGAAGTCGGAAATGGCGCTGTCGATGGCCGACGCCGCCTGGGACGGCTACAAGGCGCAGGGCAAGTTCAGCGGCGGCGCGGTGCCGGTGCGCGCGCTCATGGTGGCCTACCCCAACCGCATGCACGTGGTGACGGTGGAGGGCCGCGGCATCGACAAGTTCGCCGATCTCAAGGGCAAGCGCGTCTCCACCGGGGCGCCGAACAGCGCCACCGAGCTGATGACGCAGCGCCTGCTCGAGGCCTACGGCATGGACTGGACCAAGGACATCCGCCGCGAGCGCCTCACGCCGGAGAAATCGGCCGACGCCATCAAGGACAACAAGCTCGATGCCTTCTTCTTCGTGGTGGGGATACCGACTTCGTCGGTGACCGATCTCGCGGCGACGCCGGGCACGAAAATCAAGCTCATCGATCACGCCGACGCGGTCGAGAAGATGGTCGAGAAGCACGGCCCGCTTTACGTGCGCGACGTGATTCCGCCGAAGTCCTACCCCGGCCAGGACAAGGTCAACCACGTCGCCACGGTGTGGAACCTGCTGGTCGCGCACAGGGATATGCCGGACCAGGTCGCCTACACCATCCTGAAGACGATTTTCGACAAGCGCGACGAGCTGATCCAGGTGCACAAGGAAGCGGCCAACTTCGACCTCAAGTACCAGTCGAAGGCCGCCGCGTCGATTCCCTACCATCCAGGCGCGATCAAGTATTTCGCCGAGAAGGGCCTCAAGCTCAACTAAGGCGCCTCGCGAAAACACCGGACGCCCCGCCCCTGCGGGGCGTTCCTTTTTGGGGGAGACGGCAATGGCCGGCGAGATCGACGAATCGACCCTGAAGAAGGTCGAGCAGTACATCGAGCAGGAAGAGGGGGTCCACCACCGCTTTACGGGCGCGTGGGGGACGTGCCTGTTCGTTCTCGCGGTCCTCATGTCGGTATTCCACCTGTGGGCTGCGTACGGCAACATCAATCCGTACCAGCTGCGCTACGCGCACGTCGGCTTCGTGCTGTTTCTCGCCTTTACGCTGTTTCCCTGGCGCCGCGCGGCGCGCAACCGCTTTTCCTGGCTTGATCTTGCGGCTGCGCTCGGCGGCGTCGCGGCGCTGGTGTATGCCGTATGGGGCGGCGACGACTTCCTCGACCGCAGCACGCTGCCGAACCAGGTCGATACCGTGCTCGGCATCGCCCTCATCTTCCTTGTCCTCGAGGCGGCGCGGCGCACCACCGGCTGGATCATGCCGTTCATCTGCATCCTGTTCCTCGCCTACGCCATGCTCGGCCCGTGGCTGCCGGCGCCCTGGACGCACCGCGGCTACGACGTCGGACGCCTGGTCGGCACCATGTACATGACGCTCGAAGGCATCTTCGGCACCCCGGTGGACGTGTCCTCGACGCTCATCATCCTGTTCACGATTTACGGCGCGGTGTTGCAGTTCTCGGGCGCCGGCAAGTTCTACCTCGACTTCTCCTTCGCCGCGCTCGGCGGCAAGCCCACCGGCGCCGGCCGCACCATCGTGCTGTCCAGCTTTCTGCTCGGCGGTCCCTCGGGCTCGGGCGTCGCGACCACCGTGACGATCGGCACGGTCGCCTACCCGATGCTCGCCAAGGCCGGCTACGAGAAAAACGCCGCCGGCGGGCTGCTCGCGGCCGGCGGCCTCGGCGCGATCATCTCGCCGCCGGTGCTCGGCGCCGCGGCCTTCCTGATCGCCGAGTTCCTCAAGATCAGCTACCTCGACGTCATCAAGATGGCGGCGATCCCCACCTGCCTCTATTACCTGTCGCTGTTCCTGATGGTGGAGATCGACGCGCGCAAGTACGGCATGCGCATGGTGGACTTCCAGCGCGGGGCGAGCGCCTGGCAGCTCACCCGGACGCAGGGCTTCCACTTCCTATCGCTCGCCTCGATCGTGGTGTTCATGCTGATCGGCTTCTCGCCGCTCGGCGCGGTGTTCTGGGCGACGCTGGTCGCCGCGCTCACCAGCTTCTTTCACCGCGACTGCGTCCTGATCGACCTGCGCCTGCTGCGCCACCGGCCGCAGGGCTGGGTCGCCGAGCTGCTGCTGCGCTCCAAGCTCGCAAGAGCGCTCGAAGCCGGATCGGTCAGCATGCTCAACGTCGCGGCGACCTGCGCGGCCGCGGGCCTGATCGTGGGCGTGGTGACGCTGACCGGCCTCGGGCTCAAGTTCTCGGCGATCGTGATCGCCTACGCCGGCGGCAGCCTGATCCTGACCGCCATCTATACGGCGCTCATCGTCTGGGTGATCGGACTGGCGGTGCCGGTAACGGCGAGCTACATCATTTGCGCGGTGATTGCCGCGCCGGCGCTGACCACGCTCGGCGTTCCCGACTTCGCCGCGCACATGTTCATCTTCTACTACGCGGTGCTTTCGGAAGTATCGCCGCCGACCGCGCTGTCGCCCTTCGCGGCCGCGGCGATCACCGGCGGCGATCCGTACAAGACCACGCTGCAGGCCTGGAAGTACACGCTGCCTGCATTCGTAGTGCCGTTCATCTTCGTGCTCGACCCCCTCGGGCCTGGAGTCCTGCTCAGCATTCCAAAGGGCGGCACATGGTTCGACGTGGTGGTCATCACGTTTTATACCGCGCTCGCATTGCTCGCGTTCGCGGGAGCCGCCGAAGGGTGGCTGTTGCGCAGGCTATCCCGGCTTGAAATCGCGTTGCTGCTCACGGCGGGCGTGCTTCTCGTGTTCCAGGTGCCGCTACCCGCTATCTTGGCTTCGCACGTCAAGGCTCAATGGTTCGGTGTCGCGGTACTTGTGCTGGTGCTGGCGCTGCAATGGTTCCGAAAACCCTCGACACCGACATCCTGATCCTCGGCGCCGGCGGCGCGGGGCTGTTCGCGGCGCTGCACGCGCACAAGGCGGCGCCCGAGCTCTCGATCACGGTGGCGGTGAAGGGGTTGCTCGGCAAATGCGGCTGCACGCGCATGGTGCAGGGCGGCTACAACGTCGCGCTGGCGCGCGAGGACTCGGTCGAGCGCCACTTCATGGACACGATCGAGGGCGGAGGCTGGCTTTGCGACCAGGAGCTCGCCTGGAAGCTGGTGACCCTGGCCGTCGAAAGAATCCGCGAGCTGGAAAACGAGCTCGGCTGCTTCTTCGACCGCAACCCCGACGGCACGATCCACCAGAAGGCCTTCGCCGGCCAGACCTTCGACCGCACGGTGCACAAGGGCGACCTCACCGGCATCGAGATCATCAACCGCCTCGCCGAGCAGGTTTGGGCGCGCGACATCAGCCGCCTCGAGGAGCATCGCGCCGTTGAGTTAATAAAAGATTCTTCCGGAAGTGCGATTGCCGGGGCCCTGTTCATCGACATGCGCACCGGCGAGTACGTGTTCGTGCGCGCGAAAGCCGTGCTGCTCGCTACCGGCGGCGGGCCAACGATGTACAGGTACCACACGCCCTCGGGCGACAAGAGCTGCGACGGCCTCGCCATGGCGCTGCGCGCGGGGCTGCCGCTGCGCGACATGGAGATGGTGCAGTTCCACCCGACGGGGCTGCTCGCCGGGACCCACACGCGCATGACGGGCACCGTGCTCGAGGAAGGCCTGCGCGGCGCGGGCGGCCACCTGCTGAACGGGGCGCGCGAGCGCTTCATGCCGCGCTACGACCCGAAGGGCGAACGCGCGACCCGCGATATCGTCGCGCGCGCGATGTTCAGCGAGATCCGGAAAGGAAGCACGAGCCCGCACGGGGGGCTGTATCTCTCCATGGCCCACCTGGGAGCGATCGAAGTCAGAAACCAGTTCAAGGGCATGGTCGAGCGCTGCGCCGACTGCGGCTTCGACCTCGCCGGCGGGCTGGTCGAGGTGGTGCCCACGGCGCACTACCTGATGGGCGGCGTCGAGTTCGCGCCGGATTGCACCACGGCGCTGCCGGGCCTGTTCGTGGCCGGCGAGGACGCGGGCGGCGTGCACGGCGCCAACCGCCTCGGCGGCAACGGCGTCGCCAACTCGACCGTATTCGGCGCCGTTGCGGGCGATGCCATGGCCGCGTGGGCAAAGGTCGAAGGAAAATTTCTCGAACCGGATCGCAACGCGCTCGATGCGGCCATCTCGGAATGCGAGCGGCCCTTCGGGGGTGGTTCGCAAGAAAATATCGAGACCCTCCGCGAAAGGCTCTACGAGGTAATGTGGGAGCAGGTCGGGATCTTGCGCGACGCTGGCGGGCTGGAGGTTGCAAGAAACGAATTGCAGGCTCTTGACGTCGAGCTCGACGCGTATTCTCTGCCGCACGCCGAGCGCGCCTTCAACCTGGCCTGGCACGACTGGCTCAACCTGAAGAGCCTGGTCGCGGTGAGCCGTGCGATCGCCGCCGCCGCGGCTGCGCGGCGCGATTCGCGCGGCGCGCATTTCCGATCGGACTTCCCGGAATCCGGCGCGCTCGAGCAGAGTGTTTTTACAAGTTTGCGATCAACTGGGAACCAGCTTCAGGTGTTCGTGAAACCCGTGGTCTTTGCCCGCGTCGCTCCCGGCCAGACCCTGTTGCGCAATGTGGCCTGAGCAGGTCCACCGCGAGCTCGCCGCGGCCGGGGTGCGGATCGTCGGCTACGTTCCCGACGCCGGCCACAAGCGGCTGATCGAGCTTTGCCGGGCCGACAGGAAGATGCGCGCGGTGGTGCTTACTACGGAGGAAGACGGCATCGGCCTCGCGGCCGGCGCCTGGCTCGGCGGCATGAAGAGCGTGCTGCTGATGCAGTCGAGCGGCGTCGGCAATCTCGTCAACGTGCTCGGCATGGTGCAGGTGTGCCGCTTCCCGCTCGTCATGATCGTCACCATGCGCGGCGAGCAGGGCGAGTTCAATCCCTGGCAGGTGCCGATGGGCCGCGCCACGCCGCAGGTGCTCGAGGCGATGGGCGTGAGCGTGCGGCGCGCATCGGATGCGAAGGAGGTGGCGCCGCTCGTCGCCGAGGCTTTCCGGCGCGAGCAGGCGGTCGCGGTGCTGGTGTCACAGGGCGTGATCGGCATCAAGAGCTTCCAGGAGCAAACCGAGCAATGAAGCCGACCTTGCATCGCCGCGACGTGGTTGGTTTCTTGTTAAGAGACAGAAAAAAACTTCTGGTAGTGGCAGGCCTCGGCTCCACCGCGTGGGACATCACCGCCGCGGGCGATTCGCCGCTCAGCTTCCCGACCTGGGGCGCGATGGGCCAGGCGGCGATGCTGGGGCTCGGGCTCGCGGTGGCGCAGCCGCGGCGGCGCGTGCTCGTGGTCACCGGCGACGGCGAGATGCTGATGGGCCTGGGAGCGCTCGCGACGATCGGCGTGCAGCGCCCGGCCAATCTCACCGTGGTGGTGATCGACAACGAGCGCTACGGCGAAACCGGCATGCAGGCGACCCACACCGCGCACCGTGTCGACCTCGCCGCTGTGGCACGCGCGTGTGGCTTCGAGCGGGCGAGGGTTTTCTCGCGCGCGCGCGAGCTCAAGACCCTGCGGGCGATGGTCTACGGAAAGGCAGGCCCCAATCTTGCGCAGGTGAAAGTCGTCGCGGAAAAGCCGCCGCTCGTGCTGCCGCCGCACGACGGCGTGGTGCTCAAGGAGCGCTTCCGGGCGGCGCTGCTAGCCGACGTGCTTGCGGAAAAACTCTAGCGTGCGGCTGCGCGCCTGCTTCGCCGCGGGCGCGTTGTAGGAGCCGCGCTGGTCGCAGTTGAAACCGTGGTCGGCGGCGTAGATGAAGATCTGGTGCTGGTTGTGCTTCTGCGCCAGCTTCTTCACGCCTTCCACCGGAATGTGCGCGTCCTTGTCGCCGAAGTGGCCCATCAGCGGCACTTTCGGCTCGATGTCGGCGTGGTCGAGGATGCCGCCGCCGTAGTACGGCGCGGCGCAGGCGAGGCCGCTCACCTGCGCGGAAGCCATCCAGGCGACGAACCCGCCCCAGCAATAGCCGACGATGCCGACCTTGCCCGCCCTGGCAGCTTCCTTCACCGCCGCCTGCGCGTCCGTCATCGCCATCTCGACTGTGATCTTCGCGCGCAGCTCGCGCCCCTTCTCGATGTCGGGCGGCGTGTAGCCGACGTCGAAGTTCTTCTGCACGCGGTCGAACATCGCCGGCGCGATCGCGAGGTAGCCGTCGGCGGCGTAGCCGTCGGCGACCGACTTGACGTGGCTGTTGACGCCGAAGATCTCCTGGATGACGACGATGCCGCCGCGCGGCTTGCCGCTGGGGTCGGCGCGCCAGGCGGCGAGCTTGTGGCCATCGGACGCGGTGAGCTCGATCATCTTGCCCATGGTTAGAATCCCCCTGTGAAGAAAGACGCCCCGACGCTGCTTCGGCTGGCGTGCACAGCGCTCAAGCGGGCCGGGGCGAATGATCGCATGGCGCACGCCGCCGCGCGCCACCTGGTTCGCGCCGAGGAGCAGGGGCTGCCCACGCACGGCATGTCGCGCGTGCCCTTCTATTGCTCGATGCTGCGGAAAGGCCGCGCCAATGGTGCGGCCCAGCCCGCAATGATTGCGGACCGGGCCGCGACTTGCCTGATCGACAACCGCGACGGCCTGCCCTACGTCTCCGCGCAATGGGCGATCGAGGAAGTGATCCAGCGCACGCGGCGCAACGGCATCGGCTTCGCCGGCATCCGCAACAGCGCGCACGTCGGGGTGCTCGGCATCCACCTGCTACCGGTGGCCGAAGCGGGGCTGGTCGGGTTCGCCTTCACCAATTCGCCGGCTGCGATTCCCGCTTGGGGCGGCAAGAAAGCGCTTTTCGGCACGAATCCTGTTGCTGCTGTTTTTCCAAGAAAAGACGAGCAACCGATCGTCGTTGACCTCGCCCTCACCACGGTGGTGCGCGGCAGGATCATGATGGCGATGCGCCGCGGCGAGCGCATCCCGGAGGGCTGGGCGCTCGATCGCCACGGCAAGCCCACCACCGACCCGAAGGAGGCGATCGAGCACGGCAGCCTGTTTCCCATCGGCGGCGCGAAGGGCGCGATGCTCGCGCTGATGTTCGAGCTGGTGTGCGCGGCGCTCACCGGCGCCGCGATCGGCCCGGAGGCCGACTCGTTCTTCGCCGAGGAAGGCAACGTGCCGCGCATCGGGCAGGCGTTCATCGCGATCGATCCGGGCGCGCTGGCAGGACTGGATAGATACTGGGAAAGAACCGAGACGATAATCTCGACGATGCTCGCGGATCCCGGGGTGCGCCTGCCGGGCGCGCGCCGCTTCGCCGCGGAGGCTTCCGCCAGGAAGGGAATCGATGTCCCCGACGAGCTCATCGCGCAGATCGAGACGCTATGTACGACGTAGTCATCGAGTTCCCGAAGATGAAGGTCGCGGTGGCGACGCGCGACGAGCGCGTGGTCGAGATCCGTTTCCTGCCGCCCGCGGTCGAGGCGAAGCCTCCGGCAAATGCCGTCGCGGCTTTGGCTGCCAAACAGCTCGAGCAGTACCTCGAGAATCCCGACGCCCGGTTCGACCTGCCCCTGCTGATCGAAGGGTCGCCGCTGCAGCGCGGTGTCTGGGAGGCCATGCGCGCGATCCCGCGCGGAAAGACGCGCACCTACGGCGAGATTGCGCGCGAGCTCGGCGCCGAAGCGCAGGTGGTCGGCCAGGCCTGCGGCGACAACCGGCTGCCGATCGTGATTCCGTGCCATCGCGTGGTGGCCGCGGACGGCATCGGCGGGTTCGGGCACGCGACCGGCGGCTACCTGCTGGAGGTCAAGCGTTGGCTCCTGATGCACGAAGCCCCCGCGTTCGAGCTGAAGCCGTAGGGGGCAAACTGAGCGAGCGGCTGCTCGACGCGTTCTGCGACGCGTTGTGGCTCGAGGACGGGCTTGCGCGCAACACCATCGCTTCGTACCGCACAGACCTCGAGCAGCTTGCGGCTTTTCTGGAAAACACTCCCCTGGAAAAGGCAGATGAATCCCGCTTGTTCGCCTTCCTCGCCTCGCGCAAAGGGCGCGCCTCGAGCGCCGCGCGGCGCGTCTCGACGCTGAAGCGCTTCTACCAGTACTGCCTGCGCGAGCGGCGCATCGGCGCCGACCCCACGCTAAAGCTCGATCCGCCCAAGCGCACGCCGCGCTTCCCGAGATCGCTCTCCGAAGCCGACGTCGACGCGCTGCTCGCGGCGCCGGACACGGCGAAGCCGCTGGGCTTGCGCGACCGCGCCATGCTCGAGACGCTCTACGCCACCGGCTTGCGCGTATCGGAGCTGGTCGCGCTGAAGATCTTCGAAGTCAACCTCGACGCCGGCGTGGTGCGCGTCATGGGAAAGGGCTCGAAGGAGCGCCTGGTGCCGCTGGGCGAGGAAGCGGTGCACTGGATCAGGAAATACGTGGATGAAAGAAAGCAATCTGCGTCGGATACCCTGTTCATCACGGCTCGCGGCGCGGGCATGACGCGACAGGCCTTCTGGCACCTGATCCGGCGCTACGGCGCGCGCGCCGTTCCGGGGAAGAAGCTCTCGCCGCACATGCTGCGCCACGCCTTCGCGACGCACCTCATCAACCACGGCGCGGACTTGCGCGTAGTGCAGCTGCTGCTCGGGCACGCGGACATCTCGACCACGCAGATCTACACCCACGTCGCGCGCGAGCGCCTCAAGGCGCTGCACGCCAAGCACCACCCGCGCGGCTAGCGTTTGGGACGCGTGGGCTAGGCTTTTCTGCGTTCTATCGTGACGCCGACGGACCTGGCGTTGGCGAGAACCGCGACCTTGGCCGCGCTCACCTTCACCCAGGGCGCGCCGAAATCGTCCATCAGCAGCGCGGCGATGCGGTCGGCGAAGGTCTCCACCAGGCGGAAGTGGCCGCTCGCGGCCAGCGCGCGGATCCGGAGCGCGACCTGCTCGTAGTCGATGGTGTCGGCGACCTTGTCGCTCGCGAACACCGCGGCTCCGGGCACGCCGATGTCGAGGTCGATCGACACCGCCTGCAGCGCGTGGCGCTCGCGGCGGTGGATGCCGATGAGCGCCTCGACGCGCAGGTCGCGGATCACGATCGCGTCCATGGTGCGCACGATTCTATAGAATCGCCGCGATGCAAGAGGTGATCGAAACGGGCCTCGCTCTCCTCGCCGCCTACGGCCTGGGATCGGTTTCCTTCGCGATCGCGGTGAGCCGCCTGATGCGCCTGCCCGACCCGCGCAGCTACGGTTCGAAGAACCCGGGCGCGACCAACGTACTGCGCACCGGCAGGAAGGCCGCCGCGGTGCTTACGCTGCTGGGCGACGGCGGCAAGGGCTGGGCTGCGGTGTGGCTCGGCTCGTTTTTCATCGTTGAGGCGGCGCTGGCGGGGCTCGCCGCGTTCATCGGGCACCTGTTTCCGGTATTCCATCGCTTCCAGGGCGGCAAGGGCGTCGCCACCGCCGCCGGCGTGCTGTTCGGGCTCGACTGGCGCATCGGGCTCGGCACGGTCGCCACCTGGGTGGTGATCGCGGTGTGCTTCCGCTACTCGTCGCTCGCCGCGCTGGTCTCGGCGGCATTTGCACCCTGCGCCACGGCGCTGCTGCTCGGATGGCAGAGCGCGATCATCGTCGCCGCGATCTCCGCGCTTCTCGTCTGGCGCCACAAGGAGAACATCGCGCGGCTCCTCGCCGGCACCGAGTCGCGCCTGGGCGAGAAAAAGGCTAGCCCGTCAGATCCCAGCGTGGTTTGACGCTGAAATCATGCTTTTTCATGCCGGCTTCCAGCCTGAAGGAAGCTGCAAGCGCAATCATGGCGCCGTTATCGGTGCACAGCTCGGGCTCGGGGTAGAAGACGTCGAAGCCGCGGCGCGTCCCTTGGGCATCGAGCCCCGCGCGCAACTGGCGGTTGGCGCCGACGCCGCCGGCCACCACCAGCCGCGTCAGGCCGGTCGTCTCGAGCGCGCGCGCGCACTTCGCGACCAGGACTTCCACGATGGCATCGACGAACGCGCGCGCGAGGTCGGCATGGCCGGGGTTTTCGTTGCGCAGCACAGTGAGCACCGCGGTCTTGAGGCCCGAGAAGCTGAAGTCGAGGCCGGCGCCGATCATCGGGCGCGGCAGGCGGTAGCGGCCCGGCGCGCCGCGCTCGGCGAGCTGGGAGAGCGCCGGCCCTCCGGGGTAACCGAGGCCGAGGAGCTGGGCGGTCTTGTCGAATGCCTCGCCCGCGGCGTCGTCTTGGGTGTCGCCGAGCAGCTCGTAGCGGCCGACCCCGTCCACGCGCATGAGCTGCGTATGGCCTCCAGAAACGAGGAGCGCGACGAACGGGAATTCCGGCGGCCTCGAGGCAAGAAGCGGCGAGAGCAGATGGCCTTCCAGGTGATGGATCCCCACGGCGGGTACGCCCAGCGACATGGCGAGGCCATGCGCGAAAGAAGCGCCCACTAACAAGGCGCCCGCGAGCCCCGGGCCTTCGGTATAGCCGATCCCATCGATGGTTTTGATATTCCCCAACACCTTCCGGGTCAGGGGGACGAGCCGGCGAATGTGGTCGCGCGAGGCGAGCTCGGGCACCACGCCGCCGTAGGCCTGGTGCATGGCGGCCTGCGAGTGCACGGCGTGCGACACGAGACTGCGGCGAGCGCTGTCGTAAAGCGCGACGCCGGTATCGTCGCAGGAGGTCTCGATGCCGAGGATCAGCACGAAGCGATTCTGATACAATTCAGCCCCTTTTCGGATCTGGAAGCGGATGCCGACCGTACGCGTAAAGGAGAACGAGCCGTTCGAGGTGGCGATGCGCCGCTTCAAGCGCACCGTGGAGAAGACGGGCCTGCTGACCGAGCTGCGCGCCCGCGAGTACTACGAAAAGCCGACCGCCGAACGCAAGCGCAAGCTTGCCGCCGCGGTCAAGCGACACCACAAGCGTCTGCGCAGTCAGATGCTGCCGCAAAAGCTGTACTGAAGTTAGCCGCGGTTTCTAGCGGCCATCCTATCTCTTTAAGAGACAAAATCACCGAAGACATGAAGGCGGCAATGCGCGCCAGGGACACTGCGCGCCTGTCGGCGGTGCGGCTGCTGCTGGCGGCGGTGAAGCAGCGCGAAGTCGACGAGCGCAAGGAGCTCGCCGACGCGGAGGTCGTGTCGGTGATCGAGAAGATGATCAAGCAGCGCCGCGAGTCGATCGCCCAGTTCGAGAAAGCCGCCCGCAACGACCTTGCCGATGCCGAGAAGTTCGAGCTCGGCGTGCTCTCGGCCTACCTGCCGCAGCAGATGGGCGATGCCGAGATCTCGCAGGCCATCGATGCCGCGGTCGCCGAAGCGAAACCCGCCGGCATCAAGGACATGGGAAAGGTCATGGCGGCCCTCAAGCCGCGCCTCGCCGGCAAGGCCGACATGGGCAAGGTTTCCAATCTGGTCAAAAGCAAGCTTTCGGGATAAAAACGGGGTGTGATCCCCGACTCGTTCAAGCAGGACCTGCTCAATCGGGTGGACATCGTGGACGTGGTGCAACGCTACGTCCAGCTCAGGAAAGCGGGCGCGAACTACGTCGGCCTGTGCCCGTTCCATAACGAGAAGACGCCTTCCTTCAGTGTGAGCCCGACCAAGCAGTTCTATCACTGCTTCGGCTGCGGCGTGCACGGCAACGCGATCGGCTTCCTCATGGCGTACGCCTCGCTCGGCTACGTCGACGCGGTCAAGGACCTCGCTTCCCAGGTCGGCATGCAGGTGCCCGAGCCGCGGCCGCGCAGCCCGGAGGAGGCGGCGCGCAAGGAGCGCGAGCCCGACCTGTATGCGTTGATGGAAAAGGCGATGGACTTCTACCGCGGCGAGCTCAAGAAATCGCCGCGCGCCATCGAGTACCTCAAGGGGCGCGGCCTCACCGGTGAAATCGCGGCGAGGTACCGCATGGGTTGTGCGCCGGACGATTGGCAGGCGCTGAAGGCGCCTTTCCCTTCCTATGAGGACAAGACCCTCGTCGAGTGCGGCCTGGTGATCGAAAACGAAGGCAAGCGCTACGACCGCTTCCGCGACCGGGTGATGTTCCCGATCCTGAACGCGCGTGCGGCGGTGATCGGGTTCGGCGGCCGCATCCTGGACAAGGGCGAGCCGAAATACCTGAACTCGCCGGAGACGCCGTTGTTCGAGAAGGGCCGCGAGCTCTACGGCCTGCCGCAGGCGCGCGACGCGATCCGCGCGGCGGGGCGGGTGCTGGTGGTCGAGGGATACATGGACGTGGTGGCGCTCGCGCAGTTCGGCGTCGGCTACGCGGTGGCGACGCTCGGCACCGCGACCACGCCGGTGCATGTGTCGAAGCTGCTGCGCCTCGCCGACGAGCTGGTGTTCTGCTTCGACGGCGACGCCGCCGGGCGCAAGGCCGCGTGGCGCGCGCTGGAAGTCAGCCTGCCGCTCGCGCCGGACCACAAGCCGGTGCGCTTCCTCTTCCTGCCGGAGGGCGAAGACCCCGATACCTACATCAGAAAAAATGGGAAGGAAGCTTTTGAGGGCCGCGTGCGCGAGGCCGAGACCCTGTGCCAGTTCCTGATCGCCCAGCTGCGCGCGGATTCCGACCTGTCGAGCCCCGAGGGGCGGGCGCGGTTCGTGTCCGCCGCCAAGCCGCACGTCCAGAAGCTCGCCGCGCCGGCGCTGCGCGTGCAGCTCGTCAACGCGATCGCCGAGGCGGCACGCGTGTCCGATCCGGACATCCGGCGCCTGATGGAGCTGCCGCAGCCGAGGCGCTTCGATCGGCCGGCGCCGGCGCGCAGGACCTGGGAGGCGCCGCGCTCCCCCGAGTGGAGCCTGCTGGCATGCCTTTTGACGGACCTCGGGATGGTCGAGCACATCGATCCCGCGCTCCTCACCCCCGACCTGCCCGAGACGCGGGCACTGCTCGCGATCCGCGATCTGTGCGAAGCGGCGGCCGAGGAGCCCTCGTTTCCGATGCTGCTCGAGGGCCTGCAGGGGAATCCGTGCCTTGATTTGGTGTTAAGAGCCCAGACCTATGCGGACGAAATCGGCTTCGACGAGGAAGGCGCGCGCAGCGAATTCCGCAACGCCCTCGGCAAGCTCGACCTCGCGCGGCGCAAGAAGGAGCTGGACGAGCTCGTGCAAACCGGGCTCACCTCCAGGGATGCCCGGGTTGCCTTCCAGGAAAAGAATCTCGTGTACAAAAGACTGCAGGGGGCACTTCCAAGCCCTTGAGCGGTCACATATAATGCCCGGTTCGATTTTTGGCGGGCATTCAGGCAGTTAAACCGGGGGAAGGATGGCGAAGAAGCGCAGGAAGGTGAGGAAGTCTCGGCCGGCGAAGAGCAAGGGCAAGGGCAAGGCGCTCAAGCTCAAGCGGTTCAAGCTCAAGCGACGCTCCCGGCCGGCTGCGCCGAAGAAGAAGAAACAGAAACTCGCCCGCGGCAAAGTCAAACTCCTCGCCAAGGGGCGAAAGCTCGCGCCCGTTCCCGCCAAGGCCACCACGGCCAAGCCGGACGACAAGGGCGCCAAGGCCGCCAAGGGCGCCAAGACTCCGATCAAGACCAGCGCCAAGCAGGCGCTCGAGCTTCTCGAAGCGAAGGTCGCCGCGGTCAAGACCAAGGGCAAGCGCGGCCGCGGCGGCCGCCGCGGCGGCAAGGACGCATGGCTGATCCCGGCCGAGCTGCCGAAGGAAGACGCCGAGACGCGCCGCACGCGCCTCAAGAACCTGATCAAGCTCGGCAAGGAGCGCGGCTTCCTCACCTACTCGGAGATCAACGACCACCTGCCCGACGATCTGGTCGACGCCGAGCAGATCGAGGCCATCATCTCGACCTTCGGCGACATGGGCATCCAGGTCTACGACCAGGCGCCCGACCAGGAAACGCTGCTCATCGCCTCCGACGCCCAGCCGGTGGCGCAGCCCGACGAGGACGTGGAAGAGCAGGCCGAGGCGGCGCTGTCCACCGTCGATTCCGAATTCGGCCGCACCACCGACCCGGTGCGCATGTACATGCGCGAGATGGGCTCGGTGGAGCTGCTCACGCGCGAGGGCGAGATCGAGATCGCCAAGCGCATCGAGGAAGGCCTGCGCCACATGATCCAGGCGATCAGCGCCTGCCCGACCACGGTGCGCGAGATCCTCGACCTCGCCGACAAGGTGGAGAAGGACGAGCTGCGCATCGACGAGGTGGTCGACGGCCTGATCGACCCGAACGCCAAGGACGACTTCGACCCGAGGAAGCCCGAGTCCACGCCGGAAGAGGAAGAGGCGCGGATCGAGGAAGAAGAAGGCGAGGACGAGGAGGCCGCCGAGGCCGCGCAGTCGGCGAGCATGCTCAAGCTGAAAGGCGAGGCGCTCGAGAAGTTCGCGCGCATCCGTCGCCTGTTCGAGAAGATGCTGCGCGCCCTGGAGAACAAGGGCTCCAAGGACCGCGACTACCTGCGCGCGCGCGACCAGATCTCGGCCGAGCTGATGACCATCCGCTTCACCGCGCGCACCGTCGAGCGGCTGTCCGACAGCGTGCGCAGCCTGGTGGACGAGATCCGCCGCCACGAGCGCGAAATCCACGACATCTCGGTCGACAAGGCGCAGATGCCGCGCCAGCACTTCATCAAGGTGTTCGCCGGCACCGAAGGCTCGAAGCGCTGGCTGTCCGCCGAGATCAACTCCGACCAGCCCTGGACCGAGTCGCTGCGGCGCGTCGAGCCGGCGATCCTCGAGTCGCTGGGCAGGATCCAGGGCGTGCAGCAGAAGATCGGCATCTCGATCAAGGACCTGAAGGAGATCAACAAGCAGATGTCCACGGGGGAAGCGAAGGCTCGGAGGGCGAAAAGGGAGATGACCGAGGCCAACCTGCGCCTGGTGATCTCGATCGCCAAGAAGTACACCAACCGGGGGCTACAGTTCCTCGATCTGATCCAGGAAGGCAACATCGGCCTGATGAAGGCGGTGGACAAGTTCGAATACCGCCGCGGCTACAAGTTCTCGACCTACGCCACGTGGTGGATCCGCCAGGCGATCACGCGCTCGATCGCCGATCAGGCGCGCACCATCCGCATCCCGGTGCACATGATCGAGACCATCAACAAGATGAACCGCATCAGCCGGCAGATCCTGCAGGAGACCGGGCAGGAGCCCGACCCGGCGACCCTCGCCCAGCGCATGGAGATGCCCGAGGATAAGATCCGCAAGATCCTCAAGATCTCCAAGGAGCCGATCTCGATGGAGACCCCGATCGGCGACGACGACGACTCGCACCTCGGCGACTTCATCGAGGACCAGTCCACCATGGCGCCCTCGGACGCCGCCACCTACGCCTCGCTGCGCGACGTCACCAAGGAAGTGCTCGACACCCTCACCCCGCGCGAAGCCAAGGTGCTGCGCATGCGCTTCGGCATCGAGATGTCCACCGACCACACGCTGGAAGAGGTCGGCAAGCAGTTCGACGTCACGCGCGAGCGCATACGACAGATCGAGGCCAAGGCGCTGAGGAAGCTGCGGCACCCCTCGCGCTCGGAAAGACTGAAAAGCTTCCTCGACCAGGAAGGCTGATCAGGAAGACAGAAGCAGGAAAGGGCCGCGCAAGCGGCCCTTTTTGTTTGCAGTAAGCTTTGACGAAGGGCCGGTAGCTCAGTTGGTCAGAGCAGGGGACTCATAATCCCTTGGTCCTTGGTTCGAATCCAAGCCGGCCCACTACTGATTCAGAGACTTAGCTACCAGTCTCAGAACCGGCTTCGGCCGACCGTGACGAAAACGTGCCATTTCGGTCACGTTCCGGCCACGTTTGGACTCGATCCGCGCTGCTGCCGCGCCCAAGTGATCGGTTGCAAACTTCGCGTAGCGGTCCACCATGCTGCGCGACTTCCAGCCCCCAAGCTCCTTCAGCTCATCAGTAGACGTTCCCGCCTGCCGATGCCAAGACGCCCAGGTATGCCGCAGGTCATGGAAGCGCAGATCGCCAAGCTCCGCCTTGCGCACCGCATTTTGCCAGGCCGTGTTCGTCAACTCGTAACGAATCGGCCTGCCGCGAAACGTAAAGCAATACTGCTCATGCTTTCCGCGCTCACCACTCAGCACAGCAACCGCATCGCGATTTAACGGTACGCCCCTCGGCGTTCCATTCTTGGTCTGGTCCAGCTAGGCGGTCCTGCGCTCCAGGTCCACCCGATCCCATTCCAAGCCTGCTATCTCCCGCGCTCGGCACCCCGTAGCCAAGGCGAATCGGACCAGCGCCACCAAGTGGGGAGGGCAGAAGGACAACAGCTTTGCCGCTTCCTCTTTCGTCAGCCACCGGTCCCGCTCGACCTCGCCGGGCAAGAGCCGCACCTTGGGGATGGAATCGAGCCATTGCCAGTCGAGCTGAGCCATCCGAAGGATGCTGCGAACAAGCGCTAGGCAACGGTTGATCGTCGCCGGTTTGTTCTCCTTCTTCCGGCCGCCCTCGACAATGGACCAGAGCACATCCCCGGTTATGTCGTTCAGCGTGAGGCGCCCGAGATAGGCGTCCAGCTTCACGCACAACCGGCGCTGCTTCTCTACGTCCCGCAAATGCGCCTTCAGCGAGAGATACCGGACGACCGCTTCCTGCCACGTGCGCCGGGGCTTCACCCCGAGATAGCCTGCCCGGTAAGCGTCGTACTGCAGCTTCGCCAGGTAGGCCTCGGCTTCTTCCCGGTTTTCAGTCCCGGTACTCGCGCGCAGCCGTTGGCCGTTCGGTAATACGACCTTGAACCACCAGAAACGAGAATCCCGCCGCCGGTGGAGGCCGGTCTTACGGGCCATAAGGTCTCCTTTCTGGCCCGCCCTCGCGGCGAATGGTGCGGGAGGCGCGATCTCCGGTCAATCCAAACGCGCCGAAAATGCAAGTCGTTGAGAGAACGAGCGATTCGAAAGTTTCCCCCCGTATTACTGGACGGGGGGAAGAAAAAGCACGTGCCGGGCCGTCCGGCCGCTGCGCCGTCCGGCCGTCCCGGCCGTCGCCTGCTTTCCCCTCATCCCGAATGCGGGGGAAGGGTCCGAAACCCGGACGACCAGGACGTACGACCGCGCACAGCAGCATGGCGACTCCACAAAATGGACCGTGAAGCCACGAGGCGGCGCGCAGGCACTGCGAATGGTCTTGCCCCTGCCGGCGTTCCTGCGAATGCGCCGCCGGCAGCCCTGGCTGCGGTCCTCCCGTAAACCGGGGCCGCTATTCGGGCGTTGAGTAGGGCACCTTGTGACGATACTGAATGGTTATACAGTTGCTACAATGGCGTCAATTGTATGAGTCGTCGCGACAAGAAGGCTTTGAATGGAAACGACTTTCGGCGTGTCCGATAACTGAGACTTTCCGCATTCTGGGATAATGAACCGATGAACAAGAGGGCCGATGCAGCTGAAGTGCTTTTCGATCCGGCTGAGCATCTGCCCGAAGGCCTCGGCGAGATCCGCAACCACCAGACCGAGCTTCCCCGGATTGCCAGAGACAAGAAGCTGGTCGCGCAGATCGAAGCCAAGCTCGAGCAACTCCCGACTCATCACGATCTCTATCGGCACGACTCCCGCAAAATCGACTTCCTCGCGCCGGAGAGCGTGCACCTGGTCGTTACGTCGCCGCCTTACTGGACGCTGAAGGATTACAACGTCAGCGAAGGGCAGATGGGGTACATCGAGGACTACGAAAAGTTCCTCGAGGAGCTGGACAAGGTCTGGAAGGCCTGTTTTCACGCCCTGGTGCCAGGCGGCCGCCTGATCTGCGTGGTCGGCGACGTGTGCCTTTCGCGCCGCAAGAACAAAGGTGAGCACCTCGTCATGCCCCTGCATGCTTCAATCCAGGAGCACTGCAGGGCCATCGGCTTCAACAACCTTGCGCCGATCATCTGGCACAAGATCGCTAATGCCGTCTACGAGGCTACCGGCAACGGCGGCGGCTTCCTTGGCAAGCCGTACGAACCTAACGCTGTCATCAAGAACGACATCGAATTCATCCTGATGGAACGCAAGCCGGGCGGCTATCGCAGCCCGAGCGTTGCAACCCGCGTACTCAGTGTGATTCCCGGCGATCTGCACAAGACCTGGTTCCAGCAAATCTGGACCGGCGTGACCGGCGCATCCACGAAGGAACACCCGGCCCCGTATCCGCTTCAGCTCGCCGAGCGGCTCATCCGCATGTTCAGCTTCGTCGGGGACACGGTCCTTGATCCGTTTATGGGGACTGGGACCAGCAATGTCGCCGCTGCCAAGTGGGGCCGGAACAGCATCGGGATCGAGGTCGATCCGCATTACTTCGAGATGGCTGCCAAGCGGCTGGACCGGGAAACGCCGAAGCTACTCGCTGCAGAACGAAAGATCCGCACGCATTGAGCGATGCCGGACTACAACAAAGAGCTTGCAAAGGCGGTCCAGTATTTCTGGCGGGTCCGCGCGAAGCAGCACAAGCGCCAAGGTAAAGGGTCCGGCCAGAAGGACGCGGGCAACCGCGCCGCGGTAACCGGAGGCAAGCACGCGGACGGCTTTGTCCGGTTGATCGCGGGAATCGTCAAGGACGCGGGCCTGCGGAACGTGCAGATCAACGTTGCCGAGAAGAAACAGCGGACACTTCCCGGTTTCTACCGGCCGTCCAAGGAGTGGGACCTCGTAGTTCTGTCCGGCAGCAGCTTGGTTGCGGTGGTCGAAGTGAAATCCCAGGTCGGCAGCTTCGGCAACAACTTCAACAACCGCGTCGAAGAAGCGCTCGGCAACGCGACCGACTTCTGGGCCGCCTACCGGGAAGGCATCTTCAAGCCGTCGCAGAAGCCCTGGCTCGGCTACCTGTTCATGCTCGAATCACGGCCAGAATCCATGCGTGCCACACAGCGGATCAATCTGAATCCGTATGCGGTGGACGAAGCATTCCAGGAGCGCAGCTACGCGAAGCGATACGAATTGGTCTGCGAGAGACTTCTCCGCGATCGCCTTTATGACGCAGCGTGCTTCTTCACGTCAAACGCAGATACCGGCAAGCATGGTGCTTATGAGCAGCCGAACGAGGAGCTCAGCATCCGCAATTTTGCGATATCCCTTCAAGCGAGAGCGAGCGCCTTTGCGCGTGCAAGTAAATAAGACAACATCCGGTCGCCTAGCGACCGCTCAGGAGGAGCACGTGGCCACTAGCAAAGTCATGGAGCAGCTCGTTGCAGCGATATTCCACGTACTCGGTCGATCTGCCGTTCAACTGACGCAAGTACGTGAAATCGTTGGGCGAACAGAGAAGAACCGAAGAGCGTTCAACCTGTGCGACGGCACCAACACGCAGAAAGAGATCTCTCGCCGTTTGAGAATAGATCAAGGGCAGCTAAGCAAGACCTTCGTGAGGTGGGTTGAATCAGGTATCGCGTTCCGCATCGGCGACGAATCCGAATCCCGACTTCTCCACATCTATCCGATTCCACCGGACAAGGCACCACGCACGCGCGCTAAGAATCGCCGTGCTGCTCGCCGATAGTCAGAAGAAGACGGTACTTCTTCTCGGTGCTGGTGCATCGCGAGGCGCTATCCCGCATGTTCTTCACCGCCAGAAGCGGATAAAGCCGCCACTCAATGCAGACTTTTTCAAGGTTGCAGATGCGTATGCTCGCGCTGAAGGCAAATCCTCATCAGCCCGTAGGCGGCTCGATCGATTGCTAAAAGCATTTAAGCAAGACCTGCCGGTCAGGGGCGTTCCCACGATGGAGCAAGCGTTCAGCTTGTTGTACATCGCCAAGGACTTCCCGGAGATTTACAAAACTGGTCCTGGCCGCAAGCAAGCGGCGGGGGTAAGAAAGGAAATCGACGATTTCTTGCGACTCCTATTTCCGATACTTACCATGCTCGACCGAAGGACCGATGGCTCCACTGGATATGATCGCCTCGTATCCCGTCTGGCGTCACCTGACACGATCATTACGCTCAATTACGACACGATGCTCGACTCAGCGTTGCATCGTCGCGGCTGGGATCCAGCCAATGGTTATGCGCTTGGCGGAACAGGAAAGAAGTTCAAATGGAAGCCCATTTCGGTATCCGACGGTGCTGAGCCGGTTGCGCCGACATTGCTAAAGCTCCACGGCTCTGCCAATTGGTTCGTGCGAGGCAAGGTTTCGACCCTCAATAGGGTCTTTACCAGCAAGCCCGTTCGTATCACACCGCCTCGGGAGAACGAACTAGCCCATCACGTTCGACAAGTAGTGCCCCCGATGTTTGGGAAGCTTTTCGATCACACACACTGGCGAAATCTTTGGACGAAAGCGTATAAGGCTCTCTGTGAAGCGGAGGTCTTCGTTGTCGTCGGCTGCTCATTGATCGACACGGACTTTCATCTCCGAGCCTTTATCAGTCGCGTGGTGAGGCATCGAAAGGACTCCGCCAATAGATTCGCGCGAGTAATCCTAGTTGATCGCACTAAGACTCGGCGTAAATGGAAGGCCGTGCTTAAGGGTAGTTACGTTAAGGCTGACGGATATAACCGCTTCGACAAATTCCTAGCGAAAGGACTCGGTGTATGAGTGAGAACGATATTGCGCGAGTTTGTGGCGCTCTTGAGCGCATTGGTCTCGTGCTTGGGGCGCTTTACTCCACGCAGCTAGGAGAAGTAGATCAAGTAATTAAGACCGAACGCCTCCATCGCTGCGGCTTTTCAAATGCTGATATAGCCGCACTGCTCGGAACAACTACAAACGCCGTAAACATTGCGCTGCACCGAGCCCGCAAGTCTTCGCGCAAAAAAAGCGCGAAGCCGAAGAAGAAGTAAAGGCCTTTCGGCCTCTGTCGCAGTGTCTCCGAGACAGGAACCGTGACCAAAACGTGACCTTTTGGCGGGCTTTGGCACGTTTTGGCGAGTGAGGGCGGGCCGTAAAACAACAAGTTAGCGGATAGCTTTTCAACTCATAATCCCTTGGTCGTTGGTTCGATTCCAACCCGGCCCACCGCTCTTTTATCGAGACGTCCTGTTGTTGACGTCGGCACCGCGTCGCGGGCATTCTGGATTCTGTCGGGGAGAATCGGTGAGCAATGCTGTCCTGTGGTTCGGCAGCCTGCCCGCGATCATGGGCGTGGCGGTGTTCCTGCTGGGTTGCTACTTTGCATTCCGGCGTCATAAGAAGGGCGTGCTGAAGGTCAAGCTGCCCGTCGTGGGCGAGCTCAGCACCGAAACCCTGTGCGTTGCGTTCATAGTGTTGGCTTTCCCGTTCCTGCTTATCGCGCACCACGTTTACGTCAAGGACCGTGAACTGACGGCCGCAGAGCAGTCGGCACGGCAAGCCACCAGCCTCATCACCTATGCGAGGTTGATGCCCTTCGAGGATCGAGCTCCGCTTTTCAAGTCCATAGCCAAGGCGATGAGGCAGGAGATCGCGGCGATCGGGCGCTCGTCAGGGGCCGAGTCGATCGCTGCCCTGGATCGAGTGGAAGCGGCCGCGAAGCTGCTGCTGATGATAGATCCGGAGAACGGCCACGGGACCTATTTCCTCGGCGAGGCATTCCGGCTGCGCCAGGCAAGCGATAGCGAGGTGCGCTTCCATGGACAGTTCCGTCGGTATGTGAGCCTGGCGTGCAAGAAGTCGAAGCAGAGCTTCACCACCAGGACAAGCGCGAACGTGTGCTACGACTCGGGGGATGGCTATTGCGCGGAACGCATTGCTTGGGTGCTGCACCTGCTGGCCAATAGCCACTATCAGGATGCGCTTCGCAGCACCGACGCTTCGTCCAGGCAATCGAGCCTGCAGACGGCAGCCAGGGACGCGGATGCGGTGTTCCAGGTCTGGGGTCAGCCCTTCGTCCACACCAGCAAGAGCCAGCAACTCACGACCACGCTGGTTCGAGATCGCGCCATGGCGGAGCTGAATGTCAAGGACAGCCCAGATTTCCCCAGTTGTGTAAATTGAATCTTCCCCACCTGGTTCATGATTCGGTTGTTTCTTCGGCGCGCACCAGGCCAGCCTTCAGTTTTTCCTTGAGCCGGTAGGAGTTG
>Ga0247727_10002107_pt1 | contig 46052 bp, 39 predicted proteins | sample WisWelCaveWW1625_FD_202498 | JGI IMG/M metagenome (GOLD analysis project Ga0247727, IMG submission 202498) | Biofilm microbial communities from Wishing Well Cave, Virginia, United States - WW16-25 | ecosystem: Environmental > Aquatic > Deep subsurface > Groundwater > Cave microbial mat | place...
CCATTCGCAGTGAACATATAGTTTTTAAACCGATTTTGTCCAATTATTCACGCTTTTCGCTTCAAACCCTTGTCAAATGCGGCTCAAACAACAATTCTAAAAACGAATCTGACGAGGTCTGATTTTAAAGGTTCGTGCTGCTTTTCCATATGCAATGGCAAAACCCACTCTGGCAAGAGAGTGGGTTTTGTTCCCTGAGGCTGATTTATCCAATGACCGGCCGGATTTCAACACTGCCATTGGCCTCCAACGCAGGACAGCCGTGAGCTAATGTTGTAGCATCCTCCAAACTGTCGGCTTTAACAATTATAAAACTACCCAACATCTCCCTGATTTCAACGAAAGGACCATCCGTAATAACGCCGCCGGATTTAAGAACTTTGCCCTCGGTTGAAAGGCGGGGACCGTTGTCAGCTAATTTTCCCTGCGCAGCGATGCCGCCGGCCCAGTCTTGCCATTTTTTCGCGAGGGCTTGCATCTCTTTGGGCGAGGCGTTGCTGTAATCATAGCTCGGTTGCCGGAACAATAACATGAAATCTTTCATTTCGTTTTTCCTTTTTTGGGTGCCACACGTGAGCATTCTTCCATTGCTGATAAGAAGCCAGCACCATTCCAAGAATGATGACTGGCGTAATGATCTTTCCAAAACGATCGCCAGAAAACGCATGCGAAGCGGTCGCTCCCAGCAGGTTGAACGTATATCCCGCATAAGCCCATTCTTTGAGAGTCCGAAACCGATCCTGCAGGATAGCGATGCTGCCGAGAAGTTTGGCGATTCCCAGGATTGTACAAATGTAAACGGGATAGCCCAGGTGCGTGATGCCTTCGACGTTTGGCGCCACACCTGCCAGGAGCAACAAAGACGCCATCAACATCGTCACCACAAACGGCGCCGTTAGCGCCCAGTAAATCCATTTTGCTCTCTTTTCCGAAGCCATGACCTTTCCTCGCTTATTGTTATTGAATGTTTGAATTTCAATCCAATAATGAGTGAGATCGCGGAAATTGGACATCTTCGGAAAATTTTTTCTGGTTAGAAATAGGCTGCCGCGCGACGCGAGTTTTGGGCACGGACACGAGGCGGATTTGCGTGAGGTTTTTTTTTTGATTCCGGCTTGTTCGGTTTATGGCTTCACGTGCGCATCAGGAAAACGATCCGGTACGAGATTCAAAAGAATGTTGTGCTCGAGCAGCGCCTTTAGCCCGGCAAGCACCAGCGTAAAGCCTTCGGTTGATTCGGCCACTTGTTTTACGATCTCGTCCCCGTCTCCGCTGAAGCCGGTGTTCGTGATGCTGACGAAAGTGGTGTTATCGGCGCGCGGCGCAAAAAACCACTCCACTGTTGAAGGTGCGCCGTATCCCGGCCATTCAATGAGTATGCGCTTATTCTCTTCAATCGCTTTCACGCTCACTTGTACGGAATGTCCGTACATTTCCCAATCCCACTGGATTTGTTTGCCCGCTTCCAGCCTGCCGCTGCCTTTGGTGAACCAGAACTTGGAAGTGAGGGCAGGATTCACAAAAGCCTCGAATACTTCCGCGACCGGTTTGCGAATGAGCATTTCTGCTTTTGCAGAGGGTGCAGGGTTGATTTTCATAATAGCTCCTTTCAATGCTTGATGGTTGTTCGTGAGCTGCATGACGCACAACGATGGCTCTTCCTATAGCGACAGCCCTCTTTGCTTGAGCACGAGGAGGCCGACCAACCAGAGCGGGACGTGGATGAAAAGAGGAAGGCCGCCGAGAGGCGCCGCGATCAAGCCGGCGCCGATGCAAGTCCAACCGGCCCAGCGAGACAGCCAGCGCGTTTTGAGCAATGCGCCGCCATACGCCGCGAGACCGAGATAGGCCAGAACGCTGTAGATGCCGAACAAGAGTGACGCCCATTCCCTCCAGGGCTCAAACCATGAAGGTGGCATGGAGGTTCGGCTCCATTCCTGCGCCGCCTGAACCATGACGGTCATACGGAAGACGAGATGTAGAATTCAAAAGACGGCCCCGAACATGAAGGCAAGCAGCCCGAATGAATGCGAGCCACACATAAAGCTTGCTCAAGCGCAGGAGTTTCTCCGGCTTCATCACGGCCCAAGCCACACCGATCAGAATAACGAGCGCCGAAAGAGCCTGTTCGATGGAGACGCTGATGAAGCCGCTCCCTTTTGCAAGGGCGAACACAAACAACAGCACCGCGATGGCAGCGCCCGCCTATTTTGAGGAAGCGAACCGCATCGATGAGCTTTTCGTTTCTTCGGTCTTCAAGTGGTTGGGCAATGAAAATACCTCGCGTGGTTTCCGTGCTTGATCACTCCAGCGCCTGCCCGAAGCCCAGCACGTGGCCGTCACTATCGCGAACCGCAAATTCTTTCATGTGATAGGCTTCTTGAATGAGAGGGCCATAGACGATATCTACACCCTTTGATTCGAGCTCGCCGTGTAAAGCTTGCGCGTCGCTCACCCAGAAAAAAGCGTCCCACGTTCCTCCTTGTTTTTCGTTTGGGACAATGCGCTCCGGCTCTGAAACTCTGCGCAGCATAATGGCGAAACCGTCGCGGCTGCAAATGGCGAATTGCCGAGGGGCTCCCGCCGCGTAATCACAGCGAAAGCTCAGTTTCTGCTCATAGAAAGCCGCCGAGTGCTCTACATTTGCAACCGGAAAATACGGCGCGCTGCGCAGCAGTTTTGAAACTTGATTTGAAGACATGCAAGGCCTCCTTGAAAAATTTTGATGAATTGATTTCCCGCAGAATCATTTCAAATCATTGTGCGGCACTTGTGGTTAAAAAGATGTGAAATTAGCAAGCCGAAATTTCCGAGTCGCCGGTAGATGAACACGCTGATTACCACAACCCACCCAGGCACAATGCGGGCGAGCCGCAACCCAAAAGCTTACTGTAAACGGATTACACGAATGAAGCGGATCAAGAAAAAAGCTCTATCCACTATACTCGTAAAATCCGCTTGCAAAAATTTTTGCTTTTTTGCACTGATTTGACTCTAAAACGACGCCCGCATCTCCATCTTCCCCAAGTGCGCGATCTGCGCGCGGTCTGCTTCTTTCCTGCCTAAATACGACAACGAGAAATTGACATTGCCGGTCACGCGATATTCGAACGCGAGATTCCAACGGAAGGTCGTGCCTTCGCGATTGCCGCGTGCGAGTTCATAAGGCAGCACTTGGCCTTGAGGTTCGGCATTCACCTGCACCCATTCAAGCTCGCTGCTCAATCTGCCTTTGCCGCGCAAAGAATACGTCACGCGCGGCCGCATTGACAACGCAAGCACGGAGAGTTGCGGGCGCGTTGCGGTTTGATACAAATCGCGATCGTAAAGCACCGCCGCGGCATTGGCAAATTCCAGCATCGGGCGCGGGCGATAGGAAAGCTCGAACTCCGCGGAGCGGCTGCGCACGAAACGGCTCGCGCGTCCGGCAATGTTCACGCGCACGTTTTCATTGTTCAATTTCAATTCGGTTTGGCTGGTGAGCTTGGGCGAGAGCGCAAGCGTGAGGCGCACTTCGTGTTGCGCCTGCTCTCGTCGCGAGCCGCCTTCGACGAGCTGCCGATTCAATTCACGCAGCGCCGTGAAGCGATAGCGCACGGATTTGTCGCGCTGATTCTCCCATACGTACAAATCTTGTTGTAGGCTTTGGACCCCGAAAAGTGTGGTGGCCTCATTTTGAAAGCGCGAGAGATTGAGGCGATAAATTTCCCATACCTCTGGCTCTTGCGTGCGTTCTTCCAAACGCAAAAAGGTTTCCGTTGAAATCGGCGCAAGATAACGCCACCACCACGAACGCGGCCGCGGCGGAGCTTCGGCTTTGGGCTTTTCTCCTTCCAACAACTGCGTGAGCTTCAAGCGAATTTTGCTGCGCACGCGCACTTCCACCACGGGCACAAAGTCTTCCGTGTTGAGCACGCGCAAAATATGATCGCCGAACACGGGATCGGGAATGTAGTCGTTCAACTCGGCATCGAAACGATAATTGCCCTCGCCTCTTTGCACTTTGAGAAACACGCGCTCTTGCTTCGTCGCTTGCGTATTGGTGATTTGATAGTGCAAATCGGTGGTCAATGCGCGTCGCCACGGCGAGAAGAGCGCCTGCAAATCCGCAAGGTCCGTGCGTGTATCGTTGTCGAACTTGGCGTCTTCGAACTTGCGCTCGCGATGCGTATAATTCAAGCCGAGCGAAAGATTTTTCCATTGCTCCAAATTAAACCCATAGCTTTGCGTCCGCGCGATAGACTTGGGCAGAATCCCTGCGGCCGTGCGCGTATCATCGCGGCGTTCGTTTTGTGAGAAGGAAAGATTGAGTCCGCGTCGCACTTGCACGCCCATGCCAGCAGTGATACTCTCAAAACGAAAGCCCCCGGTCGGGTCAGCAATTGCGTCCTTGCGATTTTCGGCTTCATAGCCGAGTTGCGGCCGCAGCTTCCACAGCGACCAATTCACATTGCCGCGCTGACGCAGCCATTTTGAGTTGATCGCGCTCGCTTCCTCACGCGCGAGGTTTTCGATTTGATATTTTAACTCCGGCCAGCGCGCGCGATTGAGCGTTGTGCCAACTTCCCAACGCGAAGAGTTTTGCGAGGAGCCGCGCTGCAACGAGCCTAAACTTCCATTCCATCGCCAACCGGCAATGGGAGAGTAATTGACGGCCGATTCCAAAACCTCTTCGCTGCTGCTCGCCGATGCCGATGAAAGATTCCAACGCCGATTGAACTCCACCACGTCGCTGCGATCAATATCGCGATAGCGCTCGGCCTTGTTGCGATAGCGCAGTTGCAAATCGATTTCGCCGAGAGCGGTCTTGCCCCAATGCAATTTTTGCTTATCAACCTGCAAAGCCGCAAGCCACGCCTTCCCGGAATTGTCGCCGTCATTCAAACTCGAATACTGATTGAGATCCAATCGGCTGATCGCCAGCTCGCTGATCAACGAAACACCGCGCACGGGCTTCAGTTCGAGACGATTGTCGAGCACTTCGTGTTGGCGCGCGGGCGTGAGCAAAATGATGGGCAGATAACGGCCTTGGCGTTTGCCGACGTATTCAAAATGGCCGAAGCCGCGATAACGATAATCGCCGTTGCCCTCGCCGACGTCCGAAAAGCGAACGTCGTAATCGCCCGAGTCTTTGCCCGCATAGACCCATATCGAATCACGCCGCACATAATCGCCGCGCTCCGGCGGAGTGACGAGCACCGCGCCGTCGCGAAACGCGAGGTTGTCTCCGGCGGCAGATAACGCGGCCGCATCCTCTTCGGAAAGCGTGAAGCCGAGCGGATTGTCTTTGTCATCGCCTTCGCGCAGCAACGTGGTTTGCCAGTTTATTTTTCGTTGCCACGTCGAAGCACGCGCCTGCGCGCTGTACAAGTTGCGGCGAAAGCGCTCGTCGGAATATTGAAAGTCGATGGTGATGCGCGAGTCTGCGGTGATCAAACGCTTGCGCGAGAAGGTGATTTGACCGTTGCCATATTCGATAACGTAGTCGTTGTTCTCGCCGCGCGTCATCGGCTCGCCGTCGATCCATACGCGCTCGGTGCCTGCAAGAATGATGATATCGATTTGCCCGCGCTCGCCGCGCAGTTGATACGGGCCTTGATTGCCTTCAATGCCGGTGAACTCGTTCGTGGTGTATTGGCCGCGCGAGGTCGCGCCGGACACGGTGAAATTGAATTGCGAAGAAGGGGGAAATCCGGCGCTCGTCTCGGTCGGATTTTTTCTGCCGACCTCCAATCTCGCGCCTTGCAGCTTGCGATTGTAGCGCGCGAACTCGCTATTGCCGTAGGCAATCTCAAAATCGCCGAGTGTGGCATTGAAGTGCGCGCTTTTGATTTGCACGAAGACTTTGTCGATCTCTTGCAACGTTTGCGTATTGCCCTCGGGTTGAATGGGCGTGTTTTGATCCGTGAGAGAAGCCAGCACTTCCACCCCCTCGGCCACGTTGCCGGAAATCTGCATGCGCAAACCGGAATCGACTTTCAGCGCTTGCTCGGAACCGAGACTCAGGCCGCGCGTGAGGCTGCCGCGCGTGGAAAGATTCGCGCCGGGCAAACGCGAAGCGAAGCTCGTGCGCGAAGCTTGCAATGTGCCGCTCAAGCCGGGCGCTGTGGGCGCGGCACTATCACTGCGCAGCGGCTTTAGTTCATATAAAGAGAGTTGTCGCGGCAAGCGTACGGGGAGAATGCGATACGTCAAACTCAAGCTGTCGCACGCAGCCGTGTTGCCGAACCAACTGAGCTTTGCGCGGCCATAATCAAACGCATAATCGCGGCCACGCACGAAGGTCGTCGTATCGCAACGCAGCGTTTCAGAGTTGGAGATGATAAAGCTATCGGGCAAGGAAATGGTCAACGTATCACGCGCGGCGGCGAAAGAGAAGTGGCGTTCATTGAGTATAAGCGAGAAAGGCCGCGAGAGTTGGCTTTGCGCATTTAACGAAGAGGAGAGACAGCAGCAGGTGCAGAGAATGATTCGCAAAAAGCAAAAACTTTCACGCAAAGACGCAGAGACGCAAAGAACCCGCAAAGAAAAGCTTTGCGGCGCCTTTGCGTCTTCGCGTCTTTGCGTGCGCTTTTCTTTGTGGTTCACAAATGCGAATCTCAAACGAAGGTCACGCCTTTTTTCTGGGGGGATCGAAGAACGGTGTTTTCACCACTTTCGCCGGCGCTTGTTGGCGCGTGAACTCGACGGTGACTTCCATGTTGACTTGCGTGCCGAGCCCGGCGTATTGGCTTTCAATCGTACCAATCGCGAGATACTTTTTGAGAATGGGCGAGAACGTGCTGCTCGTGGCTTGACCGATTTGCCGGCCGCTTTTGTAAATAGGAACCGCAACGCGCGAAGCTCGGCCCGCAACGCGCACGGGTAAATCAAACTCGCCGAATAATTCTTCCATGGCTTCCCAACTCACTTCGAGGCCGATAAACTTCCACTGCGAGCCTTTTTGCTTTTCCGCGCGCAGCGCTTTGCGTCCGATGAAATCCGCTTTGTCCAATTTCACGGCCCATTCCAAACCGACTTCGAGCGGCGAGGATTTGCGCGCTTCGGTGAGCGCTTTGTGGCATGAGACGTAATCGATATCAGCGAGCAGCAACGCGGCTTCCACGCGCGCGATGTCCATTGCCACCATGCCTGCGGGCATGAGGCCATAGCCTCTGCCCTTCTCCATCAAAACATCCCACAACTTCTCGCCGTGTTTGGGATCGCTCCAAAGCTCATAGCCGAGATCGCCGGTGTAGCCCGTGCGTGTGATGGTGGCTGGAACGCCGGCTACCTGTGCATGCCCGAGGCGAAAGTATTTGAGCTGCTCGATATCCGTTCCGCTCACGACCTGCTTGAGAATCTTGCGTGCGTTCGGACCTTGCAACGAGAGCGCGGCCAGCGCGTCAGAAACTTCGATCACCTCGACGCGCAAACCATAGCCACAATCTTGAAACCAACGCAGATTCGGATCAGCGGAGGTCAAACGAAAATGATTTTCAGCGAGCCGCGAGACCGTGCCGTCGTCGATGAGCTTGCCGTGCTCGTCGCACCAGGGCGTGTACATGACTTGGCCGACGCCGCACTTCGTCGCATCGCGGGTGATGATGCGATCGACGAGTCGCAACGCGTCGGGTCCGTTGATTTCATATTTGAAGAGCGGAGACACGTCGATCAGCGCCGCACTGTTGCGAATCGCATAATACTCGCGCTCGTGCGAAGGCTGATAAACGCTAGCGGCCAGATAACCGGCCCAGTTGCGCCAATCATAACTTTGGCAAAGCGGTGCGGTGCGGGAATGGAAAGCGGTGGGGAGGGGCATGAGTGATTTCGTTGCGCGGTTCTCAGAATGCTTACAGCCTGTGGTTTATATTTTGTCCAAAGTAGAGACAATATCTTGGGCACGCCCTAAGGCTTTGTTGGCAAGAAAGGGCAAATCTCTGATGACGTCATCATAGTCTGCACATCGACGATCATCGCGCAGAAAATCCCGTGCTTTGCAGAATGCGGAGTAATAGGCGCGACTAATGGCAGAACGCAGCCTGGCTTCCTGATTTGGAAAATTGGAAGGGTGCGTCGCAAGCTCTTGCGCGAGAAAGAGGTAATCGTCCCAGTTAAAGCTCATACGCACTCCACATCGATGCAGAGCATACCATTTGCGCGGTCTGAAGCTTCCAGCCACCATTCTTCATCGAAGCGATCAAGCTGGCGCAGTGCTTCTTCGAGAGAAAGATTTGTTTGAATGAAAGCGAATAGAACGCGAGAATCAGCCGCTTCCGGAGCCGTCGTAACTTCCAAAACCAGACTGGGTGAGGAGGGAAAAAATCTGAAACTCTTTGATGAACTTCCTCCAACACAGATATCAGAAAAGGATGAGACGCGACAAACTCCCAAACGGCAAGTCCCTTTCTGCAACCGTACAAACGGTGAAGTAAGCTAATTTGCGAAGTAGCAACTGGGTTTGGCGTGGATTCGAGAATTAGTTCGGTCAGCATTATTCTTCTCCTATTTTCAAGTGGAAAAAAAACTCGCGCAGCTTTGCCGTGAAAACTTTCGGCGGGCGCACGGGCCGGCCTTCTTTGTTGATGAATGCGTGCGTGGTGTAGCCTTCCACCAAAAGTTGATCGGCTTCATCGAAAATCTCGTAATCTATGCGCAGGCTGGCGCGCGGCGATTCTTTGAGGCGGCTCACCACACGCAGCATTTGGTCGTAGTGCGCCGCCTTGCGATATTTGCAATGCGCTTCCAAAACCGGCAAAGCCACACCTTCTTTTTCGATCTCGGCATAGGGCAAGCCAATGGCGCGCAGCATTTCCGTGCGGCCCACTTCAAACCACACGAGATAGTTGGCATAATAGGCAAAGCCCATTTGATCGGTGTCGGCATAACGCACGCGAATGCGGGTGGTGTTTTCAATCATGCGGGAAAGGATGTGAGATTGACGAAGCAAGAAACGTGATCAAACACGCGGCAAGCTTAATAGAATTTCGAAAAAGAAGCAAGGCGATTGTTTGGCGAAGGGGGAAGCCGTGAGTGCAAAATCGAAGTGAGGAATGAAAATGAGGCGCTAAAAAAACTACCTCAATCGCCTGCCGATGAGAGCCAGAACGCTAGCGAGATTCCGTTCATTGGAAGCAACGGGCTTTTTTCTTTCAGCGAGATGTTTGTGATGTGGATGAGTTACAATTTGAGGATGATGCGGGGCGTTATCCCATCCGATGATAAGCTCGTTGTCGGCCGTGAGCCAATAATAGCTGTAATAAACCAATTCCTCGTCGCGATACTTTTCGAGTATGCGCAGGTTGGAACCGTCAATTAAAATGATTTTGCATTTGTACAGTTCAAGGCTTTTGTGCCTCTCGTGATGATAGGACTCAATGGAAGCAACAATATCCCGGGAGCGCTGCAAACTGCCTTGCTTCATTTGAGCGTTCCATATAACTGTTCATATGTTGTGACGTCGCTTAAAATAGCGGCAGCTCTTTCTTCAAGATAAGACCATTCACCGTAATCTTCGTGCAAAAGATAGGAGCCCTCCGGCGGGATTTTTTTTTCGAAACGCGTGAACGGCATTTTATATTTGCGCTCAAACTTGCGGCGTTGGCTGTTTATCTTGCGCAATTCCCGTTGTTCCTCGGCGATCAAGCGCCGGGCCGATTCGCGAAGCGCTTGCAAAAAAATTTTTTCGCCGACTTTGGGATAAAGTTTGGCGGCGCTCGCGGGCACTTTGAGTGTGATGGTAGTCATATAGAAGATGCTCGAAAATGAAAAGTAAAATCATCTACTTTAGCGGCAAGCCCATTCTAACAAAAAACGTTTGCAATAGCAATTTCAATTTCCGGCCTCAACGAACGCCGTTGGCGGATTGCGCGGCGAGCGCGTAGTCCATTAAGAGTGAAAGCGTTGTTTAAAAAAAACAAAAACTTTTCTGTAAGCGGATTTTACAAGTATGCGGATAAAGCCTCAAAGATTTATCCGCATACTACGGACAATCCGCTTACAGAAAGCTTTTGGGATGCGGCTCGTTTGCATTGGGGATTTGCAAACGACCTGCGCGCCTCAGCGCCGATCCATCTCACGATGCCCGTTGTGATGAGGCGTTTTACAGCGCGCGCGAATTTCAGAAATAGCGGTCGCTGCCAAATCACGAAGCTGCTGCGGCTCGTCAGGATTGCTGCGAATGTTAGCCATAAGGCTGAGATCTTCGCAAACCCCCTGCGCAATAAACTTAAAGAGCGCCGCCTCTCTTTTATTAGGCTGTAGGTTAAAGAGCTGGGCGCGGTACAAATCGAGTTCGACGCGCAACATCAGCGCGTGGAAATCTTCATCAGTGATTCCCGTCTTTTCACTCAAGCGTCTCACCACGTTTGCAACATGCCACATGGCCAGCGTGCCGTGCTCTACTCTGGCCTGCAAGCCGGCTTGCGCTTGAACAACCTTCAGCGTGATCTCTTCGTAATGTTTTACATCCACGTCTAATTTTTTGCCGGCCTTTTGAATGCGCGTTTCGATATCACCCATTCGCGCGCTCAAATCAAGATATTGAAACGCCATAAAAATTCCCACAAACCCGGCCAACAAGGTTGCGACGGCCAACAGCATGGAAAATTCATCAAAGACGTAGTCCAGGCTTTGTGTGCGATCTTCGACGGCGATGCTGTCCAATAGCGACTTTAATTCTTTCAAAAGTGCATTCAAGCTGTCCGGGCGCGCCGAGGCATTTGGATGAGGCCGTGTCGAGGTCGTATCGGTAATCTTTTTTAAGATCGTTGCTTCGACCGCCAGATAGGTTGTCTCCGCAGCTTTCAGCAAATGCGCTTCCGTTTCGCGCCGCTCCGCGCGCATGCGGGCACCATAGCCGAATTGCCAGTAGATGAGCAGCGCGCCTAGAATCACCACAAGCGCACAGGTGCAAAAAGCGGCGTATCTACGTTTGTATTGAAGCCGTCCCATGAGAGTCCCCGTTGGATTGGTGGTTGCGTTCTTCCAAAAGCTCTTTAATCGCGGCTTCGATCTTATCGTAACGCGCGGGTTTGAGCAAAAATTTGCCGACTTTGCCCCGCAGCGCCTCTTGCAGTTTGGAGTAGGCCGTAAAGGCCAGCACCGGAATATTCTGCGCCTCAGGAATCTTGCGTAATTTTTCCAAGAGCACGATGCCGGTGCGCACTCCGCCCTCGCATTCTTCCGGATCAAATTCACCCTCCGCCGGCATCATCATGTCCAGGACAATCAATTTGCAGAGGGTGGGATTTTTTTGCAGCATCTGTAAAGCGCGAGTTGCGCTGGAGATCTGTTCCACGACGTAATTGTTTTCGCGCAGCAATTCCACAACGCCGGACATGGGGCGAGTCTCGTCATCAATCAGCAGAATGTCCATGCCGTCAACTCCCGTGGGTTTTAATGAGAAGCAATTTGAAGAAGGTTGAGGAGCATCGTTGAAATGACTTTTCCAGATCTCGAACCGCGAAGCAACGCGAATTTTATATCAGCGTTCCTTGGCCGAGAGCGCATGGACCTTGGGCAAATCCAGGACAAATTCGGTCGGCTGTTCGCGGCTTTCCAGGCGCAAATCACCTTTCAAGTCGCGCATGATTTTCCGGGAAACGAATAATCCCAAGCCCGTTCCGGTCGCGGCCAAACCATGCGCATTCCGGCCGCGGTAGAATTTGTCAAAAATATTTTTTTCATCTTCTTTGTGAATGCCGGGGCCCCAATTCCGCACCAGCACGCGCACGTTATTGGCAGATTCATCGCAAATGATTTCGATCGGCTTGTTTTCGGCGTGCTTGCTGTACTTGATGGCATTCACCAGCAGGTTGAACAGCACCTGCTCCAATCGAAACCTCTCCACCTTGACCACCGGAAAACGGCCGCGCAGCTTGATTTCCAAGCCCCGTTCTTTGGCCTGGCCTCTAAGAAGAGTCTGCACTTTTTCGACGATTTTAAACAAGCTGACTTCCTCCAGCTCGCGCGGCCGGAAATGGTTTTCAGAGCTGACGAAACTTTCTTCGTATAAAACCCGGATGTTCTCGATCAAATGACTCAAGAAATCGACTTCTTCCAAAACGAAATCGAATTGCGCGCCGGGATCTTTCAAGCGCTCGGGTTTATTGTGGAAGCGTTTTAAATACTCCACCGTGCTGACGATGCCTTGCAAGGGCGAGGCGAACTCGTGCGCCACCGAGCCCATAAAACTTTCGCGGCGGCGATACAACGTTTGCAGCTTGTGGAGGTTCAAACGATTTTCCAGGAGCTTGGCGATCATGTTGAGCGAAAATTCCAGCACCTCTTTGTCAACGTTGGAAAAAGCCCGGGTGACCAAGTTTTGTTCCTGCTTTTTATTGATGCACCGAATCACCCCCATGATTTCGCCGGTGGTGCTCACGAGGGGAGCGGCGATCAACACGGCAGCTTTCGTGAAGGATTTTTCCAAGAAGCTTTCGCGCAAATGCGCGCGTTCCAGCTCGGGCGCAGAAATGGCTGTGACCTTTTTAGCGAGGGCGACCTTGCCCAGAAAATTATTTTCAGTGAGCCTGTAAATCGTGTCCCCCAATGGCCGGCGTGTTTCCATGCTCTCATCGTCGGAGGCGCGGAGCCTCAACTCGTGACTTTCAGTATCAGCCAAAAATACGGAGCACGCTTCACATCGCACAACGGTTTGCACCAACCGAATGAGGTTCTGATAAAAGACGTCATCTTCATTGACGAGCAGGCTCTGCAAGCCTTCTTTGAGCTTTTGCAGCAGCTCATAACGCCGGCGAAAACGCGCGCTTTCGATGCTGGCCGTCGCCAAGTCGGCAAACTCCAGAAGCTCCTGCTCGATCACTTCATCCCATTCGAAATTCGGCTTGGGGTGCAGATAAAGAACGCCCAAAGGCGTTTTCCGAGGCGAACCCAAATCTCCAGGTTGGCGCGTGAAAGAAGAAGTTGCCGTGCCTTCCAATAGAATTGCAACGAGCTTATCCGTATTACCCGGGCTGAGGAATTTTTTCCGAGGCCAATGCCCGGCTTGCGCTGAAATGTTTTTAAAAATGATTCTTTGCTTCTGCGCGCCGTCGCGAAAAAGCTCTTGGCAATAACTGTCGTCCAGCGCTAAAAACGAATCGGGTTCCAGCAAATCCTTGCCGGGCGAAGGCCCGGCTTGATACGTGGAACGCAACACCAGTTTTTTTTGGTTGTCAAATCCGTCTTCGAAAACCGTCAGCAGCTCGGCGGCCCCGGCATTGACCATCTCCGCCAAGCTCTGCAAGATTTCTCTGAAAACTTCGTTCAAATCGTTTTTGCCGCTGATGCGCTTGAGTTGCCCTTCTTTGTGCAGCGTTTTATTTTGCAGACGAAAATTTTCCAAAGCCGGTTTGATCTCGCGCGCAATGTTTTGGATCACTTCTTTATCCTGCTCCAAAAAGCCCTCGGACTCGAGTGCGCCCTCGTCATCAATACGATTGGTCACCCGGATAATGCCGATCGCCTCGTATTTGCCGGTGCGGCTTTTTTTGAAGATGAGCGAGGACAAAACATGATGGATGATTCCGCTTTTTAAAAATTCCGCCATCGCGGCGTGCAACGCCCCGCCCGATTCGGCCGCCTCCATGCCGGCCTTGTTATAATCATTGATGCGGTGGGACTTTTCTATGGTAGGATCACCGGCGAGGTGAAACTTGATCTCGCGATGCTCTTCCAGGAAATGATCCAGCTCTGGTGCCGTATTGCCTGCCCTTGTCCATCGCCCCAGGATTTCGAACCCGTCATTATCTTTATATAAGAAAATTTCACAGGCCTGCGCTGCCAGATAATTGGCTATGGTTTCCGACAACGCATTGAATGTTTTCTGCAACTCGTGCTTGGGCGGCGTTCGCCCTTCATATTCGAGAAGCTGATTGGCTTGATTGATAATTTGCTGGGAGAGTTTGGTTAAATTATAGGCGCGCCGCCAGTTCATATTCGTTTTTTGATCTTCGTTGCGTAATTTGCCGGCTGTATAGCCCAACACCAAAACAAAAAAACTGGAAACCCAAAAAGCGAAGCTCGCAAACGGCAGGCTGCCGTGCAATATGATATAAACAAGGATGAAACCAAGGGCTCCGGCAAACGCCCCCGAAGAAAAACGCAGAAAACGTTTCGCCGCCGTGTGCAAGCGGTAGGAAGGAAAATAATACGCATGAAAGACGATCAGCACCATCATCGCGATGAGAAACGGGCTGCTCAGTCTGCCGGTGTGCCAGGCCGCATAGCCGCTGAAAACAAAGTCCAGCGGCAAGGTTATGCCGATGACGGCGCGTTTGAGCTTCCATCTCGTTTTCGAGGCGAGAGGAACGAGCTTCCCGCTTTTGGAAACGATGTGCGTGCTATCCCAAAAAATCACGCCGAGCACGACGCCGCTCCATGCAAAAAAAACCGTCAAAAAAACTCCGACGGATTGAATTTGTATCCCTCCGGGGACGAGGACTTTTCCCACGAAATACGCGGCTAGCGCAGCGATCATGACGGCCACTCTCATCGCGGCAAAAAGCTGGTCTTCCAAACGCAGATGATATTTTTCAAATACCGTTATCATGAGCCGCACCGTTTTACAATGTTTGCCCTTGCTTGATACCCGCGTTGCCGTGCTTCAACGTGATGAGAGCAATTCCCTCCGCTCAACTTCCTCGCATATCCTTGTCTCATGACCGTTATCGGCCTCATCCGCGCTCGTGAAACCTTTGTGCAGTATCACGGTGTTAGGGGAGGTGAGCGGTGACGGAAACTTGTACGAAGTCTACCGGCATTGTCGATAGAGTGCAAAAAATGAAAACTTTCAGGGAGGAATTGCGATGCCGCGTGGCGGCACCCACAACGATGAAAGTCGGAGTGCAACAGTTTACTGTTGCAATGCTAAAGCATTGTACTCCGGTTTATTTTCAGATGAAATTTTGCAGAAGATTCGCGCCGGGCTGAAGCAAGCACAATCCGTGGCAGAGGCAGAGGCCTTGATCCGCGGATATGCCAACTTTTTAGCTTGAATGATCCCCCCAAAAACGCAAAACGCCACTTGGTGATTACTCAACAAGTGGCGTTATTAATTTTCACACTAATGGAGTGTCAAATTTTAGTTTGATACCCGGCGCGACGCAGTGCGAGCTTCAGCTTGCCGTATAAGGCGAATAAGAGAACCAAATACAGAATAAAATTCTGAACTTTTTTTCAGCGACACTCGGTGACTTCGGTGAATTTCGGCGGAAAGCTTTACTGCCGAGTAGCACCGAAGGCACCGAGTGTCGCCGAATAGCTGCTTCGCGGATTGCCTGCAAATCGGGGTAGAGCCAATATGCCGTCAAACTGAAGTTTGACACTCCACTAGGCCGCGCGAAGCATTCCGAGGCGGCGGATCACTTTTGCAAAATCATCTTGCGCACAGCGGAATAAGCGCCGGCGTTCAAGCGATAGAAATAAATTCCGGAGGGCAGGCGGCCGGCATCGAAGGCGAGATCATGATAGCCGGCCGTCATCATCGCATCGATCAGGGTCTGCACCAGCTCGCCGCGCACGTTGTAAACCGCGAGCTCGACTTTGCCGGCCGCAGGCAACGCAAAGCCGAGCTTCGTGACTGGATTGAACGGGTTCGGATAATTTTGCGCCAAGTCAAAAAACTCGGGCAACGCGGAACTGCTCCGTTGCGAGGAACCTCGTTCTTTATCCAACGCCGGCGCAATCGCGGCGGCCGTGCTGCTCGGATTTTTATATTTGATGGTGACGAGATCAAGACCGTTGGTTTTGCTGCCGCTCCCGCCAGTGATGTAAATAGCTCCTGCGGCGTCGAGCGCCATATCATAAGAAAAGTCGGAGAGCTTGGCCGGGCCATCGTAACGCACGAGCCATTGTTTGACGCCCGCAGCGTCATAACCGATCGTGGTGTAATCGAAACATCCGAAATCGCCGCGATAGCTGTAGCCATCCACATAAACATTTCCCGCCGCATCCGCCCACACGCGATACGCAATGTCCGGCCCGTCACCGGTGCCGTTGTAGCGCACGGCCCATTGCTTGACTCCGGCGTTATCGTACTTCACCGTGGCCCAATCATCGCTGGTGTTGATGCCGCCCCAACTTCGGCCCGTGACCAAAACGTTTCCGTTGGCGTCGACGGCAACATCCATGGCGCGATCATAACCCGCAGCCGCGCCGTTGTAGCGCGCAAGCCATAGCAGAATGCCGGCCGCGTCGTATTTGATCGTGAGATAATCAAAGTTGCCGGCCTTGTTGAGGCTGAAGCCGGTCAAATAAACGTTGCCGTTGTCATCCAGTGCAATATCATTGGCAATGTCCGTGGAATCCGCCGCCGCATCGTAACGCGCGGACCATTGCAACGCGCCTGCGTTGTCGAGCTGCAATGCGTAGAAATCAAAATCGCCGTCCACGCCGGCGCTGTAACCCGCAACGTGTACGCTGTTCGCTTTGTCAATCGCCATTTCATAGGCGCAGTCGTCGAGTTGGCTCGGACCGTCATAACGATAGAGCCACTGCTTGACGCCGGCGCCGTTGTATTTGATGACGGCCCAATCATATTCCGTGTTGTTGCCGTAGCTGTAGCCGGCGACGCACACGTTGTTATCGTGATCGAGGCGAAGAGTGAAAATGCCGTCGTGGCAATTGCCCGGACCGTTGTAACGCGCGACCCATTGCCGGACGCCGCTGCTATTGTATTTGATCGTAACGAAATCGCGATTCAGATTCACATTGACGCTGTAGCCCCCGACATAAACGTTGCCCTCGTTGTCAACCGCCAGCGCATAAGCCACGTCGTCTTGATTGGCGGGCCCGTTGAAGCGCGCGACCCATTTTTTGACACCGTCGTTGGAGTATTTGATGGTGATGTAATCGCGATTGCCGCTCGCGTTAAAACTGTAGCCCGTCACGTAAACGTAACCGCTGTCATCAACTGCAATGGCGTAGCCCACGTCGTCGCCGTTGGCAGCCGCGTTGTGACGCGAAACCCACTCGCGCGTGACGCCGGCCGCAGTCTGCGACTGTGCGAGAAAAGTTTTGGCGAGTTGGAACGCATGCTCGTCTTCGTCTTTTGCGTCGATGGAGGCCACGCAGTGCACCGGTGTGGAGGGCGGATCATCGAACTTGTGGCTTGGCGGCGCCGGGCAGGTCACGTCTTGCGCATGAGATAGTGCGGGAGACCAAACACCGAGAAACAGAAGCGATTGCAAAAACTTGTGGCACTTCATAAAATCCTCCTAATTTAGGGTTCACAGTTGTGCCGGCAGCGATTGCTGCAACAATTGCCTCTCCCTTGACAGCGCAGCCGTAAAGCTGAGTAGTTATGCTGAAGAAGCCGATGTGAATCCGAGCAATGTGAGGTGAATGAGATGCATTGAGGTGATGTTGCGCGAGGCGAGGTGAAATGCAATCGAGATTACGCGCGAAGGAAGGGTTTGCGGAAAACGCGATTTTTTTAGAGCGTATTCGAAAAGTAGAGCGCCCCAAAAGAAAAAACCTCGCCCACTGAAATGAAATCACACGGAAAAGATTTTTAAAGTTTCATTCCAGAGGGCGAAAGGTTTTTTGCGTTTGAAAAGTTGAACGCTTGATTCCGGGTAGTCCGCGGCCTAGCAATTAACCCATAACCGGCAAATATTTGTTGAAGAAGCAGAGAACCCGGTTTTATCTCACCACCGTCAATCTCCTGTTCGACACGTGTGTTCCTGCGCGTAAGCGATACAGGAATGTGCCTGAAGGCACGAGACGGCCGCGCTCATCTCTTCCGTCCCACTTCGCTTCATAGGCGCCGGGCGCGCGCTCTGCCGAAATCAGTCGGCGCACGGCTTGCCCCATGAGATTGTAAATCACCAGCTCGACTTTGACGGCTTCGTTGCCGGGCAGATCGAAGCGCAGTAAAATTTCACTGTGATGCTGTGAGAGGCGATAAGGATTCGGGAAGCTGGGGTAGAGTTTGAACGCTTGCGGTATGCTCGCGGAGCCCTCTGCGCCGGGCCCGAGAGCAACGTTCGCACTTTGAAAGTCATCGCGCAAGCGTGTGACCGTAAAGCCGTCGAGGCCGGGCATTCCGTTTTTCGACGTGAAGAGAACCTCTACGATTTCACCGGCAGCGACGCTCTGCAGTGCGGCGGTGTGGAAACCGCCAATGATGATTTCACCATTGCCGTGCTTCACGCCTTCAAGCTGCACCCATTCCTTAGTCAAGGCCGCGCGCTGCACGCCGAGGTATTCGAGCCGTTCCACCGGGTAGCCCAACGTGAGGCCGAATGCGGAGAGCCCGGCGGGATTGTCCACGCGCAGGGCGACGCGCACCAACTCCGGCTCGGCTGAATTTGCCGGCGGGAGGATCGAACGAGTGTGCAGTGAAAGCCGATACGCTGCCCGATCATTCGCTTTCACCAATGCGGCTTTGGCAAAACACTCCGCTGGCGGCAAGCCTTGCAAGAAACGTGAGAAGATCGCCAGCGCATCGCCGGGCGTCGTGCTGCCGTCACAACTCACGTCTGCGGCGATCAACTCACACTCGGCGTTGGCAGCGTCGCAGTCCGCCGGCAAGCTGCCGGCGTTGAGATAAATTTGAAAGGCGCAAAGCGCATCGCCGGGCGTCAGGCGGCCGTCGTCATTCACGTCGCCGTTGCTCACGCACGAGGAGATCGTAAAACTCTGCTCCGGCGCGAAGGCCGAGCCGGCGAAACTGTTGTCAATTGTTTGCACGCTCCAATAATATTTCCCGGGAAGAAACGGTGCAATTGTCCAGCTCGTGGCGTAACCGGCGTTGCCGTGCAGCGGCAAGCGAAGATAGCCGTTTTGCGCGTCCGCCATCGGCGAAACGATTTCAGCGCCGTCCGGGGTTGTGCCCACGCGCAAATTATAGCGCAGGGCAGTTTGCGGCGTTTGCGCGTCCGAGGCTTTCATCCAGGCAAAAGTCACCGCACTATCGTTGACGGTAGCTGTAAGCGCGGTTGGCGGCATGGGCGCCGTATTCGAAGCAACGGCATTGTTGCGATAGATTTTGGAAGCGATCGGGCCGACTAAGAGAATGTCCAAATCTCCGTCGTTGTCATAATCGCCCCACGCGACGCTGCTGTCAAAAGCCGGCAGCAATGTGGTTGCGATGGCATTGAAGGCGCCGTTGTCATTGCGGAACAATTGTGTGTGTCCTTGGAGATCGAAATCGTCCACTTTACCGTTGAGCAGAAGATCGAGGTCGCCGTCGTTGTCGTAATCGCCCCAAGCCGCGCCGCCGCGCACGGCGCCGGAGAAAGTTATGGCGAGTGGGAACGCGCCGTTGTCATTGCGATACAATTCCGAGCGTGTAGAGAAATGATCGCCGCTGCTGTCTTCGCGCTGGCCGGTGCCGTAGATGTCCAAATCGCCGTCGCCATCATAATCCACCCAAAGGAGCGTGCCGGAGTGATAGTTTGTGGCGGCAACGTGGAGCGTGAAAAAAACGCCGGCGTCGTTGCGGTAAATTTTCAAAGAGTCCAAACGCGGACCGGCGGGAACACGCGCCAAAGCATCGAGATCGCCGTCGCCGTCATAATCGCCCCACGCGCTGGCGTGCGGCAGTGAGATTGCAAGTGCGATGAAGCTGCCGCGAGTGTTACGATAGATATTGGAAACGCCCAACACGTCCAAATCGCCGTCGTGGTCATAATCGCCCCAGGCGTAAGACGGCGTGAGCACGAGGCCTAGATCCACTAGAGCTCCGCCTTCGTTGCGATAGATTTTCGTGGTTGCGAGCAGATCCAAATCATTGTCGTTGTCAAAATCGCCCCAAGCAATAGCGCCGCTCGGCGCGGCCCCGAGATTGATGAAACGCAATCCGCTGTTGTCGTTGCGATAGAGATTGCCCGCGGCGAGCACGTCCAAATCGCCGTCGTTGTCGAAATCGCTCCATACCCCGCCGGCGCCGCGGTTGACCGGAGCCGAGAGGTCCGTAAACAAAACGTTGGTGAGCTGTGCGCTCGCCGTGTTGGAGAAAGGGCTTGCGCGCAAGCTTTGATCAACGGCAGCGAGACGGTAAAAATAAGTCGTGCCGCCGGCCGCGTTGCCATCCTGATAAATCATTGCCGAAGCATTCACGCTATCGAAGAGCGCGAAGGCGTTCGGAGAAACGCCGCGATAGACGCGATAGCGCAGCAGATTGCCCGTTGCGCCGGCGTCCCACGTCAGTGAGATTTCGCTGGCATCGGCAGCCGCGCGGAGGTTTCGCGGCGCGGACACGGCGTTGGCAATCACGAAGCTTTGTTCCGGCGCAAATGTGGAAGCGGCAAACGCATGATCGAGCGCTTGCGCGCTCCAATAATAAATGCCGTTGGGCAAGTGCGCGAGCGTCCAGCGTGTGTTGAGGCTCGCGTTACCCAATGCTACGATTTGACGCGCGCCGGTAGCGGCGCCGGCCATGGGTGAAAGGATTTCGCTCCCGCCTGGTGTTGTCGTGCCCACGCGCAGGTTGTACGTCAATGCTGCTTGCGGCGTGTTGTTATCGATAGTAGCAGCCCAACTGAGCGCGGCCACATCGCCGAGAATGGCAACGGAGAGATTTCCCGGCGCGCCAGGTGGAGTGTTTGGAGCATTCACTTCATTACGATAGACTTTAGCAATGCGGCCCACGCTCTGAGAATAGCCGACCGTGAGCACATCGAGGTCGCCGTCGTTGTCATAATCTCCCCAAGCGCTCGAGCCTTCTATTGAAGCAATAAATGGCGCGGCAATATCACTGAAGCCGCCGGCGGTATTGCGATAGATTATATGGCCCGCGAGAATATCGAGATTGCCGTCGTTGTCATAATCACCCCATGCCGCTTCTACGCCGCTGATGCCGGGCAGCCCGGTGCCGTTGTCCACGAAAACGCCGGTGTCGTTGCGGTAAATTTTCGTTACTGCTTGCCCGATGGCGAACCCGGTACACAACAAATCCAAATCGCCGTCATTATCATAATCGCCCCAAGCCAATGCTGCACTGGATACGCCGGTAAGCCCTGCGCCGAGGTCCGCGAAGCTCGCGCCGCTCTCGTTGCGGTAAATCTTGGCGCTCGGGCCTTGGCTGCCGGCTGCGATGCCGGCCAACGCCAAATCCAAATCGCCGTCCTCGTCATAATCGCCCCAAGCTGCGGCCGGGCCTTGGGACACGCCGGTGAGAGGAGCAAGGACATCGACGAAGTAGCCGCCGTCGTTGCGGTAAATTTTGGCAACGGCGTCTTGCCCATCGTTGCCGGCGAGCAGAACATCCAAATCACCGTCGTTATCATAATCTGCCCAATTCGCAAAACTATCGCGCACGTTCAGCAGCCCGGCGGAGGCCTCCACGAAAATTCTCCCACCAACGACCGCGTCATTGCGGAAGATCTTGGTGTCGAAACTGTTCCCGGTGAGCAGCAGGTCGAGATCATTATCGTTGTCATAATCTCCCCATTCCAAGGAGGTAGCATAGAAGCCCGGCAGATTGAGGGCGAGATCAACGAAACTGCCGGCGCGGTTCTCATAAATTTTGAATACCGCGGTTCCGCCGAAGGCTCCCGCCGTGCCGGCGAGCGCAATATCTAAATCACCGTCGTTGTCATAATCGCCCCAAGCCGCGGCGCCGGAAAAGCCCACGGGCTCGAGTGTGATGCCGGTCTCCGTAAAGCCGCCGACGGGAGCGAGGAGGCTGTACTCTCCCAAACGCAACGGGCTGAGATTCGAATAGTCGCTGGTGTTGATGCCATACGCGAAATCGCCGGCATCGTTCACGACCGACCAGCGCGAAGGGTTGAGCGGAAGCCAATTCCCGGAGCCGCTTTCGAAATTATCGGAGTAGAGGCACGTGGAGGTGTTCAACGCCTTGATGCAAAAGTCGTCGAAGTTGGCCATGTCATTGAATGAGCCGAGGCCCACGCCACCGCTGCCGTATTCGGCGTCGTTGCCCGTGCCCAGCAAAGTGTTGTCGAAGAACACTTCGATTTGGCCGCCGCTGCGGCGCAAACGCACTTCATGAAAGCCGTTGTCGGGAATGACGAACGTGCCGAGGTCGCCGATCTCGATGCGATCGGTGTCTTTGATTTTGTACACGCGCGTGTCGTTGAGGTTGCGGTTGAACATCACGTAGTAATAGTGATATTCGTCTTGAAAGCCGTAGACGAAGCAAAAATCCGCGCCGCCGTTGTTGTTGAAATTTTCCGTGGAGCGTACTTGCACGGTGAGGTCGAAATCACCGTAGAGCGAATGGCCGTTGAGCTGGCCGGCAAAGTTGTGGCTCGCGGCCGGTTGCGTGAGTGCGAGGTTGAACTGTGAAGCGACGCACAACAGCGTGAGCATGGTTGCGCGATGAAAGCCGAGTTTCCCGAACATGACGTCTTCTCCTTGCACAATGATTTGAAATAATTCTGCCGATAAATTATCCTGCCAAAGTTTTTCTTCTCCGTTCAACAAAATTTTGGCAGCTCGCATTTCCCTTTCCACCTTCCATTCAGAGATACGCCGGATATTTTCCGGCTTCCAAGCTTATACGGCTACTTTTTTATTTCTTTGACCCATGAAATCGAAAATTTTTCCCGTTCGTGCTTGCGGCTTTCGGTCTCTGGAAGTGACGAGGAAATTTTCTCTCCAGAACCCACTCCCTGCTCGTTTATTCACCGAGGTGTTTATCTGAGAGCCGTCTCGTTTGCTGCCACGGGCTGTGGGCTTCAGCAATCTGAAACGCCATTTCCAAACTCTGCGCATAATTCAAGCGCGGGTCGCAATAAGTCTCATAGTTCGTGGCCAAATCTTTCTCTGCGATTTTTTGCGCGCCGCCCGTGCATTCCGTGACGTTCTCGCCGGTCAACTCGAAATGCACGCCGCCGAGCCACGAGCCGTGTATGCGGTGCAAATCAAAACAAAGCCGCAGCTCGCTGAGAATCTCTTCGAAGTCGCGGGTCTTAACGCCATTTTCCGTGGTTGTAGTGTTGCCGTGCATGGGATCGCAACACCACAACACGCGCGCGCCCTGCTTTTGTACGGCTTGAATCAAGGGCGGCAAGAGACGCGCGATGTGTTGCTGTCCGAGCCGCGTGATCAACGTAATTCGCCCCCATTCATTCAGCGGATTCAAAACGCGCAACAATTCCAACAACTCTTCCGGCGCACATGTTGGCCCGACTTTGATGCCGATGGGATTGGCGAGGCCGCGAAAATATTCCACGTGCGCACCGTTCAGCTCGCGCGTGCGGTCGCCGATCCACAGCGTGTGCGCGCCGAGATTGTAGTATTTGTCGCTCTCCAAATCATGCCGCGTCAAAGCTTCTTCATAACACAGCAGCAAGCCTTCGTGCGAGGTAAAGAAATTCACTTTGCCGAGCACGCTGCTGCGCACGCCGCCGAGCGATTCCATAAAGTGAATCGCATCCCCGAGACGCTCGACGAGGCGCACGTAATCGTGGCGATGCTCGCTCGCGGAAATGAATTCCAAATTCCAATGCTCGGGATGGTGCAAATCCGCGAAGCCGCCCTCGATGAGCGCGCGCACGTAGTTCATGGTCACGGAGGAATGATAATAACTTTGCAAGAGCCGGCGAGGATCAGGAATGCGCGTGGCAGGATCAGGCTCGAAAGAGTTGATGAGATCGCCGCGATACACCGGCAGCGTTTGCCCTTGCATGATTTCAAATTCCGCGGAACGCGGCTTGGCAAATTGCCCGGCAAGGCGCCCGATGCGCACAACGGGTTTGCGCAAGCCGTAGATGAGCACGAGGCTCATTTGCAGCAAGATTTTCAGCTTGTCGATGATCGCTTGATTCGTGCAATCACGGAAGCGCTCGGCGCAGTCGCCGCCTTGCAGCACGAAACGTTTGCCTTGCGCGGCCTCAGCCAGCAAGCTTTTCAAATATTCCACTTCACCTGTATAAACCAACGGCGGGTATTCGCGCAGTTGCGCGAGCGTTTCTTGCAGCCGCTCCGGTTGCGGATAAACGGGCTGCTGCTTGACGGGATAGTTTCTCCAACTGCTCGGAGACCAGGTTGGCATCGTTTCTTCCAATGACTCGCTAATGTCACAATCAAGAGCAGTGCAAATTTTCAATTGAAAATTTGCAATTCAAAATTTGAAATAAAAATCTTTGGCCACGTGCAAGATAGAAGCCCTCAAAGAAATGTCAAATGAAAACTTTTAGGGGGGAGATTGAATAGGCAACGCAACTGTTTGCGTTGAAGCGGTAAGTTGCCCCATAAAAAAATAAGGCCCGAGTCTTTCGACCCGGACCTCTTGGCTGTGAGGGGGAGCCATATTTTAATGCAGCGCCAACCTGGCGCGAGCTTGCAAAGGTAAAAAACGTCCGATCAAAGCATTCACGATTGCGCAGAGCTTCCTACTCTGCAAATCTCATGAACGAAATCCTAAGCGAGTCGCACGATGGGATCGGACGCGCGGTCATTGCCAACCTTCCTGGCGGCGTTGACTCGTGCCGTCGCTTTCGCCTGTATTCAAATGCAACCGTTGTGCCGCGAGACGAGCGCGCCGCAGGCATCGAAGAGTAGCTTTGATGATGAAAGAGCAAGGCTATAGTTTGAAAAGGGTTGCAATCGCACGCGCAACGCAATTGTAATTTCGGAGGAAAATGGGAAGTGTCTCAAAAACGCGGGGAAATTCGGAAATGAAATTTCGAATTGCAAATATGATACAGTCCGAGCGTTGGAACTCACGGCTGCACGGACTTCTTCCAATTCAGTAATCCCTCCAAACGTGCTCGCTCTTGATCGTATGTTGCCCGCCCCCAGCGCGCAGCGAGTACTGCTTCCATCGTTTGATAAAAAGACAACGCTTCTTGCACTTGTGCAACCGAGCTGCTGCTATCGCTCTGCGCTACCAGCCTGCGCGCCAAGGCTTCCACTGCCGCACTGTAAGAAGCTGAGTCGCGCTTGGAATGAGCAAAAAAGTCTTGCCAGATTTTGAGACGCTCGACTTGCGTTTGTGCTTGCCCAGAGGCACTCAAAGCTTGAGCGAGACGAGTATCAACCGCAACGATGCGTTCCGCTCTCGAGGAACGCGCGGCTTCCTCGGAGGGAACGCGCGCGGCAGAAAGAGATTGCGATTGCCTTGCTGTGGATAAAGCGGCCGGCGCATGGGCCGCATCGAAGCGAGATACTTCTCTATTCTCCGTGGGCATCCGTGGCTGCTCGCCAGGAGGGTTGTTCACGAGTTGCGGTTGAGCCGCTAGCAAATTTTGCCGGGTTGCAATCGTGTCATCTAAAGCCTGCCTTAAGCCCGCAGCCGAATAAAGAACCACCTGCTCCGAATCTGCGCTCGGCTCCGCTGCTCGGGCTGCTTCGCTTTTTGCAAAAGCAGGCTCAGATGCAACCGAAGACACGCCTTCTATATTTTTTGCGACCTCTTCTACGGCGATATTTGACGGCGCCGTTGATTTCCCCTCTGCCGTTGGAGATTGCGCTCCTCCACTCGTTGCCAAAGCTTGGCTTTCGGGTTGCGCCTCTCTTGTTGGAATTTCCGTTTGTGAAATGGTGGGAGAGGCGGGCGGAACGTTCTCCTTCGCGTCGCGTTCGGGCGTCGTTTGCTCGCGCAAGTGCCGCGTGACGATGAAGAGGAGCGTGAGCATGGCCGCGAATGCGAGCGCGTATTTGCCTCGGCCAAAGATAAACTCGCGCAAATCGAATGAGCGAGGCCGCAGCGTAAGAATACGAGGTTGTGTCATTGCCGGCCGTTCTGCGGCTTCGATGCGCGCCAACACACGTTGCGGCAAAGCATCGAAATAATCCTTCGGCGCTTCAGTTGCGCGCGCATCCAATTCGGCGTGCGCGGCTTCGAGCAAACTCAACTCGCGATATGCCGCGCTGCACCGCTTGCACGTCTGCAAATGCGCGAGCAGTTTCTCGTGATCGGCTGAGGACAGCTCACTATCGAGCAGAAGGTGAAGCCATTCCATCGCGAGATTGCAAGTGAGAAGGTTTGAAGATTTTTCGCTCATATAAGATCTACTTTCTCGCTTCTTCTAAATGCGGCCGCATCCATGCGCGCAACTTCTCCCGCGCGCGCGCCAAGCGCGACATTACGGTTCCGACCTCAATGCCCAACGTTTCACTCAACTCTTGATAGCTCATGTCTTCCCGCGTGCGCAGCAACAAGATGGTGCGCTGTTCCGCAGGCAGCTTCGCAATCGCGCGCTCCAATGCGAGATGAAATTCAGACGAGGCCGCGCTTTCTTCCGGATCGCTCTCGCCGCCCGGAAAAATGTCGAGACTTTCCGCGGGGTGCTGCCATTTGCGCCGCCGCATGGAGGAGAGCGCGAGGTTCACGGCAATGCGATAAAGCCAGGGATAAAGCGGGCGGCGCAGATCGAACTCTTCCAAATGCTGATACGCGCGCAGAAAACTTTCCTGCAGCAAGTCATCGGCGTCTTCATGTTGGCGCACCAATCGCCGCAGCACGGCATAGAGCGGACGCTGATATTTTTCCACGAGACGCGCGAAAGCTTGGCGATCCCCTTGCAGAGTCGCGCGGATCGCTTCGGCATCGTCGCGATCTACCGCCGTGTTTTCGAGCCGGCCATTTTCAGGGAAAGAAGGCATTGCTGCAACACAAAGGCTTTCAGCTAATTTAGAATACGAATGAACGAGTGATTTATTCCGGAAGAAAAAGCAACGCAGACTTCCAGTCTGCAAACTAAAGCAGGCAGGAGGCCTGCGCTACAAAATCTTCGGATGAATTGATTATCATCATCGGCAGCCGGGGCCGCGGCTACGCTTTTTCTTTCACCCACATTTTGTTTGATGATCAACTCCGGCACATACGGCTCACAGTTCCACCACTTGATGCTGAAAATCCTCCACCTCGAGGACATCATATAAACGCTGCACCAAAGCCTTGCCGTATTTGCACAAAAACGGCACGAGGCTCAACTCACGCTCCTGCAGGTGTTGCATCGGATAAAGCGCGTGCGCCGCTTTTGACAATTGCTGTTGCAGTGTTTCGTTTTGGCGCTTCGTAGCTTGCAACAATTTTTTTTCAAGCGCATCGAGTTGGTGTAGAATTTTTCCATGCTCTTTGTCGATGAAAGCCGCGAGTGTGGGATCGAGCTTCGTGGCGCGTTCCTTCAACACCGCGAGGCGAGCGCCCAACTCATCGCGCGCCGCGGCCACCGGGTCGAACAAGCCTTCGGGCGCTTCTCGCTTCGCGACTTGCGTGAAAAGCTCGTCGGGGTTGCCCCAAAAGTCGGTAAGTTGCAAAGCGTGTTTTTCGAGCACGTGTGAAATTTTCTTTTCGAGCAGGGTGAGTGATTTGCGCGGATAAACCGCGGGCATGTTGACGCCGAAGCTTTCATACACGCCGCGCAGTTGCGCGAAGTACGCAATCTCGGCCGGACCGCCTACGTATGCGACGGTGGGCAAAAGCGAATCCTGCAACACGGGCCGCAAGATGACGTTGGTCGAAAAATGCTGCGGCGCATTTTGAATGCGTTGCAACAGCTCGGCAGGCGTGAAGTGCAACGCGCCGTCCGTGGTCACAAATTCGCCCTCGCGCCATTCAAGGCCGTGGCGATACTCATCAACATAAAACAAATTGCAGCGGCCCGGACGCAGCGGCACTTGTACGGAGAAGCCGTTACGCTCCAATGCCGCGCTCGCTTGCAACGCGGCTTCGGTGGAAGGGCTGCGACCTTCGATCTCGCGCTGAAATACCGGCGCGGCAAGACGGCGCAACTCCGGGTCCGTGGGATCGAGCAGCACGATTCCGAAATCGCGCAAAAGATAGAGCAGCCAATGCGCGAACGCCTCGACCAATGATTTCCCGGGCGCATAAGCTTGCGCGAGCACCGCGAGAATTTCTCCTTTGAACTCGGAATCAACGAGCGTTTCGGCGAACGCGCGATGGCACTCTTCGACTTGCGCCGTGAGATGAACTTTGAACGCGGGCTTGCGCTGCTCGGTGTCGAGTTGACAAGTGATCGTCGTGAGCGTGCTCTCGCGCGTGGTGATCACCGTGCGATTGACTTCCGCGAGATCGTCATCATCAGCCGCGAGCCAGAAGATCGGCACAACGGCCTTACCCAGATGCGCGCTCAAGCGCCGCGCGAGCTTGAGGCAGGTGAGCGCTTTATAAAGCGTAAACAGCGGCCCGCCGAAAATTCCGACCTGCTGGCCGGTGACGACCACGAGGCTCCGCGGTTGCGCCAACGCTTCGAGATTTTGCAGAACCGCATCGCCCGCGCCCCAACGTTTATTTTGCCCACGCAAAACCTCCGCGACTTCGGCGCGCGGATAAAAAGCGCGTTGCACGAGCTGCGCATGCGCGCTCATCTTTGTGGGCGAACGGTAATCCACCGCATAAAATTCCGACAAGGCCGGAAAGTTTTCAAGATAGGCACGATACAACTTGCTGACGTGGGGAAGGGCAGAACTCGGGACTTTCAGCGTTTCAGGCATAGGCTCTCATTGGTTTGCGTTGACGTGAGGTCTAAGCTATCAAAAATTGGAAATGATACAACTGAATTTTATCAAAGCCCTTGCTATTCTGACGCGCAAGTTTATTTTGGACGATCAAAAATCCGTAGCTCCGCCCCCTTGTGGGGCGTTGATGGAGCACCCAAGTTCGTTGCTTCACCATCCGCCCACAAGGGGCGGGGACTACGAAAGTTTTGTGAACTTGAACATCAAAAGGAAAACTTGTCATGCCGCATCGTGAAGGTTTTGCGTGCGCCGGTTCGTGGTTGATGGAGCAGGTGAAAACCGTGACGCATTATCCGCGCGAAGACGAGCATGCTGCCATCCTCCACGAACAGCAACGCCCCGGCGGCAGCGCGTATGAAATGCTCTCCGCGTTGCGCGCTCTCAATGCCGATCTTCCGCTCTATGCGCTGGGCATGCTCGGCGAAGATGAAGCCGGGCGCGAGATTTTATCCGCGTGCCATAAGCAGGAAGTCGATACCTTTCAATTGCAAACGAATGAGGCTGCACCGACCGCGCATGCCGTGGTTGTTCAAGCGCAAACGAACGACTCACGCACCTCTTTTTATTTCCCCGGCGCGAATAATTTATTGAGCGCCGAGCATTTCGACTTTCGTTATTGTCTCGCCAGTTGGTTTCATTTGAGCGATTGTCATTTGCTCGAAGGCTTGCCGCAACAAGATGAAGCCTTCGGCACAGTGGCCGGAAGCGTTTTGCAAGCGGCCCGCACTGCCGGACTCGTTACTGCGCTTACGCTGACAACCTGCGAGAAGACCGCCGAAGTGATGCCGATGTTGCAAGCCCTCGATTATCTCATCATCAACGAACGTGTGTTGGAAACTCTAACGGGTGGTTCGCTGCGCGCGGAGCAACTTTCTTTGGATAACATTCGCGCCGCCGCCGCGAGCTTGTTGCGCGACGGAGCGCAAAGCGGCCTCGCTATTATTTTTGCCGAAGGCGCTTTCGCGAGTTTGTGCTCGGGCGAAAGCGCGTGGCTTCCCTTCTCGCAAGAGATGAGCGCAAACCCGCGCTCCGCAGCCGCATTCAGCGCGGGCTTTCTTTATAGCAGATATTCGGGAAGGATGTTGGAGCAATGCCTTTCTGTTTGAATGAACAATAAACAAACAAAAGTGAAGTCCGACTTGGGCAAAACGGTCTTCAAATTTTATAAAACTCTGTTGCCCAAGTCGGACTTCGCAGTATAGGCCTGCCGGTTTTTAACAAGCCTGTAGGTCTTTTGTTTTTCGCCTTGCCAATCTACGCCTGCCATGATATATTGCCCGCCGAAATAAAGTGAAGTCCGATTTGGGCAAAGAAATTTTCGCACTTGCAAACGCCGTCGCGCCCAAGTCGGACTTCGCGCGATTTTAGATCCCAGCTCATGTCATCTTGTAAAGACCTTCCCTCGCACTCGGAGGAATCATCAAAACAGGCTTTGATCCGAGAACTAGGGAAGTTTCTTTCAGAATGACAGCAAAGAGGGATGAGTTCACAATAAAACTAAAAAGTGAAGTCCGACTTGGGCGCAACGATTCAAATACGCGACCAAGCAGCTTTTGCCCAAGTCGGACTTCGCGTGACTATGGAGATTTTCCCATGAAGGAATTTAAAAGCATTCTACTCGTGCTATTATTCGCCGCCTCTTCACTACATGCGCAACAAGCCGTGCAAATCGTGAGCGCGACGCCGAAAGGCAAAACCGGCAGCGCGGCCGAAGCCAATCGCATCGTGGTCACGTTCAATCAGCCCATGGTTGCGCTCAAAGGTTTGAGCGAAGTGATGAGCGCCGGGCCGTTCGTCATCGTTCCCAATGTGGTTGGCACATTTCGTTGGCTCGGCACGAGTAGCATCGAATTTCAACCAAGCGCGCCACTAACGCCCGCAATGAAATTTACGGTTACGATTCCAGCCGGCATTAAATCCGTTTCCAATGCCACGCTCGCGCAACCGTATTCATGGTCGTTCGAAACGCCGCGCCCGGCCGTGGTTCAAACTTGGCCGGAGAATGAAGCGAAGCACATTCACCCCGAGGCGGAAATTCTCTTGCGCTTTAATCTGCCCGTGAACGCGAGCGCGATTGCGAACTTCATCACGCTCACCAAGGGCAAACCCACGCCCGCGCGCGTGGTTCGCGGCGTGGCCCTTCCTTCCGCGGCTGCGCGCGTGCCGATTAAAATACGCGCGGCAACTGCGGATGATTTGAATGAACTCGCTGATTGGCAACAAACGCTAGAGCACGTCATCGTCATCAAGCCGCAAGCGCCGTTGCCGCAAGGCGAACAAATCAACGTCACCGTGCTCGCGAACCTGCCGGCGACCGTCGGCAGCTTGGGCACCGGCGCGCCTTTCAATATAAAATTTTTTACTGCCGAAGGTTTTGCGTTCAAAGATTACGAGCCGAAGACGCCCTCCGAGCCGCTGACGAACATGACGTTTCATTTTACCAATCCCGTCTCGGCTTCCGATCTCGTGCAGCATTTGAAATTCAATCCCGAGATCGAATATCCCGATTACTACGATGATTGGAATTGGTACGAAGCGGATTTGCACTTGTCCTTTTACTTCCCGCCGGACACGACGATCACGTTCACGATTGACGCGGAGCTGCCCGATCAATTCGGCAACAAGCTCGGCAAAGTTGCAACGGGCAAAATCACGACGACCGGTTATGAGCCGCAAGTGCGCTTCAGCGGCGGCACGGGCATCGTCGAAGCAGACGGCGACCGTCGTGTGCCGATTGAAGCCATGAATTACGAGGGCGTGAATCTCGGCATGCGCAAGCTCGCGGCGAGCGAGATCATTCCTTTGCTCAATAACCAAAATGCCTTTTATGGCGGGCAAGCGCCGCCGTTTCCACTCACGGTGCAGCAGCGTCTCTCTTTTGGCAAGAAGCGAAATTTTTGGAATCTGCGCCCCATTGAGTTGAAGCACGCGCTCGGCGCGGATAGCACCGGCATCGTGTTCGTGCAAGTTGATGCGTCGCGACCGAACAACACGCGCTACATTCGCGGATTGTATCAAGTCACGCACCTCGGCCTCACGGCAAAATTTTCCCCGCGCAACAACCTCGTGTTCGTCACCAACATGAAAGATGCAAGCCCGGTCGCGAATGCGAAGATCGAAGTGCGCGATGATCGCAATCAAATTTTATGGAGCGGCGTGACCGACGCGCAAGGCCGCTGCGAAACCCCGGGCTGGGCGGAGTTGAACATTCCCATGCGCAGCAAGTGGGATCAACCGCGCGCATGGATCTTCGCGCGCAAGGGCAGCGACCTCGCGTTTCTGCACAGCGAATGGGGCACGGACATTTATCCCTATCGTTTCGGTATTGATTACGAATGGAATCCGCAGCCGCTCGTGCGCGAGGGCGTGGTCATGACCGATCGCGGTCTTTATCGCACCGGCGAAACGGTTTACTTCAAAGGCATTGTGCGCGAGAAAGACGGCACCGGCGAATGGCGCATTCCGTTGCAGCGCGCGTGGCAATGGCATATCGAAGATTCGCGCAATCAAGAGGTGCTCACGAAGATGGTTTATCTTTCCGAGTACGGCGCGTTCGATGATAGTTTGGTGATCGACAAAAACGCGCCGCTCGGTTTGTATTGGATGACGCTCGGCGCAGCAAAGCAAGAAGGTGAAAGGGACAATAATCGCGGCAACATCACGAGCGGCTCGTTTCGCGTGGAGGCCTTTCGCCCGGCAGAGTTTGAAGTGAATGCCTTCGCCACGAATTTGACCAATGCGAAGCGCGGCTATATTTCGGGTGAAAGTGTGACCGCAAAAATTGCGGGACGTTATCTCTTCGGCTCGCCCATGCGCAACGCGGAAGTCAAGTGGCGCTTGCAGCTCATGCCTTCGCACTTCGATTCCGAAAATTTTTCGGATTATACCTTCCGGCAATGGCGCGATTGGTATGAAGGCCATGAATATCACAGCAGCCAAATGCTCGCTTCGGGCGCGGACTCGCTCAATGCCGAAGGTGAGATTGCGATCAAAGGCACGGCTATTCCTTCCGGCATTCCCGTGCCGCAGAGTTTGTTGATTGAAGGCGAAGCCACGAGTCCGAGCGGGCAAACGCTCGCGGGCCGTGCTTCGGTGCCCGTACACCCGGCGGATTTTTACATCGGCTTGCGCACCCCGGGTTATTTTTTTGCGGTGAATAAAGCCGTCGCGTGCAGTGTGGTCACGGTCACGCCCGATGACAAGTTCGCGAGCAATCAACGCGTCAAGCTGCGCGTGATTCAACGGCAATGGCATTCGGTGCGCAAAGCCGGCGTGGGCTGGCGTTATAGTTGGGAGACGACCGTCGAAGACACGCCCGTGGATTCGACGCTCATCACGAGTATGAACCGCGCGAGCGCGTATCTCTTCACGCCGACGAAGTCGGGCTACTACATTGTCGAAGCTGAGGGCAGCGATGCTCGTGGCCGTGTGACGAAGAGCGCGATTTTCTTTTATGTGAGTGGCGCGGATTATGTCGCGTGGGAGCGCGGCGATGACGATCGCATCGAGTTGATTCCGGATCGCAAGCGCTACAAGCCCGGCGACGTAGCGACTATTATGGTGCAATCGCCGTTTGAAAAATGCCGCGCGCTGCTCACCATCGAGCGCGAGTCGATCTTCGAAAGCCGCGTGCTCGAACTCAACGGCACTGCGCCCACGATTCAAATTCCCATCAAAGAAAATTATTTGCCCAACATGTTTGTGAGCGTGGCGCTCTTGCAAGGCCGGGTGGGCAATCAAATGTTCTCGAAAGAAGGCGAAGACATTGGCAAGCCGCTGTTCAAAATCGGCTACACGAATCTCACTGTCGATCCCGGCACGCGGCATCTCGCTGTGTCGGTGAAGTCGGACCGCAGTGATTATCGCCCCGGCGAGATGGTGCGCGTGTCCGTTGATGTGAAAGGCCCGAGTAATCAAGGCATGGAAAGTGAAGTCACGCTCGCAGTGGTGGATGTCGGCGTGTTGAATTTGATCGGCTACAAATTGCCCGACCCCTTCGGCGATTTCTACGGCCCGCGCCCGCTCTCCGTGCGCACGAGTGAAACCTTGCTGCACCTCATCGAGCAACGCAATTACGGGCAGAAGGCCGAGGCAACAGGTGGAGGCGGCGGCATGTTCGAGAACATCGACATGCGCAGCGATTTTAAATTAACGCCGCTGTGGCTGCCGGCCTTGCGCACGGACGCGAACGGCCATGCCGAGGCGCAGTTCAAATTGCCGAGCAACCTCACTACGTTTCGCATGATGGCCGTGGCGCACACCAAGCAAAGTCATTTCGGCGAAGGCAACAACGATTTCAAAGTGAACAAGCCGCTGCTCATGCAAGCCGCGCTGCCGCGCTTTTCGCGCACGGGCGATCGTTTCGAAGCAGGCGTCGCGATCACGAACACCACGGCGCAACGCGGAAAAGTCGCGTTGCAATTGCTCGCGAAAGGTGTGAAGGCGCTCGGCGATTCACTCGCGAATTTCGAACTCGCGCCCGGCGAGAGCCGCGCGATTCGCAAGCCGTTTGTCGCCGGCGTGATTGGTCAGGCAAAGTATGAGTTTCGCGCGCGCATGCAAGCGGGCAATGAAGATTTCACCGACGGCTTGAGCGTGAGTATTCCGATCATGATGCCGCAAACGAAAGAAGTCGTGGCCACGAGCGGCAGCACCGAAGAACGCGCCAAAGAAATGCTGCAAGTGCCCGGCGAGATTTATGTTGACACGGGCAGTCTCGAATTGACCGCGGCTTCGACTGCGATGGTCGGCTTGCGCGAGTCCGTGAATTATCTTTTTGAATATCCCTATGGCTGTCTCGAACAACGCCTGTCGCGCGCGTTGCCGATGATATTGGCGGGCGATCTTGTGGATGCGTTCAAACTGCAAGCGCTCAAAGACGGCGCGGACTATCGGCGTGTTACGCAAGTCACATTGGATGAGATTGCAACCTTTCAAACCGAAGACGGCGGCTTCAGTTTATGGGCGGGCCAATCACGCTCGTGGGATTATATCTCCGGCCTCGCGTTGTATACGATGGCGCGCGCGAAGCAAAACAATTTCGACGTACACAAAAAGCTTTTTGAACGTGCGAAGAAATATGCGAACGAGCAATTGCGCCGCGAGTTCGGCGCGAGCGAAAGAGTGAGCGAGCGCTCGTTTCATTACACGCGCGCGTTGTTGCTGCACGCGCTCGTGCTCAGCGGCGAGAAGCCGGAAGATTACCTCACCTACTTGTTTGAAAATCGCGAGAAGCTTTCGCTCGACGGGCAATGCCATTTGCTGCGCACCGCGTTTTTGTTGAAGAAGACGCCGATGGTGACGACGCTGCAAGCCGAGTTGATGAACAAAGTGAAAGTCGATCCCACGACCGCGCACTTCGAAGACGTGAACCCGCAAGAGTTGTGGTGGTGCTATTACTCCACCGCGCGCACCACTGCTTTGTGCTTGCAAGCGCTCGTGGAAACCCGCGCAACATTTCCGATGGCGGAGAACGTTGTGAAGTGGTTGATGGCCGAGCGCAAGCTCGGACGTTGGCGGACCACGCAAGAGAACGGCGTCGTATTCGAAGCCTTGACCACTTACTTCCGCGCGTATGAAAAAGACGTTCCAAATTTCAACGCGGAGATTCGCGTGGCGGGCGAGAAAATTTTGCAGGAAGCCTTTCAAGGCCGCACCACGGACGTGCGCCGCACCGAGTCCGCTCTCAAGCGTTTCGCGCAGCAAAAAGATTTGCCTGTAGAAATTTCGAAGAAAGGTCCGGGGCGATTTTATTACGGCCTGCGCATGACTTACTTCCCGCTCAAGCCCGGCCCTTCACGCGATGAGGGCATCACGATCAAAAAAGAGATTCAACGCCTCGCCACGACCAATGGCGTGTCTGCTGCGTATCATCCCGGCGAGGTGGTGCAAATCGTTCTGCGCGTGATCATTCCGCAAGAGCGGCATTTCGTTGTGGTCGATGATCCGCTGCCGGCCGGCTTCGAAGCGATCAATCCGCGTTTGCTCACCACGAGCACGGAGCATTATGATTTTCAATCCGAAGAAGATTACAGTTGGTGGCGCTACGGTTTCGATCACGTTGAGAAACGCGACGACCGCGTGCTCTTGTTTGCAACGTGGCTTTCCGCCGGCGAGCACGTGTACAAATACCAAGCGCGCGTCACCACGCCCGGCACGTTCATGCTGCCCAGCACGCACGCCGAAGCCATGTACACGCCCGAGGTGTTTGGGAGGTTTGAGGGGAATGTAGTGGAGGTGAAGTAGTAGTGGGAAGTGGCCAGTGATCAGTTTCTATTCCGCGTACCACCTCGCTGTCATCCTGTAAGGAACTTCCCTAGTGCTTGGCTCTGTTCCCAGTACGAGGGAAGTTTCTTTACAGAATGACAACGCGAGGGGAGTTGCAAATCAAACTGCACCACGTAAAGAACGCTATGCCCATCTTCGAAAGGATATCTCTAACCTTCGGCGCGGCCATTGCCAAGCATATCATCAAATCGTGGCTCGGGGATAGAACAGCCGACATCAGCGGCGAGTTGATCGATTTGCTCAAAGGCAAAGCAGAGAGCGCATCCGCGCAACGCGAGGCCACGCGCCGTGTCGAAAAGATTGGCGAAGAGGTCGCGGCCAAGCTGCGGCCTTTGTTCGAGGCCGAGAGTTCGAAAGCGAGCGTGCCCGATATAAAATTGCTCACGCACGAAGTTGCGCTCACGCTTGCGAAAACGCCAATCGATGCGAAGCAAGTGCTCGATTATCGTTTCGATGCCGAACGGCTTGCGCGGCAGTTAGCCACTTCGCGGACGGAGATCGTAAAGAATTTCTCTGAAGCCGAGGCTTCTTTGTATGAACGCCTCCTTCTTGAAATCTGCAATGAGATCGTCGCGATTGCAAACGAGCTTGGTAGCTTTGATCGGCATTTCTCCGAAGCCTCGCTGCAAAACCAGGATCAAGTGCTCGGCCTCGTGGAAAAAATCTATGCGCGGCAGAGTGAAGAGGCGGAAAGGTTCGAGCAGCTTTATTGTCAAACTCTGCTTCGCCAACTCGACCGCATGGAGCTTTTCGGCGTGAAGCGCATGGATGATGCGACCAAACATCAAAGCTTGAGCGTGGCCTATGTTGCGATTGACGTGGATCAAACCAACAATAAAGATCGCGGCCAAATGTTCGAAAGCGCGATGGATGAAAACATGCCCGAGACCAAAGGCATGCGACTCGCGCCGCAGTCCGGGCCGATCGACCAACTCTTGACGACCGCGCGCAAGATCATCGTGCTTGGGCAAGCGGGTTCCGGCAAGAGCACGTTGTTGCAATGGCTGGCCGTGCGTTCCGCGAGCCACGATTTTTCTCCGCAGCTTTCGCATTGGAACAAAACAATTCCGTTCTTCATTCGCCTACGCGAGCGCGTGAACAAAGACTTTCCCAAACCCGAAGAGTTTCCCGGTTTGATTGCGCCCACCATTGCCGGGCAAATGCCACACGGTTGGGCGCATGAGCAATTGCTGAATGGCCGCGCTGTGGTTTTGATTGACGGCGTGGATGAATTGCCGAGCACGCAACGCCCGGCTATGTTGGAGCACTTGCAACAGTTGGTGAGCAGTTATCCGCACGCGCGCTACATCGTCACTTCGCGGCCGGCGGCATTGAAAGCAGAGTTGTGGCCGGAATGGAAAGAATGGATCAAACAGGAAAGCTTTGTTGAAACGAGTTTGCAGCCGATGAGCCAAAGCCATATCGAAAATTTTATCGACCAATGGCACGAAGCGCTCGCGAAGACGATGAACGACGAGGAAGACCTCAATGCGCTAAAGCCGCTGCCCGATAATCTCAAACGGCAATTGCGCCAGCGACCTGCGTTGCGGCGTTTGGCGGATAATCCTTTGCTGTGCGCCATGATTTGTGCTTTGCACCGTGAGCGCAATGAGAACTTGCCGGCCGAGCGTATTGAATTGTACAAAGGCTGCGTGGAAATGCTCTTGAGCCGCCGCGATACCGGCCGCAAGATTGAGGTGAAAGCCGACTATCCGGAATTGAGCGACGCGCAAAAGCTCGCGTTCGCGCAAAGCTTTGCGTATTGGCTCATGAAAAACGGTTATTCCGATGTGGAGCAAAGTGAAGCCGACAGCCATTTCGAAGGCAAACGCGCGGAAATGAATTTGCCCGATAGCGTAACCGGTGAAGGTGTGCGCCGCTTGTTGATGGATCGGGCCAACCTCTTGCGCGAGCCGGTAGCGCAGCGTGTGGACTTCACGCATCGCACGTTTCAAGAATATTTGGCCGCGCAAGCTGCGATCAAACAAAGCGACATTGGCGTGCTGATCAAACACGGCCACGAAGACCAATGGCGCGAGACCATCATTTTGGCCGCAGGTGAAGCACGGCCCAAGGAACGGGAGAAATTGTTAAGGGGATTGCTTGCCAGAGCAGATAAATTGAAAACGCCGCGTCTCCGCAAGCAGCTCTACTTGCTCGCCGTTGCTTGCTTGGAAACGTGTGTGGAACTGGCGTCCGACGTGAGGCAACTTGTATTAGACAAAGCCGCGCCGCTCTTTCCGCCGCAAGATGAGGATGACGTCAAGCTTATGGTTTCTGCAGGTGAGCCGGCTGTGCCGTTACTCGCTTACAACCCAGAGCATGCAGCCTCAGAAGCAGGGCGTTGTGTGAAGGTGTTGGCGATGATTGGGAGCAACACGGCCATGAAGGCGATTGCGGAGTATGCTGGTGACTATGTTGATCGCTGGCAAGTTCGGGATGAAATCGGATATTCTTGGGGGCAATTTGATCGTCACAAGTACGCGCAAGAAGTCTTGAGCCGGAATTCACAGCTTTCATTGAAAGAGCTTTCATCTTGGATAGGATTTGAACGCTTGTCTCATTTGGATTGGCTGATAATCTGGAAAAGCCAATTGACTGATCTTAGTCCAATTCGATATCTTCCACACTTAAAGTTCCTAAATTTGCTCAATTGGGATGGGCTTAAGGATATCAGCCCACTTATTCATAATCAAAATTTAGAACGGCTACTTATTCAGTACTGCAAAAACATTTGTGACCTTAAACCGCTTGAGAATTTAAAAGCTCTCCACTATTTGTTTTTGCACAATTGCTCACAGCTTCGAGACCTCCGTCCTCTCACAAACATTGCGAAGCTTGATAGCTTGGTCATCTCACACTTGCCCGAGGTTGATTTGTGTCCGATTGCAACAATGGAAAATCTTATTTCATTGCATATTCGAGGTGTCAACATTAGCAACCCCGACATATTCGAAGGCTTGACAAAGCTAGAACAAATCGGGTTTGGTAGTACGCAAATAAGCAACTTAGATTTTCTCTCCCGCTTTGCTGACTTAACAGAAGTTGATATCAAAGATGAGCAAGTCGATGATCTCACAGTTCTCTTAACTCTTCCGAAGCTCACACGTGTTGGGGTAAGTGATATTCGACTCATCACCTATTTGACTCACCTTAAGGAAATTGATATTGGCGGGACGAAAATAAGTGATCTCGAACTACTCACTAATTTTCCCGCTTTAGAAAGCCTGATCATGTATGGTACAGCGATTACTGATCTTTCGCCCGTTGCCAACTTGTTAAACATGACTTTCTTGAGCGCAAACAACACAAAAATTTCCGAACTCACTCCACTCAAAAACCTTGCGAAGCTAAAAACATTGTACCTCGGCAATACGCAGATAACGGATATTAGCCCTCTTGCCAATCTGGCGAATTTGAAATGGCTGTTCATTACCGGCACGCCCGTGAAAGATTTGAGTCCGGTGAAGGGGATAAAGGGGTTGAAGATTATCAGGTGATACACCGCTGGTCGGCGTGGCGTACGCGCAAAGCCAAACCCCTCTCAGCCGCAAGTATGCGCAAAAGAGTCTAGCATTGACGGAGTTTTATCAACTGAAGGATTTGGCGGAAAAAGTGCAAGCGCTGTTGCGGGAGAAGCAGAAATGATAGGAGAAGGGAGACGGGCGAAAGGCGAAAATCTCAAAGCTCAAGCTCATCAAGAATGAGCACGCGCAGTTCGGTCACGCGTTTCAGGGGTATATCGTTGGTCAGAAAGGCTTGGCAGCCGGTTTCCAATGCTGCGGCGATCTGCAGCGCGTCGGGCGTGCGTAAATTGTGGCGCGCACGCAGGTCCGCGGCGCGCTCGGCAACGCTGCTATCAATGAGAACAAGTCTAAAATTGCGGCTATGCAGCAGGAGATCGCGATATTCGTTCTCAGTCTTCGTGTCGCCAACCTTCTTGGGCTTGGTGAGAACCTCAGTTAAGGCGACCATGGAACTGAATCCTGAAATTTGCCCAACATCGACGCGCCGGACAACTTCACGCACCAAATCGACATATTTCGGATTGCGCTCGACGAAATAGATCAATGGCGCCGTGTCGAATCCCAACTTCGCAACGTTGGCCAACGCATCATCGAGCTTGGTCATGGGCGATGATCCCATTCCCTGCGCAGCTCGTTGACGTATTCTTGCGCGTCAACGCCTTCCCAGATTTCCGCGCCCAGGCCTTCAAGCTCGAGCAAGCTGCGCTCGCGAGGCGCTTCGGCTTCCCTTGGCATTGTCGCGGCCAAGTCTTGGATGATCAGCGCGGTCAAGTTCAACCGTTCAGCCGGATGGAGCGGCTTGATGTGCTGCTGATAAAGATTTTGAATGTTCGTGGTCGTCATATGTTTTTTCTCCGAATGTTCATTTGAAGATAGCATTTTTCCGCAGCATCACAACAACAAATTCTGCGCAAATCCGAAATGGATTTATCCTCATGAGCACACCCCACAACCCGGAGAGCTATGGAACGAAATGCGCCTGGTCGTTTTCCTCGAAGAGATCACGGTCCTGCGAGACTACGTCGTCTTTCCGGCGGATGGGCGTGGCACTTCATGACTCCTGCCCCCCACGTGGAATTGAAGCAGGCGCGCGATCACAAAGATGTGGATGTGTTCGTTGCGCCCGCGAACGTTAGCGATGAACTTTCCAAAATCAGAAAAAGAGTGAAAATTTTTTAGCCCTTTCGCTAATCTCACAAACTTGAAAAGGCGCGACATTACTGATACGCTCGTGAAAGATTTTGGTCCGGTGAAGGGGATAAAAGGGTTGAAGATGATCAGGTGAGCCACGGTTGGTCGGCGTGGCGTACGCGCAAAGCCCAACCCCTCTCAGTCGCAAGTATGCGCAAAAGAGTCTAGCCTTGACGGAGTTTTATCGACTGCATGATGAAGCGGAAGAAGTGCAAGCGTTGCTCGAAGATATCGCGGAGGAAAAATTAATTCTCCCCATGAAAAAGCGATTGTAGTTATCCGGTCGAGTTCGTAAGTTTTAAAAACAAACAATGGAGTCATTATCATGAAGTCGAATCCTCCGAAGGCCAAGTCTTTTTCCGTCTCAGCCTATGTCGAGCAGGCCTTGAAGCTTGCGGAATATGAAAAAGACGAAAACGGTATCATCGTGGCATCCGTGCCCAACGTCTCCGGCTTCTTTTCGCAGGGCGAAAATTTCGAAGAAGCGCGCGTGAATCTCAAGGACGCCATCGAAGGCAATCTCGTCGTGGCTTTGCAGCTCGGTTTTGAGATTCCGCCCATTGCCGGCGTGGACATTAAGGAAGTCGATTATGCCGAAACTGACGCCGCTTAAAGCCGGTGAAGTCGTGCGCAAGCTGCGGGCATTGGGTTTTGAAGGCCCGATTCCAGGCGGCCGTCACGCACATATGATTCACCGCGCCAAGAAAAGAGTCATCCCCATTCCGACGCACGGAAGCAAAGATATTGGTATCGGCCTGTTACGCAAAATCCTTCGTGATGCCGAGATTTCCGTTGAGGAATGGCAGGGGCTTTAAGCTTCGACGACTTTTCTCAACACGCGCAGTTCGGTCACGCGTTTTAGTTGTATTCGGATTGCGCTCGACGAAATAGATCAATGGTGCCGTGTCGAATCCCAACTTCGCAACGTTGGCCAACGCATCATCGATCTTGATCATGGGCGATGATCCCATTCTTTGCGCAGTTCATTAACATATTCCTGGGCGTCAATGCCTTCCCAAATCTCTGCGCCGAGGCCGTGCAATTCCATAATGCTGCGCTTGGGCTGCTTTGAGGCATTCCTGGCTCGCGCCATTTTTCGCGCAATCAACTCCACCAATTTGAGCTGCTCATGAGAGGGCAAAGGTTTGATGTGGCGTTCGTAAAGTTGTCCGACGTGCGTGGTTTGCATATGTTTTCTCTCCAAATGTTCATTTGATGATAGCATTTTTCCGCAGCATCACAACAACAAATTCTGCGCAAATCCGAAATGGAATTATCCCCATGAGCACACCCCACAACCCAGCGCGCGCCGGAGAGCTATGGAACGAAACGCGCTTGGCCGTTTTCCTCGATGAGATCACTGCTCTGCGCGATTACATCGTTCTCTCCGGCGGATGGGCGTGGCACTTCATGACGCCTGCCGGCCACATGGAATTGAAGCACGCACACGATCACAAAGACGTGGATGTTTTCGTTGCGCACGCGCACGCGGGAAAATTGATTGCCCTTTTGAAGCAACGCGGCTACAAAAAAACTTGGACGCGCTTCGACCGGCTGCCCAGTTCGCAAGACTTCACGCGCTACACGAAAATCGTGGAGACGAAAGACGAAGCCGTCAAAGTCATGCTCGATGTTTTTGTTGGCGAAGTTCCCGCAGTGGAAGCCCGCGGCTTTCGCGTCGTGGAGCCTAAGTTTCTGCTGTCATTGTACGGCAGCAAACATAGCAGCGATCAATGTTTCGCGGTTTGCATTGCTTCGCGATTGCTCGCGCAAGGGATCGATCCTGTGGGGAGAGCGGAGATGGGGGAGTATGGGGAGTTTCTTTAACCTGAATTAATGATAAGAACGACAATGGAAAACTTAAAAGAGCTTCATCTTCGTGGAACGCCCGTGAAAGATTTGAGTCCGGTGAAGGGAATAAAAGGGTTGAAGATTATCAGGTGAGAGAGCGAGGAAAGAGGAGGGAATAGAATCTTTACTACAAGAATAAATTCTCGAAGGGCTTGTTGTCTTTCCAACGATAGACATTAAAATCGCGCACGTCGGTTGAGAGAATGCGGCCATGACCCAGATGCTCGGCCAGAATAACGAGCGAAGCGTCCGCCAAATCCATTGGCAGGCCGGCATATTTTTCCAAAAGCTCGTGAATGCGCGCGGCAGGTTCTTCCGACAACTCAAATACTTTGAAGGCTTCCGCGCCGTAGCTTTTCATGAATGCAACTTGGGCAGCGGCGTTGATGCGCATGAGGAGCAAATAACAGGTTCAGTCATCACCGGCCAAGTTGTAATGAGCGGCGCATTGATACTTGCCAATGTCGACTTGGCTCTTTCGTGATGTTCGTCTTTCTTGTTCGCAAGGGCGAGCCAGAAGCCGGTATCAACCATGACCATATTTCTGCTCCATCAGTTCTCTCCAGTCATTTTTATAATTAATGGAAAGATGAGCATCGCCTTCACCGCAGCCAATAAAGCCGGATTCCTCAAAGGCCTTCAGCCGGTCCGCGCCTTCCCAAATTTCCGCGTCCAAGCCCTCGAGCTCTAGCAAGCTGCGCTCGCGGCGCGTCTCTACGGCTTTGTGCATTGCTTCTGCCAAGTCTTGGATGATCATTGCGGTCAGACTCAGCCTCTCAGCCGGGTTGAGCGGCTTGATGTGCTGCAGATAAAGATTTTGAACGCTCGTGGTTGTCATAGGTATGTTTCTCCGATTGTCCATGAGAAGATAGCATTTTTTCGCAGCCCCACAACGGGATTTTTTGTGCAAATCTGAACGGCATTTTATAAGCTGAAAGAGTTGGTGGAAGAGATGCAACCGCTGCTGTGGGAGATAGCCGGCAAGAGTAAAAAGGACTATTCTTCAGAAGTTCGGTTGCAAGAAGTGAAACGTTCGAAGCGAGCAAGATGGGACGTTTCCGTTGGCCGTGTTCATCACTGTGCCGTTGTTGGTTCCTGCGGAGTATCCGGAGGTTGGGAAGCGGTAGCAATTCGCTGCCGGACAAAATCGAAAACATTCATAGCTTTTTGCAAAGTCTCTTCGGTCTGTGCTCTGTTCGGCATGCCTTATTGAAAATGCCCTCCCGAAGCAGAATTTCTGCGGAGCGCAAATCGTCAGTGACGAACTTCAGCCATTGTTCCGCTGCTCTCATAGAGCACTTTCCCTTTGCCTAAGATTTCGTCAACCATATTTCTGCTCCATCAGATGCCGTCATAGTTTTTTCTCCAAATGTTCATCCTAATAGCATTTTTTCGAAGCTTCGCAACAAAGAAATCTGGCAGCCAGAGATGGAATATCTTTTCATTGAGCCGGCGTAGCCCAAGCTGAAAGCCAAGCCATTTCTGCTATTGACAGAGCCGGAAAGTTTTAGTACGTTTTTTTGCCCCCTCAGCAGTTTCGAAGTTTCCGCGTGAAAGAACGAATAAAAATTACGGAGGAACCTCATGAAGCACGAACGATTGTTTCGGCTAGCGGCGGTATGTCTTGGCGTGTTCGCCTTTGCCGCGCAGGCGCAGATCGGCGTCAGCGTGGCTCCGGATACGGTTTTTCTCGGGCAGGGATTCACCGCGAGCGGAACGGGATTCACGCCGAACGGTATCGCGGTTTTGCACTTTGCCCCTCCTTTTGGCATGGAGCGCCCCACTTCAACTGCAGTTGCCGACGCGAACGGCGCGTATAGTGCGCCGGCCGTCATCTCCTCGGGCAGCAGCAATCTTCCCATCGGGCTTTATCGCCACTGGGCCGTGGATCAAACCACGGGCACACGCAGCGCCGACGTTTTCATCACTGTCACGCCCGCACACGTGATCGTTGCGCCCCGCCCCTCAATCAATACCATCGATGCGGATGGCAACGGTTTTTTTGATAGAATCACTCTGGTCGGGAACGCGTTTGCCTCCAGTGGCTTTCATGACATTGACGTCAAGCTCTATCGCCGCGATTGTCAGGGTCAAGAGGCTTTCGTTTTGGGCATCAATAGCCTGCAGGCAGATTTCGGGCCGGGAGATATATTCATGATGACCGTGAGCGCAAATTCCCAGCGCGAGCTTTGGGATTTTCGCATGGACGTATTCACAAGCGGCAGCGCGGATTCAATCGTGTATCGCATTCCATATGGACAAGTTTCACAGTGGACGAGCCTTCCGATGTGGGACGGCACGCCAACCTGCACGAGCGCAGCCTTGTTTCCAACGGTTGCAAGTGAGCCGGTTCTCAACAAGCTTCTCAGCGCGTATCCCGGTGATACGCTTTATGTCGAAATCCGGCTGGCGCAAAACCCGCAACCGATAGATGCTTTTGCCTTCACCGTGCAAGTCGATCCGCAACAGCTCACTTTTGTGCAGGCTAGGGCCGGAGATCTCACCGGCGGTTTTTTAGCAGTAGGCGCAGAGGAGCTTCCCGCAGGCTCCGGCGCGATTTTGTGCGGCGGCTTCGGCGTGCCGGCGATTCCCGTGAACAGCTCCGGCAGCGTGATTCGTTTGTGTTTCCAAGTGCAGTGTGAGGAAGGAGATTTGGGCGAAATCGTATTGAGAGGTTTGGACGATGACGTTGCCGGCTTGAGCGTGTGCTGCAACGCTTTCGTATGCACGGTGTGCCGGAACGACGGCGACGTCAATCACAACGGCAGCCTCTCGCCCGGCGATGCGTTGTGCGCGTTTCAAATCTATTTGAACGCCGGCGCGCTTCCCGCGGATTGTGACGTTCCCGATTTCCCGTGCGAGCCAACGGCTGCAGACGTGAGTTGCGACGCGGTGATTACGCCCGGCGATGCGCTTGCGATCTTTCAACGTTTCTTGCAAGGCTTGCCCCCGGCCTCGTGTTTCGCAAAAAACTCTTTGCTTCGCGCAACGGCGGCGCCTTTGCAGCTTACATTGCAAACACGGCCCTTCATAAGCGAGGTGAACCGTGATATGCTCAAAGTTGCGCTCAATGTCGATCGGCCCGGCGGCCTGTCGGCATTTGGCGGGCGCTTGTTCTATCCAAAAGACAAACTCGAATATGTGGGCGTGCTGCGCACCGGTTTGACTGCCGCATGGGCGAGTCTCGACGGCCGCGAAATTGCGCCCGGCGTGATTACGCTCGGCGGGTTCAATGTCGAAGCTCTAAAGAGCGCCGAAGCCGGCGTTGTGCTCGAAGTTTTGTTCGCGGCGAAAGGCGAGCCGGTTGCGTCTGAAGATTTTGCGCTTCGGAATTTGGCCGATGATTTCAGCGCTGCGAACGTGCAAGCCGGAGATCAGAGCGGGGAGCAAAGCGCCGCAATGCCAAAAATTTTTCAGCTGCATCAAAACTTTCCGAATCCTTTTCACCTCTCTACGCACAACAACGAAACGCTGATTCGCTTCGATCTTCCCGGCGCTGCAAAGGTGAAAATCGATTTGGCGATCTATAATCTTGCGGGACAGACCGTGCGGCGCCTCGTTGCCGGTGATCGCACGCCCGGCGCTCATGAAGTGAAGTGGGATGGCAGGGATGAACTCGGCTCGCTCGTGCCCTCAGGAACGTATTGGTACCGTTTGCAAGCCGGTGAGCGCGTAACGGGCAAGGCGATGATTGTGGTGAGATAAGCGATTAGCTTTTCAAAGTCAGAATAATCCCGCAGCGGCGCATGCGCGTCAACCGAAGGAACGGAGTTTTTGTGGGTAACTTTTGCGCGCGCGTTTTTCATAACGACAATG
>Ga0247727_10002108_pt1 | contig 46046 bp, 34 predicted proteins | sample WisWelCaveWW1625_FD_202498 | JGI IMG/M metagenome (GOLD analysis project Ga0247727, IMG submission 202498) | Biofilm microbial communities from Wishing Well Cave, Virginia, United States - WW16-25 | ecosystem: Environmental > Aquatic > Deep subsurface > Groundwater > Cave microbial mat | place...
CGCCGACGAGCGGGATCGGGAGCTGCGGGATCCGGAAGAGCGGCTCGGCGCCGTCCGACCCGGGGAGCCGGAAGGCGAACGGACCGGCCCAGTGGACGAGCAGCAGCGACTCGAAGTACTTCTTCTGAGTCTCGTAGAGGCCGAGCTCGCCCTGCTCGAGCGTCCCGAGCCAGGTGAGCACGAGCAGCAGCACGAGCAGGACGACGGCGATGCCGAACGAGCCGATCAGCCGCGAGAGTCGTTTCAAGAGTCCCATGTCCAGGCGGTCACTCCGCAAGCGACGCGCAGAGCGCGAGGAAGCCGTCGCGCACCGTGCCGTCGACCTCGGCCTCGGGGCCGGTGAGCTTCACGAAGATCGCCTTGCCGTCCACGAGCGCGATCGCGCCGAGGAAGCGTGCCTGCTCGATCGTGCGCCCGCTCATCGCGTCGTCGAAGCGGCCGACGCAGTCGACGACGACCGCTTCGGTCCCGAGCATGCTGATCTTCGGCAGCGCCGCGAGCTCCAGCGGCGAGGGCGGCTCGAGGCCCATCTGGCCGCGCCAGCGTGCGACGTTCCCGGCGACGCCGCCCGCCTCGCCCGGCAGCACCACGATGACGCACTCGCTCGACTTCGTCCCGGCGGGCTTCAACGTCGCGAGCCGCATCGCCTTGTCGGGCTCGCGCGACCAGCCGGGCGGCGCGGTGAATCGGAGCTGCGCATCTCCGGTGACGTCTCGGCGCGCCGATGCGCTGCCCGGCGCCACGAGACGGAGCGACTTCACCCATGCGTCGAAGCTCGCGTTCTCGGCCGCCACGACCTCCTTCGGGCCGGTCATCTTCACGAAGACCGTCTGGTCGGCGATCGTCCCGATCAGGCCGACGAGCGCGAAGCCCGGCTTCGCCGCCGAAGCGGGCGCGCCCGGCTGCGACGTGGCCTTGAAGTCGCCCTCGAGATCGACGCGCGCCGCCTCGAGGCCGAGGAGGTCCTGGGTCGGGAGCGTCTCGGCGGTCGACTCCTCGAGGCCGAACTGCTTGCGCCAGCGGTTCACGTTCGCCTCGACGCCGCCGGCCGCGCCGGGGAGCACGCTCAGGTAGCACTCGGCGTCGGCGTTCCCGGCGGGCTGCAGGTTGACGCGGCGCATGTCGGTGGGGGGCAGCTCGATCCAGCCGGCGGGAAGGTCGTAGTCGAGTTCCTGCTCGTTCTTTGTTTCCTGCCCGGTCGGTTCGCCCTTCGTGCCGCCGTGCGGGCTCGAGAAGTCGTCGCCGCCGAACCGCTCGCGGCTCGTGGCGCCCGCGTGGAACGAGCCGGGGGCGAGCGTGGCTTCCCGCGTCTGCGTGATCTTCCGCGGCGCGGAGTCGTCGGAGCAGCCGGCGAGCACGATCGCCGCCGCGAGCGCCGCGCGCCGGACGGCACCGCGGCCGCCGGCGGCGACGCCATCCTCGATGGCGCCATAGATGTGGAAGGAACGTGCGAGCATCACGGGGTCGGGCTCCGTCGGGAACTCGGAAGGTCTTTCGGTCCAGACCTGTTTCGTCCAAATGCCCCGCGGACTTGGCACAGTACGGCGCCTCCCGTGGATTGCGAATCGCGAGCCTCTTGCCGCGCCCAGGGAGCCGCGGCGGCCGGTGGAGGAAAGGTCCCCGGGGCCGTGAGGCGCCCGCTTACTTCCTGAGCTGCAGCTCGACTTCGCCCAATCCCAGCGCGGCCTTCACGGGATGGCGCTCGGTGGCGTCGAGGATCCGCACGTCGAGGCGGCGCACGATCGTCGTCTTCGGCAGCCGCGCGACTCCCTTCCGAAACCCCTCCGGCATGGTGATCTCGAAGGTGCCGCCCTTGCCCTGATCGATCAGGACGGCGACGCGGCGCACCCGGAACGTCGTCCGCTCCGCTTCGGCGCCGCGCATCTGGATCGGCGTCACGAGGATCGTGTCGGCCCGCACCGGCTTCAGGAGCTCGATCGTGAGCGCCGGCTGCTGGTCGCGGTCGGAGGAGAGCCAGCCGCGGCTCGAGAAGCCGTCGATCGCGCGCTGCGGCAGCCAGTTGGCGTCGAAGGCGCTCGAGGCGCTCACGGACGCGCCGGCCTGCGCGATCAGGTTCCGGCCCGGATCCTTCGCGTAGGAGAGCAGGTCGACGTCCAGCGCCTCGCGGATCGGAACGGTGAGCGGAGCCGACTCGAGGACCCGGTCAATGCTGGCGTCCGCTGGCGGCGCGCGGACGTGGACGCGGGCTCGCAGCTCGTAGCTCCCGTTCTTCTCGAACATGAGCCTCGCGGCGAAGCGCTCGGGGCCGCAGGCCGCGGCCGGATCGCCGGTCATGGAGGCGAGCCGCTGCTGATCGACGAGCGCGACGTCGATGGCCGGACTCGGCCCGAGCCGCCGCGCCCGCAGCGCGACCACGTTGCGTCCGGCCACGACGACCTGCTCGATCGGCACGAGCGGCACGGGCGCCGCGTCGTCCGCGACCTCGACGCTCGACGAGAAGATTCTCGTGCCGTTGAGGTAGAGGTCGAGCGCCGGCTCCTCGCCGCTCGCTGCGACGGGCGGCGCGGCCGACGCGAGCGCGGCCTGCGCGGCCACGCCTTCCGCGGCAACGCCTTCCGGCGCGGCCGGCGACGGCGGCGACTTGAGCTCGTCGATGCTGCGCCCGAGGGCGATCGCGTCGAAGCAGCCGGTCGAGAGCGAGATCGGCGTGAAGGCGATGCCGGTGACGATCCCGTTGCCGCCGAACTCCTTCCAGAGGTCGACGACGACCACGGACCAGCGGCGCGGCGCCTCGTGAGCGACCTCGGTCGCCGGCCACTTGAGATCGTTCGAGCCGGCGACGAAGCGGCGCGTCTTCTCATTCCACGCGCCGTCCCGCGCGATCTGGATCATGATCCCGCCGTCGCCTTCCTTCCTCCACGCGAACCGCAGGTAGCGGAACTCGCCGGGCCGCGGCTTCTCGGCGATCGAGAAGCCCCATCCCGGCATCGCCGCGCGGAAGACCTGCTGCGGCGTGACCGCGAGACAGTTGCGGCCCTGGAACGCGTCGTGGTCCTGCACGCGCGCGCTTCCGCCTCCCGAGGACTCGTTCAGGAGCGCGGCGAAGTCCGGCTCCTCGTCGAAGAGCGAGACGACCGACGGCGCGGCCGCGGCGCCGCTCTCCGGCGCGTGGCCCGTGAAGCGGACGCGCAGCGCCGGCGCGACGAGCGGCGCGGCGTCGAGCGTGAACTCGCGCCGCAGCCAGATCTGGTCGCTCGACCACTCGGTCCGGACGACGGTGCCCGGCGTGCCCGGGCGGCCGAACGCCCCCGGCGCGCTCCGCCACTTCCGATCGTCGTAGGCGGGCCGCATCCATCCGTCGGCCGGCGGCTCGAGCGAGAAACGCCACGCACCCGCCGCGACGCGCGCATCGGGCAGCAGCGTCCGGCCCGGCAGCACGTAGTCGACGCGGCTCACGCGCGGGCCGCGTCCGCCGTCTTCCGGCCACTGCAGCTCGCCCAGCACGCGTTCGCCGAACGACGAGATCCAGACCGTGAGCGGCGTGTCGCCGGACGCGCGAAGGCTCACGTCGGCCTGCGGATCGTCGCCGCCGTAGAGATCCTCGGCGCGGTGCGCGACGCCCGAGACCGACGAGGTGGCGCGTGCGAGGAAGAGGAGCGCGAAGCAGGTGCTCGGCTGCGGACCGCCGCCGCCGTCCCACGAGCCGCCGGCCTTCTGCTGCTCGACGACGTGGGTGGCGCCCTCGCGGTACCAGTTGCGCCCGCCGAGCTCGCTCACGCCGCACAGTCCGCCGACGCGCTCGATCCCATAGAGCCAGTACCAGATCCACGCCGGGTCGCCGCGCGGGTTGGATTGCGGAGCGAAGTTGCGGTCGAGCCAGTTGAGCCCGCGCTTGACCGCAGCCGGGTAGGCGGCGCGCGACAGTCCGGCCCTCTCGAGCTGCTCGTGGCAGATCTGCAGGATGGCGACGCCGCCGGCGGTGATGCTGCCGTAGGGCGGACCGTTCGCGTAGTAGCCGAAGCCCGCCGGCTCGTAGGCGCCGCCCGTCTTCTCCTGGTGGGTCAGCACCTCGTCGCCGAGCCTCGTCCAGGCGTCCGGCGGGACGGTCGCGCCGCGAAGCGCCGCCGCGCGCAGCCCCAGCGCCGCGTACTGCGTGTTCGACAGGTCGGGCTGGATGCTCGGGTAGCTCCAGCCGCCGCGCTGCCAGGAGAGGAGGCGCTCGACGATCTCCTGGATGCGCGCAAGCTCGGCGTCGTCCTCGAGCGCGCCGCGCGCCAGGAGCTCGAGCCCCGCCTCGTAGGTCCTCGCGGGGAGCTGCGCCGACATGAAGTCGAGCGCGCGCACCACCGCCGGATGGCTCCTCTTCACGCCGCACTTGAGAAGCGTGTAGCAGGCGAGGGCGGTCGCGCCGTGGTGCTGCTCGGGCTGGAAGGAGGCCCACGAGCCGTCGAGCTCCTGCTGCTCGAGCAGCCAGTTGACGCCGCGCGCGATCGCGGACGGAATCCTGCCCTGCGCCTCGAAGTGGCCGGAGAGATCGCGCTCGGCGCGCAGCGGCCGCGGCGAGGTCGTGGAGGAGAGCCGCAAGCGGCCGATCGTGTGCCGGCCGCCGAACCGGAACTCGAGCGTGACCTCGAGCTTCGCCCCCGCGTCGAAACCGACGTCGCGCTGCGTCTCGAAGATCGCCACGTGCGGCGCGCCGACCTGCGGCGCGATCGCCCAGCCGGTCTGCGGCGCGCCGTCGATCGCGCCGACGACGGGCCATTGCGCCTGCTCGAAGTCGGCGCTCGGGCGCTCGAGCAGCACCGGCTTGAAGCCGTCGGAGTTCTTCGGCGCCGCGAGGATCCTGAGCTCGCTCAGCACGAAGTTTCCGTTGGGCGCCCATCCCGGTCCCTGCGCCGGCAGACGCGGATCGACGAGCGCCTCGACGCGAAAGCCGGTGACGCCCTTGCGATCGACCGCGCACTCGAGCGTGAGCGTGTCGACGTCGGGCACCGTGCCCCCGACCGCCACGGCGCCGTCGCTCTCGAGCGTGAGCGTCGCGCCGCCGGCCGAGGTCATTCGGGTCGGGGAGACAAGCTCCCAGCGCGGCGTGGAAGCGGGTGGGTCCTGAACCGCGACCGCCCACGGAGAAAGGACGAGGGCGGACGCGACCACGCATGCGAGGCGGGAGCCGGGCCGATTCATGGGCCGGTGTAACCTATCGGTTCGACGTTCGTCTACTCCTCCGCCGCGCGATTCGCGCCAGGGAGCTCCGACGATGGGCAGCTTCTACACGACCGCAGCGCTGTTGAACCCGCTCGACCGGGTCCGGCGGATCGAGGTAGCACACGTGCTGATCGATACCGGGAGCGAGTGCACGTGGATCCGGCGCAACCTGCTCGAGGACATCGGGCTGCGGCCCGAGAACAAGTCGAAGAGCTTCCACGTCGCCGACGGCCGCGCGATCACTCGGCCGATCTGCTTCGCGATCATCGAGGTCGAAGGTGAAGCCACGATCGACGAGGTTGTGATGGCGGAGCCGGGCGACCTGCAGTTGCTCGGAGCGCGCACCTTGGAGGGCTTGAACCTCCGAGTCGACCCCATTCGAAAGTGCCTGATGAACGCCGGCCCCGCGCCCGCCGCCTGCGCGTGACGTCGGGACGCCGGTCGGGCGGGGCGCGCCGCGGCCCGCGCGATCACGGCCCGGACGGGGCGATCCATCCATATTGCTCGGGCATCATCTCCCAGCCGTCGGCGGGACCCTGCATCAGCCGCGGCGTGTTGCGCCAGGTGGCGAGCGCCTCGTCGCGCGTCTTTCCGCCGCAGACGTAGACGCCCACGAGCGAGCGCGCCTTCATGCCGTTGTTGTCGGCGATCTTCCACTGCTCGAGCCGGACGATGATCAGGACGCCCTCGCCCCGCCGGAGGATGGTGTCGAGCGCCGGTCGCTGCTTGACCTCGACCTCGTTCTCGACGCGTCGGCGAATGCCGTAGTCGCCGATCGCCTGGATGGCGACGCCGAGCGCCATGCCGATCGCGGCGGCGGCGTCCTGGTTGCTCAGCACCTTGCCGGCGGTCGACTTGGGGGCGCCGCCGAGGGCGGGCGGCGCAGCCGGAACCGTGATGACCGCCTTCGCCGCCGGCTGGTTCGGCGCGGCCGGCGGCGGCTTCTTCGGTGCTGCCGCCGCGGGAGTCGCCGGCGCCGCGGTCGGCAGCGCCCCGCCCTTCACGAGCGCGACCGGCTTCAGGCTCGCCCGGATCTTGTTCGAGAGGTCGGTCGGCATGCCGTCGGGATGGACGATGCAGATCTGCACGGCGGAGCTGTTCCCGCGGCGGACGTACTCGGGGCCGATGACGAAGGCGTAGTCGCTGGCGTTGATGTTGTACTTCTGGACGAAGACCTGGAACGCGTTGCTGTAGTTCTGCTGCGCCATGCGGATCGCCTGCTCGAGGCCGACGGAGGTCGGCTCGCGCATGTACGCCGCCCAGCGCGGATCGGTCCTCAGGTCGAGCACGCGGCCGAGCTTGTGCGGGTCGAACGTCGTGGCGACGACGCGCCCCTTGTCGCGCGAGAGGTTCTCGTGATGGATGCGCAGATCCATGTACTCGACCGCGAGCGACGCGTCGTCGGTGAGGTACATGCCGTCGAAGAAGTCGTGGAGGACCGCGCCGCCCGTCTTCGCGGTCGCCCCGTCGCTGATCTCGCCGCGAAACCAGGTCATGTCGCCCACGAGAATCCCCTCGCGGAAGAAGAGCGGCGGCGGCGGGTCACCCGCCGATCAGGACCTGCGGGAAGCCCATGACGATCGACCCGCCGTGAGCGCAGGTGCTCGTCATCCGGGCGGCCGGCCTGCCGCCGATCAGGACGGTCGTGCTCCCCATGACGATGACGTCGGGCAGCCCGACGCAGACGCACACGTCGCCGACGCGCGCGGCCGGCATCCCGCCGATCAGCACCGGGATGCCGCCGGGCGGGAGGACCGGCCCGCCGACGTGCGGCACGACGCCCGTGACCATCGGGCAGACGTGCATGTCGCCGACGCGCGCAGCGGGGAGCATGGTCGAGACCTCCGTGTCAGCCCGGGATCGGCGTCGTGCCGTTGGCGATGGCGACGCCGAGATCGAGGAACCTCGCGTGCAGCTTCGGCGCGTCCTGCGGCTTGCCCGACACGGCCGCGAGCAGGATGGCGCCGCTCGCCGCCTTGCCGGCGAGTCCCGGCGCCGGCGGCACCGCCGCGACGCTCGGCGGCGCGAGGCTCGGGCCGCTCCAGAAGCAGCCGACGGCGACCCACGCGGCCGCGGTCTTGAAGCCGCTCTTCTCCGCGAGGGCGAATCCGGCGCGGCCGCCGTCGTCGCTCGGCGCCTTCACCCAGCGCTCGGCGATCGCCAGCAGCTGGCCGTCGCTCGCCTCCTTGCCGCCCGCCTCGCGCGCGCACTGCAGCGACCAGAAGACCGCCTCCCGCGGCGGCAGTGCCTGCGCGAGGAAGCGGATCGCGTCGAGCAGCAGCTTCTGCGCGACGAGCCGCTCGTGGAACTGCGCGGGCGTCATCTCGGGCGCGAGCAGCGCGGCCGCCGCCGGCTCGAGGTCGGCGAGCGGCGCGACGGCGTCGGCGGTCGCGTGCTTCACCCGGGTCCAGAAGTTCGAGGGCATCGGCGAATCTCCCCGTGCGCGCCGTCGATCAACCGATCATCGTGACGCCGCCCTTGAGCTGGGCCATCGCGTCGCCGGAGAGCTGGAGCATCAGACCCTTCACCTGCGTCATCGCCTGCCCTTCGACCTTCACGATCATCCCCTTGATGGTCACGCCCGCCTGGTCGACCTTGATCGAGCTCCCGCCGACTTTGAGCTCGATGCCCTGCATCGCCTCGAGCGCGCTCTTGCCGAGGTCGACCTTCGTGGTGTGGTTGCCCATCTTGATGGCGAGCGTGTCGTCGCCCATCGAGATCTCGACGCTGCGGTTGCCCTGGCTCACCTTCAGCGTGTCGTCGCCCTTCTCGACGACCACCGAATGGTTGCCCTCTCCGACGGAGTAGGTGAGGTTGCCCTTCTCGATCATCACGTCGCGGTCGCCCTTCTTGATCGTGATGAGCTCGTTGCCCTCTTCGACGGTCAGCGTGCTGTCGACCTTGACGCTCTTCGTCTCGTTGTTCCCGATCGTCGTGGTCCGATCGTGCTTCGTCTTGACGACCATGTCCTTCTGCGCCTGGAAGAAAAACGTCTCCTCGCCGGCCTTGTCGTCGAAGCGGATCTCGTTGGCGTCGTCGCGCGAGGTGCTGCCGATCGAGCGCGACTTGAAGCCGCTCACCGTCTTCATCTCCTCCGCCGTGTAGGGCGGCAGCTCCTCGGGGTGATAGAGGCGTCCGGTGATGACCGGCCGATCGGGGTCGCCGTCGAAGAACTCGACGACCACCTCGGTGCCGATGCGCGGCAGGAAGAGCGAGGTGTAGCCGCCGTTCTGCACCACGGGGATCCAGCAGGTCGTCTGGTCGTCGTTCGCGCCCTTGCGGTCCCAGCGGAACTGGACCTTCACGCGCGCGTGCTCGTCGCAGTGGATCTCCGCGCCGTCGGGCCCGGTCACGATCGCCGTCTGCGGGCCGGGGATGACCGGCCGCGGCGTCGAGCGCCGCGGCCGCCATGGCGTCGCGGCGGGAATGCACTCGAAGGAGCACTCGTAGCCCGAGGCGCCCGCGGGCGGCTGGCCGGTCGCCGCGTGGTGGATCGACGTGACGACGAACTCGCGGTCGGACGCCAGCGCGCCTGCGTCGCCGAACGTGTCGTCGAGCTCGACCTTGCCCGCGACCGCGAGCGACCGCGCGTTGCCGTTGCCGAGCGAGACGCTGAAGCCGGCCTCCTCGGCCTCCATCACCGACTGCGTCGCCGACTCGCCGGCGGGCGTCGCCGCGAAGCGGCCGGGGTACTCGTAGATCTCGTACTTGGCGGCGTTGAGCTCGAGCACGCTCTCGAGCGACTTGTGGAGCTCGGTCGACGGCGTCATCGAGTTGTGGTCGCGCAACGCCGCCTTTCCCGGGACGAAGCGGTACTGGTGCTCCCAGCGCCAGAGGTGATCGCTCGGGAGGTTGGCGGGCGAGAAGGTGAGTTTCTTGGGACTGCAGTCCACGTAGGCCGCCGTCGAATCGCCGAGCACCATCACGTGGCGACCGCCCTCCTGGCGGAACCAGTAGAAGATCCCGCACTCCTCGAGCAGGCGCGAGATGAACTGGAACGCGCTCTCGCGGTACTGGACGCAGTAGGTGAGAACGTCCTGGCCGCCGCGCACGCTGGCTTCGAGATCCCCGCCGAACCCGTACTCGGCGGCGAGCTCGTTGAAGATGTCGAGGACGCTCTTCTCCTGGAAGATGCGGCAGTCGCGCGTGTGCTGCAGCAGGGCGAACCACGGCACGAGCGTCAGGCGGAAGCGATACGACCCCGAGGCGGCGTCGACGTGCTCGCGCACCATGCGGGAGACGTGGCCGTGGAACGGCCTCTCGGCGCCGTCGGCGGCGATGACCGTCACCTCGGCGGTCGCCCCGAGCGTCGCGGCGGGGTCGAGGTCCTCCTTCGCGCGAAAGACGACCTGGTGCTCGAACGGCGTGGAGAGCGCCTCGTGCCCCTGGAAGGAGAGAACCTCGAAGTCGGCGCCGCCGCCGACCGAGAGCTTGAGCAGCGAGCTGGTCATGAGAGATCAACCCCTCGCGGGGACGGCGGCGGCGATCGCTCGAGCCGCCCGCCCTCGCCGGAAAAGGAGCCGGGCCCCGACGGCGCGCGCCGGGGCCCGGATGCGCGATCAGTTTGCGCGCGGACGCGGACGCGGCGCCCGAACGATCACACCTTGACCGCGGTCGACATGTCGTAACCGGCCGGGACGGGCTTGCCCGCCTTGTGCGTCTTGTCGAACGGCGTGTACTTGATCTCGATCTTCGTGAAGTTGAACGAGAGCGACTCGGTCGGGAGGTCGCCGCCCGAGCTCGTGGAGTAGCCGCTGACGAGCGTGTTGGAGAGCGTGATCTCGAGGTAGGTCTCGAGCTGCGACGCGGAGGTGCGCACGAAGTGGAACTGGACCTTCTTGCCCTCGCCGACGCACGCTTCCTGGAAGAAGAGGGGGCTCGTCTCGTCGGTCGACTTCGTGGTCGTGACCTCGCTGATGCTCGGCGCTGAGGCCTCGCGGTTCGAGTCGCGTCCGACCGGGGAGCCGATGCCGCGGCCGACGCCCCACTGGACCGAGTTGACCTCGATCCACTTCTCGTGGCCCTTCGCGGTGACGTTGCCGTCGATTCCGTCGAACTTCATGTAGATGGGCATGAGCTCTTCCTTCGGTTGAGGGGAGGGTTGCGCGTGCTGGTCGCGGCGCGGACGCGGGATGGTAGGGAGGTCGGCGGAGCGAGGCAAGCCGTCCGGGCGCCGCGCCCGACCGGCCCGGGGCGGGTCACTCGGCGGTCAGCTCGTACTGGAATCGACCGTCGTTCCCCGTCGTCGCCTTGCAGCCGCGGATCGTCTTTCCCTCCGCCATCTTCGCCAGGAACTCGGCCGCCAGCTCGGGCAGCAGCGTCTTGTTCAGGATGTGGTCGACGTTGCGGGCGCCGCTCTCGACCTCGGTGCAGCGCGCGGCCACCGCGTCGACGAGCGCGTCGGTCCAGTCGAATGGCGCGCGATAGTTCTCCTGCACGCGCCGGCGGATCTTGCCGAGCTTGAGCTTGATGATCTCCTTCATCACCTTGTCGCTCAGGGGGAAGTAGGGCAGGATCGTCACGCGGCCGAGGAACGCCGGCTTGAACGTCTTGAGCAGCTCCGGCCGCAGCGCCTCGCGCAGCCCTTCCGAGTCGGGCATCGTCGCCGGGTCGGCGCACAGCGACATGATCGTCTCGGTCCCGGCGTTGGTCGTCATCAGGATCACGGTGTTGCGGAAGTCGATGTCGCGTCCCTCGCTGTCGCGCATCTGGCCCTTGTCGAACACCTGGTAGAAGACGTCCTGGAAGCCGGGGTGCGCCTTCTCGAGCTCATCGAGCAGCACCACGCTGTAGGGCTTGCGCCGGACCGCTTCCGTCAGCACGCCGCCCTCGCCGTAGCCGACGTAGCCCGGCGGCGAACCCATCAGGAGCGACACTTTGTGCTCCTCTTTGAACTCGCTCATGTTGATGACCGTCATGTTCTGGTCGCCGCCGTAGAGCAGCTCGGCGAGCGCGATGGCGGTCTCGGTCTTCCCGACGCCGCTGGTCCCGACCAGCATGAAGACGCCGATCGGCCGGTTGGGGTCGGTGAGGTTCGCGCGGCTGGTGCGGATCGCCTGCGAGAGCGCCTCGAGCGCGTGGTTCTGGCCGACGACGCGCGACTCGAGCGTCTCGCGCAGCTTGAGGACCATGTGGATCTGGTCGGCCATCATTCGGCCGGCCGGGATGCCGGTCCAGTTCTCGACCACCTCGGCGATCGCCTGGCCTTCGACGCAGGCGTGCACGAGCGGCTGCTGCCCCTGCAGGGCCTTCAGCTTCTTCGTCGTCTCGTCGAGATCGGCCTTCAGCGCCTTCTTCGCCTCGGGGGTGAGCGGAGCCGGCTTTGCCTTGGCCGGGTCGGCGCCCGCCTTCAGCGCCTCGGCCGACGGCTCGATCTGCTCGAGCTTGCCTCGGAGCTCGAGCACCTTCGCCACCAGCTCCTTCTCCTGCTTCCAGCGCACCTCGAGGCCGGCGAGGTCCTTCTGCGCGGCCGCCTTCTCCTTCTCGAGCTCGGCGAGCTTGTCGCCGTGCGTGCCCTGCGTCGCGTGTTCGCGCGAGAGCACGCCGATCGCCGTTTCGTTCTGCTTGATGCGGCGCTGGCAGTCCTCGATCTGCGCCGGCGTCGAGGACTGCGAGAGGGCCACTCGCGCGCAGGCCGTGTCGAGCAGGCTCACCGACTTGTCGGGGAGCTGGCGGCCCGAGATGTAGCGCGTCGAGAGGCGCACCGACTCGATCACCGCCTCGTCGAGCACGCGCACCTTGTGGTGCTTCTCCATGGTGGCGACCAGGCCGCGCATGATCTGGATCGCGGTCTTCTCGTCAGGCTCCTCGACCTTGACGACCTGGAAGCGGCGCGCGAGCGCCGCGTCGCGCTCGAAGTACTTCTTGTACTCGGCCCAGGTGGTCGCGGCGATCGTGCGCAGCTCGCCGCGCGCGAGCGCCGGCTTCAGCAGGTTGGCGGCGTCGCCCTGGCCCGCCGAGCCGCCCGCGCCGATCATCGTGTGCGCCTCGTCGATGAAGAGGATGATCGGCTTGGGCGAGGCCTTCACCTCGTTGATCACGCTCTTCAGCCGGTTCTCGAACTCGCCCTTCACGCCGGCGCCCGCCTGCAGCAGCGCGAGGTCGAGCGTTCGCACGCTCACGTTGCGCAACGGCGGCGGCACCTCGCCCTGCACGATCTTGAGGGCGAAGCCCTCGGCGATCGCCGTCTTCCCGACGCCCGCCTCGCCCGTGATGATCGGGTTGTTCTGGCGGCGCCGCGTGAGGATGTCGATCACCTGCCGGATCTCGCTCTCGCGGCCGAGCACCGGGTCGAGCTCGCCCTTCCTCGCGCGCTCGGTCAGGTCGATCGTGAACTGGTCGAGCGACCCGCCGCCGCCGGCGCTGCGCGGCCGCTCGCCGCCCTCGCTGCTCGAGAGCGTCGGCGTGTCGGCCTCGGCCGACTTGGCGACGATGGTCGGCAGCTCCTTCTTCAGCGTCTCGAGCGAGATCGACTCGAACTGGCCCGAGATCTCGTGGGCCATGCGCGCGAGCGATTCGTTCGAGAGCAGCGCGGCGAGCAGGTGGCCGCTGCGCGCGCGGCTCGCGTCGTACTCGAGCGACGCGACCAGCCACGCCTCGCGCGCCAGGTCGACGACGTTCTGCGAGAGGGCGGGCGGCCGCGCGTTGCCGGTGCGCATCTGATCGAAGGAGCGCTGCAGGTCGGCCGAGAGCCGGTTCTGGTCGACCTCGAAGCGGCGCAGGATCAGGTCGAGGTCGGCGCCGCGCGCCTCCATCAGCTTGTACAGCCAGTGCTCGATCTCGACGTTGTAGTGCGTCTTGCTCAGGCAGAGACCGGCGGCCGCCTCGAGCGCCCGCTTGTTGGTCTCGTTGAGCCGCGAGACGAGCGCCTTCAGGTTCAGCTGTGCCACGCGTCGCTCCTTCGATCGACGAACCGGGAACGGAGGGAATCCCCGTGAGCCTAGCGCGATCGGCGGCGCCGGCGGCGGGTCAGGCGGCGGTCAGCGGGAAGAGCTCGCTGCGGACGAGGCGCGCGTTGCGCGGCTCGCCGAGCCACGCGTCGCGCCCCAGCCCGCAGCCCGGGGTCTTCCGCCCGGCGAGGCGCGCGCTCGGCAGCGTCTCCTTCCGGAACGAGACCTGGAGGTCGCAGTCGATCCCGACGCCGGCGAAAGTCCGCACCAGGTCGCGAAGGCCGGCGTGGCTCGCGCCGCCGGGCAGGAGCGCCAGGTAGTCGGGGTGGGCGAGCGGTCCGACCTCGAGCCGCACCTTGCCCGACACGTCGCGCGCGCTCGTCCCGAGCACGAGGTCGCGCCCCAGCCGCGCGTGGACGCCTTGCGTCCGGCTCCGGCCTGGCAGGCGCGATCGGTCGTTCACGTCGAGCGGCAGGTCGCGTCCGACGAACTCGCGCAGCCGCGTCGGCGCGCGCAGCCACGCTCCCGCCGCGCGCGCGAGCGCCGCCGCCGAGCGCCGCCGCGACGCCAGGTGGCCGGCGAAGAAGAGCAGCGTCTCGTCGTCGATCGCCTGCCGGCCGGCGAGCTTTCCGGTCGCGATCCCGGCGAGCGCGCGCAGCATGAGCTCGACCGGATCGCGGACGTCCGGATGGCGCCGCGCCTGCTCGAAGGAGAAGGCGGGCCGGTGCTTCCACCAGGCGCGATGGAGGAGCGAGAGGGTCCGGTGGAGCAGCAGATCGAGCCAGTCAAGGAACGCCGTGTCCTTCTGCTGCACCCGGCGGACGACGAGCTCGGAGTAGTGCTGCGGCAGGACGCCCGACGCGCCGAGGAACCCGAGGAAGGTGACGCGTACGTCGGGCGGCGCCGCGCGATCGGGAACGCCGAGCCCGCGCACGTCGCGCAGCTCGCCGGCCGGGAACGCGAGCGACGGGTCGCCCTTCAGCCGCGCCGCCTCGGTCCGCGGCTCGTGGTCGAAGCCGACCGGACGTCGGCCCGTCTTCGCGCCCAGCGCCTCGAGCAGCCGCACCGCCTGGAAGAAGTCGAAGGCGGCCGCGCGCTCGCTCAGCGTCTGGATCAGAGGAGGGTCCGGTCGCCGGCCCGTGGCGGCCATCGGCGGATCGCTCCTTCCCGGCGGTTGGTGGTGAGCACGAGGCGGATGAACGAGTTGAGCGCGGCGTAGAGCCCGAGGAATCGCTCGACCACGCAGGCGAAGAGGAAGAGGTTGTTCCCGGTGAAGAGCCCCTCGTCGAGGTGGAGCTCGACCTCGGTGCCGCGTCCGACGCCCGGCGCGCCGCCGTCCGCGATCCTGAGCACGGCGTCGCGGCAGCGCAGCGCGACCACGCCGCGGATCATCGTCTGGTTCTCCTCGCGGCCGGCGAGGTCGTGGAGGCGCAGGATCTCGCGGAACGCCTCGGTTCCGTCGGGGCCCTGGAGCGAGAGGTGGTTCAGGTTGAGCTGCGAGATCAGGCGCCAGGCGGCGCCCCCGCGCAGCGGCGGCCGGCGGGTCGGAGTGGGGGCGGTCAGGCACTCGATCTTCGGGATCGGCCCGCCCGCCTCGCTGAAGCGCAGCCGCGGCTGGCCGCCTCCGAAGGGCAGGCGGTTGGGAAGGTCGCGGTTCAGGCAGGTCGTCTCGACGTCGAGCACCCACTGCGCGGGGGCGGAAGGATCGAGGTCGAGGTCGACGAGCGAGACGTGCGTCTCGGTGCCGTGATCGTCGCGCTCGGCTCCGCCGACGGCCGCGCGGCGGGCGGCCGTGTAGAACCACTTGCGCTGCTCGGGCCGCAGGTCGTGCGTGACGCCGTGGAGCGGGACGTAGTCGCGCCGCTGGCCGGAGGAGGAGGTCGCCCCCACGCGATCGACCGAGTAGACCTCGAGCGAGCGCGCGCGCCTCGCGTCGGGCACGACGCGGTACTCGTGCTCGGTCTGCGTGAGCCGGATCGGCTCGGCGCGCCGCGCGAAGAGGTTCACCATCGGCGCGCAGCCGAGCGCGAAGGTCTCGGCGCGCACGTTCTGCTCGACGTTGGTCGTGCTGCGCGAGAGCAGGACGAAGAGCTCGATCTTCTTGCCGCCCTCGGCGACCTTCTTGGCGTCGAGTCCGACGACGTCGACGAAGAGGAACTTGCTCGGGAAGGTGAAGAACTCCGTGAGCAGGCGGCCGCCCGGGTGCGAACGGGCCGTGCAGGGGAGCAACCCCTCCTCCTCGGAGAAGCCGACCGGCTGGAGCGCGTCGGGGCGCAAGAGCTGCGGCCTGACGTCGCTCGCGCCGGTCGCCACCGCGACCTCGGCGACGTCGTTCATGAGGAGCTCGTAGAGCTCGTTCACGTGCTGCGTCTGCCCGTGCAGGAAGAAGCGCAGCCGCGGTGCGGCGCGCGCCGCCGAGCGCTCGTCGGGCTTGCCGAAGAGCAGCGCCTGCAGCGGCGCGTCGCCCTTGCTCTCGAGCACGATGCGCAGCACGCCCTTCGCGCGGCTCTGCTGCGGCGTCGGCGGCGCGGGGGCGGGCGGCCCGAGCAGCGTCGCGGCGGAGACCTTGATCGGATGGACCGTCGTCGCGCAGCCGGTCCGGAAGCGGACCGGCTCGCCGTCGACCGGCTCGGTCTCGAGCAGCGTGCCCGCCGGGATCGGGTAGCCGGCGGCGAGCGCCGGCTCGCACTCGAAGCGCACGATCGCCATCGACGGGACCGGCGCGAGGTAGTGCGGGTAGAGGAAGCCGAGCATCGCGTCGGTCAGCTCGGAGAAGTCGTCGTCGATCTTGCGGCGGACGCGCGCGTTCAGGAAGGCGACCGCTTCGACGAGGCGTTCGACGTGAGGGTCGGTCGACCCGTCGGCGCCGAGCTTGAGGCGCGCCGCGATCTTGGGGTGCGCCTCGGCGAACTCCACTCCGAGCTTGCGCAGGTAGGCGAGCTCGCGCTGGTAGTCGTGCTCGAGCGCCTCGTCGGCCATCGTCAGACCTTGAGCTCGAAGGTGCGCGTGAGCGGCTCGAGCTGCGAGTCGAAGACGATCGACTCGGGGACCGGTTCGGCGTGCACGACCGCCTCGATGCGGAAGTGCAGCGTGCGCCCGTGCGGGTCGACGTCGTCGGGGAGCGCGATCTTGACGCTCTTGAAGCGCGGCTCGCTGCGGCGGATCGCCGCCTCGATCGTCCGCAGGAAGTCGCGGCGCGCGGCCGGCGACGCGAGGTTGGCGCCCGTCAGGTCGGGGACGCCGTACGCGAGCAGCGAGCGGTCGACCTGATCGAGGCCCTTCGGCCACGGCCGGCAGCGCGTGCGGGTGTTCAGGAGGTCCTCGAGGTCGCGCCGGATCGCCGCCCGCAGGTCGCGCACGCTCTGGCGGAGGTCGCGCGGCGGCTCGCTCAAGACCTCGGGGTCGTCGTCGAGCAGCCGGTCGAGGACCGACGACTGCACCGCGGCCGAGGAGTCGTTGCGCGCCATGGGGATCCGGCCGGCCGTCAGCTCTTCCCGCCGAAGCGGATCGTTCCGAGCTCGAGGAGCGTCCTGGCGTCGTCGCCGATCAGGAAGGTCCGCAGCCCCTTGCCGCGCACGGGGCCGCCCGACCGCTCGGTCCACTCGGTCTGGCGGGCGAGCTGGAAGGGAACGTCGTCCTTGCCGTAGCTCGCCGCGTAGATCGCGGGCAGGTAGACCTCGCCCTCCGGTCCGTCGGTCACCTGCACGAGCGCGCGCCGCCAGAGGAGATCGCGCGGCCGCTCGGGCTTGCGCAGCTCGATCGACTCGACGCGCGCCAAGGGGACAAGGAAGTACTTCCCGGTGCTCGTCAGCAGCTCGAGCGAGTCGGCGACGAGGTCGTCGAGGTCGCGCAGGTCGGAGAAGGGCGCGCCGTCGAGATCGCCGGCGACCGGCTTGCGCGCGGCCTCCATCTCGTCGAGCAGCCGCCCCGCCCCGGCGCGGTCGCCGGCGCGCTCCGCGACCGCCGCCTTGAGCCGCAGCTCCATGCGCGCGTCGGGCTTCTCGACGAGCTCGGGGAGCCGGCCCTGGCGGAAGAAGTCCTGGCGCGCCTGCTCGGCGTGCACGAGCTGACGGAAGAGCGAGACGCCGACCTGGCGGTCGGGCGCGGTCCTCACCAGCACCTCGAGCTGCTTCTCGGCGCGCTCGAGCTCGCCCGCGAGGCAGAGCAGCTCGGCGAGGAAGCCGCGGCGGTCGACGTCGGCGGGCTTCTGCTTCACCTCCGCTTCCATCGCCGCGATCGCCTCGTGGAGCTTGCCCTGCTGATAGAGCGACGAGGCGGTGGTCGTGGTCACGGTCGGCTCCGGAAACGTGGGCGGGCTCAGACGCGGGTCGTGCCGAGGTCGGTTTCGAGCCGCAGGTTCGCCGCCATCTGATCGAGCTGAAAGTGCGGGGACAAGTGGATCACGGAGTGGAAGGAGCCGGGCTTGCCGGCGATCTCCTGCACCGTGACGCGCGCGTCGCGCAGCGGCAGGCGCGCGAGCACGTCGGCGCTCACGTCGGGGTTCCCGGTCGTGTAGGTCTTGAGCCAGGCGTCGAGCGCGTGCTCCCACTCGTCCGCGGTCGTGAAGGAGCCGACGCGGTCGCGCGCGATCACCTTGACGTAGTGGGCGAAGCGGGAGACGCAGAGGATGTACTGCAGCATCGCCGAGAGCTTCGCGTTCGCGGTGGCGGCGGCGTCGCCGTGGCCCTTGGGGCGCTGCAGCGACGGGCAGGTGTAGAAGGCGGCCAGCTCGGTGCCGTGGGCGTGGCACAGCGGGATCAGCCCGAGGTCGGCGAGCTCCTTCTCCCGCGCGTCGCTCACCGCGATCTCGACCGACGGCTTGAAGACGAGCGGGAAGGAGTCGGCGCGGAACGGCTCGTGGACGAGATCCTCGATCCTGCCGCCCGCCGACGCGTCTTCCGCGACGCCGCGGATCGCGGCGGGCCAGCCCGACTCGCCGATCGCGCGGATCACCACCGCCGCGAAGGCGTAGGCCGGGTTGCCGAAGAGATGGCCGGAGCGGTCGGCGGCCGCGACGTCCTCCTCGAAGCGGAAGCCGTCGACGCGTTCGGGATCGTCGCGCCACGGCCGGCGCATCAGCAGGCGCGGCAGGCAGAGCGCAACGAAACGGGAATCCTCGCCGGCCCGCAGCGCGTTCCAGGCGACGTACTCGGGCTGCGCGAAGATTCGCGCCAGATCGATCGGGCGGCTCAGGTCGCCGAAGCTCTCGAGCCCCAGCAGCGCCGGATCGGCGCCGGCCACGAACGGCGCGAACGCCGCGGCGGCGACCTGGGCGATCGCGTGCAGCGCGCCGACGTCGTCGGTCGGGTGGTCCTCGGCCGGCTGGTGGCGGACGAAGTAGTCGCCGACCAGCAGGCCATAGGGCTCGCCGCCCGGCGTCCCGAACTCGGCGCCGTAGACCTTCTTGAAGAGGTGGCTCTGGTCGAACTCGATCGCGCCGGTCACGTCCTTCACGAGCTCGCGCCAGCTCAGGTCGAGCACGCGCACCTTGACGCCTTCGGCGCCGGCGGCCTGCTCGGTCAGGTACTCGAGCCCGCGCCAGGAGGCTTCCAGCGCCTGGACCTGCCGGTGGTGCAGGATCGCGTTCACCTGCTCGGTCAGGAGCTGGTCGATCGTGGCGACATCGGACACCAGCCGCGCGCGCAGCTCGTCGCGCGACGGCGGACGATCGCCCCGCTTGAGCCGAAGCCAGGCGACGATCGACTCGCCGAGCGTGCGCGCGGCGACGGTCGATCGCACCGCCTCCTCGAGGAGGCTCGTTTCCATCGAGTTCTCCTCGCGGTGGCGCGGACCTCAGCGATCCCGGGTCAACCTGCCTTGGCCGGGATCTTCGCCACCATGCGCAGCGAGGTGGTGAGCTCCTCCATCTGCAGCCACGGCCGCAGGTAGGCGACCGCGTTGTACGAGCCCGGCGCTCCCGGGATCTCCTTCACCTCGATGCGGGCGTCGGCGAGCGGGTACTTCGCCTTCATCTCGGGGCCGGAGTTCTTGTTCCCGTTGACGTAGTTCTTGATCCAGTTGTTGAGCCACGTCTCGCACTCGTCGGCTTCCATGAACGAGCCGATCTTGTCGCGCGCCATGATCTTGAGGTAATGGGCGAAGCGCCCGCTCGCCATGATGTAGGGCAGCCGCGCCGAGATCGCCGCATTCGCCGTCGCGTCGGGCTTGTCGTACTTCTTCGGCTTCTGCGCCGTCTGCGCGCCGAAGAAGACCGAGTAGTCGGTGTTCTTGTAGTGGCACAGCGGCAGGAAGCCGAGGTCGGAGAGCTCCTTCTCGCGCCGGTCGGTGATCCCGACCTCGGTCGGGCACTTCATGTCGACGTCGCCGTCGTCGCTGAGGAAGGTGTGGGTCGGCAACCCCTGCACCTTGCCGCCGCTCTCGGCGCCGCGGATCGCGGTGCACCAGCCGTACTGCGAGAAGGCGCTGGTGAGCGTCGTGCCCATCGTGTAGGCGGCGTTCATCCAGCAGTAGTCCTCGGTCTTGGTCGCCTTGGCGACGCCGCGCTTGTCGACGTCGACCTCCTCGTAGCTGAACTCCTCGATCGGCTTGGTGTTCTTGCCGTAAGGCAGGCGCGACAGCACGCGCGGCATCGTGAAGGTCACGAAGCGCGAGTCCTCCGACTCGCGGAACGAGCGCCACTTGGCGTACTCGACCGAGTCGAAGATCTTGGCGAGGTCGCGCGGCTTGCCGAGCTCGCCCCATGATTCGAGGCCGAACATCCCGGGCCCCGGCGCGGTGATGAACGGCGCGAAGGCGGCCGCCGCCACCTGCGACATGCCGGTCAGCAGGTCGAGGTCGTCGGGGTGGTTCGTGAACTCGTAGTCGCCGATCAGCGCGCCGTAGGGCTCGCCGCCGGGGCTGCCGAACTCGGTCTCGTAGAGCTTCTTGAAGATCGTGCTCTGGTCGAACTCGGCCGCCTTCGAGATGTCCTTGTGCAGGTCCTTCTTCGAGACGTTCAGCACCTTGATCTTGAGCGAGGTGCCGGTCTCGGAGTTCATCACGAGGTGATTGAGCCCGCGCCACGAGCCCTCGAGCTTCTGGAACTCGCTGGTGTGCATCACCGCCGCGAGCTGCTTCGACATCAGCCCGTCGATCTTGGCGATGGCGGCGTTGATGGTGACGTTGAGGTTCTTGCTCCACGTCACCGTGCCCTTCATCGCCTCCTGCGCGAGGGTGCGGATCAGCTCTTCGGCGCGGGAGCGTTCGGTCTGCTTGGTCGCGGAGATCGCCGCCTCGAGGAGCGACCCTTCCTGCGTCGTCGCCTCGGCGGCGCCTTGTGCCTTCTTCTCTGCTTCGGCCATCGGTCGGGTCCCCTTCTCAGCCGGTGGAGCCGTCGGGCTTGATCCCGAGGCTCTCGCCGAGCTTCTTCAACTGCTCGTCGTTCTTCAGCGTCTTCTCCAGGATCTCCTCGAGATCCTCCGAACGGTCGGCCTTCGAGAGGAGGTCGTTCAGTTTGTCGCGCACCTCCTTCAGTTTCTTCAGCGGCTCGACCTGCTCGACCACGGCGCCGGGCGTGAAGTCGTCCATGTTGCGGAACTTCAGCTTCAGGGCCATCTCGCTGCCGTCGCCCTTGATGGTGTTCTGCACCTTCAAGTTGAGCTCGGGCGAGACGGTGGCCATGACCTCGTTGAAGTTGTCGCGGTCGACCTGGACGAACTTGCGGTCCTTCAGCGGCTTGAGCGGCGTGCTCGGGTTGCCCGAGAAGTCGCCGACCACGCCGACGACGAAGGGCAGCTCCTTCTGCACGGCCGCGCCGCCGGTCTCCACCTCGTAGGAGATGTGGACTCGGGGCTTGCGGACGCGGCTCAACTTGTCGTGGATCGATCCTCCTGCCATGGGCTGCGCTTCCTCTTTTCCTCGTGGCGGCGCTCAGCGCGCCGGCGGACGCCTCACGGCGTCGGCTGCGCCGGCGGCCGGATTCCGGTTCGCACGAAATAGCCGCTGCGAGCGGTTTCGTCGGGGATCAATTCGGCGAGCAGCTCCGGCAGCCCCATGCTGCCGAAGCGAACGGCCTGCTCGACGAGGTACGAGATGGGGGAGTGCGGCTCGGCCCGGCGGAAGTAGTCGGCCACCCGCCGCAGCTGCGCGAAGGCGGCGTCCCGCGAGCCGAGCGCTCCCGAGACGCCCCCGCCGCCCGCGGCCGCGCCGGCGGCCGCATTGCCGCCGTCGGCGCCCGCGCCGGAGTCGGCCGCCGGGAGCAGATCCTTGGCCACCGTCATCAGCGTCTCGAGCGTCGAGCGCAGCGCGCCGCGGATCGCGCTCGACGCCGGCGCCGCGTCGCCGCACTTCGCGTCGAGGACGGCGCAGAGCTTGTCGAACTCGTCGATCGCCTGGTCGAGGTCGCCCTTGAGCTCGAGGTAGAAGGGCGCGCCCGACTTGCGCACCGCGGCCTCGAGCTTCGCGCGCAGCTCGGCGCCCGCGGCCTCGAACGCCGTCCGCTTCGCCTCGTAGCCTTCGTCGCTGCTGTTGCCCTGGTAGCTCGTCGAAGCCTTGGTCCATTGCCAGGTGGCGAACGCCTCCTCGGCGCTCCCCGCCGTGATCGGGATGCGGGCGATCGGCGCGATCAGCGTCCCCTCCGAGTCCTCGCCGTTGAGGCCCGAGAGCGGCGCGACGCGCGTGGCGATCCCGTCCTCGTCGGGGCTGGGGAAGAGGCCGTCCCAGAACTTCTCGGACAGCTCGCGCGCGAGGCGGAAGCCGTCGCGCAGGCCGGCGAAGCCCTTCCCGCGCGCCAGGCTCTCGATGAGCCACGCGCAGACCTGCAGATCCTTCGCCTTCGTCGAGAGCAGCTCGATCGAGAGCCCGCCGATCGAGCGCCAGAGCCCGAGGCTCTCCTGCATCTTGTCCGGGGCGGTCGCGCCGGCGCGCTCCGCGGCGCTCGCCTGGGCGCGCGTCGTCTTGAGCCGGCCGAAGAGCGACGCCGGCGAAAGATCCTTGCGCGGGTCGGCTCCCGCCGGCGAGCCGCCGGCGATCGGCTGGAGCAGCGCGTCAAAGTCCAGAGTCGTCGCAGAGGCCATGGGCGTCAGGCGCCTGGAGTGGCATTGGTTCGACGGGCGCGCGGGAGCGCCAGGAGGGGCGGGATGATATCGCGCTGCTCCGACGCACGCGATGGCCGCGGTCAGCTCCGGGCTTTGAAGGAGACGAGCGCGCCGAGCATCGAGTCGGCGAGCGCCGCCCCCCGCTTCAGCGCGCCGGGGCCGACCGCCCCCCGCGTCCCGTCGTCGAGATTGCTGCCGACGTTGCCGCCGGTGCCGGCGCGGCCGCCATCATCCAGGAGCGACGAGCCCGCCGGCTGGGAAAGCCAGGCGACGTCGCGGACGGCGAGCGGGCCGTGAAAGGCGACGAGAGAGGCGGGGAGCGCCGCCGCCTGCGGCTCCGCGCCCGACGCCCGCGGAAAGAAGAGCGACGGGAGCTCGCCGCGCTCCACCCACTGCAGTTCCGTGAGCGCCCTGCACCACGCGGCCACCTGCTCGGCGATCGGCAGCTCGCCGACGAGCGGCAGCCGCAGCGGCCTGCGGTCGCGCGCCGCCTGCGCCACGGCGCGCAGCGTCTCGGCAAGCCGCGCCGCCGGGTCCGCGGGCCACAGCGCCTGGAGCCACTCCTGCCACGCGACGTGCTCGGCCTCCTCGTCGCCCCCGTCGTCCGGGTCCGCCTTCGCCGCCTCGATCGTCTTGCCGCGCATCGCGGCGAGGAAGGACTGGCCGTCGGCGAAGTTCTCGCGCGCGTCATAAAACGTCTCGATCGCCTCCCACCAGCGATGCTGGTCGGCGAGCCCGCGCGAGAGCGCCTCGATCAGCGCCTTCTTCCGCCGCTCGACGAAGAGCGCGAAGGGGAACTTTCGCAGCCCGCCCGCGTCGCTGCTCGGCCACGCCGTCCCGAGCAGCGGCTCGCCGCGGCCTCCCGAAACGACGAAGCGCATCGGCCACGGCAGCGTCGTCGGCGCTCCCGCGCTCGTCTGGCCCGAGAAGGCCTGATCGAGCCACTCCCGGAACTCGCGCCCCGTCCCCTCTCCGGCTCCGACCCGCAGGTAGTCCTTGGCCAGCGGCAGCTTGCCGTACGCCTGGACCTGCGGCGCCTCCTTGCCGAAGAGGCCGAGCATCACTTCGACCAGTCGCGGTTCCGGATCGACTCGGGGATCTGCGGCAGCGCGCGCTCGAGCTCGATCCGGAAGGGCGCGGCGAGCGGCGCGACTCCGGAGAGCCGTTCCTTCGTGAGGGTCGTGAGCCAGATCTTGTTGGCGTCGCCTTCCTCCGGCTTCCCGTCCCAGACGAAATTGAGCAGCCCGAATGGGCCGGGGAACTGGGCGACGAAGCGCTCGTTGCCGACGTCGGTCTGCTCCGGCATGGCGGCATCCTTGTTCCAGCCGAGCACGAGCGCGGCGTCGTTCAGGAACTTCCAGGTTCCGCGGACCGACTTGAACGTCCCCTTCGACCGCTGGTTGCCGATGCTGGTGATCTCGTCGACGACTTCGCGGCCACCGTGCGTCACGCCGAACCAGTCGACGTGCGGGTCGGTCGCCTTCTCGGGATTCCAGAGCGAGGCGGCCTCGTAGAGAGGTCGGAACTCGTAGACGACGGCCGCCTCGGCGAGCGTCGGCCGCTCCGGCACGAGCAGGAAGGTCTGGAGCGCCTCGAGGAATCGGAAGGCGTCCCAGGCGGGCCGCGACTCGTCGTCGAGCTCGCTGGGCGCGGGCCGGATCGTCCGCTTCGCCGTCCTGGCGAGCTGGAAGTCGCCGCGAATGCGGCTCACGCTGCCCTTTTTGAGGTCGAGCCACGACAACTCGAGCGTCTCGCGCGGCTCCCGGAACGTCCCGTGGGTCGGCGCGCCCTTCACGAGGCAGAGCCACACGGCCTTGCCGCCCATCCCGAAGAAGGTCTCGCCGAACTCGCGGACGAAGGCACCGCGGAGCTCGCGCTTGAGCCGCCGGTCGAGCGCCTCGAGGAGGCTGGCGACGTGCGCCTCCGCCACCTTCTTGCCGGGATCCAGCGGACGGTCGAGGAACTCCGCGGGAACCGTCGCCCACGTCGCGGCGAAGGAATGGGTCGAGTCGGCTTCGTCGATCCTCAGCTGCTTGATCGCCGGCGCGAACTCGTCGCGCATCCACTTCGCGGGCTCGCTGCCCGCGAGCTCGGCGGGCGACGTCGGGATCAACGAATCGAGGAGCTTCACCAGCTCGTCGCGGGAGCTCTTCGCCTCGGGCCGGAGAGCGTCGGTGGCGGCGAGCTCATCCTTGATCCGCTGCAGCTTCGATCCGCGCACGCGCTGATCGCAGTTCCGGAACTCGGTCTCGCTGACGAGCTCCGTGGCGCGGCGCGCGACCTCGGTCAGCGGCGAGTGGTCGAACTCCGCCGGGTCGACCTCCCAGTTCGCGTGGAGCTTCGCCGCGAGCTTCTGCATGCGCCGGCTGACGAGCTCGTCGATGCGCACGAGCCAGCTCCTGTGCGCGGCGGCGGAGGTCATCTCCTCGGGGTAGGCGGCGGCGAGCCGCAGGCTGGCGGCGAAGCGGACGAGACCCTGGGCGGCGGTCTCGTCGTCGTCGGCCGCGTCGCCGTCCCACCACTTGATCGTCGCGTCGCGCGCCGCCTTGAGGTAGTCGCCCCGCAGCCGGTTCGCCTCCTTCACGACGTCGCCGTCGAAGCCGCTCTTCCCGTCCGCGATCTGCTCGAACGCGCGAACCGGCGCGTCGTCGAGGTGTGGATCGATCTTCAAGGCCGCGCTGAAACCGGGGTCGACCGACTTCAGGAAGCCGAGGAGGAGCTTGTCCGTGACGGGGCGCAGCTTCAGGTCGGCGCCAGGATCCTTCGAGGCCGCGAGGTCGGCGTGCAGGTCGACCAGCCGCGCGAGCACGTTGCCCCAGACGCGTTCGCGGGTCGCCAGCTCGTTCAGCTTCGTCGAGAGAGTCCCTTCCGCGTACGCGATCGGGTTGCCGGGGTCCGGAAGGGTCTTGTCGATCTCGAGCCGCTTCCGCGTCATTTCGCGAACGTTCAGTTCGCCGCGCTCCGCCGTCGGGACGAGCATCTCGTACTGGCCGAGCCTTGCCTCTTCGTTCCACGGAATCGGCAGCAGCAGCAGCTTCATCCCGTCGACACAGCGCTTGCGCTCGACTGCGCCCGGGGCGTCGCGTCCGAGCTCCTCGAGCAGTCCCTTGCAGGCGGCGTCGCGCAGCGCCGTCGGCATCGTCTTGTCGAAGCGCAGGACGAAGGAGTCCTTGTACTCCGGCTTGCTCGAGCCGAGCTCGAAGGGGAGCAGGTTCTCCATCGCGGGACGCTCGGCGTTCGCGTACCCGAGGATCTCGTTCAGATTCCCGAGCTCCGTGGAGAGCGGCGCGCCCTGGGTGTCGGAGCGGAGCAGCTCGAGCGTCCGGTCCCGCGCTTTCTTGGCGGAAGCCAGGCCCTTGTCGAACGTCGGCACGTAGTTCACGACGAGCGCGAGCGTGCCGACCGAGATCGCCCCGCCGACGCCGTAGCCGATCCAGGCGGAACGCCGCGCCGCGGCCGCGCGCGACTTCGTCGGCCGCACGACGCCGCGCTCCTCGAAGAGGCGCTTGCGCACGAGGTCCTTGATGAAATAGGCGCGCTGCTTGGCGAAGAGCGACTCGAGGTTGCGCGCGTCGGCCTCGCCCGCGATCCCGGCCGTCCCTCCGAGGAGGGCGGCGCACGCCTTCACGACCGGCGCACCGGTCTGGAGCCCGCTCGTGAGGTAGATGCCGCGGAAGAAGAGGCGCTCGACGAGCTGCGACTCGGTGAAGATCTTGCGCAGGTAGACCTCGAGGTTGGGCACCACCTGCGCGAGCTCGTCGGGGAAGGCGTAGAGGCGGTCGACCTCGCCGAGCGCCTCGGGGATGCGCGCGGAGGCGAGCATGCCGGCGCGCAGCGCGCGGCAGCGCGCGAGGAGATAGTCGAACCCCTCGCGCGCCTCGTCGATGCTGAAGGGCGTCTCGGCCTTCTCGGCCGGCCGCGACCAGCCGAACATCTCGTGGCGCTTCTCGGTCTCGAGGCGGTGGACCGACTCGGCGAAGCCGAAGACCTTGTCGCCCTTGGTGAGCACGACGTAGACGGGGAGCTGCACCTGCAGCCGCTGCACGAGCGTCAGCAGCGCGTTCTGCATCCGGCTCGCCTTCTGGGAGGCCTGCTGCGGCGTGTCCTTCAGCAGGCCGTCGCACGGCAGGACGAGCAGCACGCCGTTCGCCGGACACATCGGCCGGAAGTTCGAGAGAAGGTCGAGGAACGCCTGCCATTCGGCTTCGTCGCTCGCGCCGCCCTCGTGGGTGAAGAGGCGGCCGGCGAGGTCGAGGATCACGGCCTCTTCGGTGAACCACCAGTCGCAGCCGCGAGTGCCGCCGACGCCCGAGAGTCGGTTCTGGCCGAAGGGGAAATGGAGATCGGAGTTCTGCAGCAGGACGCTCTTGCCCGACTGCGGCTCGCCGAGCAGCAGGTAGAAGGGCAGCGCGTTGCGGTCGATGCCCTGCTTCTTGAGCTCGGCGGTCCAGTTCGCCCACTCGCGCCGGCGGTCCTCGATCCCTTCCTTGGCGGCGACGGCGGCGTCGAAGGAGGCCTGCTTGCGGCGCGCACGCGCCTTGAGCCACGCCTCGAGCGCGACCCACAGCACGAGCGAGACGCCGAGCGTGACGAGATAGGGCTTGAGGAACCAGGGGATCGTGAACGCGATGAGCACGCCGATCGCGGCGAGCACGACCACGACGATGGCGGCGATGATCCGCCCGCGAAGCGTGGTGAGGAGCTTCGGCATGGCGGTCAGCTCCCCTTCCCGGCCTTCTGCGTGTCGATCTCGAGCCGGACGTCGCTCACGAATCGGTTGTGGTACGCCGCCACGCTCCAGGCGATCACGAACGCGAGCAGCAGCGTCGCCACCGCCACGAGCATCGCCCGCAGGATCCCCGCGGTCGGCAGCCGCGGCGCCGGCCGCACGAGGTTGCGCCCGTAGCAATCGGGCGCGAGCGGCTCGGCCGAGATCGCCGGCAGCCGCGCCTTGTCGAAGAGGAGTTGTCGACGACGTTCAAACTCTTTGCGCTCGCGGATGAGCTCGCCCTGGAAGCCGAGCCCCATGCAGGTGAAGAGGAGCTCCGCGACCTCCTTCGCCTGCTCGCTCGGGTCGACGAGCACCTCCTCCACGACCCGATAGAAGCGCTTGCCGCCTTCGGCCGACTTGAAGTAGAGCGTCTCGAGCAGGTTCACCGACCAGCCGGCGCGCTGCGTCCAGGTCGAGGTGAGCACCGCCTGGTCGCACATGGCGACCAGCGGATAGTGCGTCCGCTCGAAGAGCGGCCGCAGCCTGAGGTCGCTCTCGCACTGCGCGCGCGCCGCGTCGACCTCGCGCTTGAGCGCCTGCTGCAGCTCCTGGATCGAGACCTTCGACGTCGCCGCGTTGCGCCGGAACGTCGTGAGGAAGAGGAGGACGTTCGAGCACGCCTCGGTCAGCGTCTTCTTGGTCTCGGGCATGGGGCCTTCAGCGACGCAGTTCGACGTAGAGGTGGAAGCGGGCGGTCCCGATCGAGCTCAGGAAGGTGAGCAGCGCGAGCTTCTTCTGCTTCTCCGCCTGGACCCACGCGTCGTGCGACGCCCCCTCGGTCTGGATGCGGAAGTAGTGCTTGTTGGCCGCCTTCGGGAAGGCGACCGGCGGGACGCGCTCGTGCGTGAGCTCGATGCCGGGCACGACGCCCTGGAGAAAGCGGTCGACGTCGTCGGCGGCGATCAGCTTCACGCAGGTCGTGACGAACTCGAGCACCTCCTCTGCCGTCTTGCCGGCCTCGACGCAGACGTAGAGCAGCGGCCGGCCCTCGAGCCACTCGGCCGGGAGGTCGGACTGGAAGAAGCCCTCGCGCATCGGGTCGAGCTTGAACTCGAGCGTCTCGTAGGGAACCGTGACCTCGGTGGCGAGGAGCGAGCGGAGCGCGCCGATCGCGGCGCGGAAGCTCTCGCCGATCTTGTCGTGGTCGTAGACCGGCAGCGCCGGCGGCACGCGCTCGCCGCCGAAGATCGAGAGCGTGCCGACGAGATCGACCAGCGTCCGCCACGTCTCGAAGGGATGGAGCTGCGGCAGTCCGGCCACCGGCTCGAGCAGCGCGACGCAGCGGTCGACCGCCTGCAGCTTCACGAAGGCGGCGAGGTCGGCCGCCTTGTCGACCGAGGAGAGGCTCGACGTCGCGGGGAGCTTCGCCGCGAGGTCGCGCGCCTGCGCGCGCGCCGCCTCCGCGAGCTTCTTGAGCTCGCGCATGAGCGGCGCCGAGGCCCCGCACGCGAGCAGCGCCGGGTAGTCCTCGGCGTCGAGCTCCGACTTGGCGACCGGCTTGCCGCGGCGGATCAGCCGGGCGATGCGAAGGCACTCGAAGCCGGAGCGGTCCTCGTCGCCGAAGAAGAGGCGCGCCTGGAGCTGGCGGAAGTCGAGGTCGCGGCCGGAGTCGCGCTCGTTCTCGTCGGGGACGTTGAGCGTCTGCACCTGGTAGCGCCAGGCGCGGTCGGCGTCGCTCCCGAGCTGCGGGACGCCCGGCTGCTCGGCCGGGACGCCGAGCCAGACGTCGAGCGCCTGCCCGGTGAACTGCTTGCCGAACTCGCGCGACGCGAGCGCGGCGAGCTCGGGGAAGCGGATCCAGCTCCCGTCGCGCAGCACGACGTCGCAGGCGACCACCTGGAAGACGTCGCGGCCGAGCGCCTCCGCGTCGATCTCGAGTCCGAGCAGCCCGTGCGATCCGGCGAGCCCCACCGCGTCGCCGCGAGCCAGCCGCGAGCGCACCTCGCGCGCGAACGCCTGGAGGTGCTGCGGGCAGAGCAGCATCCCCTCGCGCCAGAGGACCGAGGGCTCGGGACGGGCGCTCATCGAAGGACGAGCTCTTCACCCTGGAGATCGAAGTTGAACGACTTGATCTCGAGCAGATCGTCGTGGTTCACCTTCTTCATCGCGCTCGCGCCGCTCTTGAACATGGCGAGCAGCACCACGATCGTCTCGGAGCGTTTCACCAGGTCGCCGTCGACCTTCGCGGAGAGGGGCGCGAGCTTGACGCCGATCCGCTTCGGCGAGGTACCGGCCTCGTGGGTCTTCCTCCACAGCAGCTTGCCCTTGACGACCTTGTCCGGCGCGAACTGCAGGAAGGCGTCGTAGAGCTTCTGCCGGGAGGTCGAGGCGAGTTCCGACGGATCGGCGCCGTCGGGGAGCTTCAGGTCCGACTCCTTCCCGACGAGGATGCAGAGCGACCGTAGCTCGGTGCTGACTTGATCCGGCTGCGCGCTGACGACGGTGACGCGGAACGAGGAGCAGGCCGCGGTCACCATCCCGGCCAGCGCGAATGCGAGACGCAGCCGACGGATCATTCCATTCCTCCGGGCGGGGGGGGCGGAGCGCGAGATGGTAGCAGCCTCGCCGCTCGCGGCGCCACCGCGGAACGCGTCCGCGGAATGCAGCTCGTGACCGCCCTTGACCACCGAGCGAGGCGCTCCTACGGTGGCCCGCTCGTTTGCTCCCGGCGGCCGTGACGCCGCCGCAATGGCCGCAATGGGAAGAAGGAAGGACGGGACCGAATGCGAACTGTCACCGCATGCGGTGGCCTGTTGCTCGCCACGACCGGCTGCATCGTCGCCAATGATCCCGGGCTGCGCATGGAGGGCGGCGTCCTCGCCTCCAGCCACTACGTCCGCCGCGGCATGACCGAGAACGAGCGCGGCGTCGCGCAGGTCGACCTGAACGTCGACCTCGACACGCGGCTCGGCGGCGTGCTCGGGCTCGTGGTCTTCGGGAACATGGACCTGAACGACGAGACCGGCGACGCCTGGTACCCGCCGGGCCACGAGCGGAAGTTCACCGAGGTCGACCTCGCGGCCGAGTACTCGCAGACGTTCGCGGAGACCGACGCGACCGTCGGCGTGACGAGCTACACCCTGCCCAACGGGCTCGAGTTCCCCAACGGCGAGCGCGGCGGGACGACGGAGATGTACGCGCGCGTCGGGCGCGAGGTCGTCTGGGGCCTCTACCCCCAGCTCGAGCTGCGCATCGACCGCGACGAAGCGGACGGCTGGTACGCGAACCTGAGCGTGCGGCGGGAGTTCCCGCTCCTCGACAAGCTGGACGCGGAGCTCGTGGTCTCGCAGGGCTACATCGACGGCAACGAGGCGTTCTGGGAGTACGGGCTCGACGAGGCGGGCTGGGCCGACCTGCGCGCGGAGGCGAAGCTCCGTTACCGCTTCGACGACCAGACGACGTTTCACCTGACCGTCGCCGGCTCGACGATGATCGATTCGACGCTCGAGGAATGGTTCGACCTGATCGGCATCCGCGACGACGTCACCTGGATCGCCGCCGGAGTCACGTTCAGTTACTGAGCTCTCGACCCGTGAAGACGGGTCTCGCTGGCGGAGCCTCACCATGAGTCCTCGTCCGGTCCGCGGCGCGCGTTGCATCGCGCCATTCGCCGTGATCTCGGTCGTCCTGATCGCCGTCGCCGTGACGCAGGGCTGCGACTCGGGGCTCGGCCACGACCCGCGCCTCAAGAACCTGATCGCGACGGCGGACGAGGCCGTGCCCGAGTCGCTCAACCGGTTCGGCTTCGACCTCGGCCTCGCGCTGCGCGACCCCGGGACGGGGATGCCGGCGCCGGCGCGCGAGATGGCGGTCGAAGGGAGGTCGATCGGCGGACTCGGCTCGACCCTCTTCCTCGCCTTCACGACGGCCGCGGCGGCCGACAACGCCGACGGCACGGGCGCCGATCTCGATCGTTCCGCCCCTGCCCCCGCCGACGCCAACAACAACGACGACGTCTTCCTCGCCGCCCTCTCGCAGGGAGCGGTGCGCGACGTCGTCCTCGTGAGCCGCGCGGCGGGCGGCGCGGCCGCGGCGAACGGCCTCTCGGGCGAGGCGAGCCTCGCCTTCGAGGTGAACCCCGCCTTCGTTCCCGGCAACCCGCCGACGAACAACCCCGCCGGCTGGGTGCACGTCGCCTTCGTCTCGACGGCGAGCAACATCGTCGGCGTCGACGGCAACGCCGGCGGGAACGACGTCTTCCGCGCGTCGATCGCGGTCGACGTCGTGGCGGGGCCGAACAACACCACGACTCTCGACCTGAGGCGCGAGGAGGCCGGCGGGCCCGATCCCGAGCACTTTCCGCAGTACGTGAGCGCGGCCAACGGGATCGACGGCAATACCGGAGGCGGCACGGGCGTCGCGACCGAGCCCGTGATCGCCGACAACGGCGACCTCGTCGCCTTCACCTCGACCGACGGCAACCTCGTCGCCGGCGACAGCAACGGAAGGCGCGACGTCTTCCTGCGGGCGCCGCGCTCCGACTTCACGGCGCGCGTCACGTCCGGGAACGGCGACTCCGACCATCCGACGGTGACCGACGACGTCGTTCCGGTGCTCGCCTTCGAGTCGGCAGCGAGCAACCTCGTGGCGGGCGACACGAACGCTCGGCGTGACCTCTTCTTCGCCGCGCTCCTGGTCAGCCCCGGCCCGCCGGCGAGCCTGGCGATCGACCCGCTCAAGCGCGCGAGCGTGCGCACCGGCGATCTCGAGGCGAACGGCGGCGACTCCCGCCGGCCGGCCGTGCACGTGATCACCGCCGACGTCGACGGCTCGAACGGGCCCGACGGCATCGACAACGACGGCCGCTTCGACCAGGTGCAGATCGCCTTCGAGTCCGACTCGACCGACATCGTGGCCGCGCGCCCGGCGCCGTCGACGACGAACGTCTACCTCTACGACAACCGTGCCGGCGGGCGGACGATCCTGCTCAACCAGCGCGTCGGACCCGGCGGGGCGACGCTCGGATCGGCGGGCGGCGGCGCCTCGCCGTGCGACTCGTTCAACCCGACCTTCCAGCCGAGCGGCGCCGCGGTCGCGTTCGAGACGCTCGCCGACAACCTCGACACCTTCCAGCCGAGCGACCAGAACCAGGCCAAGGACGTCGTGCTCGTCGACGTCCGGCAGGCCTTCGTGAGCGGCGCGCTGCGCGTCCATCGCCTGAGCGTCCCGAACGCCGGCGGCGACGCCGACGGCGCGTCGAGCAACCCGGTCTTCGCGAGCGTCGGTGGCGCGGGCGGGGCGGGCGGCGGCGTGACCCCCTATTTCAGCCAGGCGCTCGCCGGATTCATGACGGCCGACCGGTGCGCCGGCTGCCACGTCTTCTACAACGACCCGTCGAAGCGGCCGCCGGGGCACAGCGCATACTCCGACAACGGCGCCTGCAACGCTTGCCACACCCCGGTCGGCGTCGGTCTCGACATCGACGACTGGGGCGCTCCGCCGGCCGCGCTCGACTTCCGGAACAAGACCGCCGACGAGCTCTGCGCGCAGGTGCGAGACACTCCCAACGACCAGGGCAGCGCCTCCGACCACCTCAAGCACGACGGCCGGATCCTCTGGGCGCTCCTCGACGGCTTCAACTCGCACTGCGGCGACCGGACGACGCTCTCCGAGCAGTTCGGCATCACCCAGACCGACTGGAACGCGCTGGTCGACGCATGGGTCGGCAACGGCTTCCAGTGCCGGCCCTTCGGCTCGGCGGGCGGCGACGTCGTCCTCTTCGACACGGCCGCGACCAACCTCGGCACGGCGGCGAACGACTCGCACCTGATCGGCTTCCCGGAGTCGGTGGCCCTCGAGCGCGCGAGCAAGACGAGCGGCTTCCCGCCGACGGGCGGCAAGCAGGCGAGCCGCGCCGCATTCTCCTCGTCGATCACGCGCGACGACCGCTTCGTCGCCTTCGCGACGAGCTCCGCGCTCGACGCGGCCCGCGACGGGAACCAGTCGCTCGACGTCTACGTGCGCGACCTGCTGCTCGGCACGACGACGCTCGTGAGCCACGGATTGAACTCGAGCCTGGCGGCCGCCGGCTCCTCGACCCGCCCGAGCGCGGCGGTCGACGCGGCCGGCGTGCTCTGCGTCGCGTTCGAGTCGACGGCCGGCAACCTCGTGAACGGCTTCGTCGACGGCAACGGCGCCGGCTCCGACGTCTACCTCGCCGACTTCTCGACCTTCAACGGCAGCGATCCGATGACGATCCAGATCACGCTGCTCAGCGCCCGCACCGGCGTGCCGGCGCGCGGCGGCAGCGGCTCGTCGACCCGCTCGACGCTCGCCGTCGGAGTCATGGGGCCGGTCGTCGGCTTCGAGTCGCTCGCCACCGATCTCGTCGCCGGCTTCGTCGACCACAACGGCGCGACGAGCGGCGACGTCTTCGTCGACGAGGTCGCCTCGAGCGGCGTCCGGCTGGCGAGCGCCAGGCTCGCCTCGGCCGTCGACGGCGGCAACGGCGCCTCGAGCGAGCCCGCGCTCTCCGACGACGGACTCTTCCTCGCCTTCACCTCGACCGCGACCGACCTCGTGTCGGGGTTCGTCGACCACGCCGGCGCCGCCGGCTCCGACGTCTTCCTGCGCGACCTGGCGCTCGACGCGACGTCGCTCGGATCGATGCAGAACGGGTCGCTCGGCAACGACGGCGGCAACGGCTCCTCGTCGCGGCCGGCGCTGAACGGCAACGGCCGCGTGCTCGCGTTCCAGTCGCTGGCGAGCGACCTGATGATCGGTTTCGTCGACGGCAACGGCGCGACGCTGCCCGACGTCTTCGTGGTCGACTTCACCTTCGCGACCGTCGATCTCGCCAGCGAGTCGACCGGCGGCCCGGGGCGCGGCGGCGACCTCGGATCGCACGCTCCGAGCCTCTCGCCGGACGGCAACGCCGTCGCGTTCGACTCGGACGCGACCGACCTCCTCGCCGGCGACGGCAACGGCGACAGCGACGTCTACCTGCGCGACCGCGGCGCGAACTCGACGCGCCGCCTCTCGCTCGCGCTGAGCGGGACCGAGCCGCGCGGCGACTCGACGGCGCCGCATTTCGGCTCGGACCTCGGCCAGATCGTCTTCGAATCGCTCTCCGACAACCTGGTCGGAGCGAACGTCGACACCAACGGCGTGAACGACGTCTACCGGGCGCGCCGCTGAGGCTGCGCGCGCGAGACCGAGAAGGGGGACCAACGCATGGGAACGCGAACGATCGCGGCGGCGCTCTCCTGTCTGGCGCTGTCGGGCTGCCTGACCCACCGCGACCTCTACCCGAGCGGCAAGGTCCGGCGCGAAGGCAAGATGGACATGCTCGGCCTCGGTACCGACCAGGTCGGCGAGTGGACCTACTACTACGAGAGCGGCCGGCTGCGAGGGAAGGGCGGCTACGAGAACGACGTCCAGGCCGGCTTGTGGACCTACTGGCACGACAACGGCAACAAGGAGATGGAAGGGACGATCGTCGAGGAGCGACGCGAAGGGCTGTGGCGCTACTTCCATCGCAACGGCAACCCGCGCGCGCAGGGCTTCTTCTCGCACGGACGTGAGAGCGGTCCGTGGACCTTCTGGACCCAGGACGGGCAGATCGAGAAGCAGGGCGAGTACTCCGACGGTCAGCCCGCGCTGCGCTGGGTCGCCTACCGCGGCGCCGGCGCGAAGCAGTCGGAGGGCTGCTGGCTCGAGGGCAAGCACGTCGGCACGTGGGACTTCTGGGACGAGAACGGCCGGCAGTACCAGAAGAGCTACCCGCCGCCGGCCGGCGTCGAGCTCGTCCGCGAGAACTGGGACGACGGCAAGCTGCGCCGCGAGGGTTTCCGGCGTGACGGCAAGCAGGTCGGCCGCTGGACGACGTGGCATCGCAACGGCAAGCGGCGCACGAGCGGCGACTTCACCGACGGCACCGCGAGCGGCGGCTGGATGGCGTGGGACTCGGGAGGCGAGCAGCTCGCCGTGGGCGTCGTGAGCGGCGGCCGGCCGAAGGGCACGTGGCGCATCTGGGCGCACGGGCTCGAGACGACGTGGAATGCCGACGAGATCGCGCCGCCCGCGGTCTTCACCGACTGGTCGGCCGACGACGTCACCTCCTCGCAGTCGCCTGACCAGGTGGTCATGACGTGGCTCGCCGAGGCGGGATCGGAAATCGAGACGCCCGCGGTCGCTGCCGCCGCGCCGGTCGCGGCCGCGGTCGAAGCGCCGCCCGCCGTGCTCGAGCAGGCTTCCGAGACCAAGGCCGAGGTTCCGGCGCCGGCGCAGCCCTACACGAAGCGCGAGGAGGAGGAGCACGACGGTTACGTGAAGAACTACGGGTTGAACCCGCCGGCGAAGTCGGGTGGCGGCGGCCGCTACTCCACGGGGCCCAAGTCGGGCGCGACCAAAAGCAAGGGCGACGAGGCGCGCTCGGCTGCGATGGTCGGCAAGCCGCTGCCGATCGAGCAGTACCGCTGCGCCGACGGCCGCACGATCCAGGTCGCCGACTTCAAGGGCAAGCGAGTCCTCTTCGTGGTGCTCCGCGGCTACGGCAGCGGCGTCTGCGTCTACTGCGACGCGCAGACGCGCGCCCTCTCGAGTCCCGACGTCGTCAAGGCGATGGCCGCCCTCGGCTGCGAGGTCCTGCTGGTCTATCCCGGCCCGGAGAACGGGTGGGAGGCGTTCCTCGAGAAGTACCAGCAGTCGGGCTCGGAGAAACCGCCCTACCCCTGTCTCTTCGATCCCGAGCTGCGCCTCGTGCGCCAGCTCAACCTCGAGGGCAACCAGGCGATCCCCTCGAGCCTGATCCTCGACGAGAATGGCGTCGTGCGCTTCGCCTACGTGGGCAAGGACATCGAGGATCGTCCGTCGGCGAAGCGGCTGGTCACCGAGATCAAGAAGCTTTGCCCGAACCCCTGAACGGCGACGGCGACCTGACGATCGGGGCGCAAAGCGGCGCAGCCACGCCGGCGCCCGACGCGTCGCTCCAGATCCCCGAGGTCGCGATCACGCGCGTCATCGGCAAGGGCGGGATGGGAGTCGTCTACGCCGGACGCCAGAGCTACCTCGATCGCGACGTCGCGGTGAAGGTGCTCTCCTCGGCACTCGTCGACCCGAGCTTCGCCGAGCGCTTCCGCCGCGAGGCGAAAATCCTCGCCGGCATGACGCACCCCAACGTCGTCGCCTGCTACAGCGCCGGCGTCACGCCGACCAGCACCTGCTACCTCGTGATGGAGCTGATCGACGGGCCGAGCCTCGCGCAGTGGCTCAAGGAGAAGGGGCGGCTGCCGCCGAAGGAGGCGCTCGCGATCACCCGCGACGTCGCCGGCGCGCTCGACCACGCCTACCAGGCGAAGATCATCCACCGCGACGTCAAGCCGGAGAACGTCCTGCTCGCGCGCCGGAAGGGCAGCGGCTCGGACGCGGAGTTCCCGTTCGTCGTGAAGCTCGCCGACCTCGGTCTCGCGCGCAGCACGGCGGAAGACGCCTCGATCATGGACCTGACCGCGCGCGGCGCGGTGCTCGGCACGCCTACCACGATGGCGCCCGAGCAGTTCGAGGATCCCAACGGCGTCGACTGGCGCGCCGACATCTACGGGCTCGGCTGCGTGCTCTTCCACTGCCTGACCGGCCGCCAGGCCTTCCCGCCGCAGGCGACGCTCGCCGCCACCTTCACGCAGAAGCTCGTGCCCAAGCCGCCCGACCCGCGCGAGCTGCGCGCCGACCTCGATCCGCAGCTCGCGGCGTTCGTGATGCGCCTCCTGGCGAAGCGCCGTGACGACCGGCCGCAGAGCTACGCCGAGATCGTTGCCGAGTGCGACCGACTGGTCGGCGGCGGCGCGAGGCCGGCGGCGCGACGGTCGCCGCGGCTCGCGATCGGCGCCGCGGCGCTCGTCCTCGCCGGCGTCGCGACCTGGGCGATCGTGCGACCCGGCTCCGGCGACGGCGGCGACTCCGGCGGCGGCACGCCATCGCCGCCGCCCGCGCCGAAGGCGAAGGTCGCGCTCGCGGTGGTGCGCGACGGGGCGGAGCTCGGGGCGGAAGAAGAGGTGGTCGAGGGAACGATCGTCGAGCTCGCGGCGTCGATCGATCCCAAGCCGACGGACGACACGCCTTCCTACGCATGGACTTCGGTCGCGCCGAAGAAATGGCCGATCGCCGACGCCGACCAGGCTCGCGCTCGCGTCGAGCTGCCGCGCGGCCTGAGCGACGATCAGTTCACCGTGCAGCTCGCGGTCGCCGGAGCGACCGACTTCGAGACGCCGACGGCGACTCGGACGATCCGGGTGGCACGCGATCGTCGCGTCACGGACGTGGAAAAGGCGCTCGAATCGCCGGGCGGGATCGACCTGCCGGTTCGCTTTCCCGACGGCAAGGTCACGTCGAGCTTTTCGGACGGCCCGGCCCATCCCTTCCTCGGACCGGGCGACGACTACGCGACGTGGAGCCTTCCGCGTGGCGACTGGTCGCTCTCCGCCGAGTTTCACCTCCTCGGCACCGGCGTCTCCGAGGACGGAGCTCCGCAGCCGACAGTCGGCGGCATTCGAATCGAGTTCGGCGACTCGACCGGAGTTCAGATCCGCGCCTTCAACCCCGACCTGCGGGAGGCGTCCGACCGGCTCTGGTCCGTGACGACCGGCGATTGCGACGGCACGACGAGCGCCGGCAGCATCGACCTCAAGGCCAAGTCGTACCCCACCGGCTCGAGCCTCACCCTCTTGCCGCAGACGATGATCCCGCTCGCGCAGCAGACCGACGAGGGACCGGACGCGATGCAGGACGTCCTCCACTGCGACGTGCGTTGGAGCGCGCGGGAGCAGAAGTTCACCATCGACCTCGAGCAGCGCCGCGAACAGAGGATCGGGAACAAGTGGTCCCAGCTCGACCAGCCGCGCAAGCACGAGCAATGGGAGCGAACTCGTTCCGAGCTCGACCGCGACCCCGCCTTCCTCCCCTGCCGCCTGATCCTCTGGAAGACCCACGGCGGGATCTGCGTGCACGAGCTCAAGCTCGGGCGGTAGGGCGCAGCGCCTCTCACCGCCGCCGCGCGCCAGCGTCTACTCGCCCTTCCCCTCGAGCATCCTCTGCGCCGTCTCCCGCGCGAGCTTCCCGATCCGGTCGTCGAGGACGTCGGGGGTGAGCTCGTTCAGGTGCTGGGTGGCGCGCTTCCAGAGTTCGGCTTCCTTCTGGCCGGCGAACTTCTTGAGCGCGGGGATCGGGTTGTTCGCCGTGAGCGCATCCTCGGAGAGGGCCTTCTTGAGGCCGAACGCGAACTCCTTGGCGGCCTGCTTGTGGGCGCCGAGGACGGCGACGAGCCAGCGCGAGAGGTCGCGCAGGTAGCCGTCGAGCGCGCGACGCGCGGCGACGTCCTGCGGCGCGGCGAGAAGTGCCGAGAGCCGGTTGCGGAAGTTCAACTCGGCGGCCGGCAGCATCGTCACCATCTCGAGGACCTCGACGAACTCCCGCGCGATGCGGGTCACGACCTTCTCGACGGCGCGCAGGAAGCGGACGGCGACGAAGAGCACGAAGCCGTCGAGGTCGGCGGCGAGCGGCGGCTCGGCGTTCTCGAGGTCGCTCTCCGCGAGCGACGGGAGGAGCGAGGGGGTGGAGCGCGAGGGAGCCGCCATCCGCGGCGCGGGCGCGGCGGCCGCCGGCGCGATCGGTGACGGCATCGGCGCGGACATCGCAGCCGGCGCCGCCCCGGCCCGCTCCTTCAACGACTGGTTCTCCTGCCGCAGCTTCAGGAGCTCGCGCTGCATGTTGGAGACGAACTCGGCCATCGGGACCTGCGGCGCGGCCGCGCCCGGGTTCTTCGCCTGCGCCTCGAGCTCGAGCACGTGCTTGCGCAGCGCCGCGTTCTGCTGCTCGACCGTGTCGAGCTTCTGCTGCAGGTGGCGCGCCTGGACCGCCTCGCTGCCCTCCTTGGCGCCTGCGTCGACCTCGGACTTCATGCTCCCGAGCCGTTGATTCAGCCGCAGGACCTCGAGCCGCGCCTCGGCGAGCTGGCTCGCCACTGCGCTCCGCTTCCCCTCCGACTCGCGGCGCATCTCCTCGAGCTGGCGCGCGAGCTGGCTCGACTTGCGCCGCTCGGTCTCGAGCTCGCCGCGGACGAGGGCGTCGCCCGCGGGAGCGCCCGCCGCGGCGCCGGCCGGCACGGCAGCGGCTGGCGGCGCGGGTGCGCGCACGGCCGCGACGGGGGAAGCCGAGCCGGCGCCGATCGTCATCTCGCCGAAATCGGCCGGCTCGGGCGCAGCGCCCGCTCCTTCGAACAGGACGTCGATCGCCCGCTCGCCCTGGCCGATGCGCAGGCGCCGCGACCCGACGAGCGACGGCTCGGAGATCTTCTGCTCGTTCACCCACGTCCCGTTGCGCGATCCGAGGTCGATCGCCACGAGCCCCTGGATCACGCGGGTGTGGCGCCGGCTCACCTCCGGATCGTCGATCACGACGTCGCAGTCGGGAGCGCGGCCGATCACCGCGACGTCCTTCGGCACGCTCATCACCTGCGGCGAAGCTCCGGGACGGATCACGCGCACCTGCAGCACGGGACCTCCTTCGGCGAGCGTCGCACGCCTCGCCCAATCATCGGGCCGCCAAGGGTAGCGCCGGTCGCGCAGCCCCGGCCGGGCCCGCCGCCCGCAGCGTGCGCGTGAGGTTTCGCTCGTCCGGGAATAGGGTGGACCTCCGGCGCTGTCCTCGACGGCGGATCCCTGGCGCCCGGAGTTCGGGCCGGAGAACGGATTGCCGGATTTCGAAGTGGAGCTTCACGGCGACACGGTGCGCGCGCTCGCGGCGCGCGAGCCCGAGGCGCTCCTGGAACTCGTGCGAGTGCACGGCGCGCGAATCCGGCGTCTCGCGCGGGCGATGCTCGGACAGGCCGCCGACGCCGACGACGCCGTGCAGGAGATCCTCCTGCGCGTCCAGGAGAAGGCGGCGAGCTTCGACGGCAGAGGCTCGTTCCGCGCGTGGCTCCGGCGGCTTGCGGTGAACCACTGCCTGAACGTGATCGCGCAGCGGCGGCGGCGCGAAGGCCGCGTCGACGCCATCGACCTCGACGCTCTCGCCGCGCCGGAACGCGTCTCCTTCGATACCCGCGAGGCTCTCGATCGCGCGCTCGGACGGCTGCCCTCCGACCAGCGAGCGGCGCTCGTGCTGCGCGAGATCGAGGGCCTCTCCTACCGCGAGATCGCTCAGGCGCTTTCGATCCCGATCGGGACGGTGATGTCGCGGCTCGCCCGGGCGCGCGAGCGGCTTCTCGGCGCGGCGAACGGCGCGGCTCCGGCGGAGGCGACGCATGTCGCCCATGTCGACGATGGAGCGACCCATGAATGAGCTCGAGACGTTCGACTGCGCGACGGCGCGCACGCGGTTGTCGGCGTGCTGCGACGGCGAGGCGGAGCGCACGCCCGAACTCGCCGCTCACGTCGACGCGTGCTCGGCGTGCCGCGCGTTCGAGGTGGGATGCGGCGCGATCTCGCGCGCCTTCGACGCGCTGTGCGGCGAATCGCCTCCCGCCGAACTCGCGGCGCGACGACCGCTCCGAGTCGTTCGCGGAGGCGCGTGGGGAATGCGGGTCGCCGCGGGGCTCGTCGGTCTCGTCGCGATCGGCGGGCCGGGCGCGTGGCTCGAGGCGCGGTACGGCGCGCCCGCGGCGCCGGCGGAGACGGGCTGGCTCGAGCCTCTCACCGGCCGCGCGATGCACCCGGTGGACGCGGGCTTGAAGACGTGGTCGGACGCGATGGCGATCGTGATGAGCGAGGAACGACGATGAACACTTCGATGGGTACGTGGCTGCTCGGCGGCGCGCTGCTGGCGAGCATGGGCTGGAACGCGGCGGTCCTGCGGCGACCTCCTGCATCGGCGCCCGCGTGCGGCACGAGCTCGTGCGCGGCGGCCGCGGCGAAGCTCGGCGACCTCGGGCTCTCCGATGCACAGCGTCAGGAGCTCACGGCGCTTCTGCGGGAGTGCGACGAGCAGAGCGCGCGCGGCGAAGCACGCGCCGCCGAGTTGTCGCGCGAGCTGCGCGCGCTGCTGCGCGATGCGAACGCCGGCGAGGCGTCGATCCGCGCGCGCGCGCAGGAGCTCGCCGCGCTTCGCGCGGGAGCGATCGAGCGCTGCATCGATTCGTCGCTCAAGCTGCGCCGGCTGCTCGAGCCCGCGCAGGTCGGTCGCCTGCTCGACGTCTGCTGCGGCGACGGCTGCTGCGGGGAATAGACGGAGCTTCGCGCGCTGTCATGGCGGCACGCGGCGGCGATCGTGCTCGCCGCGACGACAGGAGATCGTTTCATGGTGAAGACGGTGATCGGATCGCTCGTCGCGGCGGCGCTCGTCGGCGGCGGGCTGCTGGCCGGGCGCGCAACGGCGAGAGGCGCCACGGGACCGGCGCGCGACGGAGGGGAGTGCTGCACCGAAGGTCGCTGCGACGCGACGATCGAGTGCAATGGCGACGGTTGCGTGATTCGCTTTACCGCCGCCGACGGACGCAGCGGCGAGATCGAGCTCTCGTGCAAGGACGGCGAGTGTCGGGTCGTGCGCTGCACGCCTTGCTGCGGCAGCGAGGCGGGCGCCGCGTCGCCCGCGGCTGAGTCGTCGAGCTGCGGCCGCTGATCGCCGCGCGCCGGGGCCTGTCTCTGGCGCGGGTCCCGGCGCGGCCGCTTCCGCTCAGATCCCCTCGAGCCGCCCGTTGCTGTCGCCGAAGGCGGCCTCGCGGACGCCGGCGCGGTCGAGCAGGCCGACGAAGAGGTTGCAGAGCGGCGTGCCGCGCGCGAAGCGCAGATGGCGGCCGGGGGTGACGGTGCCGTTGCCGCGGCCCGCGAGCAGGATCGGCAGCTCGTCGTGGTTGTGGGCGTTGCCGTCGGAGATGCCGCTGCCGTAGAGCACGAGCGAGTGGTCGAGCAGCGAGCCGTCGCCGTCGCTCGCCGCCGCCATCTTCGAGAGCAGGTAGCCGAGCTGCTCGACGTGGAAGCGGTCGACCTTCTGGATCTTCTCGATCTTGCCGGCGTCGCCGCCGTGGTGGCTGATCTCGTGGTGGCCGTCGGGCACCGCGAGCCACGGGAAACTCTTGTTGTTGCCGTCGTTGGCGATCATGTGGGTGGCGACGCGCGTGACGTCGGACTGGAACGCGAGCACGAGCAGGTCGCAGAGCACGCGGACGTGCTCCCCGAAGTCGGAGGGGATCCCCGCCGGCATCGCCATCGCCGGCTGCGGCCGCGCGGCCGCGTCGGCCTCCGCCTTGGCGATGCGCTGCTCGATCTCGCGCACCGCGGTCAGGTACTCGTCGAGCTTGCGCCGGTCGGTCGCGCCGAGCTTGACCTTGAGCCGCGCCGCGTCCTCGCGCGCGTAGTCGAGCAGGCTCTTCCGACGCGCGAGCCGCTTCGCGCGCTGCTCCGGCGTGAGCCCGTCCTCGGCGAAGAGCCGCTCGAAGACGAGCCGCGGGTCGGTCTCCTTGAGCTGCGGCGTGGTCGGCGACTTCCACGAGATGTTGCACGAGTAGGCGCAGGAGTAGCCCGAGTCGCAGCCGCCCGAGGTGAGCGGCGCCTCGCAGCCGAGCTCGAGCGAGGGGAAGCGCGTGTCCTGTCCGATCCGTTCACTGAGGAGCTGGTCGATCGAGATGCCGTTGTTGATGTCGGCGCCCTCGGTCTTGCGCGGGTGGGCGCCGGTGAGGAAGCAGGCCGCCGCGCGCGCGTGGTCGCCCGGCCCGTCGCCCTTGGCGTGAGCGTTGTCCTGCGCGAGGCCGGAGAGCACGAGGAGCTGCGGCTTCAGCGCCGCGAGCGGCTCGAGCGTGGGAGAGAGCTCGAGCTCGCCGCCGTCCATGGCCGCGGTCGGCGCCGGCGTCCAGCTCTGCATCCACTTGCCGTTGGGCACGAAGAGGAAGGCGAAGCGCAGCGGCGAGCCTTGCGCCGAGACGAGCCCGCGCGCGATGGCGGCGCGCGGCAGCATCGCCTCGAGCCACGGCAGCGCGATCGCGGCGCCGGCACCGCGCAGGAACGTCCGCCGCGAGAGCGCCTCGCGCGTCACGAAAGTCGGCATGGCGTCAGTCTCCCTTCGGCGCCGCGCTTTCGGGAGGGGCTTCTCCGCGGCGGCGCCGGAAGGCGTCGAGCTCGACCAGGTCGCAGATCAGCTCCTCGAACGACGGGCTGCGTCCGCGCCAGCCCTTCACCAGCTCCGCGATTGCCCTCCGGTCGTCGTCGGTCGGGCCGCGCCCGATGGCATAGGTCAGCAGCTTCTCGGCGACGCAGCGCGTGAACGAGTCGTCCTCGAGCAGGACGGCCTTCAGGTCGCGCACGCCCCGCAGCTCGCGGCCGTCGGGCAGCGTCGCGCGGTCGTCGATCGGGTGGGTCCCGTCGCTCGAGCGCAGCGCGCCGGTCGGGCCGAACCGCTCGAGCGCGAAGCCGAGCGCGTCCATGCGCGAGTGGCACGCGGCGCACTCGGGCTTGCTGCGATGCTGCTCGAGCCGGACCTTCAGCGACGCCGCCTGCACCGCCTGCGCGCTCTCATCGAGCACGCCGACGCCGGGCGGCGGCGGCGGCGGCGGCGCGCCGAGGATCCGCTCGAGCAGGAACTTGCCGCGCTTCACGGGCGAAGTGCGGGTCGGATTGCTCGTGAGCGTGAGCAGGCTCGCCTGCGCGAGCACGCCGCCGCGAAGCCGGGTCTCGTCGAGCCGCACGCGGCGCATCCGCTCGCCCTTCACGCCCGGGATGCCGTAGTGCCGCGCGAGGCGCTCGTTCACGAAGGTGAAGTCGGCGTCGAGGAGCTCCCGGATCGGCCGTCCCTCGCGCACGATCGCCTCGACGAACATCTCGGTCTCGAGCCGCATCGCCTCGCGCAGCGCGTCGTCGAACTCGGGGAAGAGCTTCGGATCGGGCGAGGACTTCTCGAGGCTGCGGAGCTCGAGCCACTGCGCCGCGAAGTTCGTGACGAGCGCGCCCGCGCGCGGGTCCTTCACCATCCGGCGCGACTCGTCCGCGAGCAGCGGCTTCTCGCGCAGGAGCCCCTGCTCGGCGAGCCCGTAGAGCCGGTCGTCGGGGAGGCTCGACCAGAGGAAGTAGGAGAGGCGCGAGGCGACCTCGAAGTCGCTGAGGTCGTGGGCGAGCGTGGGATCGTCGGGGCTCGGGTCGATCTCGCTGCGGAACAGGAAGCTCGGCGAGACGAGGATGGCCGCGACCGCGAGCCGCAGCGCCGGCACGAAGCCCTCGCCGTCGGCGAGCGTCGAGTCGACGAACGGCATCAGTCGCGCGACCTCGAGCTCGCTCGCCGGCCGGCGCCACGCCCGCGAGGCGAGCTGCTTCAGGATCGCCGGTCCGCAGTCGCGCGAATGGACCTGCCCGCGGGCAGGATCGTGGCCGCAGACGAAGAGCCGTCGCTCGCTGCGCGTCGCCGGCAGCAGGTCGAGCGGGCCCTCGACCTCGAGCCAGTCGACGATCAGGTTGCGGTCGCGCTGGCCGGGATCGGGATCGCTCGGGTTGTAGAAGTCGTTCAGGAATGCGACGGCGATCCGCTGGCGGCCGCCTTCCACGTGGCCGCGCCACTCGAAGTTCTCGACCTGCGGCCGCTCGACGGCAACGTCGATCTGTACGAGCTTGTTGCGGCCGGCGCGCAGCCCCATCTTGCACGGCTCGGATCCCGCCTGATCGCCGGTCGCGCGCACGCGCAGCAGGTAGTCGCCGGCGCGAGGCAGCTCGACGTCGGTGTAGATCTCGCCGGTGCTGTAGAGGTCGACGGCCGTCTGCTGCAGCGCGTGGGCGAGCGAGTTGTGGATCTCCTCGGCCTCGAAGCGGCGGACGCGCGACGCGCGCATCTCGTCGCCCGGCAGCGCCGCCGCCGCGACCTCCTCCGCCACCGCGGCGTACTTCTCGAGCAAGAGCGGCGGCAGCGCGAGCACGTCGCCCATGTTGTCGAAGCCGTAGCCGACGTCGTCGGGCGGGAGGCGCGACGCGACGTCGAGGTCGATCTCGAGGAGGTCGCGGATCGTGTTGGCGTATTCGACGCGGTTGAGCCGGCGGATCGTCACGCGGCCCGGATCGATCGGCCAGGAGCCGGGCCCGCTGCCGAGGCGGACCGAGAGCCAGGCGAGCGCGCGCTCGATCTGATGGGGATCGGCGGCCGACGGGGCGTCGGCCGGCGGCATCTCGCCGTGGTCGAGCTTGTCGCGCACCTTGCGCCAGACGTCGACTCGCGCGGCCGCGTCGCTCTCGCTCGAGAAGAGCTCGAAGGAGAGCCCCGACTGCGGCTCCTTTCCGCCGTGGCAGTCGACGCAGCTCTCGCGCAGCAGCGGCAGCACGTCGCGCGCGAAGTCGACGTCGGGGGCGCCGCCGCGTCCCTGGGCGCTCGCCGTCGCGCTCACGACGAGGGTGGCCGCCGCGCAGGCGCCGATCAGTCGCGATAGGCCCACGAGAGTTTGTGATTCCGGTAGTAGGCCTTGAGCTGAGCGCGGCCCTGCGTCCGATGCATCGTCCCGCTCGGCTCGAAGACGAGGAACGCGTCGTCGGCCTTCACGTCGAGCACCGGGCGGCCGTTCCAGAGGAAGCCGTCGTTCGCCCCGTGCTGGAACATCCACATCCCGACGTTCGTGGTCTCGCAGACGAAGAGGTTGAGCTCGCGGAGGAAGTCGAAGGCGGCCGGCGCCAGGTTTCCGATCGGTTCCGTGAACTGCCCCGCCAGGCCCGGCTCTCTCGCCTTCAGGTCGGCGATCTTGCTCGCGTGGACTTCCGGATCGACGCAACTGCCGCTGAAGAGGCGGTAATAGGTCTGGTCGCGCCGTTCCCAGACGCCCTGCAGGTCGTAGTCGGAGTAGTAGTGGCGGCCCCCGACCGCCGCGTCGCCCGAGGGTCCGGTCTTCTGATCGACCCAGCCCGGCTTGGGAAAGTAGCCCTCCGCGATCCGCCCGTGGTGCTGCAGCCCGGCCGGGTTGCTCGCCCGAACGATGATGAGCAGCGGCTTGCGTCGATATTCGCCCTGCACGAAGAGCGTCAGCTTCTTGGCGTGCCGCGGCTCCATTCCGCACTCGGCGGCGAGCGCCACGTCGGCTGCGCCGAAGTTCGACTGCGGTTGGGTTCGCATTCCGGCCAGACTACGCGGCGTCGGTGGATCCTTGAAGGCCGCCGCGCCCAGCGGCGCTAGCCCGGATTATTCATGAGCCCCTACTGCGGCTCGGTCGGTTCGTCGCCGACTTCGTCAGACCACGACTTTTCTCCCTCAGCGGGTTCACGAACCCGCATCGGTCGAAAAGCCGCGGCACTCCTC
>Ga0247727_10002109_pt1 | contig 46045 bp, 38 predicted proteins | sample WisWelCaveWW1625_FD_202498 | JGI IMG/M metagenome (GOLD analysis project Ga0247727, IMG submission 202498) | Biofilm microbial communities from Wishing Well Cave, Virginia, United States - WW16-25 | ecosystem: Environmental > Aquatic > Deep subsurface > Groundwater > Cave microbial mat | place...
GCGCGCCGCCGTTGAGCGTGGTGCCGCCGCCATCCAGCGCCGCCGGCGACGTGATCGTATATTCCGGCGTGACGTTCTGGCTGCCGATGGTCAAACGAATAAATGTTTTGGCCGGATCGAGATTCAAACGAATCGGCGACGTTCCCGCATTTTGCAGCGCCATCTGCGCCGTCCACGTGCGCGTGGCGCCCGCCATGTTGGCCGTCACTTTGCTCTGTGACGGCGTGATCGAAGCAATACGAAAAGCGTTGCCGGCCACCACCGTCCAGTTATGCGGCGTCGTCGCGTCGAGATCGAAAATTTGCTGATTGGAATTGCCGTCTTTGCCAAACGCCCGCGCGTCAATTGCGATCAGGCCGAGCGTGGCGGCCGCGCCGACGTTGAGTGAAAAGGTATAATCGCCGGTCGCATTCGCGGCAATGCTTGCCGGACCCGCGGGCGGCGCAATGAGATAATCCGAGGTGATGACCGCCGGACCTTGTTTGAAAACCAGCCGCACGCTATCGACATTCGCCGTGGCCGCGCCGGCGTCGTTGCCAATGCGCACGGTGACGCTGCGATTGAGTTGGCCCTGCGCCACGGTGTCATCTGTCGAAGTGGTGAGCTGAATCGTCAATTTCGCCGGACGTTGTACCGTCCACGAATCAGTTTGCGCCGTGCCGCTCGCGCTCACTGCGGTAGCGCCAATCGTGCCCTGCGCGGAGCCGTTGATCGTCACGGTTTCCGTGGTCGCGTTGTTATTGACCGCGACAATAAATGAAAGCGTCGTGGTGGCATTGGCGGCGAGCGTGATTGGCGTCGGCGTTTGCAACGTGACGACATAATCCACGTTGCGATTGGCCGAGCCGATGAAATCCAGCGCGCCGGTGAGATTGGTGACTGTTGCAGCGCTGAGATTGCGCACCTGCATGCTCACCGTGATGCCGGTTTGTCCCTGCGAAACGGTGGCGGGGGCCGTCGAAATATTTTCAATGCTCAAGCTGCCAAGACTGATCGCGGTAGAGCCGTTCGCCGCGCCGCCGCCGCCGGTCGCCGTGATGGTGGCAATGCCGCCGGTGGCGCCGGTTTTAAAAATAAAACTCAAGCGATTCACCGGATTCGTCGCGATTTGATGGCCGGGCAAAGGATCGGCGTCCGGCGTTTCGATGGTGCCCAACGGCGGATTGACGGTGATCGTGAATAATTTGCCGCTGCCAACGTTATTGCCGTCGCCGTCTTGAATATCGCTGCTATTGATCGTCGACGTCGCGTTGCCGTCGGCGGCGAGCGCGCCGGGATTCGGCGTCAACGTGATAAGACCGCTCGGCGCGCCCGGCAGAACGGTGATCGTGCCGGTGCTGTCTTTGATCGTTGGCGAGTACGCGCTGATGATGAGGCCGTTCACCGAATTGTCGGCGGCCGCGAGCGTCGGAGAAAAAGTAAATGACGCGCCGGTCGCCGCAACGGGCGGGGCGAGATTGCCGGTGCTGGTCCAGCTCACGGACACGTCGCCGAGATAATTGTTGCCCGGGTCGTAGCCCGCAGCATAAATCGTGATCTGATCATCGGCTGTCGGCGTGGCGCTGCCAAACGGCGCGCCGGCATTTCCGGGCTGCGTGCGCAAAATAATTCTCGCGACGCTGCTTGTGGTCACGGTAATGACGCCGGTGTTGTCTTCGAGCGCGCCGTCCACCGCGCGAATCGTCGTCGTGCCCTGCGCGCCGGCGGTAAAAGTCGTGGCGATGCCCGAAGCCGGATTGAGCGTGCCAATGGGATTGGTCAAGCTCCATGTCACGGAACGATCCGCGATATAATTATCGTCGCCGTCAAATTGGGCGGCGTGAACTTGCAGCGTGCCGCCGGAAGAGACGGTCGCCGCGCCCACCTCCGTCGTTTCGCCGGAGAGGTCGGACAAAATTTTAATCTGGCGCGGCGCGCCATCGTTCACCGTGATCGTGCCGGTTTCGTCAAAACCGACCGCATGCGTCGCGCGAATCGTGCCGGTCGCCGGCGAAAGCGTCGGGGCAAATGAAATACTGGCGGCGCCGGCGGTCGAAACCGTCGGCGTCAAATTGCCGGCGCTGGTCCAATTGACGATTTGATCGCCGACGTAATTGGTGTCGGCGTCAAAACCCGCCGCATGCAATTGCAGCACGCCGTCCGCGGTAATCGTTCGCGCGCCGATCTCCGTGTCGTTGCCGCTCGGGCCTTCGATCACTTTGATAAAAACGAGCGCGCCGGGATTCACGGTAATGCTGCCGCTCAAACCATCTTGCGCCGTGGCGTGATCGGCTTTGATCTGGCCGCCGCCGACTTTGCGCGCGGTCAACGTCGTGCTGGCACCCGTGAGCGGCGCGAGTGAACCGATGCGCGGAATCGTCAAGCTCCAATCCACCGGCTCCTCGCCGCGATAATTGCCGTCGGCGTCAAAACCCGCGGCATGAACGACGTACGTTTGGCCGGCATTCAACGAAACGTTGGCTACTTCGCCGGTCGGACCGTTGGGGCCGGTATAAACTTTAACGCTGTGCAACGCGCCGAACGTGACCGTAATGGCGCCGGAAGAATCATCGGCGGCGGTCGCATGATCGGCGAAAATCTTGCCGCTGCCGGGCGTGCGCAAATTCAACTGCGTCGCCGCTACGTTCGTGGTCGCCGACAGCGCGCCGATGTTGCTGCTGACGCCCCAATTCACCGGAAAGTCGCCGAGATAGTTGTTGCTGGCGTCATAACCGGCCGCATGGACTTCAATGATGCCGTCCGTATTCGTGGTGCGATCACCCAGCTCCGGGCCGTCGCCGCGCGGGCCTTCCACAATTCTTATATAATTCACCGAACCCGCCTGCACGGTGATGGTGCCGGTGAGGTCGGCGATCAACGTCGGCGTCGTCGCCGTGATCACGCCGGTGCCGGCGGTGTTGGCGGTGAAAGTCGTCGCAATGCCGCTGGCCGGATTCAACGCGCCGATGTTGCCGGAAACGCTCCACTCCACCGAAACATTGCCAACATGGTTGTCATCGCGGTCAAAACTGCCGGCATGAATCAATAGCGTTTCGCCGGTGAGCAGCGTGTCCGTCGTCACTTCGGCGGTCGGGCCGGTCGAGCCGGAAAGAATTTTAACCCGATACGCCGCGCCAACATCGACCGTGATATTGCCGGTGACGTCGTCGGTGGCAGTCGCATGATCGGCAGTGATGATGCCGACACCGGGGCGATTCGCTTCCAGCGTCGTGTTGACGCCGGAGGCGGCCGTAAGCGCGCCGATGTTGTTGCTGACGCTCCAATTCACCGAATAGTCATTGAGATAATTTCCAGCCGCGTCATAACCGGCGGCATGAACCATTAACGTCTGGTCGGCGGTTAAGTTCTTCGTGATCAATTGCGGGCCGTCGCCGCTCGGGCCTTCCACAATTTTAATATAACTCAGCGAACCGCGATTGACCGTGATCGTGCCCGTCGCGTCATCGATCAACGCGGCGTGATCGGCGGAAATGACGCCGGATCCCGCGGCCGTCGTCGTGAGCCGCGTCGTGATGCCCGAGGCCGGCGCGACCGTGCCGATGCCGCCGCTGACGCTCCAGCTCGCCGGCTCGTTGCCGGTAAAATTACCGTCCGCGTCATAACCGCCGGCATGAACGTCCAGAACGTCGCCTGCGGTTAATGTCACGGTCGTTACTTCGCCGGTGTCGCCGCTCGTGCCGCTCAAAACTTTAATGCGATTCGGCGCGCCAACGATTACCGTAATATTGCCGGTGACGTCATCGCCAATGCCGGCGGTCGGATAATCCGCGGTAATGACGCCAATGTTCGGCGCGCGCGGATCGAAAGTGGATGACGGCGACAGCGTCGGGTTCATCACGCCGATGCCGTTGCTGACGCTCCAGTTCACGGAAAAATCGCCGATGTAATTTCCGCTCACGTCATAACCCGCGGCATGCACGAGCAAGATTTGATCGGTGTTCAAGCTGCGCGTGTCGATCTCCGGGCCGGGGCCGGCAGTGCCCTCCACAATGCGCACGTAACTCAAGGTGCCGTTGGTGACGGTGATAATTCCAGTGGCGTCCTCGCCGAGCGTGGCGTGCGTCGCGATCACCCGGCCGTCGCCGGCGGTGGTGGCGTTGAACGTCGTGGAAACTCCGGTGGTCGCAGTGAGGTTGCCGATGCCGCCGGTGACGGTCCACGACACGCTGACGTCGCCTTTATAATTTTCATCGGCGTCAAAACTGCCGGCGTGCATCACGAGGTTCGCGCCGGTCGGCACGTTCTGCGCATCCACCGGGCTGGTGTTGCCGCTGATGTTGGACAAAACTTTGATGTGATGCGCGTTGCCGGCGATCACGTCAATCGTGCCGCTCTGATCATCCGCGACGGTCGCATGATCGGCCGTAATAACTCCCTGGCCGACTGCGGTCAAATTCAATCGTGTCGTCGGCCCGCTGGCAATCGAGAAAGTTCCAATCGCATTGGTCACGCTCCAGTTGACCGTGAAATCGCCGAGATAATTATCCGCGACGTCGTAACCCGCGGCGTGCAGCGTCAGCGACTCGTCGGTGGTGGCGGATTTATCGCCCAACTCCAGGCCGTTGCCGCTTTCACTTTCCACAATACGAACGCGAAACAATCCGCCGGGCGTGACGGTAATCGTGCCGGTGGCGTCGTCAATCAACGTCGGATGATCGGCGGTGATCGCGGCGCTGCCCACTTTTTGCGCCGTCAATGTCGTGGTGGTATTGACCACGGAATTGAGCGCGCCGATCACGCTGGTCAAATTCCACGTCACACTCACATCCTCGATGTAATTGTCGTCGGCGTCAAAACTGCTGGCATGAACCGGCAGCGTCTCGCCGACCTGCAAAGTATCGGCGCCCACCTCGGCCGTCGGTCCGGAGGCGCCGGCTAAAATTTTTAGGTGTTGCGCGAGGCCGGTCGAAACATTTATCGTCCCGCTGTTATCGTCGGTCGCGCTCGCATGATCCGCCGTGATAATGCCGTTGCCCGGCGTGTTCAGCGTCAACGTCGTGCTGATGCCCGAACCCGGCAAGAGCGTGCCGATATTATTGGAAACGGTCCAATCCACCGCGACGTCGGAGATATAATTGCCGGCGGCGTCGTAGCCCGCAGCGTGCACGGTCAACGTATTATCCGTGCTCAAATTCCTGCTGCCCATCTCCAGGCCGGGGCCATTGCCGCCTTCGACGATTTTCACAAAACTGAGCGCGCCTTGCGAGACGGTGATGGTGCCGGTGGCGTCGTCAAACAGCGTCGCGTGATCCGCGGTAATCGTGCCGGTTCCGGCGATTCCCGCCGTAAAAATCGTGCTGCTGCCGGTCGTTGGAGCAAGATTGTTGGCAACGACGCCGGTGCCGATCCAATTCACCGAGACCAGCGCGTTGCGATTATCGTCGGCGTCATAGCTGGCGGCAAAAACCGTCAGCGTCTGTCCGGGCTGCAACGCCGGCGGAGAGCCCACTTCGGTCGCCGACGGGGTCGCGTTGTTGACGATTTTAACGTGATGCTGCGCGCCCACGCCGATGGTGATCACGCCGCTAACATCGTCCGTTGCGGTCGCGTGATCGGCGGTAATCGTGGTGGTGGTATTGGCTCGCCGAGGATTAAAAGTTACCGAAGCCCCGGTGGCTGCGGAGAGCGTGCCTGCCGTGCCGTTGGAGAGGCTCCAGGTCACGCTAAAATCGCCAAGATAGTTTCCGGCGGCGTCGTAGCCCGCGGCATGAATGACCGTATTTTGATCGGTTGAAATCGTTTTCGGGCCAAGCTCCACGCCGGGCCCGAACGGCCCTTCCACCACTTTGACAAAACTCAAGGCGCCGTTGGAAACCGAAATCAGCGCCGAAACGCCATCCAGCAGCGCCGCATGATCGGCGGTAAATACGCCACTGCCAGACATTGTTGGGGTGAAGGTCACGCTCACGACACTGCCGGTGGACGGATTGAGCGTGCCGATGTTACCGCTCATGCTCCAGGTCACCGGCACGTCGCCGGTGTAATTGCCGTCGGCGTCAAAACTGCCGGCATGAACCGTCAACGGCGCGCTCGCCGTGGTTAAAGTTTGCGCCGTCAGTTCCGGCGTGTTGCCGTTGGCATTGGTCAAAATTTTTACGCGATACGGCGAGCCTTCGGTGACTGAAATCGGCCCGGCGACATCACCGGTCACCGTCGCATGCGTTGCCGTGATATTACCCGAGCCGGGCGTGGTCAAATTCAGCGTCGTGCTCGTGCCCGCGCTCGGAAAAACCGTGCCGACACTGGAGAGACTCCACGAAACGATTTGATCGCCGACGTAATTGTCATTCGCATCGTAGCCGGCCGCGTGCACCACCGGGCTGTTGTCGGTGGTAAAACTTGCCACCCCCATTTCCGTGCCGTCGCCGAAAGAACCTTGGACGATTTTAACTTTCGCCAGTCCGCCGGCGCTCACGGTAATATCGCCGGTGACGTCGTCAATCAACATGGCATGATCGGAATTGATCACGCCGGTACCGGCTTTCTGGGCCGTGAAGGTGGTCGAAATTCCCATCGTCGGTGAAACCGCGCCAATGCCGCCGGTAACCGTCCAACTTACCGAAACATCACCCTTCCAATTATCATCCGCATCGAAAATGCTCGCATGCACCGGCAACGTCTGGCCGGAGTTCAATGCGTTCGTCAAAACTTCCGGAGTCTGGCCGCTGGCGCCGGAAAGAATTTTAATGCGATAATCCGCGCCGATATTCACCGTGATAAAACCCGTGACCCCGTCGATCAGCGTCGCGTGATCGGCGGTTAAAATAACCGTTCCTGGAGCTTCCGCCTCAAAGGTTGTTACAATTCCAGTCAGTGGCGCGAGCGCGCCGATCGGGTTGTTCATCGTCCACGTCACCGGCTCGTCCTGGATATAATTGTTATCGCTATCATAAGCCGCGGCATGAACGGGCAGCGTCTGGTCCGTGGTCATCGTGTGGGTGTTGAGCGGCGTGCCGTCACCGGAAAAGCCGGGGACAATCAACACTTTGTTGAGCGCGCCGGGAACAATTTGCAGCTTGCCGCTGACGCCGTCAATGACGCCGGCGGTGGGATGATCGGCCGTAATCTGGCCGTCGCCAACTTTATTGGCGCTGAAGGTGGTGAAGACGCCGCTCGCCGCGGAGAACGCGCCGATGCCGCCGGAGACGCTCCAATTGACCGAAACCTCGTTGCGATAATTGCCGAGCGCATCAAAACCGCCGGCATGCATGGAAATATTCTGATCGGCCGTGATCGTATTGGCGATCACTTCCGCGGTGTTGCCGCTGGAGCCGGTTAACACTTTCACCAAAGCCAAAGCCCCAACGCCGAGGCGAAACGAAGCCGAGGGCGCCGCCTCGATCGCCGCGCCGGCGGCCGTCAATGTTTCCACATTCAAAGTGTAATTGCCGGCGGTCGCGTGGTTATTCACCACGGCGATTTTAAAAACAGCGGTGTCGCCCGGAACAACGGCCGCGCCAGTGCCGTCGCGCCGTAACGTCACGATTTGACCGGCGACAATTGGCGGCGTAAAACCGCCCGTGATGCCGTTCGGCGGCGTGGCGGGCACGGCTAAAACAACATTAGTCACGCCAAAGCCCGCCGGGAAAGTCAGGCGAACCTGCCCGTCACCCGGCAGGCCGGCTCCGACCAGGCTCGTGATAAAGCTCACCGTGTAAATCGTGCCATTGCCGGCGACGGTGTCCGTGGGCGCAATAACTACCTGCGTTAAAACTTGTCCAAATGAGGGTGCGACGAAAAGGAGCGAAAGCAAAAGAGGCCACAACGAACGGATGGAAGGCACAGCCATGGCCCGACCCGTTTTCCGGAAGCACCGCACCAAAAACCCTGTGCGAATTTGCATGATCTACCTTAATTCACCTATAAAAGCCAAATCCCGATTTCTTTGGATTCGTCATTGATAAAAAATCGGGATTTACTTCAGCGCCGTGATAAATTGAACGTCCATGTTTTTTGTCGTGGCGGCGGCCGCGCGCGTGGCCGGAAGTTGGACCCGCACTTGATGCGAAGCGGAGAAACTTGTGGGATTGCCGATCAACCCAAGCTGCAGCGAAACTTTTTTGCCGGGAGGAATTGGGACGCCGAGGCCGGTGCGCCGCACTTGCACTTCCTGGCCCTTGCGCGTCAGCGCGAAGCCGCCGTTGATCGTACCGGAGCCGGCGATTTCCAATTGGCTCAAATCGAAAGCTCTGGGAAAAGTGAGCGTAATGAGTGCGTTGACGGATAGTGAGTCGGTGGTCACAAAGCTCACTTCGTACAGCGAAGGTTTTCCCGGTGCTGCGCGCAAAGCTTTCACGGCCAGCGAATCACGGCCAGCGGCAACGACGGGTTTACCCGGCGCCGAGACATTCGATTGGGCCAAACCCGTTGATAACAAAAGCATCCCAAAAAACAGCGTTAAAGCGGCAATTTTGTTGAACATAAATTTTGTTAGCCTATCTCGACCAATTTCTGTCCTGTCTGTTCGTGTTTCAAAACTGTTACGATGTCTCAGCCAGAAACAGAGTGCAACATTTATTTATCAACGACTTAAAAGAACACAGCGTTATCAAATGCAAATGACATACCACTGCCATTCGCACCTTTTGGTAATCGCCTTATTTTTTACCAAAATGTAATTTCTTCTTCAGAAATAGCTGTATTCATTCGGGATGAAGTACAGTGAGTCGCTTAAAATATCGCCATTATCAGTTTTCAGCCAAATGGTGGGGCATTTTCATTCGCGCCGCGGGGCAATTTTTGACCATTTTCGGACAGCGGCGTGTCAAATTTTAGTTTGACACAAATTTTGGAAAAATCATGCATTTGTGTCAAGCTGAAGCTTGACACGCCGTTATTTTAGAATCGCGCGCAGCAAAATCAAAAATCCTTTGCCGTCGTTTTCGGAAAGCTTCAAATTCTTTTCCGCGCGTTTAAAGCTCGGGTTGATGCGCAGGGCGACGCGAAACTCTTCGAGCGCGCGCAGAAACAGGTTGCGACATTGAATCAAATACGCCACGCCGAGACTGTTGTGCAGATCGGCGTAATCGGGATAATCGCGCATGGCCGTGCGCAGCCGCATGGTGTAATTCTGGATGAACTCGTCGTCCTTGCCTTTGCCGCCGTACATGAATTTCAAATAGAAATCATGCTCGAAAGCCAGATCGGCTTCGGTGTTGACCTCCTGCCGGAGCGACTGCAATTCCTGCGTGGCCGGGGCGATTGCGCCTTCATCCACGAGCTGCAATGCTTTCTCCAATCGCGGCGTGCGAAAAGCCGGCCAGCCTTCCGCGGCTCGCACCAAATGCTCCTGCACCGCTTTGGGCGACACGTTCGAATCGCCGCTGAAGGGCGCCTGCAAACTTTGCAGCAGCGCCAGCGCATAATTAAAATGCGCCGGAAAAAAGTTGGGGTTGAGATCGAGCGCGGTCCGCAGGCTCTCCAGCGCCGGCCCCAATTTTTGCTGCTCCAAACACGCCACGCCGAGGTGCTGGTGCAAGTCCGCATAGTTGGGCGCGAGCTGCACGCCTTTGCGCAGCACCATTTCGGCGTTGGCAAAATCGCCGCGCCGGATATTGGCGAAGCCGAGCTGGCAATACACCTCCGCCGAAGTCGGGTCCAATTCCGCCGCCATCTGAAAAAACGTCACCGCGTCGTCGAGCAAATTTTTGCTCATAAACACATGGCCGAGCTTCAAGCACGACATCGGATGCCGCACCTGCCGCACTTTCTCGGCGATGTAAAACAGCAACTCCATCTCGGCGATCATTTCCTGATGGACGACTTTGAGCTTTTTCGGCAGCGTCGCATTTTTGACTTCTTCGGTGACGCCAACTTCGAGCCGCTCGATCACCCGGCCATTGTCAAAAATGTGCGAAAGAATCGTCTCGTTGTTCGCCGAATACGTGGTTTGCACGTGAAAGCGGTGGCCGCCGACCAACACGTCGTTGTTCAACCCAAGCTGCTGCTGCATGACTACTCCGTGGTTTTTTCCTTTTTTTCGGCTTTGCCGCCGGACTTTTCCTCAGTCCCTTTTTTATCGCCGGCCTTTTTATCGCCGCCGTCCTTTTTAGCAGTATCGCCATCCGCCTTTTTTGCGGAATCGCCGGCGCTTTTCTCCCCGCCCTCGGCTCCCGCGGCACCCGAGCCGGTCGAGGGCGAGGCCGCAGGCTTTTTGTAATCGGTTAAATAAAATCCCGACCCTTTGAAAATCAATCCCGCGCCGCCGTGAATCCGGCGCTTCACTTTGCCGCCGCACGTTGGGCAGACTTCCAGCGGCGCCGCGCTGATGCGCTGAAATTGCTCAAACTCGTGGCCGCAGTCGGTGCAGTCGTAGTCGTAGGTTGGCATATAAAACCTCAAAGTTCTATCGTTTATTAAATTTCTTCGTCTGGGATTATATAACGGGACTTTCTGATCCGAAATCAGATCGGGGGCTTCCGTCTTATTGTATTTATGATTGTTGCATCCCTGACAAGACCAGGCTAAATTGTCGAGCCTCGTTTTACCGCCTTTACTTTTTGGCACAATGTGTTCAACTGCAAACGACTGCATTGAAAAACGCGCCTGGCTGCAGCAATATTCACAGCAATTTTGTGCTCTGCGTTTAACCGCGCTTCTAAGTTTGGAGGTTATACGCTTATTGGGCATGGGCCGGCGTTTTAATGCCCAGTTCGCGCATAAGCGCCGTCAGCGATTTTTTGCGAAGGCGCGCCAACGCCGCCAAAGATTTCATCCGTTCCACATCCAGTCGCTCGATTCGGCTCGTCATGCGCAAAAGTTCAGCATATTCCTTTTTCGACAGCGTTTCGGCCTGGCGTTTCGCGATCAGCGCATTATAGCGCTTTTGCAGTGCCTCGGGAACACCGCGATTGATTTTAAGCAGCAATTCCGACTCAGTTTCGGAAAGCACGGGCGTATAATATCGTGTCCGTAAAGCCAGCACTCGGGCAACAAATTTCTCCAATTCATTCTGCGTCATTTGTTGCACGGCATTAAACAATTGTCCAGGCGACAATTGCGCTTCAAGTTGCACAACAGGCATTTTGCACCTCCTCGAGGCTTCAATATAAAGTCGCGGTGGATTAGCTCTCGGTAAATTCAATTCCTCATTTCTTTTGCTCAGATGTTTCCGGCGCCGGAACCATTTCATTACCTCGCCTCAGCAGCCCGCGCGGCATTCCATAGCGTCAAAGTCTGATCGATACGCTCTGCGACATTCGCTTCCTTTGCAACGAAAATGGCCTGGCGTGAAATCAGAAACTCATTGATCGTTCCAAGCGGCGTATCGTCCAGAACCACGGGGATTATCTTGTCTTTGAGGTCAAGCTTGGAGAGCGCCAGGGTCACTTCTTCTTTCACCCACGGCGAGGCAGCGGCATGCTTTGAAACCACAACCACCATCCAATCGCATTTCCGCAGCCCTTGCGCAATCGCTTCAATCCATTTTTCCGAGGGATTGATATCGGCTTCAAAGTACCAGGCCTCCAAGCCATATTCTTTGGTCAATGGCTCTACCAATTTTTCCACGACAAAAACCCGATCGTTTTTGCTGTGGCTGATAAAAAGGCTCGAGCGCGGCGCCGGGGCCGCAATTCCCGCCGCCGGTTTCAGGCTTTTAATGTGATATTGATCATAAAAAATGCCGTGCGCTTGATCGGGTTTCTTCAATTCATATTCGACCGGCTCATCCGACTCGTTCACAAGGTCTTTGACCGCTTCGTAGGTTGTATGGTCGATCAAAACGAGCTTGCCGCCGCGAGCGCATTGCTCAAAAGCCGCCGCGCGATTTACCGCCATTCCGATTGCCGTGTAGTCGCGAACCCGGCTGCTACCCACAGTCCCTAAAATGACGTCATCCGTCGCAATGCCGATCCCGACGTCGAGAAAATTAATCCGCGCCGCAATTTTCTGTTTCCAACTATCCCGCAATTTGTGAAAAGACTCAACGATCGCAAAGGCGCATCGAATCGCCCGTTCCGCATAAGCCTGGCGACGGAACAACGCCAGCACCCCGTCGCCAAGAAATTTATTAACCACGCCGCCGTGCTCGATAATTTGCTCGGAGACCATGGTTAAAAACTCGTTGAGAAGTTCCACCGTAAGCTGCGGACTGTTGACGACCTGGCCGAGCCGCGTAAAACCTCGCATATCGACAAACATCAACGACATGCGCTCACTGTACGCCGGATGTTTCAGCTCATTCAAAAGGTCGGTGGTGTCTTCGTCGGCGTCACGCGCCGCAAACAGGCCCATCTGCGCCAGTAAATCGCGAATTAGTTTGGCATTGCGAATGGCGATCGCCGCCTGATTGGCAAATTGCGTCAATAATTGCAGATCCCGCGTGGAATACTTTAAGGGCACTCCGCTTTTCGATTGCTTATTGAGAATCTGCATGACTCCCAGCCGCCGCTCTTCAAGCCGGATATCAAACGCCGTCAAAGGAACGCAGATCATCGAGGTCGTGCGCTTTTTGCTCTTTCTTTGTTTATCCACTGCCTCAAAATGATCGCTCAGGTGGTCTTCCACCAGCGCTTCACCCGATTTAAACACGACACCGGCTTTGCTTCCCTCCACGGGAATTTGTTGCTCGGCGAACTCTCCCCAACGCGTTAAAACGACGTCCGCATCTTCCCCGGTCGCCATGGCGAAATAAAGCGTTTGACGCTGCTCATTGTACAGAATAATTGAGCCGTCCGGCGATTCCGTCATTTTGCAGGCCTGGTCGACAATGTGCTGCAGCAGCCCATTCAAATTGATTTTAACGGCAAGCTCGTTGCCGCTTTCAACGAGGACTTCCAGGTCCTTTTTGCTGAGGGCGTTGGTGTGGATCGACATATTCCCGCGCGGTCACAAAGTGTTCGTGAAATCCATCAACAGCATTTCTCCAGCCTGAAGTTGTCATTGAATTCATTGTGTTCGATAAATTCACCTCGTTCATCGAACATCGGCAGCGTTCCGCTGATTTGTTAATTTGAATAAAAAGACTCGATCATGCCATCATTTCCCCGAACGCTTTCTCCAAGCGCTGCATCGCCGCCTGCAAAGTTTTCATATCCGTCGCATACGAGAGCCGTACGTGCAACATGCTGCCGAACGCTTCGCCCGCCACCAGCGCGACGCCGGCGTTGGCCACAAGATGCTGGCAAATGTCATCGGGCGAATTTAATTTCTTGCCATTACCCTGCCTTCCAATCAATTCGCCGACGTTGATGAACATATAAAACGCGCCCTTCGGCAGGCGTACCGAAATGCCGGGGATGCGCGAGAGCGACTCGTGCACGAATCGCCGGCGCTCGTCAAAGCTTTGCCGCATCATTTCAATCGCCTCCTGATTGCCGGAAATCGCCGCGAGCCCGGCTTCCTGCGAAATCGAGCAGGCGTTGGAAGTCGTGTGGCTCTGAATTTTGTCCATCGTTTTCACGATCGGCAGCGGCGCTGCGGCAAAACCCAATCGCCAGCCGGTCATGGCGTAAGATTTCGAGAAGCCGTTGATGAGAATCAGCCGGTCGCGAATTTCCGGAAACGCGCAAAGGCTCGTCGTCTGCACGCCGTCGTAGATCAATTTCAAATAAATCTCATCCGCCAGCACAAAAAATTCGTGTTGTCGAATGATATCAACCAATGCCTGTAACTCGTCAACAGTGTAAACCGTTCCCGTTGGATTGGAAGGGCTGTTGAGAATGAGCAGTTTCGTGCGCGGCGAAATGGCGGCGCGCAAACGAGCCGGCGTCAATTTGAAATCGTCGTTGTCGGGATTGACCACGACCTTTGCCGTCGCGCCGGCCATGGCAATTTGCTCCGGATAACTCACCCAATACGGCGCCGGCAAGATCACCTCGTCGCCGGGATTGCACAGCGACAGCATCGCGTTGTAAACCGATTGCTTCGCGCCGTTGGAGACGATGATCTCGTTCGGCTGATAAACCGCGCCGTACTCTTTTTGCAAATTCGCGGCAATCGCCTCACGCAGCGCCATCGTGCCGGTGTTCGGCGTGTATTTGGTTTTGCCTTTTTGAATCGCCGCGATGGCGGCGCTGCACACCGGCTCCGGCGTTGCAAAATCCGGCTCCCCGGCGCCGAGATCAATGATATCTTTGCCCTGGCGCCGCAACTCGGCCACGAGTCCGGTCAAAGCGACGGTTTGCGACGGTTGAATGCGGGTTGCTAATTGCGATTCTTGGAAGTGCATGGGCATGTGTTATTGAATTGATTTGATCCAATTAATCAAATTATTCTTGTTTACCGGGAAGTTTGGCAAGCATAAGAGCCGGACGTGGCTTTCCGGCAACCAAATCGGTTTGAGGGAATTTAAATATAACCAATTGCCCAGTTTTTCTCATAGCCATTTCTCCTTGAGATCAGATTCATCGTAGATTGGCGACTCTTCTTCCAATCCACGCATAGCTTCTGACAATGAAAAACGACTCCATTGCAAATCTTCCTCCCGTAAATTTTCAGGAATCGCTTTTGTCATCAAAAATTCGACAAAATGAAGCACTTCATTCAGAAAAGGCTCTGGCAATTTTTGAACGTGCTGAGTAATTCTTTCAACTGTACTCATCATTTGACCTCAAAAATTTTATTAATTTGACAGCGCTATTTCCACGCCCGTCCGCTTAATATCCAGCACAATTGGCAATTCTTCTTTCGCAAATTCTTCCGGAGAAAAACAGATCGGCTCGAGATCGACATTATACCGCGAAGCACGGCTAAAAATTTTTTGATTGATCGCAATCGAGTTTTCAACATTAAGAATTGGCGTGACGATGGCCAGATCGATATCCGAATAATCACGATTGCGGCCCGTGGCATACGAGCCAAATAAATATGCCCGCTCAATCGGAAGCTCCGGTTGAATTTTCTCAAGAAACGTGCGGATTACGCTGACGGCTTCATCTTTAGAGTAAGCCATGTGATCAAACTTTCGGTTTTGGTCAAATAATCTTTTGCTTCTTTTTGTTTAGCTATCCGATTCTATACAGATTTTCAAAAATTGAATCGACTTCTGCTTGCCTTGCCAAAGGCAGTGATACTGAAGCCTTACATTCTTGGATAATTTCCTTGACAAGCTCGGAAACTTCAAAAACGGTTTGAGGCGACGGCAAAATCAATGGTATTTTCTTGACATAATTAGCTGAGTTGTTCGCACTCGGGTTTATAATTCGCAAAAGACGGGTACAAATGCCGGAATTTAAAAAACCTAATAGGTAATATAACAATTCGGGATCATGGGGAAATATTCCAACGATTGATTGATCAAACAGCCGTTTCTCAAGCAAAGCAGCCGTTACACGCGTCGAGGATACCATTGGCAAGCCTATTCCTTCTCGGAAATAGTACTTTGTGTTTTGAAAACGTGCTTTGTTGGGGCCAGGCTGCGTATATTCCGAGATTGCCTTTTGGCTCCAATCGACATACCATTCCGTTGCCTTAGCGTATGGAATACTTCCTCCCTTGACAATCGGGACAAAGCATTTTGTTCCATTCAAGCCGTTCAACCGTTCCTCATTAGACAAGGCCGACCATTCCGGAAAAATCAGGCTTTCAGCGATCAAACGATAATGTTTTGCGCCTCGAACATCTGCATGAGCCGGACGCAACCATTGACGGTCATTTCCGGAATAGAAACCGGTGACAACATCAGCAATGTCTCCGATGGTTAATTTTGCGGCCACCACGTGATGATGAGCGCCGCTTTTATCCGGCAAGATGAAAGCGTGAGCAGGCGCACGCAAAACCTCTTCTTGTGATAATTCGAGAATCTCGCAATCTTGATTTGCGTCGCGGTCGTTTGCAAATTCCGATAAAATTTCGGGTGATTTTAGATTACGAATTATTTTAATCGTGTTTTTATCATTATAATTTCCGGAATGTTTTTTATTCAAAGTAATAATGGATAAATCAGCATAGCCAAAGGAAATGCCCGTAAAAAAGCGCGAAGGGAAAATCACAACCTCTTCGACATTGGTTTCACGAAGAAGATGAATCCTAAGCTTTTCATGAAGGCGCAAATTCAAATAAGTACCCGGAACGATAAAAACCAGACGACCACCTTTAGACAAGAGATTTATACAATGATAAAGAAAAAGCCCGTAAGACTCTTTTACATAAAGTCCCGGGAAAAGATTCTTTAGCGATCGTCGCCGTGTATAATCCTGCCACGCACCGTACGGGGGATTGGCGATAATGCGATCAAATGAAACGGCGCTTGCAAACAAGCTGGTTTGCAATGCCATCAACGAATCGGCATGAATTATTCTAACATTCGCTAAATCAGTGTACTTTTTCCGCAGTTTCCCAACCGCCTTATCATCCACTTCATACGCCTCTATTTCCACCTTTGGCGCTTCACCTAAAATGGCATCGATGAAGTGTCCCTCACCTGCACATGGCTCCAAAACACGTTGACCAGACAACAGCTTCAAACGCTTCACCATAAAAGATAGTATGTGTGGAGAAGTCGTATAGTGCGCTTGATAAGCATCTCTTCTCCGGAGAGTAATGTGGTCTAAATACATTGGCCGTCTACCATTTCAAATACTGGACTAAACCATTGCTTCGTAATTGTGCAAATATTTCCTTTGTCAAATCTCTTCGCCAATCCACATGACTTCGAAGCCAAGAACCCAGATCAAAACCGGATAATTCCCTTATTTTCTTATATGCTTCGGGACCGCAGAACACCTCCCAAAGCCTTGATCGTTTCAACGTACGAAGGTAATGATTATTTTCGTCTTCCTTTTGGCGAACAAAAATCGTGCAGCGGTAATTTTCATTCTCAATATTTTTGTAGATACTTGCGACAAGCAGAAGGCGATTGGTATTGCCCTTTTCGTTCGAGCTAAAACCGCTCTTGAAATCAATGACGTGCTTAATTTTTTTGATTTCAACATGAAGATCAAGCTCTAATTTGATTTCTCCTGATGTAACCAGTGTCCAAACTTTTCCGTAGTATCGCATAAGTTCGAACTTTTGCGGCGGTTTCAGGGGAAGCGTAGCAATGTAATCTTCAAGCTCTTTCTTTAGGGACTTTCGCACGTCTTCAAAGAGAGGAGGAACGAATAACTTTATACCTTCCGTCGTGGGAAATTCAAAACACAGTCCACAGAACGGTTCCCACAATTCACCGATCCGTCGAGAAAAGGTCATATATTCATACGGCCAAATGCTGTTGCGAAACTCGATCATAACCACGTCACAACAGTACGTCAGCATAAGTACATTATTCAAAAGCTCTTCATTTGACCACTTTTCATCTTGCGCCAATTGTCGCACATTGGCAATAAGTTTTCCCTTGGTTTCCTTTATTGCCAGATTCATTGCACTTGCACGTTTTTTGAACTGCCTTGAGCCAATCTTTTGTGTAATGGCCGACAGAGATTCTTGCGCACGAAATCTATAGTGTTCGAGAATTTCTCTTTTGCGCTGGTAAAGGAGTTTGTCTATTTTCATCTCAATTTCCAAAGCAACGAACTTCACCCCGCCAGCACCGCACAAATGCATGCGACGTTCACAATGTCCTCATCCGAGCAGCCGCGCGAGAGATCGTTCATCGGTTTCGCGAGGCCTTGAATAATCGGCCCGATTGCCTGATAACCGGCGAGGCGTTGCGTGAGCTTGTAGGCGATGTTGCCGGCGTCGAGATCGGGGAAGATCAGCACGTTGGCTTTGCCGGCGACGGCGCTGCCGGGCGCTTTGCGAATGCCGATGGCCTCGACGAGCGCGGCGTCAACCTGCAATTCGCCGTCGATATTCAAATCCGGTTTTTTCTTACGCGCGATTTGCGTGGCGCGCTGTACTTTTTCGACCTTCGGATGTTTGGCGCTGCCTTTGGTGGAATAGGAAAGCATCGCCACGCTCGCTTGCTCGCCGGTCAAACGTTCATGCGTTTGGGCTGAAGAAATCGCAATCTCCGCCAACTGCTCGGCGGTCGGCTCGGGAATAACGGCGCAATCAGCAAAAGTCAGCACACGATTTTCCGGGCTGACCATTTCAAACGTGCTGGAGACAAGCGCACAATCCGGCGCCGTACCGATGAGTTGCAAAGCGGCGCGCAACACGTCGCCGGTGGTATGGACCGAACCGGCGACGACGCCATCGGCACGGCCGTCGCGCACCATGGCCGCGGCGTAATACAGGGGCAAGCGCATCGTCCCGGCCGCTTGCTGCGCCGAAATATTTTTCTCCTGGCGCAATTGTTTGTACAACGCCGCATAATCCGCAAAAGCCGCGTCGCGTTCCGGCACGATCATCTCAAAATGCGCCACATCGATATCGAGATGCCGGGCGACTTTTTCAATCGCCGCCGGATTGCCGAGCAGCACCGGCGTCAACAATTTTTGCGCGGCCAGTTGCACTGCCGCCAACAGCACGCGCGGCTCTTCGGCTTCCGGAAAAACGATGTGCTTCGGCGCCGCTCGCGCGCGGGCGCGGATTTGCTCGATGAAGCTCATGAGAAAATGTCTAACGGTTGGACCGTTTGACGGTTTGCCGGGTTAACTGTCCAACTGACTAACCGCCTAACGCCTTCTTTACGATTTTCTGTTTGATCAGCGCTTCGACTGCCGGCGGGACGAAGCGGCTAACATCACCGCCGAAGGTCGCCAGCTCTTTGACAATGGTCGAATTTAAATAAGTGTATTTTTCATGCGGCATCAAAAATACCGTGACGATGCCGTCGGAGATCTTGCGGTTCACCAGCGCCATTTGAAACTCATACTCGAAATCCGAAATGGCGCGCAGGCCGCGAATGATGGCGGAAGCGCCGAGGCGTTGCGCGTAATCCACCAACAGCCCGGTGAAACTCTCGACGCGAATGTTGTTAAAATGCCGGGTCACCTCGCGGATCATCGCCACGCGTTCTTCCACGGTAAAAAGCGGATTTTTCGTGGGATTGGTGGTGACGCCGATGGTGACGGTGTCGAACAGCGTGGTGGCGCGCTCGATGATATCGAGATGGCCGTTGGTGATGGGATCGAACGTGCCGGGATAAATGACGTGGCGCATCGTCAGCTCACCTCGTAAAAATGCAAAGCGGTCTCGCCGATGATCCGGCGCAAATAACAGCGCAACCGGCCGGCTGCCGGTCTTAACTCCAGCCGCGCCGTTTCTTCCAACACCGCAACGGCGCCGGCGTTCAACAACCGGCTATTGGCTAAGACGTCGAGCAGGCGCTCGGCAAATCCAAGATTGTAAGGCGGATCGGCAAAGAGAAGATCATAGGCGGGGCGGCTATCGTCGTCGCCGGCGCGATTTAAAAAAGCAAATGTATCGGCGACCATCACCTGCGCGTGAGGTTCGAGATGCGTGTGGCTCAGATTGCGGCGAATAAACTCCACGGCGCGCCGATTTTTTTCGACAAAATCAAATTGCTGCGCGCCGCGGCTCAACGCTTCGATGCCGAGCGCGCCGGACCCCGCAAATAAATCCACGCCGTAAGCGCCGCTCACTTTGCCTTGCAACAAATCGAACAAGATGGTGCGGGCGCGATCGCTGGTCGGCCGCGTCTGCACGCCGCGCGGCGCTTGCAGCAAATGTCCCTTGCGCGTCCCGGCTATCACTCGCATGCCAATTTTTCAGTTAAACCGAAAATCGAAGCTCTTGCTTAAAACCGCTACTCAATAAAATCAAACAACAACACCACGTCCAATTGCGCGCTGCTGAACGAGCGGCGATCGGCGGAGCTGAGAATGATCTTGGAAATCGCCAGGTTCGGGCCGGCGGCAGCGAGACTGCTCAAAAAATTCAAAGCAGCGGCGCGCGAACCGGAAAAATTCGCTTGCACCGGCGTGCGCGTGCCGCCCATCCCGGCATACGGTTGGCCGGTTTCATACAGCGTCGAATTCAAGCCGCTTTCCGTGCCGAGTTTTTTGAGCCACGCAGAAAGCTCCGTGAGGCTCATGCGGCTCTGACTGCCGCCACCCATCATCGCCGCACGCTCGCTAACGCGGCCGATCACCATCACACTATTCAAGGCGCTGCCGTTGCCGGCCGGTTGATTGGAAACCGTGCGCAATTCCTGCGGCGCCGCGTTGCTTTGCATGTCTTGCGCCGCTTGGGCGATCGCTTCGTTCGAGGGTGAAGTGAACTGCACCATGAAACTGTTGTTGTTGCCGGAATAGGAAATCAACGAAAAGTCATTGTCGCCGCCGAACGACCGGCCCAGCGCGCCGACCGTGGACGCGCCGATGCGCGTGGAAGCAAACAACGGATCAAGCGGGGAAGTTGAAAGCCCCGGATCAGGTTCGGGTTGTAGATTTCCCGTGTTCGCGGTGTCCGGCGGCGTCTGATTGCCCGCGAACAAACTATCACTCGGCAGGGTGGTGAGGTTGGTGTCGTCGCCCTTATCTTTCGATTTCGGAATCATGATATAAACCGCCACCAGCGCGGCTAAAATCAACACCGCGATCAGCAGATAAACCATATTGCGCGACGACCCCCGCGGCGGCGAGGATTTGGGGGTGTTCATCGACAGCGGCCGCGTGGCATAGCCGGCGCTTCCGGCCATCGCCTCGCGCGAATAGGCCGAGGGCTGCGGTTCCGCCACAAACGGAGCGGCTTGCTCATCGTCAGCCGTTTCGCCCAGATCAAGATTCACGGTCTGCGCGAAACTATCATCCAACTGGCGTTCCTCACGGTTTTCCTCTTCGCCCATGAGATTGATATCAACCATTCGCCTTCTCCACACAATTTTTTAAAAAACGCATTACAATCCTTTCAAGGCGGCGCCTACCGGAATAACGAAACTTTCCGGTTGCGACGGCATCGGCGGCTCGCCGCTTTGATTGGCTATTTTTATTTTTTTAAATGGATTGGCGCGATCGATCCGCACATTGTGCGTGTTTTGCAACGCCTCCAGAATCGGCGCCGTGACGCCGTCACCATACAGATAGATCGCGCGCAAATCTTCGACGCTTTTTCCCAATTTATAATCAATAATGATCCGGCGCAGTTCTTTCGAGATGAGCCGGGTGATGTGCTCGTCGTCAATCATCGAGGCCGGTGCCTCGCTCTGCAAATCCAGATCGTGCGACAAATAGAATTGCGTGCCTTTTAATAGCGAAAATTGGCAGCTCATGCCGTGCACGTCGATCAGCGCGACATACTCATCCTCGGCCACTTCATAATTGCCGGCAAAAACCCGCTGCGCGGCAAAAATATCCACGTCGATCGCGCGCAACTGCAAATCGGTGTTTTTAAAAATCTCCTTGCAATAATCGATCACCGCACGCCGGGCCACGACCGCCACCGCCTGCGCAAAATCTTTGCCGTCATCCGCCGCCAGCAAGGAATAGTCGAGAATATATTGCTCCAACGGATTGATCATGCACTGTTCGATTTCCCAGCGCATGTGATCTTTGAGGCGCTCGCCTTGCAAATTGACGTCAACGGGAATTTTTTTGATCGTCACCAGGCTGGAATCAAGAATAAAAACGCCGGAGGAAATTTGAAAGTCGGCCGTCTCATACAGCCGGTTGATATCTTCGGCAAAGCGGCGAATCAGGGTGTGGTCTTGGAATGCGGTGGAATTAAGCGCGGTTCGAACCCGTCCCTGAGAAAGCCGAGAGATGCGAGATTCACCCGCGGCCTTGGTAAGCTCTGCCATACGCAGAGCCGTATCGCGGATGCTAATGCCGACCATTCCATTAGTAGCGGCAAATGCCATAATCTTCTTTCACCTTACACAGAGGGTATTTACGTCCATTGAGTCTGTAGTAGCAATTAACGTTCCGATTAGAGTATGGCAAATGTCCACATTTGCCGAAGGCTATTAATTGTTTTCTTTGCACCTTGCAACGGCTGCACACGCACGGAATTGAGCCGTACAAATAAAAGTGAATCAAATTTAATTAGCTGTATCGCGCTGTTGCAACAGCGGAAAAAGTGCCGGTTAAAATTACGATAATGTAATTCGGCCATTGTTCCTGCGATCAGCAGCTTTGGCGATAAAATGATGAATCTGCGTTTATTCCAAAACCTCGGACAAAACGACCTTGAACTTCGGACTCTACCGCACAATCAACAAGGGCGCCAGCTTTCCATACGTTTTCGCGCCGACGCCTTTTACCTTTCGCAAATCTTGCAGGCGTTTGAACCCGCCGTTCGTGGCGCGAAACTCAAGAATACGTTTCGCCATAACCGGCCCAATCCCCGGCAGTTTCACGAGGTCGTTGTAAGTCGCCGCGTTCAAATCAACCGGCGCCGCGGGTGTCGCGGCGCTTGCGGTTTGCATTGGCGTTGCTGACAGCATGCGCGCGCTATCAGCCGCCTGCGCCGCGCGCATAAAATTTCCAAGCGCCGCCAATTCACCCGAATCGACCGCCGGCGGCGGCTGGCTGGCGCGATACCACCAGACCAGAATACCCAATCCAAACGTCGAGAGCAAAAACAACGTGGCGCGTTGCTCGGACCGGGTGAACCCCCACATGACGCTTCCTCCTCACGGTTGGGCGAAGTCGGGCTTGCGCTCGGCGACCTTAATATTTTGCAAGATCGTGCGGCGCAAGTCCGGCTTCACATTTCTAAAACAACGCTTCTTTAATTTTAGAAAAAAATCCGCGCTCGCTTTTCGGCGGCTTCACGCCTTCGGTTTCGGCTAATTGCAAAAATAATTCTTTTTCTTTCAGCGACAGCTTGCTCGGCATCCACACGACGATGCGCACCAACTGGTCGCCGCTGCCGTAGCCGTTGAGATGCGGAATGCCTTTGCCGCGCATGCGCAAAATTTTTCCCGATTGCGTTCCCGGCGTAATATCCAATTTCGCTTTGCCATTGAGCGTCGGCACCTCCGCCACGTCGCCCAGCACCGCCTGCGGAATGGAAAGCGGCAAATCAAAAAGAATATCGTCGCCGTGCCGCTCGAAGAACTCATGCTCTTTTTCTTCGATAACGACGAGCAGATCACCCGCCGGCCCGCCGCGCGGCCCGATGTTACCTTCGCCGCGCACCGTCAAATAATTTCCCATCGCCACCCCGGCGGGAATATCCACCGTGATGGTTTTATCGCCTTCGAGCCGACCCTCGCCGCGGCATTCCGGACAGGGGTTTCTGATGATGCGGCCTTCGCCCCGACATTGATGGCACGCGGCGACGTTGATAAACTGCCCAAAGAACGAGCGCGACACTTGCCGCACTTCGCCGGTGCCGCGACACGTCGGACAGATCGTCTCCTGGCTGCCGCGCGCGCTGCCCGAGCCGGCGCAGGGATCGCATTTCAAATAACGATGCAGCTTGATTTTCTTATTGACGCCCGCGGCCACTTCTTCCAGCGTGAGCTTGAGCGGAATTTGCAGATCATTGCCGCGTTGCTTCATGTCGCGCGTGCGCCCGCCGCCGGACGCCTGCCCGAAAAATTCGCCAAAGATGCCTTCCGACATAAACGTGCGCAGGGCTTCGGCGAGATCCATTTCAAAATCGCGTGCGGTTGCACCGCCGCCGCCAAAACCGCCGCGCAAGCCCTGATGACCGTAGCGATCATAGCGCTCGCGCTTCTCGCGGTCGCGCAACACTTCATACGCCTCAGCCGCTTCTTTGAAACGTTCTTCCGCCGTGTGGTCGCCCGGATTGCGGTCGGGGTGATACTGCATCGCCAGCTTGCGATAAGCCTTTTTAATCTCGTCTTCGGAAGAATCCCGCTTCACGCCGAGCACTTCGTAAAAATCTCGCTTCGCCATAAAAATATTTTTTTAACCGCTCAAACACTAATAATGACTTTCGCCGGCCGCAGCACTTTATCAAACAACAAATAGCCGCGCGCCGTTTCTTGCACCACCAAATTTGGCGCTTTGCCTTCCACCGGCATTTGCAACAACGCGTCGTGACGCTTCGGATCAAACTCGTGATCGAGCGTATCCATCGCCTTCACGCCGCGGGTTTGCAAAAATTTTAAAACGTTTTGATGAATCAACCGCGCCCCCGTGGCCAGCGCTTCATAATCTTTCGTCTCGCCGCCGGCGTTGAAAAAACGCTCGAGATCATCCACCACCGGCAACAACTCCGCCAGCAAATCGGCGACCCGGCCTTCGACGCGGCTGGTAAATTCACGCTCGAGGCGTTTGCGAAAATTTTCCATTTCCGCCGCCAGCCGCAAATAACGGTCTTTCACCTCGGCATGTTGCAACACCAGCTTCGCATATTCATCACGCAGCTTATCATGCTCCTTCTCCTTTTGCTCCAATTCTTTGAGCAAGGCGCGCCGGCGAAAATCAAAACGATCTTTTTTGATTTTTTCCGCTTCCGTCTCGTCGGGCGTTTCGGTGTTTTCAACTTGCTCGGCGCCCGGCGCCGCAACGCCGTTAACCGGCAGGGTCTCGCCGGTCGCCGGCACTCTTTCCGTGGTTTCGTCTATCGTCAAAAGCTGTTCGTCGTTCGTCATGATCCTGATCAACAATCCAATCCTAAATTATCCCACCGGGTTGGTCTGGTTTTTATCCAACACTTCCGTTAAAATTTTGGCCATGTAATCCACCAGCGCCACCACTTTGGAGTAGCGGAGGCGCGTCGGCCCCAACACGCCGAGCGTGCCGCTGATGTTGCCGATATGATACGACGCCGTGATCAAACTGCAATGCTTGATCAGCTCGTCGCGATTCTCGTCGCCGATGGTAATGGAAATTTTTTCCGGGTCGTCGCCCTGCTCGAAAAGGTGAATGAGAATCTCGCGGTTTTCCAGCAGATTCAAAATTTTTGCGAGCTGCTGGTGATCCGTAAATTCCGGCTGCGCGACGATATTGTTCGTGCCGCCGAAATGCAAGCCGCGCCGGCTCTCTTCGCTGAACAACAGATCCGCCGAGTCGAGAATCCGCTCGATCAACTCCGGATTCACGTCGCCCGCATGCCGCATGCGCCGGTCGAGCGATTGTTTGATCTCATTCAAGCTGAGGCCGTGCAGGCGCTCGTTCAGCACGCGCGCCGTTTTTTCCAGCACCTCGCGCGAGACTTCCGCCGCCACTTCCATCACAATGGTGCGCACCAGGCCGGATTTAATGCTGAACACCATCAAAATCTTTTTCTCGGCGATCGCCACCAATTCGATTTTCTCAAAAATACCCTGAAAAAACCGCGGCGAGAGCACGACGCCGAGCTGGCTCGACACGCGCGCCATCACTTGCGAGGCCGCTTCCAAAATCGTATCGACGCCAAGCGAGACGCGGCGCAATTGCTCTAAAATACGCTGCTTTTCCGGCTCCCCCAGCGTTTCCACCAGCATCAACGAATCGACATAAAAACGATAGCCTTTGTCGGTCGGCACCCGTCCGGCGGAAGTATGCGGTTGCGCCACGAGGCCCCGCTCTTCCAAATCCATCATCACGTTGCGGATCGTCGCCGGGCTCATGTCCATGCCGCTTTTTTTGGACAAATACCGCGAACCGACCGGCACCGCATTGTGCACAAAGCTTTCGACAATGGCATTTAAAATGAGGCGCTCGCGTTCACTCAATTTTTCAGGCGCTTGTCCCATCGTGGAGCCGTCAATTTGGTTCTCGATTGCCAGAATTTAAAATAAATGCAGCGCGGGTTCGAGCATTGTAAATAAGTTAAGATACTACTTTTGTTCGGGCTTGTCAAGCAAAATTCTGGCGCCGGCAGCGAAGATGTGGCAATAAAAACATAATCTTTGGGCGTTGCCCAACCCGTTCATTCATATCTTATACCTTCGCGGCGAAGTTTTTGCGCTATTTAAAAATAAAGAAAATCGCCCGCCGAAAATTCAGCGGGCGAGGAATTGTTAACGCACTCAAACTCAGAATAAAGTTTTACACGACAGCTTCACGACGAAAGCGCAGCGGCACGGCGGCGGGCAAGGTTTTCTCGCCGGCCTCATAGGCGGCAAGCAGCTCATGCAAATAAATCCGAAATGGCGCGAGATGCAATTCTGCAAAATCTGCTGGCGCCTCATCGAGTTTCACCAGCGCATTGCGCAAATGCTTGATAACGCCATGTCGAATGCCGCGGCGCAATTGATGATGGGCGGCCGCGGCCTGAATCAAGCCTTGTACGAAGAAGCGCCACCCCTCGGGATGGCGCTTCCAGATTTTTTCCCAAACCTCGTGCGACCCCCAATATTCGCCGGCATTGAACAGCGCCACACCTTCGGCGAGATCCGCGCGATCGTCGTCAGTGAGCTGCGGCGTGAGCCGGCGCGCGGCGGGCGGGGGCGGCGTCAGGCGGTACGGGTTCGATGATTTCGTCGAGAACGGTGCGGATGGTCCATTCTTCGGCTTTGCGATAGCCTTCATCAAAATCCAGCATTTCAATGGTGAGCCACGGGCAATATTTCGCGCACAACGTGCAGCCGATGCAGCGCGGCAAATCGACTTCCACCAGGCGATGCACCGTTGGGTTCGTCGGGTCCGGCCCCGGCACGATTAAAATACAATCCGCCGGGCAAAAATCAATGCACACCTGACAACCGGTGCAGCCGGATTGGTCGATCACCGCCAGTTGCTTGGGCCGGCGCGTTTTGCGCAGTTGAATCGGTTTATCATACTTCGGGTCTTTCAACGCCATGCAAGATTCTCCTCAGCGAGTAAAGTGAAGCAGTCGGGCTTGGGCAGCGAGGTTTTGCTGATTTAGAAAAATCACTGCGCCCAAGTCCGACTGGCACATTGCGCATTAAAATTTGAAAAATCAATTTATTCAAAAGCTGCGGAAAAAGCAAATCATTTTTCATCAACCGTGGCTTTGGCTTGACCGGCGTTGGCGGCGACGATATCGGCAATGGTTTGATTTGACAATTTCACGCCACTTTTTTACGCAATATTGATTTTCGTTGGCGCTTTCCCAATCGCTGCTTCACCTCTTCCAATGAAAACCCTCCCTTTGCGTCATATCGCGCTCGCGCTTTGTCCAACATCGCCATGAAATCAGCATTCCGAGAAAGAGAAAGAACCTCCAAATCACCTTCATCCAGACGAACCAAAGCGAACGAAGTTTTGCCTTTGGGGCGAAGCACTACAAAATCCCTGCGCGCCAACTTCACAAGCTCGGTTAAGTTCATAGATGAACTTTGAACTGAAATGGTTGTCATAGCTTATACTCCTTTCCGCCAATAAAAAGTCGGTTTCCTATTTTTTTGCCAATTGCCAAGATGAGCACTTCTTTTCGTGCTTCATCGACATCGTAAATTACACGAAAATCATCAACACTCAATTGCCATTTCGCCAATGGATTCGGGCGAAGCTCTTTTCGATGTCGCGTAGGAACATTCGGCTGATCGGGAAGTTGTTTTTCGATTTTATCCAATATAATCGACTGTTCTCTGGCGGCCAATTCGCCAAGATGCTCAATCGCTTCATCTTCAAACCTTACCTGAAAAGACATGTCAACGTCCTTCCAAACGAAATTTGCATAAATTTGGTCAGTTTGTTGACCCAATTTATGCAAATTCGGCCAGAAAGACAAGCGCTATATTTCCTGCTCGCCAGCCGGACCGGCTGAGTCACGCTTTCACCACCGCGCGGCCCGGATACGCCGCGGACTCGCCGAGCATTTCTTCGATGCGCAGCAATTGATTGTACTTGCAAATGCGATCGGTGCGCGAGGCGCTGCCGGTTTTGATTTGGCCGGCATATGACGCTTTTTCACCTGACTTTGGCTTGATTGAGTTTTTTTAACTCCGCCAGCGTTGGCAACCGTTGTCCGCGAAATTTTAACAAGACCGCCGCGCGAGCTTTGCGAAGCATCACCCGATCGGCTTCATTTTGCAATGCCTCCAATTCTATTCGTTCCGCGCCGGTTAATCCGCCGATTTTGTTCTTTTCGAGCAACCCGTTCAATTTCCGCTGCCGGCCTGAAGGCACCTGGCTCAACATGACCTGACGGAGCGCTTTGTCGTCTAATTTTTCAAGATCAACTAAATCTGCAATCAAAGTCGGCGGCAATTCATCCAGAGAGGGAAGCGAGGCTCTCAGGGCGCGAACGAGCAAATCAGCCACCGGCCTGTGAATGGCTTTCGCCATCCGTTGCGCCGGCAAAAAAATGGCTTCGGGTAATTCGAGTGTCACGGTTTGGGTCATGAAATTTTCCTTTTCAAAGTTTGCCATATTCATAACCTTCGCAGTCGGGGCGACTGGGTTACGCCTTCACCACCGCGCGGCCCGGATAAACCGCGGATTCGCCGAGCATTTCTTCGATGCGCAACAGTTGGTTGTACTTGCAAATGCGATCCGTGCGCGAGGCGCTGCCGGTTTTGATCTGGCCGGCGTTCGTCGCCACCGCAATGTCGGCAATCGTCGTGTCTTCGGTTTCGCCGGAGCGGTGCGAGATCACCGCGGTGTAGCCGGCGCGATGCGCCATGTCGATCGCCGCCAGCGTTTCGGTGAGCGAGCCGATTTGATTGACTTTCACCAAAATCGAATTGCCGATGCCTTTTTCAATGCCTTGTTTCAAGCGTTTCGTATTCGTCACAAACAAATCGTCGCCGACGAGCTGTAACGCGCGGCCGTGCAGCTCAGTGAATTTTTTCCAGCCCTCCCAATCGTCTTCGGCCAAGCCGTCTTCAATCGACACGATAGGATATTTGCTCATCAAATTCGCGTAATACGCAATCATCTCTTCCGAGCTTAAACTGCGGTTCTCGGATTTCAAATCATACTTTTTCGTCCCCTTGTTATAAAACTCGCTTGAAGCTGGATCAAGCGCGATGACGATTTGTTCGCCGGGTTTGTAGCCCGCGGCTTCAATGGCTTGCATGATCACTTGCAGCGCTTCTTCGTTAGATTTCAAATCCGGCGCAAAGCCGCCTTCATCGCCGACGGCGGTATTATAATTCTTTTTCTTCAACACGCCTTTCAAATGGTGAAAAATTTCCGCGCCCATGCGCAGCCCCTCGGCAAATGATTTCGCGCCGACGGGCATCACCATAAATTCCTGCAGATCGACATTGTTATCCGCATGGGCGCCGCCGTTGATGATGTTCATCATCGGCACCGGCAGCGTGCGCGCGCCGACGCCGCCGAGATATTGAAACAACGGCAGATTACTCGCCTGCGCCGCGGCTTTGCAAACCGCCAGTGAAACGGCGAGAATTGCATTCGCGCCGAGCTTGCTCTTGGTGTCCGTGCCGTCCAGGCCGAGCATCGTTTGGTCGATGGCAACCTGTTCGCGCGCTTCCATGCCGACGACTTCCGGCGCAATAACTTCATTCACATTTTTCACCGCATTCAGAACGCCTTTGCCGAGATAGCGCTTCGGATCTTTATCGCGCAATTCCAGCGCCTCATGCTCGCCGGTCGAAGCGCCGCTCGGCACCGCCGCGCGCCCGACGATATTATTTTCCAACACCACATCGACTTCGACCGTGGGATTGCCGCGCGAGTCGAGAATTTCGCGGGCGTGAATTTCAATGATGGATGGCATAAATTCTCCTCATTAAATTTTAAAAAAATCACGCAAAGACATCCCGTGAGCGCGACGACAGAGATTTCGCAAAAAATTTTTCGTCTCTCCCGCTTTGCGTGCGGTTTCATCCTTTGTACTTAACTAAGTAGGAATCTAATCCCTTTTCCCAATACCGTCAATCAACAAAGTTCCTTTACCCTTTAAGTGAATCAATATCTCATTAATGTGATCAGGATCAATGACCTTGTATTTGGTTATTTCAATGGTTACCCTTTTCCAACTTCCCGGCTGGAGGTTTCGCACGAAATACCACTTCACGCGTTTGTCGTTATTCTTCACTTCAATATTGAAGTCAGATACCCCCGTCACATTTTTTAGATAGAAAGTATATTGATCATGAAACTTCATTCCGCCAAAATAAAAAACTAAGATCGCCTCCCCTGCCAATGTAGGTTCTATACTTAACCCCGATGGCGCATTGACGTCTATCTGGTACACGGCCCGCTCATTATGTGCCGGTCCGGTTGTTATTTGCAGTTCACTTTTTTCATTATCTAAAACAAAATATCGTACCGACAATGGCTGCGATGGCTTTTGACCGTCATCGTCTTCGATGTTGATCATCCCAATATCCATCAACCGTGGTGTTACATTTGTGCACGAGTTCATTAAAAAACTCATAGCAACCATGATAAGACCCGCCAACAAATCGTTGCCTTTACGTTCAACAATAAAAAACTTAAATGAACGAACAGATCGAAAAATAATATGCAAACACATATCTCCTCCTTGTCATCCGTATTTTAAAAAAATTCTGCAACCAGACTGGCAGTTTGGGCTACGTAATCACTTCCACCTTAATCAAATTCGTCGTGCTCTGCGCGCTCAGCGGCAGGCCGGCAGTGATCAGCACCGTGTCGCCGGAGACCACATAGCCGTGCTGCAACGCCTCGGCTTTGCAGCGCGCGATCAACGCGTCCGAATCAATCACCTCATCATCCAAAGCCAGCGGATGCACGCCCCAAATCAGCGCGAGGCCGCGATAGGTTTCCGGACGATGGCACACCGCCACAATCGGCACGCGCGGGCGATAACGCGCCACCATTCTCGCCGTGGTCCCGGAACGCGTCGGAGCCAGAATCGCGGCCACGTTCAAATCCTGCGCGATACCGACGGCGGCGTGGCTCACCGCGGCGGCAATGGCGATTTTGCCTTGATGGATTTCCGTGCGCAGCCAGTCGCGCGGTTTCAGCTCGCTTTCGGTGGTTTGCAAAATTTTATTCATCACTTGCACGGCCGGCACCGGATATTTTCCCGCTGCGGTTTCTTCCGAGAGCATGACGGCGTCGGTGCCGTCGAAAACGGCGTTCGCCACATCATTTGCTTCCGCTCGCGTCGGCCGCGGCTCTTCCACCATCGATTTGAGCATCTGCGTCGCCGTGATCACCGGTTTGCCGGCGCGATTGCATTTTTTGATTAAACTTTTCTGCACCAACGGCACGCGCTCCAGCGGCGTCTCCACCGCCAGATCGCCGCGCGCGATCATAATGCCGTCGGCCGCGGCGATGATCGCATCGATATTTTGCAAGGCTTCGTGCTTTTCAATTTTCGCAATGATCGGCGCGAAACAGCTTTGCGCCGCCATCACTTCTTTGACGAGCTGAATATCGCCCGGCAGGCGCACGAACGACAGCGCGACATAATCGACGCCCGCCTCCAATCCAAACTCCAAATCGGCTTTGTCTTTTTCCGTGAGCGCCGGAATCGGGAGGGAAGTCTGCGGCAAATTGATGCCTTTCTTTGAGCTGAGCGCGCCGCCGTCGATCACGCGACAAATGAGATCGGTTTCATTCTTATCGACGACCTGCAGTTGCAACGAACCGTCCGCGAGCAAAATCGTCTCGCCGATTTGCACGTACAACGGCAGCTCGCGAAAAGTGACCGAAACTTCGCGCGCATCGCCCGGCACGTCGCGGCTTGTCAAAATAAACGTGTCGCCGGATTTTAACTCGACGGGCGCGGCCATCAAACCGGTGCGCAGCTTTGGCCCGCTGAGATCTTGTAAAATGGCCAGGGGAAGTTTTTTTTGCGCCGCCAGGTTGCGGAGCCGGCTAATGCGAACGCGATGCTCGTCGTGCGTGCCGTGTGAAAAATTAAGCCGCGCGACGTTCATGCCGGCGTCCATCAACGCCGCCAGTATTTCCGGCGCATCGGAGGCAGGGCCGATGGTGCAAACGATTTTCGTGCGGCGTAAAATAGGCATGATTTTCGGAATATACTTTGTTGTCCCGTAAAAATTTGAGTCAATTTTTATTGAGCGAGATTTTCAAAAACAATCTCCGTGCCTTGCTCAAGATATTCACCTACCTTGTCCCAGACATCGTCGAGATTATCAAAAGATAAATGAAAAATATCTGAAAAGCAAGGGCAGCAATTCTCCTTGCCTTTTGCCGTTTGCTTTTTGCTGTTTTCTTCTTACTTTTCGCTACGGCCAATACCGCGGATCCTGGCTCCACGCCTGCTCCACCGGTTTCAGGCGGTCTTTATAACTTTTAATGTTGAAATTAAACCGAAATGCGAGGCTCAAAAAATTTGCAACGCATTCATATTCATGTTCGATCGACGCCGCCGCGAGAATGCGGTCGATCATGGCGTCAACGCGCTGCTGCAAAATCGCAAACACGTGATTCTGAACCGAAGTTTCGTCCAATTGCAATTTCAAACGATCCGCAATATCGACCAGCGTGGAAATTTCCTTGCAGGTTTTGCCGCTGCCGTCGTTGAACAATTGCTGCAAGCGCGCCTCGATCATCTCCTGAAAAAGCTCCGTCGCGCGCTGGCTCTCGAGCTGCAAGCCGAGCCGCTGCGCGGTGCGGGCGATTTCCAAACATTGCTTGTACGCCTCCGGATCCGTGACGTTACGCAATTTCTCCACTTCGTCGCGAAGTTGCTGGCCGAGCGTATATCGCGCCGGCACGGAAAGCTCGATCGGCAGCGCCGCGCCGAGGCCGCGCAACGCCTGCATCAAGCTGCGATGTTGTTCATAAAGCTGCGAATAAAACGCGCCGACCGCGGAAAGCCGGTCGCTGAGCAAAATGTTGATCACCTGCTGCCGCTCTTCGGCCAGCGTATCGCGCATGTCGAACGTCTCGTCGCCCCAGCGCTTCACCAGCTCGTCGAGAATATCGTTTTCGACGCGATGAAATTTCGCCATCAACGCCTCGCGCGTTTCCGCATAATTCCACGAGCCGTCATCGCGCCGCACGAAGGATTTCACGCCTTCGCCGGCGCCGCGATTCAACAGCGCGAAGGCATACGCACGTTTCTCCGTGGTAACACCGGAGGTGATTTCCGCGCGGCCGATCATCAGCGTCGTGTCCTCGAGTTTTTTCTCGAGCAGATCCGTGCGGTTGAACGCGTAATGGTAAAGCTGCTCTTGCGCCGGCGCGCCCGAAAACAGCGTGCGAATCGCGTGCGTATTCACCAAACGCAGAAACGACACCACCGCCGGCTTCACCAATTTTTTATAAACGCCTTCGCCGGTTTTATAATCCGGATGATTGCTGCGCGCCTTTTTCAAATCCGCGAGAAATTTCGGCTCCGGCGAATAGCCGGGGCTCACATATTCCGCCAGGTGCACCGCGCGCGCCGCGTATTGAATCACCTGCACGGTTTCGAGTCCGGAAATTTCCGTGAAGAACCACGCGCAGCTCGTGTACATCAATTGCGTTTGCCGCTGCATCTCCATCAGGTTGATCACCAGCAGTTGCTCCTGATCCGACAGCGAACGTTTTTGATGTTTGCCGAGAAATTCCGCAAAACTCTCCGGCGTGCGGCGCAAGATCACTTCAATGTAATCGTTGCGCGCGTCCCAAGCGTCCTTGAGCAACGGTTCGCCTTTCTCTATTGTCAACGCCGCCAGCTCGTCGCGCAAATTATTCAGCGCCTCGCGCAACGGGCTGCGCCATTCCTGCGTCCATTCCGGCGGGCCGTCGCCGCGACAGCCGCAGTTGCGATACCAGCGCCCGACGCCGTGCGCGCAGCTCCACGCCGTGCCTTCGCCGTCGGGGCCTTCCTTGATTTCCACTTCCCACGCCGGCGGATTTTCCTGGAGAAACTCGGCGTAATTGGTGACGCGGATATTCCGCGCCGGCGCTTCGACATGCAGCATGTACGCGAGGCCCATTTCACTGTGGCGCTCGTGATGGCCGTAGGTTTCGCCGTCGGTCGCAATGGAAACCAGTTCCGGTGCGCTATTACCGTTGTCGCCGATATAATGATCGAGGCGCTGCGCAAATTTTTTCGCGTCGCGCAGCAAATGCTCGAAACCGACACCGCGCGCGATGCCGCCGTCGTAAAAAAAAATATCGAGGTAACGGTCGAGTATCGGCTGGCCTTCGGCGTCCTTATCAAACCAGCGATATGCCTGTCTGGTGTTGATCTCACCGTTTTCCATGCCGCTCCATTCGCCGGTTTGGAGCGTCTTGATCGTTTTTTCCTTTTTATCCTTATGATCGCTTTTCACCTCGGCCACAGCAAAACGGCGCGTGCGCCTGGCCTGATGCGGCGAGAGAATAACGAACTTCATGCCGTGATCGATGAGCACGCGCAAGGTCGCGTCATTCACCGCGGTCTCTGGCAGCCACATCGCTTCCGGCTCGCGATTGAACCGATAGCGAAAATCCGCGATGCCCCAGCGCACTTGCGTGATTTTATCGCGGTCGTTGCATAGCGGCAGAATGGCGTGATTGTACGCTTGCGCGATGGCGTTGCCGTGGCCGCCGCAACGCGCGCGACTCGCTTGATCGGCCTCGATGAGGCGGCGATATGTGGCCGAACTGTGATCTTCGAGCCAGCTTAGCAGCGTCGGCCCGAAATTAAAACTCATGTGCTCGTAATTATTGACGATGTTGACGATGTGATCGGTCTGATCCAAAATGCGCGCAAACGCATTGGTGCGATAGCACTCGGCGTTGATGCGCTCGTTCCAATCATGATACGGCGACCCCGCGCTCTCCTGCCGCTGAATCGATTCCGTCCAGGCGTTCTCGCGCGGCGGCTGATAAAAATGGCCGTGAATCACCAGACATTTTTGCATGCGACCGTCCTTCCAAATAAATTCCACTTATGACACAAAACGCATAGGCCTGAGGCGCTATGCGCTTATAATGTTTGCAAAAAATTTTTCGCGCCCGGGCGGCGCTTTATTACAATACAAAATTTTTCCCAAAAGCGCAAGCCCGGAAACCGCCGCGCGGCAAAATTATGACAAAACGGAAACGCCGGGATCCGTTTAATTCAAAACGAATATATTATTCTCAGTTTTTTAACTTCGCCGCTGGCGCCGAAATTTTCTAAAAAATTTTCCGCTCGCGAAATTGCAACCGGCGGGACATGCTGGTATAGGATTAGACAAGTATGAAGTCGATAGGCGCTGCAATTCATTATATCCAACAAGCAGCTCAAAACTTACCGCGGTCACAAAGGTTGATCACTATGCGCAGACAGGCTCGTTTCATTTTCCGGTTCGCCTCGCTATTGGGGTTGTGGTTGTTCACCTCGCCAACGGCGTGGTCGCAGGGATTGTTTCCCGTCGGCGGGCGCGGCCTGTCGAGCCTCAACGCGGCATGGGTGCAGGATCGCGGCCAGTTGGCGATCAAACTCAACGGCGCGAGTTTTTACAAAACCGCGCGCAAAAAAATCGCCACCGGTAAAACGCCGGAGTTCATCACGTTTTGGGACGTGCAAAGCGGTTTCACCGCGCATTATGCGGTGAGCCGCCGTTTGGAATTGACCCTCGCGCAAACCATCTATCAAGACACGCATCACGACGGCAAGGGCGGTAATTTTCCCGATGATCTTTTTTTGCTGGCTAAATTCGGCTCCTTCGGCGGTCTGCGCAGCAAAGTGAAAGTCGGCTTGCTAACCGGCGCGCGGATTCCGTTGGCGCAGCAACACAACGTCATTCTCGAACCGTACAGCGCCGGCAGCTTTGAGTTCGGCATGCTCGGCCTGCTCTCTTACAGCTCGGATGTGTTGATTCCGGAAAACGCGTTCAATCTGCATCTCAATCTCGGTCTCTGGCAGCACAACGACACCGGCAAATACCTTATCAACACGCCCGCGGACACGTTTGCCGTGTTGCGCGGCAGTCGGGCGTTGATGTGGGGCGCGGGCTTCGCGATTCCCTCGCACGAGTTTGATTTCACCGTCGAGTTGTTTGGCCGTAATTTCATGGTGCGCCCGCCGGTCACCGCGTACAGCCGCGAAGATTTTGCTTATCTCTCGCCGGGCGTGAAATATCACGCCGCGCATTGGGCCGCGCTGAGTGTCAACGTTGATTTTCGCATCTCTGACGAGAAGGACGCGACGCAATACATTCCGCGCTTGAACAACCAAATCAATCCGGACCTGCCGAGCCATCCGAACTGGCGCTTGCGTTTCGGCGCGCGCCTCGCGCTCAACAAACCCGCGCCGCCGCCGGGCCAGAAGCCATTGTTTGTCAGTTCCAACGGCCGCTTAACCACGGCGCAAAAAACGCTGGATAAACAGCTCAACGAAGAACGCAAGAAAACCGAATCCGCCGAGGAAGAACTTTCGAAGATTCGCGACGACCGCAAGCGCATGGAAACCATGCTCGCCCGCCTGCGCGGCCTGCTGATTTACGGCAAAGCCGACTCCGCGGCAACGGTAAATGGTTCGGCAACCAATTTAGAGCCGAAGCCGGAGGAGAAAAAGCCGGACGAGAATCAGCAGCAGTAAAATGCTGACCGCGAAAATATCTTTGGATGATTAAGGATTAAATTGGATAATTGAGGGAGAATGTCATTCCGTAGGAATCTTGTTTGTGACTAAGCACTGTGCTGGTGTGAAACAAGATTCTTGCAGAATGACATTTTTATTTACTCGGTCTTTGCAATTGAGTTCACTTACAAAATGCGAAAAAGTTCACAAAATATCTAAGCATCGCCCAGATAAACGGTTTAATCCGCTTTGATGCCGGTTCATTTTCAGCGAGGTATCGCGGAATTAATTCTCGGACAAACGCCTTCATTTGATCGGACAACTCAATTTCATCGCAAGCCGGGTCGCCATCAACTAATCTTTTGACAAACAAATATTCCATAATCGACCGATGCGCAAATTTATAATTGCCTTCAGCGTTGCGGTTTAACAACGAGCGGCCTGTGAGCTGCCAATCGTCGAGCGGTATATTCCATTCTTTCGCGAGCCCGGCCAGCTCGACGCGGGGAATACGTTCGGCGCCGCGGCGCTCGCGGTGGGCGTAAAGATCGACGGCCAATTTTTCGGAGAATTGGCGCAAATCTTCCGGCTTCACCCATGCGCTTTCGCGCTTCAGCCATTTTTCCACCAACACTTCGTAAAGCTGAAAGGCATATTCGATCTTCGCGCCGCTTTCCAGCAGATCGGGAATATAGGCGAGCAACATCGGCCGCACGCTGAGCAACTCAATTTTTTTGATCAATTCGCGAGCCTGTTGGCGCTTGCCAAAAGGCCAGCGATAACGCTTGCTGAGAAACGCTTCCACCTGCTCGTCATCCAGCGGCAGGATTGCATTAGCTCCAGCAGCCGTTGCCGGTGATCGCGAATGGCTTTCGTGTCTTCATCAAACGCATCGAGAAAAATCACCGTGTTCGGCTGGTCATCGATCTTCGCAATTTCTTCATCTGCATCGGGAATACCGAGCGGCACCACGGCGAGACGCTGGCGTTTGCGGTTCGGCAGGCTCTGGTTGCGCGCGTAATAGTTGAGCACGAAGGAGGATTTCCCCATGCCGGAATCCGCCAGCAGCAACAGGTGGCGATACGGCGTTTCTTTCGATAAATACTTGTCAACTGCGTTGAACAGTTTCTCTTCAGTGGCCACAACGTGTCGCATTTCTGCTTCCTGCGCTGGATCGACGCTGGAGCAATTCGGCGGCACGTAATAGCGCGTCGAGCGCTCGATGGTCTCCGGGCCGTAAAGATCGGAGCCGAAACTTTTTTCCAAAAATTTTTGCGTGCGGTGCTGCTGCCGGTACGAACGAAAGCCGAAGAATTCAAAAAAAGCGCCCGCCATTGCAATCAAAATCCCGAGGATAACGCTGAGATTCCATTGTTGTGGGTCAAGAAGAATTTCGAGAAAACCAGTTGAATCTGGTGACATGGAGAGTTTTAAAAAGTGAAGTCGGACTTGGGCGCGGTGATTTTTCTAATTTAGAAAATTTTGCTGCCCAAGTCCGACTTCACACAATTCACTGAATAAACTTCCCTGCCCTGCCTTTGTTCAATCCAAGCTCGCCACGCGAATATACATCTGCTTCTTCAGCGCCGTCACCCATGTTTGAAATTCCTTTTCGCCTTTCGCATTCATCGCCATTTCGTGAATTTGCTGCCAGTCGTCGGCCAGCGTGAACTGACGCGGGTCGCGGCGCTCTTCGAGGCGAACGAGATGAAAGCCGTATTGCGTTTTCAGCGGCGGCGAAATTTCGCCCGGCTTTAAAGTTTTCGCGGCTTCGCGGAACGCCGCCACTTGCAATTGATCGGCCTCGAACCAACCGAGATCGCCGCCCTTCTCGTTGGTGGTTTGGTCGGTGGAATATTTTTTCGCCGCGTCTTCGAAGCTGATTTTGCCGGCGAGAATATCCTCGCGCAAACGGCTGCCGAACGCTGCGGTTTCTTTTTCATCATTCGCCGAAGTCGCCAGCCGGATCAAAATATGGCGCGCGTTCACCTTCTCGCCGCGGCGCTCGATGGGCTGAATGATATGAAAGCCGAACTGCGTGCGGACGACGCCGGAGATTTCGTTCGGCTGCAACGCAAACGCCGTCTCTTCAAACTCCTTCACAAAATCGCCGCGCTGGATCAAGCCCAACTCACCGCCTTTGGCCGCCGTGCCCGGATCTTCGGAATACAGGCGCGCCAGTTTTATAAAATCCTCGCCGCTGCGCACGCGCTTGAGCAGCGTATCGATTTTCGCCTGCGCGACTTTCACCGCGGCCTCGCCGGCCGTGATGTTCAACAGAATATGCCGCAGGTGCGCCGCCGCTTTCACGCCCGGCATGCTGTCTTTCATGGCCGTATAAAAATCTTCCACCTCGCGCCGCGAGATTTTGATTTCCCGAAATTTCTTCTGCTGCAGCGTGCGCACCAGCAGGCCCTCTTCGATATTCTCGCGCAGCGTGCGCTTCACTTTTCGCAGCGGCTGGCCGAAATATTCCTCCACTTTTTCCTCGGAACCCAACTGCTCGATCATGCCTTTCAGGCGCTCGTCCAGAACCTGATCGACCTGCCGCTGTTCCACCGTCACGCTGTCCTCTTTTGCTTTCGTGAGCAGCACTTTTTGCGCGATCAAGCTTTCCAGCGCGCCGTCGCGCAGCTCGTTGAATTTGTCCGACTGTTGGCGCGGGTCGATGTTGAGCTGCACCGCCAGCGAATAGGCGTATTGCAGCAATTCGGATTGCAGAATGATCTGATCATCCACCACCGCGACGATGCGATCCAGCGCCTCCTGCGCATAAACTTTATCGGACTGCGGCAACCCAAAATTTAAGAGTGAAAAAAAACCGATGATCAAAAAGAGCAGCTTATGAAATCTTTGCATGTTTTGCCTCGTTTTAAAAACTACATTAATTGCTAACGCACTCAAACTCAGAATAAAATTCTGCCTGCCCTGCCGCAGGCCAGGGAAAGTTCTTTGACCGACAAACAGGTTTTTTAACCACTAAGACACGAAGGCACGAAAAAATAAAAGACCATATCGTAAAGCTTTTCTTGGTGTCTTTGTGTCTTAGTGGTGGTTTAAAAATTTACGTGTGGTTTTTTGATCCGTGTGTAATTCTTTGGTTGCGACTTGTCCGCGATAATCCGTGTGATCCGCGTCATCCGTGTTCAAAGCTTTTGTTTTTGGCTGTGGTTTGTCAACGTTAGTTTTATTCCTGTTGCCCGCCGCCCGCGAGTGAATCGATCGGCACCTGATCCAGCAACTGAAAATTTTTCTCGGCGACGACGCTGTTCTTCAGTTCCGCCAGCAATTGGCGGTAGCGCTCCTGCCGTTTTTCGGATTGCAGTTTCGCGATGATTTCCTCGCGCGCCTGCGCCAGCGGCTTGGGCGAGCCCGCGGAAAATTTTTCGATCATCTTGAAAATATGATAGCCGTCGTCCAATTGAATCGGGCGCGACACCGCGCCGGTCATGATCGTAAACACCGAGTTGACCACCGCGTCCGGCGTTTCGTCGTCGGTTAAAAAAAGATCGATGGCCGCGCTGTCGCTGCCCGCGAATCGGAGCGCCGTCTTCGCAAAATCGCCGCCCCGCCGCAACGCCGCGGTGAGCGAATCCGCGGTTTTTTTGTTCCCGACTTTGAGGTGCTGCACGTGAACCTCATCGGCGCTGCGCGTGAACGTCGGACGATTGTCATTATAATATTTCTCGATCTCCGCGTCCGTCACGGCAAACGTTTTATTGAGCTCCTGATCCAGCAGCGCATTCACCGCCATCTCGCGCTCCAGCCGCCGCAATTCACGCTTGACCGTTTCGCTTTGATCGAGCTGCCGCTTCTTCGCCTCTTGATACAGAATTTGCGAATCGATCCAGCGCACGACGTAATCTTCCAATTCATTGCGCGTGAACCAATGCCGCGCCGGCCCTGCGACGTCGTTGACGATATCCGCAACCGTCAAAGCCTCCGCCCCAACACGCGCGACCGCCGGCTCAACTTTCTGCTCCGGTTTCCCACAGCCGGTGCAGAGAAAAACGATAAGAAGAAGAAGAGGAAAAAACAAAATCGCGTTGTTCCGTGCTTTATAGTATTGCTCTGGAAAAACATTCATACTCGCGAAGATTTTTTTACACCACAAAGGCACAAAGAAAAACAAAAAACTTCGTGTTCTTTGTGCCTTTGTGGTAAAATTTGTTTGCGCCGTCGCTGCGTTACGTAAGACGTTAATCCGCCTCATTTGGTTTTTATATCTCCGGTTGGTTCATTTATTAATAAACTCCGCAGAAACTTTAAAGTCAAGGGCAAAGCTTTTTGTTGTTTGGGAATCGGCAGTCTGACGCCGAAGCCCGGCCATTGCACAAACTCAAACGGCATGGCGGCGCGTTGCATCATTGAACCGATCCACTGTTTCATCGGTTCCCCTTTGGCTGGACGGCCGTTCTCTCCGAAGATTCCCAAACTTTGCCGCGGCGCGATTTGCAAACTTTTCAAACCCAATGCAGTGCCGATGATTTTCAGACTCGCCATGCCCAGCAAATTTTCCGCGGCCTCGGGCAAACGGCCGAAACGATCGGCCAGCTCTTCGTGTACGGAATGAATGTCGGAAAGTTTTTTCGCCTCGGCCAGCCGGCGATAAATGGCGACGCGCTCGGCGGGCATCGCCACGTATTCATCCGGCAAAAACGCATCGCCGTCCAACTCAACGCGGCACTCGTCTTTTTTCTCGACGACCGCGGCGATGGCCTCCTGCGGCATCTCTTCAAAGCGCGCTTCCTGCACGGCTTCTTCGAGAATTTTGCAATACAGATCGAAACCGAGTGACTCGATGAAGCCGCTCTGCTCCGCGCCGAGCATGTTGCCCGCGCCGCGAATTTCCAGATCGCGCATTGCGATTTGAAAGCCACTGCCGAGGTCGGTAAATTGCTCGATGGTTTCGAGGCGTTTGATCGCGTCGGTGGTGAGATTGCGAATCGGCGGAATCACGAGATAGCAATAGGCCTTGTGATGGCTGCGCCCAACGCGCCCGCGCAATTGATAAAGTTGCGCCAGCCCGAAACGATCGGCGCGGTTGATGACCATCGTGTTGACGTTCGGCATATCGAGGCCGGATTCGATAATCATCGTCGCGACCAGCACGTGAAACTTGCGCTCCATAAATTCGAGAATTGTTTTCTCCAGCTCGTGCTCGTTCATCTGCCCGTGCCCAACGCCGATATTCACTTCCGGCACCACGCGCTGCAGCAGATCGGCCATGCGATAAATCGAGCTGACGCGATTGTGCACGAAGAAAACCTGCCCGCCGCGATGCACCTCGCGCAAAATCACCTGCCGAATCAAATCGCGATCGAATTGCGTGATTTCCGTGTGCACCGGCAGCCGATCCTTGGGCGGCGTGTTGATGTTCGACATATCGCGCACCCCGAGCAGCGACATGTGCAGCGTCCGCGGAATCGGCGTCGCCGAGAGCGTCAACACATCGACATTGACGCGCAACTCTTTGAGACGCTCTTTGTGCTTCACGCCGAAGCGCTGCTCCTCGTCCACCACCATCAAGCCGAGATCTTTAAACGCCACGTCTTTCGAGAGCAAACGATGCGTGCCGATCACAATATCCACGGCGCCGGATTTGAGCTTCGCAATCGTCTGTTTCAATTGCGCCGCCGAACGAAAACGTGACAGCACTTCGATCTTCACCGGATAACGCCGCAGGCGCTCGCTGAACGTGTTGAAATGTTGCTGCGCCAAAATCGTCGTCGGCACCAGCACCGCCACCTGCTTGCTGTCTTGCACGGCCTTGAACGCGGCGCGAATTGCCACTTCGGTTTTGCCGTAACCGACGTCGCCGCACACGAGGCGATCCATCGGATTCTCGCTCTCCATGTCGCGTTTCACTTCCTCGACCGCGCGCGACTGATCGGGCGTGTCTTCGTAAATGAACGAAGCCTCCAACTCTTTCTGCCAATACGTGTCGGGCGGAAACGTGATGCCCTTTTGCGCTTTGCGCGCGGCGTAGAGCTTGATCAAATCTTTGGCGATATCCTTGATGCGCTTCTTCGTGCGATTTTTCATGCGCTCCCAGTCCGGCGCCCCGAGCTTGTGAATGCGCGGCGCCCCGGTTTCCTGCGAGCTGTATTTTTGCACGCGATCCATTTTTTCGAGCGGCACGAACAGCTTGTCCTGTTCCTGATATTGAATCACCAGACACTCGCGCTCAAAATCGCCGGTCTTGATTTTTTGCAGGCCCTGATAAACGCCGATGCCGTGATCGACGTGGACGACGAAATCGCCGCGCAGCAGCGTTTTAAGCTGGCGAAACGTGAGTCCCTCTTTGAAGCGCTGCCGGCGCTGGCGCACGCGCCGCACGCGGCCGTAAAATTCATGATCGGTGTAAACCGCGAGTCCGAGTTGCGGCAATTGAAACCCGCCGTGCAATCCCGCGGTGATGACGTGCAATTCGGAAAAATTGAACTCGCGCTCTTCAAATAAATCTTTGAGGCGCTCGCTGTGCGCGGGCGATTCGCAGAGAAAATAAAGCTGCGCCGGAGTATGCCGCCCGGAAAATTTTTCCATGTCGCCGCGCAGCGCCATAATGTCGCCGTGAAACGAAGACTGCGGTAGCGCCGCGCAATCAATCGTGAGTTGATCGGACGCCGTGTGCATGGCGGGAAAAACAAGTCGCGTGAATGGCTTGAAGCGCCGCAGAAATTCCTCCAGTGCCTCATCGTGGCGCGGCGTTTTTTCCTCTCCCGGCAGCCACGTTTCGTCGTCGCCCGTGCTGCCGGAATCATCCTCGCGCGTCGATAGCGCAATCGCCATTTGCTCGGTTTGAAAAAAACACGCAACGGTTTCCGGCGGCAAATATTCCAGCAGCGAGGCCGTGGATTTCTGCGCTTCGTCGCGGCCCTCGGGTTGAATGTTTTGCGGATAAACCGCCAACCCCGGCAACTCGCCCTGCGAGCGTTGCGTCGCCGGATCAAATTCACGAATCGATTCAATCGTATCGCCCCAAAATTCGACGCGAATCGGCAGCTCGCGCGCAAACGGAAAAATATCGATGATGCCGCCGCGCACGCTCATCTCGCCCGGCCGCTCGAGCATCGGTTGCCGCTCGAAATTCATCGAGATCAATTGCTCGATCACGGTGGCAAACGGCAGTTCCTCGCCTTTTTTAAATTGCAGCATTTGCCGCCGCATCATTTGCGGCGAGCGCAACGTGACCTGCAGCGCATGAACATTGGCGACGATGATCGGCGGCAGGCTGGAAGCCTGCGCTACGTCTAGCAAACGTTCGATGGCTTCGAGTTGTTGCGAAGTGGCCTGCACGTCGTGGTGTCCCCACGGCAAAACTTTCGGCGGCGGGAAAAGCGTGACCGCGCCTTCCGGCAAAAATTCCTGCAGCTCATCCTTGAAACGCTCGGCCTGATCGATAAACGGAAACAGACAGAGAAACGGCTTGCCGATTTGCTCGAACAACAACGCCAGCACCGCCGCGGGCAACGACCCCGGCGCGTTGTGAATCACCGTTTCTTTTTCGCGCGCCGCGGCTTGCAGAATTTTTTGAAAAAACGTTGCTGCGTGTAATTGTTTTTTTATTACGTCCAACGACATAAATGCGATCGTCCTGATGAAGAACGGAAGTTTTAAAATGAAAAACTACAAACGAATAACTTAACGCGGCATTGGCCGCAACCAAAACTGCGCCACAAAGAACACAAAGATTTTTTCTTTGTGCCCTTTGTGTTCTTTGTGGTGTCAATAATCTTCGCGGTCATGATAATTTTCTGGAGCAATGCAATTCCGCTATTTTATTTTCACCGGCGCTTTTTGCCCCGCCGGCAGCAGCGAGATAAAATTGTACCCGGCTTTGCGCCGCTCAAAATCCGCGCGCGCCTGTTTGAGCAAATCCGGTTTCGTGAACAAATCCAACGCCGAATACGCCAGCGTCTTCGCCGCGACGAACATGCCCTTTTCGCCAATCGACGTGCCGGTGCAGGCGACGATTTGCCAGCTATGCCCCGGCGCGCCAAACGTGTAACTCGCCGCGGTCAATGCACCGGTCGGCACCATCCAGCTCACGTCGCCAACGTCGGTCGAGGCGCGGCCCTGCTCCGGCTCGTCCGGCAGTTTTTCGAGAACTTCGGAGAGCGCATATTTGAACGGGCCCGGTAGCGACTCCTGTGTTTTGCGCGCAAATGCTTTTTCTTCTTCCGTAAATTTCGGCGGGCCGATGAGTTCGAGATTTTTGTGAATCATCTGCGACAGCGGCAGATTCGGCAGAATTTCGTGCGTGTCCGAATCGACGTGAATGTCCATCGTCGTGCCCGTCATCAGCGCCGCGCCTTTCGCAATGTCGGTGAGGCGTTGAAACATGGATTCAACGTCGCGGTGTTTATTGGCGCGCAAATAATACCAAACCTGCGCCGTCGGCGGCACCACATTCGGCTGGCCGCCGCCGTCGGTGATAACGTAATGCATGCGCGCGTCTTCCGGCAAATGCTCGCGCAAAAAATTCGCGCCGACATTCATTAGTTCCACCGCATCCAGCGCGCTTTTGCCCTCGTGCGGCGAACGCGAAGCATGCGCCGCGAGGCCGCGAAACGAAACTTTTAACGACACCAATGCTTTCGTCGTTCCATACGAGGCGCGCGTTTCATCGGCGGCGTGCCAGTGCAGCACCGCGTCGCAATCGTTGAACAAACCCGCCTGCGCCATATAAATTTTGCCGATGCCGGTTTCCTCCGCGGGCGTGCCGTAAAGCCGGATCGTGCCTTGGAAATTATGTTTCGCCATCGCATAACGCGCCGCCATCGCCGCCGTCGTGCTCGCCGTCCCGAAAATGCTGTGGCCGCACGCGTGCCCGTTCGCCGCGCCCTCGCGCTCTTCGCGCACCGGCGAAGCTTTTTGTGACAACCCCGGCAGCGCATCGAACTCCGCGAGAATTGCGATCACCGGTTTGCCGGAACCGTAACTCGCCACAAACGCCGTGGGCATATTCGCCACGCCGCGCTCCACCGTAAAACCGTTGGCCGCCAGCCAATCGCTCAATGTTTGGCTCGATTGATTTTCCGCAAGCCCCAACTCCGCGAGATTCCAGATTTTTTGGTTAACCTCTTTTGCCTTCGGCTCGTTTTGTGTGATCCAATCCGCGGCGGTATTTTTTTCAACCGCCGTCTGCGCGCGCAACGAAACGGCGCCACAAAACAAAAAAAATCCGATCAAGAAACTGTCTTGTTTCCTGCTAAACATAAAACTCCTCCTCCGCGTGCGTGGTTATTGGGGCTTGTCGATGGTGACGAGGTTTTGGATGAAATTCATATTCATCAGGCAGCCTTGGAGCAGGCGCGTGCCGATGGAAGGTTCGTCATCATTCGAAAGAATGACCTGAACGGTTTTTATTTCCCCAAACCACAAAATTTTGCCGCGACAGTAAATTTCTTCGATCGTCTCGCCGCTGGCGTATTCGACTTTGCCGTATCTTACCAATTCGAGGCCGAGGCGATCGGCATCGTCATAATGAACGGCGAGATCATAATCGAAACCGCTATCGATCAAAGTTTTGAGCGGAACGTTGCCGGAGGCGGTGACGACGTTGACCGTTATTCGGGGGTACAGCGCATGTTCGATTTTTCCTGTTATCATTTCATTCTCCTTATCGACGTATACCATCTGTCGCGCCTAATCCACGAAAATGGGCGATAGCGCGATAGCCGATCCGAATGGTAAAACATAATTGCCCCGGATATTTGATGCGCATCTTCTCCACGGCCTCGAAGTCCTCTGGCGCGACGGCATAATCGCCGTTATCCGTGTTGATGGTTATATACTCGCCCCAGTGTTTCGTTTCCAACTGTTCACGCAGCGGCGCGTAAATAGCTTCTGCTTTCTTGCCGATTTCCGCTCGCTCTTCGCGGCTCGGCAGGTTTTTCGTGGTTAAGATTGTCATAAGATTCCTCTCCGGTTTATTGGGTTTAAATGATTAGTCATTGCGAGTCCCGCGCTTCTC
>Ga0247727_10002110_pt1 | contig 46033 bp, 36 predicted proteins | sample WisWelCaveWW1625_FD_202498 | JGI IMG/M metagenome (GOLD analysis project Ga0247727, IMG submission 202498) | Biofilm microbial communities from Wishing Well Cave, Virginia, United States - WW16-25 | ecosystem: Environmental > Aquatic > Deep subsurface > Groundwater > Cave microbial mat | place...
CCGCATCCGCGCCGTGACGGAGACGAAGCACGGCGCGCTGCTCGTGCCGCAACGCGCGGTGCAGGAGCTGCAGGGCGTGCAGCAGGTCGCGGTGGTCGGGCCCGACGACAAGGTGACGCTGCGCGTGGTCGAAGCGGGCGTGCGCGAGGGCAGTCTGCAGGTGATCGAGAAGGGGCTCGAGCCCGGCGAGCGTGTGATCGTCGAAGGTCTCCAGAAGGTGCGCGCCGGCTCGCTGGTAAAGGCAACGCCCCTGGCCTTGGACGCCGCGACCGACGCGGCGCCGCCCGCCGCTGGGAGCTGAGCGGCGTGGCCGAAGGATCCCAGGGCGACGGCGACTACTTCTTCGTGCGCCGCCCGATCGTCGCGATCGTGATCTCGATCGTGACTGTCGTAGTCGGCCTGGTGTCGCTGAGCGGACTGCCGATCGCCCAGTACCCGGACATCGTGCCGCCCGAGATCCAGGTGACGGCCACCTATACAGGCGCCGACGCCGTCACCATCGAGCAGGCCGTCGCGACGCCGATCGAGCAGCAGGTGAACGGTGTGGACTTCATGCTGTACCTGCGCTCGGTCAACGCCAACGACGGCAGCATGACGCTGCGCGTCTCGTTCGACGTCGCGACGAACATCGACATGGACAACGTGCTCACCCAGAACCGGGTGAACCAGGCGAGCGCCACGCTGCCCGCCGAGGTGCGCAACTTCGGCGTCACCGTCAAGAAGTCCACCTCGAGCCCGTTGCTGCTGTTCTCGCTCTACTCGCCGAACGGCAGCTACGACGATCGCTTCCTCGGCAACTACGCGAACATCAATGTGCTCGATCAGCTGAAGCGCATCCCCGGGGTTGGCGACGCGCTCATCTTCGGCACCGCCGACTACGCCATGCGCATCTGGGTGAAGCCCGACCAGCTGGCGCGGCTCGGCCTCACGGTGCCCGACCTGGTGGACGCGATCCAGAAGCAGAACGCGGTGAACCCGTCGGGCAAGATCGGCGGCGAGCCCGCGCCCGCCGGCCAGGAGTTCACCTGGAGCGTGCGCGCGCAGGGCCGGCTGGTCACGGCCGAGGACTTCGGCGCGATCGTGGTGCGCAGCGACCCGAGCGGCGCGCAGATCCGTCTCGCCGACGTGGCCCGCATCGAGCTGGGCTCGCTCAACTACAACCAGCGCGGCCGCCTCAACGGCAAGCCCGCGGCGATCATCGCGCTGTACCAGATCCCCGGCTCGAACGCGCTCGAGGTCGCGGCGGGCCTCAAGGGCGTGATGGCAGAGCTCGAGTCGCGCTTCCCGCAGGATCTCGCCTACACCACCTCACTCGACACCACGCTGTCCGTCACCGAGGGCATCGTCGAGATCCAGCACACGCTGGTCGAGGCAATGGCGCTGGTGATCCTCGTCGTCTTCATCTTCCTCCAGAGCTGGCGCGCCACGTTGATCCCGCTGCTCACCGTGCCCGTCTCGCTGGTGGGCGCCTTCGCGGTCTTCCCGCTGCTCGGCTTCTCGATCAATACGCTCTCGCTGTTCGGCCTGGTGCTCGCGATCGGCCTGGTGGTGGACGACGCGATCGTGGTGGTGGAGGCCGTGCAGCACCACATCGAGCACGGCATGGCGCCGCGCGCCGCCACCGTGAAGGCGATGCAGGAGGTCGCGGGCCCGGTGGTCGCGATCGCGCTGGTGCTGTCGGCGGTGTTCATCCCGGTGGCCTTCGTGCCCGGCATCACCGGGCGGCTCTACCAGCAGTTCGCCATCACCATCGCGATCTCGGTGATCATCTCGGCGATCAACGCGCTCACGCTCTCGCCGGCGCTCGCGGCGCTGCTGCTGAAGCCGAGCGGGCCGGCGCGCGGCCCGCTCGGCCGTTTCTTCGCGGCCTTCAACGCGGCGTTCGAGCGCGCCACGACGCGCTACGTCAGCGTGACGGGCGCCGCGATCCGGCGGACGGCGCGCACGCTACTGATTCTCGCCGCCTTCACTGGCGTCGCCGCGCTGCTCGGCGGGCTCCTGCCCTCGAGCTTCGTGCCCGACGAGGACCAGGGCTACCTGTACGTGAACGTGCAGCTGCCCGACGCCGCCTCGATGGAGCGCACGGACGCGGTCTGCAAGCAGGTCGAAGCCATCCTCGCCGATACGCCGGGCGTCGCCGACTTCAATACCGTCGCCGGCTACAGCCTGATCTCGCAGAGCTCTGCCACCTACAACGCCTTCTTCTTCGTGTCGCTCGCGCCGTGGAGCGAGCGCAGCACGCCCGAGACCGGCTTCAAGGGGATCGTGGCGGCGCTGAACCGCCGCTTCGCGACGATCCCCGCGGCGCAGGTGTTCGCCTTCCTGCCGCCGGCGATCCCCGGGATCGGCACGGGCGGCGGCTTCTCGATGATGCTCCAGGATCGCAGCGGCCAGGATGTCGCCTTCCTCGAGCAGAACCTTCAGCTGTTCCTGGCCGCGGCGCGCCAGCGCCCGGAGCTGGCCGGCGTGTTCAGCCCCTTCCGCGCCGCGGTGCCGCAGGTCTTCGCCGAGGTGGACCGCGACAAGACGCTCAAGCAAGGGGTAGACCTGAAGTCGGTCTACACGACCCTTCAGGCCTTCATGGGCGGCGCCTACGTGAACGACTTCAACCGCTTCGGGCGCCAGTGGAAGGTGTTTCTCCAGGCCGAGCCCGAGTACCGCACGCGCGCCGGCGACATCGGCGCCTTCTACGTGCGCAACGACGAGGGCTCGATGGTGCCGCTCTCGACGCTGGTCGAGACGCGCGACATCTCCGGGCCCGAGTTCACCACGCGCTTCAATCTCTTCCGAGCGGCGGAGATCACCGGATCCGCGGCGCCCGGCTACAGCTCTGGCGACGCCCTCGACGCGCTCGAAGAGGTCGCCGCCGAAGTGCTCCCCGCGGAGATGGGCTACGCCTGGAACGCCCTCACCTATCAGGAGAAGGCCGCGGGCGGCGCGGGTGCGGTCTTCGCGTTCGCCGTGGGAATGGTCTTCTTGATCCTCGCGGCGCAGTACGAGAGCTGGTCGCTGCCCTTCAGCGTGCTGCTCGGCACGCCGCTGGCGGTGTTCGGCGCCTTCCTCGGTCTGTTCGTGCGCGGCTTCGAGCTGAACGTGTTCGGGCAGATCGGCCTGGTGATGTTGATCGGCCTGGCGGCGAAGAACGCCATCTTGATCATCGAGTTCGCGAAGGCCGAGCACGAGAAGGGGAAGCCCCTGGTCGAGGCCGCGCTCGAAGGGGCGCGGCTGCGCCTGCGCCCGATCCTGATGACCTCCTTCGCCTTCATCCTCGGCTGCGTGCCGCTCGCGATCGCGTCGGGCGCGGGCGCCGTGTCGCGCCAGCAGCTCGGCATCGCGGTGATCATGGGCATGCTGGTGGCCACGCTGGTGGGGATCTTCCTGGTGCCCGTGCTCTACGTCGTGATCGAGCGGCTCACACGAGGCCGTGCATGAGGCACTGGCTCGCCGTCGCCTGTCTGTCTGCGCTGCCGGCCTGCGCACTCGGCCCCGACTACACGCGCCCCGAGCTGCCCGCGCCCGCTGCGTTTCGCGAGCAGCCGGCCCAGACGGAGTCGATCGCCGACCTGCCCTGGTTCGAGGTGTTCCGCGACGAGGCGCTCGGCGCCCACGTGCGCGAAGCGCTCGAGAACAACCGCGACCTCCAGCAGGCCGCCGCGCGCGTGGAGCAGGCGCGCTATCTGGCGGCCGTGGCGCGCAGCCCGCTGTTCCCGCAGCTCGGCTACGACGCCGCAACCGCGCGCGGCGACCAGGCCGTGCTCGGCGGCGTCGCGCCGGGCGCGCCCCTCGACAACTCCTCCCTGGTCGCGGCAAACCTGTTCTGGGAGATCGACGTCTGGGGCCGCATCCGGCGCAGTGCCGAGGCAGCGCGCGCCGAGCTGTTCGCGACGGAGGCGGTGCGGCGCGGCGTGGTGCTCTCGCTCGTCTCCAGCGTGGCGCAGAGCTACTTCGAGCTGCTCGAGCTCGACCTCGAGCGCGAGATCGGGCAGCACTCCGTCGAGGCCTTCCAGTCGACCCACGACCTGTTCCTGCGCCAGTTCGAAGGCGGCGTCACGTCGAAGCTCGACCCACTCCGCGCCGAAGCGGCGCTCGCGCAGGCGGAGGCGTCGCTTCGCTTCGTCGAGCTTGCGATCGTCGCCACGGAGAACCAGCTTGCGGTGCTGCTCGGCCGGCCGGCCGGCGACCTCGCGCGCGGCGCCGCGCTGACCGCGCAGGCGCTTCCCCCGGAGGTTCCGCCCGGCATTCCCTCGGAGCTGCTGGAGCGCCGCCCCGATCTGCTCGAGGCCGAGCAGACGCTCATCGCAGCGAACGCCCGCATCGGCGTGGCCTTCACGGGCTACTTCCCGCGCATCGGCCTCAGCGCGCTCGGTGGCTCGGCGAGCACGGACCTCTCGGACCTGCTCGATTCGGGCACCGGCCTCTGGTCCCTCGCCGCTTCGGCCGCGGGGCCGATCTTCACGGCCGGCCAGACCACGTACGACTGGCGCGCGGCAGAGGCCGCCAGTGCGGCCTCGCGTGCGGCCTATGAGGGCGCCGTGCTGAACGCGCTGCGCGAGGTGTCGGATGCGCTCAGCGCGCGAGAGAAGCTGGCGCTGGTGCGGGTGCAGCAGGAGCGCGCCGTCGATGCGTTGCGCGAGTCGGTGGAAATGGCGACGACGCGCTACGTGAGCGGCCTGTCGAGCTACTTCGAGGTGCTCGACGCGCAGCAGGAGCTCTACCCCGCCGAGTACGACCTGGCGCGGACGCGCCGCGACGAGCAGCTCGCCGTGGTGGCGCTCTACCGCGCGCTCGGCGGCGGCTGGAACGCCGACCTGCGCGAGCCCGAGATCCCGCTGCCGCTGGCGCCGTAGCCCGTGGGATCGGCAGGAGGCCGCCTCAGTCCTCCACCTCGGTCCAGCCCTCGCTCGGCTCGTATTCCTTCAGCGCGCCGACGATCTCGAGGGTCTTGTCCCCGCCTCGACCCGGTGCTCGCCGCGGCCGTCTCCGCCTACCACGCGCACGACGTCGCCCTCGACGACGTAGCTCACGGGGATCTCGGTCGCTGGCACGTCGATCGAGTCGCTCGCGAAGCGGAGCGTCGTCAGCTCGGCGGCGTCGGCAGCGAGCACCGCGCCCCGCGACGTCTCGCCGCGGTCGAGCTCCCAGTCGCCGAGCAGGGGGTTGCTCTGGCCGCAGGCGGCGGCGAAGAGGATCGCCGCGATGATGACGGGAACGCGACGCATCCGACTCCTCCCGGATGGCTCAGGTCGTACTCCGGACGCCCACGCTTGCCAATGCCGCGCGAGCCCCTTGCGCCACGCGATCCCCACGCCATGCTAGGCAGCTCCAAGCTCCGGAGGTCGCGTGCCCGGAATCTTCCGATTCTCTCGAGTCACTCTGGCCCTGGCGCTGCTCGTCGCTGCTGCCACAGTGCCAAAGGAAGCAACGGCGGCGAAGGCCGCCAAGATCGACAGCGAGGTGAACGCGGCAATCGAACAGCTGCTCGCCTCCAACCCGGGCGCGAAGGCGATCGCCGGGGAAGCGCTGTCGACCTTGGTCTTCCCGAGGATCGTGAAGGGCGGGTTCATCTTCGGTGGCCAGTTCGGCGACGGTGCGCTGCGCCGCGCCGGGCGTACGGCGGGCTACTATCGGTCGGTGGCCGCGTCCTACGGCCTCCAGGCGGGCGTACAGACCTTCGGCTACGCCCTCTTCTTCATGAACCAGGCTGCACTCTCCTACTTCGAGAAGAGCGATGGCTGGGAGATCGGGGTGGGCCCGTCGATCGTGATCCTGGACGCCGGCATGGCCAGCTCCATCACGACGACGACCGCGCGCAGCGACGTCTACGCGGTGTTCTTCGATCAGAAGGGGTTGATGGCAGGCATCGGCCTGCAGGGCACCAAGATCCTCCGCATCCATCCCGAGTGAGCGCCGACTCAGCGGGGAGAGAACCGTGAGGCGAATGCATCCGCTCGTCGTGCTTCTCGCGCTCGTCGGGTGTGCGGGGAGCAGCGGCCCGGCCGGCGAGAGGGAGCCGCTGCGCCGCGAGCTGACCGAGGTCGTCGCCGTGCGTGCGCACGTGGCGGCGATCGACGTGGAGAAGCGCCTCGTCACGCTCGCCGACGAGTCCGGCGGGGAGGCCGTCTTCTACGCCGATGAGGCCGTGAAGAACCTCCCGCAGGTGCGCGTCGGCGACGAGCTGGTGGGCGAGCTCACCGAGGCGCTCGTGCTCGAGCTGCGCCAGCCGACCGACGCCGAGCGTGAGGCAGGCACGTCCAGCATCGAGGTCAGTGCGGTCGCCGAGCCGGGCCAGAAGCCGGCGGGCCACTTCGTGCGCCGCATCCAGGCGGTACTCACTGTCGAGTCGCTCGATCCCGCTGCCGGTACGGCCAGCCTGCGCGGCCCCGCTGGCAATGTGCGCGTCGTGCCAGTGCGCGACCCGCGCAACTTCGAACGCGTGAAGCCCGGCGACTCGGTCGTCGCGACCTACTTCGAGTCGTTGCGACTCGAAGTGGTGGCGCCGCCCCAGCCCTGAGCCCGTTGCCGCCGAGGGACGGTCGCGCGACTCAAGCGCGCGGGCGATAAGCCGCCGGATCGAAGTCGCCCTCGACCAGCTCGATGCGCGTGCCGTCGGGGTCGGTGACGAAGATCGCGTTCGAGCCTCTGCCCTGGCTGTCGAGGCGCGTGGCATCGAGCACCGTCGCGCCGAGCGCGCCCAGCTTCGCGAGCAGCCCGTCGAGGTCGCTCACCAGGAACGAGAGGTGCGTGAGCCCGACCTGGTTCATCGGGCGCGGGCCGGCGGCGAGCTGCGTACCAGGCCGCGGAAAGTGCAGCAGCTCGAGCGTGGTGCCGTCGCGCCGCAGGTAGACGGCCACGAGCTTCGCGCCGGGCAGCCCGAGCAGCCGCTGCGTGCCGGCGTCCTCGAACTCGAGGCGCGAGACCTCGGCGAAGCCGAGGCCGTCGCGATAGAAGGCGAGCGAGCGAGCGAGATCCGAGACGCACAGCCCGTGATGCGAGAGCTTGCGCACGCCGCTCATGCGCGCGGCTCCTCCGTGCGCCGTGCGAACGCGGTGAAGCCGCTCGCGAAGCGCGCGAGCGGCGTCGCACAGAAGACCCGATCGAGCGCCGCGAAGGCGTGCATGAGCCAGGCGCCGGCCCGCGGAAACAGGTAGTGGCCTGGGATCAGGGCGAGATCGATCCAGCCGATCTCGACGGCCTCGAAGCCGGCGTCGAGCAGCTGCTGGGCGACCTCGTCCGGATCGAGCTCGCGCTCGTCGGGGCTGTGATAGCGGTCGTAGCGCGAGCCGAGCACGACGCGCCCGACGGCGCGCAGGATGCCGCGCTGGCTCGGATCGCGCGCGAAGAAAAAGCCGCCCGGGCGCAGCTGTGCGTGCAGGCTCCCGAACAGCGCGGGCAGCTCGGAATCTGACACGTGATGCAGGAAGGCGAGGCAGACGATGCCGTCGAAGCGCTCGCCCTGGCGCAGCTCCGACAGCGGCTGACAGCGGAACTCCACGTTGGTGAGGCCCAGCGCGGCCGCGCGCTGCTGCGCGTGCGCGATCGCCTCGGCGGACAGGTCGATCCCGAGCACAGACTCGGCGTACGGCGCGAGCAGACACTCGAAGGGCCCTTCGCCGCAGCCGATCGAGAGCACGCGCCCGAGGCGCCGCCCGCCCGCGAAACGCCGCAGTGCTGCCAGCTCGCGGGCGAGGCGCAGCTCGAAACCGACCTCGTTCCAGGCGCCTTCCTCGTAGTGACGATCGAAGAACTCGCGCTCGCGATCCTCGACCTGGCTCATGCGCTCCCCCCCGCGCGGCGGCGGCGGATGCCGAGCACGCTCAAGAAGAAGCTCGAGAAGATCGTCTGGATGCCGATCACGAGCAGGATCGCGCCGGGGATCACCTGGCGCATGGTCAGGCGCGGGTCGAGCGCGCCGAAGTCGAGCGCGCCCCAGCGGTAGGTCGCGGCGACGAGCACCGCGAGCCCCGCCAGCGTCAGCACGGCGCCGGCGACGATGCCGAGCTCGAGGCTCACGTGTCGGAACAGCCGATCGAGATAGCCCGGCATCGGCTGGAAGCCCTCGGTGACCGCGAACACCTTGGTGAAGAGCGCGAACACGATCAGCTGATAGCCGAGCAGGCAGGCCAGCCCTGCGACCAGCAGCGTGTGGATGTCGAGCGCGGCCGTACCGATCCGGCGCTCGCCCGAGAGCAGCCAGAGCGACACGCCGAGCCCGAGCGCGAACAACGCGCCGCCCGGCACGAGGAACAGCCAGCGCGGGCTGAACAGCAGCATGAAGCGCAGATGCCGCCAGCCGTCGCGCCACGAGCGCAGGTGTGGCGGGCGCGAGCGGCCGTCTCGGTGCAGCACGATCGGCACCTCGCTGATCGGCAGGCCCGCCAGCGTGGCCTTGATCACCAGCTCGCTCGCGTACTCCATGCCGGTCGTGTTCGGCGCCATCTGCTGGTAGGCGGCGCGGCTCAGCGCGCGCAGGCCGCAGTGGAAGTCGCCCACCGTCGAGTGGAAGAAGAGCCGGCCGATCGCAGAGAGCACCGGATTGCCGAGGTAGCGGTGCAGCGGCGGCATCGCGCCCGGCAGGATCTTGCCGCGGAAGCGATTGCCCATCACGAGCGCGTCGCCGGCACGCAGCCGTTCGAGAAAGGCGCCGAGGTCGGAGAAGTCGTAGCTGTCGTCCGAGTCGCCGAGGATCACGTAGCGACCGTGCGCGGCCGAGATGCCGCCGTGCAGCGCGCTGCCGTAGCCGCGCTCGGGCACGGCCACGACGCGTGCGCCGAGGCGCTCCGCGATCGCCTGCGAGCCGTCGCTGCTGCCGTTGTCGGCGACGATGATCTCGCCGCGCACGGCGCTCGCGGAGAGGAAGCGCTGCGCCTTGCCGATGCAGGCGGCGAGCGTCTCCGCCTCGTTCAGGCAGGGCATCACGATCGACAGCTCGATGGCTTCGTCACTCACGGCGGGGTGGGTAGCCCGGCTCGGGGCGCGAAGCTCGGCCCGACCACATCTCGGCCCAGGAGCACGTCGGCCTCGGCGAGCGTGAGCGCGCCGACCTGCGAGTCGGCCTGGACCACATAACCGGCTGTGCCGAAATGCGGCAAGCGGATCTCGTAGCGGCCCGCAGCATCGACGGAGGCGCTCGCCTGGTAGCGCAGCGGGTTCCGGCCCGGCAGCGGGAGCAGCAGCTCGAAGGTGACGACCCGCGCGCCCGGCGCAAGGCCGACCACGCGCGCGCCCGGCACGATCTCGTAGATGCCGAGCGTCCAGGGCGGCTCGCCGCCGCGCGCGAGGTCCGCGTCGTCTGCGACGAACACGAGGCGGTGACGCGAGAGCGCGTTCGCGCCGCCGTCCCCGAACGTCAGCGTGCCGGCGCGGTCCTGCCGCAACGCCAGCCGGAGCGCGAGCGAGCCGCGCCGCGGCCAGCTCTGGCCAGAGCCCTGCGGCGCGGCGACGACGTAGCGGGCGCCGAGCTCGGCGGCGATCCGGTAGGCCTCTTCTTCGTCGCCGCTCGCATAGTAGGCGCGCGCACGCTCGAAGCCGTGAGTGCCGCCCCAGGGGCCGAAGTTGTCCTCCACAAGTGGGCGCTCGGCGTAGTAGCGCAGCAAGTGACCGTGCCCCCAGGCCGAGAGCACGCCGAACTCCGGCCGAGCGGCGGCGTCGAGATAGCCCGCCGTCGCCGGCGTATTCTGCTTCAGCCAGCTGCCGGCGCGCTCGAGCACCAGGCGGTGCCGCACCTCGGCATCGAAGTGCAGCCGAGCGCCGCGCCGCGCCGCGAGCGAGACCTCGAGGTCGTCACGGTAGGCGGGTGCGTAGGGGCCGAGTGCGAGCAGCGTGAGCAGCAGCACGATGCCGGCGCACGCGGCGCGCGGCACTCGCAAGCGTTCCCGAGCGGCGCGCACCCCGAGCACGGCCGCAGGCGCGAGCACCAGCGCGAAACCCGCCGCCGACGCATCCGTGAAGCGCTGCTGGAACAACGTCGCCGCACAGAACGCGGCCGACCACGCCAGCAGCGGCCACAGCTCGGCGCGGCGGCTCTGGAGCGCATACAGCGCGAGCCCCAGCGCCGCGAAGGGATAGAGCCAGAACAGATAGGAGAACTGGTCGTGGGCGAGTGTGACGTCGAAGGGACCCTCCACGTAGAGCAGCGGCTGCAGCTCGGAGATCTCGCCCAGGAACGGGTCCGCCTCGAACCAGCCGACGGCGCCGGCCAGCGCTTCGGCGAGGCCGGGCAGCGCGAGCCAGGCCAGGGCGAGGCCGAGCGCCCCGAGCCCGAGCGCGGAGGCCAGCCGGCGCAGACGGCTCGCGCCCAATGCTTGCCGAGACCAGAGCAGCGCCACGCCGCCGAGCGCCGCCGCTCCCGCGCCGAGCCAAAGCGGCTGGAAAGTCGAGAGCACGAGCGGCGAGATTGAGCCGAGCTGATCCCAGCTCTTGCCGGCGCAGAAGGGGAGCAGCAACAGCGTCGCCAGCGCGTGCATCTGTGCGAGCCCGAGCGCGCGTGCCCGGGCGCTCGCCTGCTGCCGGGTGAGCAGCAGCTGCAAGACCAGCGCCGTTTGCAGTACGAGAACCTGGAGCAAAGATCCGGGCCAGAGCAGCAACGACGCCGCGGCCGCGGCCCCGGTGACGAGGGCACCGGACGGCCCGCCTCCGGGACGCAGCGGCCCGGCCAGTCGCATGGCGCAAGCCACGAGCACGGTCCCGAACAAGCCCACGGCGACGTGGTGATCGACCTCTCCGAGCATCCCGTAGAAGACGTGCGCAGGCAGCAGCGCGAGCCAGAGGCCTGTCAGCCAGCCTGCAGCCGGCGAGAAGGTGCGCCGCCCCAGCCACGCCGCCGCGAGCACGGCGAACGCACCGATCACGGGCGGCGCGAAGGCCGCCACGACCTCGACGGCGTGCTGATCTTCCGGCCCGACCAGCGCCCGGGCCACGGCCGCGATGCTCCAGTCGAAGAGCGGCGGCCAGATCGGCGGCGCGCCCTCGGGATGATTCATGTAGCGATCGAAGGAGAGCGAGGCCGGGAAGTTCACCACCGTGAACCAGATCCGCCGCAGGTGATAGAGCTCGTCGGCGCCATGCGGAAAGCGCACGCCGGAGGGTGTGAGGACGAGTCCGAAGCGGAGCGCGCGCGTCAGCAGGGCCACGGCAAAGAGCAGGAGCCAAGCCAACAAGGACGCGAGCCGCTGCACTCGGCGCACGCTCGTTTCGATAGCAACCGCTCGGCCGCGGCGCTGCGGCTATATTGCGCCCGCCCCGAAACAGAGGTGCGTGTGGCGGCGAGGAAGAAGAAGCAGAGCCGGAAGAGTGCCGCAGTGCCCCGCGGCAAGGCGAAGCCCACCTTGCGCCCGCACCGGCTCGCCGCCGACGTGCGCCCGGTCGAGGTGGACGTGCACGTCGAAGTGGACCCGCAGGACGGGCCGGCCTTCACGGGCCAGGTAAGTCACCGGCTCCAGCTCGACAGACGCCGCCGTTCGATCGAGCTGCACGCGGACGATCTCGCCGTCACGCAGGCGAGCGTCGTTGCGGCCGGGCGCCGCGTCCGTGGGCGCATCGTGAGCCATCCCGAGCGCGAGACGATCGAGGTTCGGCTCGCCGAAGCCCTCCCGCCGGGCGAGGCCACGCTCACCCTGTCCTTCCGAGGCAAGCTGCGCAGCGACCTGCGCGGCCTCTACGCGGCGTCGGCCGGCGAGCGCAAGTACGCCTTCACGCAGCTCGAGGCCGCCGACGCGCGGCGCTTCTTCCCCTGCTTCGACGAGCCGGCCCTGAAGGCGCGCTTCCGGCTCTCGGTCACCACCGCCAGTGGCAACACCGTGCTCTCGAACAACCCGGTCGAGAAGATCGAGCCGCTCGGCCGCGGCCGGAAGACGGTCCATTTTCGCCGCACACCGCCGCTCTCGACCTACCTGCTGGCGCTCGCGGTGGGCGAGCTGGCGGCCTCGGAGCCGGTGCATTGCGGCGAGACGGAGATCCGCGTCTGGCACGTGCCGGGCAAGGAGCGGCTCACCGCCTTCGGCCTCGAAGCCGCACGCGAGACGCTGGCCCGGCTCGAGGCCTACTTCGATCTTCCGTATCCCTACGAGAAGCTCGACCTGGTGGCCGCGCCCGACTTCGAGGCCGGTGCGATGGAGAACGCCGGCGCCGTCTTCTTCCGCGAGACGCTGCTGCTGGTGGACCCCGAGACCGCCACGCTCTCCGAGAAGAAGCGCGCCGCGGAGGTGATCTGCCACGAGCTGGCGCACATGTGGTACGGCGACCTCGTCACCATGGCCTGGTGGGACGACCTCTGGCTGAACGAGGCCTTCGCGACCTGGATGGCCTTCCACGTGGTCGATGCCTGGAAGCCCGAGTGGAAGATGTGGAACGACTTCCAGCACCACCGCGCGGCGGCGCTCGGCCTCGACGCGCTGGCCGAGACACACCCCATCTACGTGAAGGTGCGAACGCCGAGCGAGGCGACGCAGAACTTCGACCTGATCACCTACGAGAAGGGCGCCTCGGTGGTGCGCATGATCGAGCGCTTCCTCGGCGCCGAGACGTTCCGCGAGGGCGTGCGCCGCTACATCCGCGCGCACCAGGAGAGCAACGCCGTCGCCGCGGATCTCTGGAATGCGCTGGCCGAGGCGTCGGGGCAGGACGTCGAGCCCGTCGTACGCGCCTGGATCGAGCAGCCCGGCTTCCCGCTCTTGCGCCTGCGCCGCGCCGAGCGCGACGGCCGTAGCTGGCTGCGCTTCGAGCAGCAGCGCTTCCTGTCGAGCCCGAAGGCGAAGGTGGACGGCGCGCTCTGGCCCATTCCGTGGGTAGGCCGTGTGGCCACGGGCGAGAGCACGCGCAGCGTGCGCCAGCTGCTCACGAAACGGCGCGGCGAGATCGAGCTGCCCGTGCGCAGCCCACGCTTCGTGTACGGCAACGCGGAGGAAGGCGGCTTCTACCGGCCGCTCCACGGCGAGGCGGAGCTCGCGGCGCTGGCCGGCGCCCTAGAGGCGCTCGCGCCGATCGAGAGGATGGGCCTCGTCGGCCATCAGTGGGCCGCCGCGCGCGCCAAGCACGCGCGAGTGGACGGCTTCCTCGAGCTGGCGCTCTCCTTCGGCAAGGAGCGCGACGCCGACGTGCTGGTCGCCCTGCGCGGGCCGCTCGAGAGCTGCGCGCGCGCCGCGGGGCGCGCGCTCGGGGCAACGGCCGAGGCGGAGCTGCGCGCTCGCGTGGCGCGCAGCTTCGAAGCCGCACTAGGCGAGGCCGGCTGGCAGGCCGGCGCCCGCGAGCGCGACGACGACCGGCTGCGCCGCGCGGCGTTGCTCGCGCTGGTAGGCGAAGTGGGCGAAGCCCCGGCCGTGCTGGCCGAGGCGCGCGAGCGCTGCGCGGCCTTTCTCGGCGACCGCCGCTCGCTCGAGCCGAACCTGGCGGACGCAGTCGTCTCGCTCGCGGCGCGCTCGGGCGACGAGGCGCTGTTCGAGCGCTACCTCGCGGCCACGCGCGAGGCGACGACGCCGCAGGACCAGCGCCGCTTCCTGCTCGGCCTCGGCGGCTTCGGCGAGCGCGGCCTGGTGGACCGCGCGCTCGCGCTCACGCTCACCGACGCCGTCGGGACGCAGGACGTCGCGCTGCTGCTCACGCGCCTGGTCGGCAACCGGAAGGCCAGCGAGCGCGCCTGGGCATTCTGGAAGAAGCGCTTCACGAAGCTGCGCCGCCGCATGCCGCCCATGCTGGTGACGCGCCCGATCGAGGCCCTGCCCGCGCTCGGCACCCGCGCGTACCGGCGGGATGTAGCGAGCTTCTTCCGCGCGAACCCGGTGGCGACCGGCGAGCGCGCCGTGAAGCAGACCCTCGAGCAGTTCGACCTGAACCTGGCGTTCGATGAGCGAGTGAAGAGCGAGCTGGCGGGCTGGATCGAGAAGGCGTAGGCCGCGACACGGGCGATACGCCGGGCAGCCCTTCAGAAGATCGACCGAGCGCAGCTTTCGCGGAGCACTTCACTCTCGAGACGATGCTCTCTCTAGAACCCGAAGCGACGAGCAGGAAGACCGTGCTTGCCAGGGCGCCAAGCCTCAGGAGATTTCGCGCTTCAACGTTCAATCTGACCTCGATCCGTAGATCACTCCGAAGATCGCGCGGGGGATGTCCCTGTCCATCGAACCCGCATGAGATCCCCGCGGGGCTCCATCCTTCTTATGGGTGGCCTCGTCCTCCGATATTCGCTTTGGTTTCGCCCCATGCGCCCCCGCGGCTCGACCACCAATCCGCCCAACCGCTTCGAGTCACTGCGCTACGTCGCGAGCGCGGAGGAGGCCACGGCCGACGCCGAGACCAACCCCGAGACGCGTCTGCTCTCGGATCCCTCGCGCACGATCGTCGCGACGAACAACAGCCCCGACATCGGCTTCGGCGCCAGCGTGAATCCCTACCGCGGCTGTGAGCATGCGTGCTCCTACTGTCTGGCCCCGGAGACGCCCGTTCTCTTTGCGGACCTCACGTGGCGCCCCATCGGAGAGGTTTGCGCCGGCGATGTACTCGTCGGCTTCGATGAGTTCCCCGAGCCCGGCCGCACGCGCAAGCTGAGGCCCGCGGTCGTCGAGGCGGTCTGGTGCTCGCGAAAGCCATCCCAGCGACTCGTCACGGAGAGCAGTGCGGTCGTGACCACAGCCGAGCATCGCTGGTTCGGGGACGGATCGCGTTGGCGGAGGACCGACCAGCTCAACCAGTCCCGGTGGCTTGCACGGTTGCCGGTCGTGCCGGCTCTGCCCTTCGACACTGACTACCGGGCGGGATACATCGCAGGGCTTTCGCTCGGCGACGGGACCTTCCGCTATCAACCCGGCTGGCGAAGCGACAAGCTCGGATTCCCCGCCGCCTACTGGCGGGTAGCCATGATCGATCGCGAGCCGCTCTTCCGGCTCGTCTCCTTCCTATCCACCTTCGGCGTCGAAGCACACATCCGAGCGTTCTCCGCAGGGAAGCGGACTCGTACCGACATGTGGAAGGTCGAGGTTCGCTCGCTCTCCCGCCTTGCGATCATCCACAAGCTGCTGTTCACGGAGTTGGAGAGTCAAGGCTACCGGCGTGGCTTCCTCGCGGGCTTCTTCGATGCCGAAGGGCACAACGGGACCTCCCTTCGCATCAGCCAACTGGATATCGAAGTCCTGAATCGCGTAAGGCGCATCGCCGCCTCGCTCGGGCTCCGCTTCGAGCTGGAGCCACGAGCCGGACACGCGAGCACGATCCGCCTCGTCGGCTCGATCGCGGATCGAGTCCAGTTCTTCTCGATCTGCCAGACCGCAATCCGACGCAAGCGGGATGCGTTGTTCGGGTTCGAGCCAGCGACGTCACCGGATCCCGTCCACGCCGTGGAGCCCGGAGCGACGGTGGACGTCGTCGACGTCCAGACCTCGACGCGCACCTTCTTCGCGGCGGGGCTCGCGACGCACAACTGCTACGCGCGTCCGACGCACGAGTACCTCGGCTTCTCGGCCGGGCTCGACTTCGAGACGCGCATCCTGGTCAAGGAGCGCGCCCCCGAGCTGCTGCGGCAGCGCCTCGGCGCGAAGAGCTGGCAGCCGCAGGTCGTCGCGCTCTCGGGCGTGACCGATCCGTATCAGCCGGCCGAGCGGCGGCTCGAGCTGACGCGGCGCTGCCTCGCCGTCCTGGCCGAGTTCAAGAACCCGGTCGTGATCGTCACCAAGAGCTTCCTGGTGACGCGCGACGTCGATCTGCTCGCGGAGCTGGCGCGCTCCGATGCGGCGAGCGTGCTGCTCTCGATCACCACGCTCGACCCGGAGCTGCAGCGCCGCATGGAGCCCTACGCCGCGCCGCCGAGCAAGCGCCTCGCGGCGATCGAGAAGCTCGCGGCGGCCGGCGTGCCCGTGGGCGTGATGGTGGCGCCGGTGATTCCCGGCCTCACCGATCACGAGTCGCCGAAGATCCTCGAGGCAGCGGCCGGCGCCGGCGCGCGCTTCGCCGGCCGCGTGGTGCTGCGGCTGCCGCACGGCGTGGCCGAGCTGTTCGAGGCGTGGCTCGCGCTCCACTACCCGCTGCGCCGCGCGAAGGTGATGGCGCGCATCCGCGCCGTGCGCGGCGGCAAGACCTACGACTCGCGCTTCGGCGTGCGGCAGCGCGGCACCGGCCTGTGGGCCGACGAGATGGCCGCGCTCTTCGACCTCGCGCGGCGCCGCGCGGGCCTCGCGGAGCGCGGGCCGAGCCTGTCGGTGGCGCACTTCCGCCGCCCCGCCGCGCCGGGCGCCCAGCTCGCACTGCTGTGAGCGCGACTCAGGAACTCGCGAGCGGCACAGCGACGTCCGAGAAGTCCCGGAGGATCTGGCGGTCGTTGGTGACGAGCGGGATGCCGAGCTCCCGGGCGAGCGTCACGAACTCGCAGTCGTAGGCCGAGCAACGCGAGGTGTTCACCGCTCGCAGCACTCGCTCGGAAGGCACGTCGAATTCGCGACCGCGCAGCTGCTCCTGGGCAGCCTCCGCGATCCGGATCGCATCGTCGAGACCCATGCGCCGACGCCGCAGGTACGCAGCCAGAAGGTTCCGCAGCTCCGAGCGCCACAGCAGCGGCGCGCACCACTCCGCGTCCTCCCGGTAGAGCCGCTCGGCGCTGGCCGTGGCCACGCCCGGGATCCAGAAGTACGCGATCACGTTCGTATCGACCACGATCACAGCCGACCCGCGCGCTTCCAGCTCTGGAGCTCACGTTGGGTCAGCCGGCCCGACACCCGTTCGCGCAGGCTGCGAGCGCGCGCCAGCAGCACCTCCGGGTCGATCGGCGCAGCACCCGTCGCTGCCCGAAGGCACTCGATCGCCTCGCGGTTCAGGCTGCGGTGGTTCCGGAGCGCCCGGGCCTTGAGGCGGCGGTGCAGCTCGGGCGGGATGTCCTTGAGGGTCAACGTCGGCATCCGCGGGACCTGTCGGGTGGTTGCGAAACGGAACCTAACCGGAGGCTCCGGAGCTCGCCAGCTCAAATCGCGTCCGAGACCCCCCGCACGAACAGCGGGCTCATCTCGAGCCGCGCGACGTCCGCCTCGAGCTCGCGCGCGGCCGGCGCCGCCAGCGGCTCGTCCGCCGCGGCGAGCAGCGCGGGCAGGAGGCTCGCGTCGCTCGACGAGTTGACGAACACGCCCGGCCGCGCGAGCACGTGGTGCACGGCGCGGCGCAGCGCCTCGGCGTCGCGGATCGGCTCGTACCAGCTGAAGCGGCGCAGGTCGCCGTCGGGCCAACGCCGGCGCGCGATCGCCTTGATCGTCTGCACGGCGACGCCGCGCTCGCGGCACAGCGCGAGCAGCGCCTCGAAGTCGGCCGCGTAGTCGGGCTGCGCCAGCATCGTGAAGCTGCACGGCAGCAGCACCGAGTCGAAGGCGAAGCGCGCGAGGCTGGCGAGGTGCATGGCCGCCACCCGCGAGCCGTGGCCGGTCACGCCGATGAAGCGCACGTGACCGCGCTGCTTCGCCTCGATCAGCGCCTCGAGCGCCCCACCCGGCCCGAGCGCGACCTGCCACTCGCGCTCGTCCACCAGGTTGTGCAGCTGGATCAGGTCGAGCTGATCGCTCTGCAGACGCTCGCGCGAGCGCTCGAGGCTGGCGCGCGCGCCCTCGGCCGTGCGCTCGCCCGTCTTCGTGGCAAGAAAGAAGTGCTCCCGATGCTGCGGCATCCAGGCCCCGACGCGCAGCTCCGAATCACCGTAGGCGGCGGCCGTGTCGATGTGGTTCACGCCGTGCGCGAGCAGTAGCTCGAGCAGCGCGTCCGCCTTCTCCTGCCGCATGCTGCCGAGCGCCGCCGCGCCGAAGATGACCCGGCTGCTGGTGTGCCCGGTGCGCCCGAACGGGAGCTTCTGCATGGCTCCTCCTCGCTGGGCGAGGACTCTACTACCTTCGCGGCCGTGCTCACCCGACGACGGCTCGATGGCTTCGTGGAGCGACTGGCGCGGCTGCTCGCCGGCATCTTCTTTCGTGAGCTTGCGGTCGAAGGCCGCGAGGGGATTCCGCGCGGCGTGCCGCTGCTGGTGGTCGCGAACCATCACAACAGCCTGGTCGATCCGCTGCTGCTGTTCGCGACGCTGGGCGTGCGCCCGCGCTTCCTCGCCAAGAGCACGCTGTGGGACATGCCGGGCATCCGTCAGCTGCTCGACCTGGCCGGTGCGGTGCCCGTCCATCGCCGCCAGGACGAAGGCGTAGACACCTCACAGAACGACGAGACCTTCAGGCGCTGCTTCGACGAGCTCGGGGCCGGCGGTGTGATCGCGCTGTTTCCGGAGGGCATCAGCCACGACGCGCCGGGGCTGGCGCCGCTCAAGACCGGCGCGGCGCGCATCGTACTGGGCGCGATGCGCGAGCGGGGCGCGACCGCGCTGCGCATCCTGCCCGTTGGCCTCACCTTCGACGAGAAGGGCGTCTTCCGCTCGCGCGCGCTGGTGCGCATCGGCGACTCGCTCGACCCGACGCAGTGGCTGCGCGCCGCGGAGCACGATCCGCGCGAAGCCGCGCGTTCCCTCACCGAGGCGATCGCGCGGGCGCTGGCCCGGGTGACGCTGAACTACCCCTCGCACGAAGAGGCGTCGCTGCTCGAGCGCGCCTCGGAGCTGTTCGCGGCGCGCGAGCGCGAGCTGCCGGCGCGGCTCGCGCTGGCCGAGGCCTTCGCGCTGCGGCAGGCGGCGATCGCGAGCTACCGGCGCCTGCGCGCGCGCGATCCCGAGCGCGTCGAGGCGATGCGCGCACGGCTCGCCGCCTACGCGGCGCGCATCGAGGCGCTCGGCCTGCGCGACGAGCACGTGGCGGCGCGCTACCCGCGCGAAGAGGTCCTGGCCTACGCCGTCGGTTCGGCCGCGCTCTTGTTCTGGTGGCTGCCGCTGGCGGCGCTCGGGACGTTCTTCAACTGGATTCCGTATCGACTCGTCGGCATCGCGGCCGGCCAGATGCGCAGCCAGGATCTGCCGGCCACGGTGAAGCTGTTCGGCGGCTTCTTCTTGTTTCCGATCGCGTGGGCGATCTGGGCGGTGCTGGCCGGTCTCAGCTTCGGCGCCGGCGCTGCGTTCGGCACGCTGCTGCTCGCGCCCGCCACCGGCTGGTACGCGATGCGCTTCCAGGAGCGCTACGAGCGCTTCTTCGACGACGCCGTCGCCTATCTGCGTGTGAAGTGGCGGCGCCGGCGCGTGGCCGAGCTGAAGCGCGAGCGCGACGCGCTCCACGGCGAGGTGAGTGACCTCGCGAAGCAAGCGACGGAGCCCGAAGAGAAGGAATCGCCGTGAGCCGGATCCAGGGGGAGTGCGCGGGCCGCTTCGGCGCTGTGCGCGAGACCTTCGCGACCGCGGCAAGCTCGACCTCGACGCGCCCGTCGCCCGCTACTGGCCCGAGTTCGCGCAGGGCGGCAAGCAGTCGCTGCCCGTGCATTGGCTGCTCTCGCACCGTGCCGGGCTCGCAGCGCTGCGCTCGCCGCTGCCCACCGAGGCGCTGTTCGATTGGCAGCGCATGACGAGCGTGCTCGCCGCCGAAGCGCCCTGGTGGCAGCCGGGCAGCCGCTCCGGCTACCACGCGATGACCTACGGCTATCTGGTGGGTGAGGTTCTGCGCCGGGTGGACGGCCGTACGCTCGGCGCCTTCTTCCGTGACGAGGTGGCGCAGTCGCTCGGCGCCGAGTTCTGGATCGGTCTGCCTGCCGCGGAGAACGCGCGCGTCGCCGAGATCGTGCCGCCGAGCGCCGAGGCGGTGGCGGCCGCGGGCGCCGCCGCGCAGCCCGCACCGGACTCGCTGCTGGCGAAGGTGATGGGCAATCCGCCGCTCGCGCCCAGCGCGGCGAACCTGCCCGCCTGGCGCCGCGCGGAGATCCCGGCCGCGAACGGCCACGGCAACGCTCGCTCCGTCGCCCGCGTGATGGCGGCGCTCGCCTGCGGCGGCTCGCTCGGAGGAGTGCGCGTGCTCTCCGAGGCCGCGCTCACACGCGCGACCGCGGAGCAGTGCTTCGGAGAGGATCTCGTGCTGGGCGTGCCGATGCGTTGGGGCCAGGGCTTCATGCTCGCGAGCGCCGCGCTGCCGCTCGGCCCTTCGAAGCGCGCCTTCGGGCACGGCGGCTGGGGCGGCTCGCTCGGCGTCGCCGACCCCGACGCACGCGTATCGTGGGCCTACGCGATGAACCAGATGTCCGCCGGCACGCTCGGCGACACGCGTGCCTTCGAGCTGGCGCAGGCCTTCTACGCGGCGCTCTGACGTCTGACGGGGACGTTCGTGGGCTACCAGCCGGCCAGCCTTGCGGCACGCTCGCGGTGGACGGCCGAGGAGCCCAGGAAGGTGCGGTCGAAGATGGCGCGCTTGAACCAGATCTGGACGTCACACTCCCAGGTGTAGCCGAGGCCGCCGTGCGCCTCGACAGCATCGCGCGCGACGCCGAGGAAGCGGTCGCCGAGGTGCGCCTTCGCGAGTGCGGCCATGCGCGGGGCAGCTTCGGGCGCCTGATCGAAGGCGTGCGCGGCGTACCAGTAGAGCCCGCGGCCCGGCTCGACCTCGAGCGCCATGTTCGCGAGCTGATGCTTGAGCGCCTGGAAGTGCGCGATCGTGACGCCGAACTGCTCGCGCGTGTTCGCGTAGGCGACGGTCACCTCGACGAGCCGCGAGGCGCCGCCGAAGGCATCCGCCGCCAGCAGCACCAGGCCGGCGTCGCGCACGCGGGCCGCCGTGGCGGCGCCCCCGGGCAGCACCTCCGCCGGCGCGCCCTCGAAGCGCAGCGTATCGAGGCGGCGCGTGCGATCGACGCCCGGAAAAGCCTCGATCGCGACTCCGCCCCGCTCGCGCTCCACCAGCGCGAGGCCGCCGCCCGCCGTGCCGACCACCAGCACGTCCGCGCTCGCGGCCAGCGGCACGTGCTCCTTCACGCCCGAGAGGGTGTCGCCTAGCGCGAGTCGCCAGTCCTCCGGTTGCCAGCCGCCGCCCGGCTCGGCGAACGCCACGCTGCCGAGCGCGTCGCCGGTCGCGAGCCGCGGCAGCCAGCGCTGCTGCTGCTCGGCGCTGCCGCCGAGCGCGAGCGCGAGCGCGGCCAGCGTGTGGCCGAGGAAGGGCCCCGGCGCGGCGCCGCGCCCGAGCGTCTCCGCCACCAGCGCGGCGTCGAGCAGCGGCAGACCCGCACCGCCCTGCGCCTCGGGGATCACCAGTCCGGCCAGGCCCAGCTCGGCCATGCCGCGCCAGAAGCCGGCGTCGAAGGCCTCCTCCGCGTCGAAGCGCGCGCGCAGCCGGGTGGCGTCGTTCTCCTTGGCGAGGAACTGCTCGACCGTGTCCTGCAGCAATCGCTGCTCGTCCGAGAGCCCGAAATCCATGCGCGCCCCGCTCCTACTTGCCGTGCTGCTGCGCGAAGTAGTCGCGCGGCAGACCCAGGCCGCGCTCCGCGATCACGTTGCGCTGGATGTTGGCGGTGCCGCCCGCGATCGCGACGCCGAGCGACGACATGAACTGCCCCACCCAGCCCGCGCCGCTCTTCGGCGCGATGCCGAGCACGCGCGCCGAGCTGGCCGGATCGGTGAGCGCGTCGGCCTCGAGCAGGTCGAAGGCGAGCTTCGCGACCTCCTGGCCGATGTTGGTCGAGTGCAGCTTGTTCATCAGCGCGAGGATGCCGACGTTCTCGCCGCGCAGGTTCGCGGTGAGCTGGCGATAGCCCGAGTACTTGTGCGCCTGCACGTAGCCCTCGATGGTGGCGAGGCGCTGGCGAACCGCGGCGTCTTCGAGAGCCGGGCGACCGTCACGCTGCGATTCCCGCGCGAGCTTCACCAGGCCCTTGAACAGCACCTCGGTCATGGCGGCGTTGCCGATCGAGTCGCGCTCGTGCTTGAGCGTGGTGCGCGACACGATCCAGCCCTCACCGCGCTTGCCGACGATCCAGTCCTTCGGCGTCTTCACGTCGGTCAGGAACACCTCGTTGAAGTCCGCGCTGCCGGTCATCTGCTTGAGCGGGCGCACGTCGATGCCGGGCTGCTTCATGTCGATCAGCAGGTAGGAGATGCCGGCGTGCTTGGGAGCGCCCTCCTCTGTGCGCGTCAGGCAGAACATGAAGTCGGCAGTCTTCGCGCCGCTCGTCCAGATCTTCTGGCCGTTGATCACCCACTCGTCACCGTGCAGCTCCCCGCGCGTCTTCAGCGACGCAAGGTCGCTGCCCGAGCCGGGCTCGCTGTAGCCCTGACACCACTGGATGTCGCCGAGGATGGTGCCCGGCACCCACTTCTGCTTCTGCCACTCCTGGCCTTTTTCCAGCAGCGTCGGCACGAGCATCATGGTGCCGATGCCGGGCGGATCCATCGGCGCGCGCACGCGCATGAACTCCTCGCGGATCACCGCAGCGCGCAGCGGATCGGAGGCCTGCTCGGAGCCGCCATAGGCCTTCGGGATCGAGCGCGCGAGGTAGCCCGCCGCGGTGGCGCGCCGGCGGAAGGTGCGCGCGATGCCGGCGAGGTCCTGCTTCGCCTCCTCGCCTTGGAGCGGCCAGCTCGCCGCGAGAAACGCCTTCACCTCGGCGCGAAACGCCTCGTACTCGGGTCCGTAGCGCAGGTCCACGAGAGCCTCCTCGAAGAAGCGGCAGTCTAGCGGCGACCGTTCGGGTGTAGGATGGCGACGATCTGGGAGCCTTGGGGGAGATGTGGAGGGCTCCATGTCCGCGCTCGGCTCCAAGGGGCTCTTCGTCGGCAGGCAGCGCGAGCTGGCCGCGCTCGAGCTGGGCCTGGAAGCCGCAGCCTCCGGGCGCGGAAGCGTGTTCCTGATCGTCGGCGAGGGCGGCATCGGCAAGACGCGCCTCGCGGAGGAGCTCTGCTCGCGTGCCCAGCGGCTGGGCGCGAAGGTCGCCTGGGGCCGCGCATGGGAAGAAGGGGGCGCGCCGGCCTATTGGCCCTGGGTCCAGGTGATGCGCTCGCTCGGGCCCGAGCGGCGCTCGGCGCTCGAGGCCCCCGACGCCTCGCTGCCTGCCGAGCCCGATTCCGAACGCGAGCGCTTCGTCCTCTTCGATTCGGTCACCTCGTTCCTGAAGGGCGAAGCCCAGCGCCAGCCGCTCGTGCTCGTCCTCGACGATCTGCATGCGGCCACGAGCCCATCGCTGCTCTTGCTCCAGTTTCTGTCCCGCGAGCTGCGCGACGCGCGCATGCTGGTGATCGGCACCTACCGGGAGAACGAGGCCGCGACGATCCCGTCCGTCGCACGAGCGCTCGGCCAGATCGGCCGGCGTGCCGAGCGCGTCGAGCTGGCTGGCTTGGTCGAGGCGGAAGTCGCTCTCCTCATCGAGAAGGTCTCGAGACGACGCCCCGACCCGAGCCTCGTCGCTGCCGTTCACACCGCCACCGACGGCAATCCCTTCCTCGTCGATGCGACGCTTCGCGAACTCGGTCCCGACGACGAGCTGCGACTTCCCCGCGAGATCCAGGAAACCGTCCGGCAGCGGCTCGAGCCGCTCGCGCAGCCCACGCGACGCATGCTCGGCGTCGCCGCGGTGATCGGTCGCGAGTTCGATCTCGGCTTGCTGGAGGCGGCGTGCAGGGGGCCGGAGGAGCTGCCCGAGCTGTTGCGAGAGGCGCGCAGAGCCGGTGTCATCCGTGAGGTTCCGGCGAGCGCTGGCCACTACGCGTTCGCGCACGGGCTGATCCGCGCGACGCTCTACCGAGACCTGCCACCGGATTCGCTCCGCAGCTTGCATCGCAGGGTCGGCGAGACGCTCGAGGGTCTCTACGCAGGAGACCCCGACGCCCACGTCGCCGAGCTGGCTCACCACTTCGTGCAGGCCGCCGGCGGCGAGCCCGAGAAGAGCGACTTCGTGCGCCGCGCCGTCGAGTACGCGCGCCGCGCCGGCGACCGCGCGCAAGCCCTGCTTGCGTACGAGGAGGCGGTGACGCACTACGAGCACGCGCGGCGCCTGGTCGAGCAGACGGCCCCGCTGGACGAGGCTCTTCGCGGTGCCTTGCTGCTCTCGCTCGGGTCGGCGCTTCGCAAGGCGGGCGATGCAACGAAGTCCCGGGAGATTTTTCTCCTGGCTGCGCGCTCCGCGCGAGAAGCTTCGACGCCGGAGCTCCTCGCGCGCGCGGCCCTGGGCTTCGGTGCGAGCGGCGACAGCGGCGGCTACGAGAGCGTCGGCCATGTGGACCCCGAGCAGGTGAGCCTGCTGGAGGAGGCGCTCGCTTCGCAGGCGCACGACCCGCCCCTGCGCGCCAGGCTCCTCGGCCGGCTCGCGATGGCGCTCTACTGGTCCAGGGCGCGAGAGCGCCGCGAGTCGCTCTGCGGGGAAGCGATGGAGCTTGCCGAGCGCAGCGGCGATCCCGCCATCCTCGCCGCGACGCTCGCGAGCCGCTGCTTCGCGACCTGGCGCCCCGACAATCTCGAGGAGCGGCTCGAGACCGCCACGAGGCTGCTGCGCGTGGCCGAGCAGGCTCGACACCGGGAGCGCTCGATGCAAGCGCATGTGTTCCGGTCGATGTGCCTCCTCGAAGGCGGAGACATGCTGGCGGTCGATCGCGAGATCGAGGCGTGCACGCGACTCTCCGAGGAGCTGCGCCAGCCGCGGCAGCGCGGCTACGCGCTCATGCTGTGTGCCATGCGCGCCCTGCTGGCCGGACGCTCCGAGGAGGGTGAGCGGCTCGCACGGGAGGGGCTCGCGCTGAGCGAGCGCGGCCTCAAGGGTCCGTTCGCGACGCTCTTCTCCTCCCAGATCTTCCATGCCTGGAACGAGTCCGGTCGCCTCGAAGCCCTCGAGACGGCGATCGCCGTCACACGCGAGCAGCTCGGCAGCGTCCCCGCGAGTCGCTGCGCGCTCGCCTACTACTACAGCGAGCTCGGCAGGCTCGAGCTGGCGCGCAGCGAGTTCGAGCCGCTGGCCGCGCAAGGCTTCGCTGATCTGCCGCGCGATCTGTATTGGCTCGTCGGAATGGGAGCGCTCGCGCGCACCTGCACCGCGCTCGGCGACGCTGCGAGAGCCGAGCGGCTCTACGCGCTGCTGCTGCCGTATGCCGGGCGGCATGTCGTGAACGGGCCGCCGCCGGCGCAGTACCTGGGCCCGGTCGCAGCCCTGCTCGGCTGTCTGGCGACGACGGCGGGCCGCTTCGCCGATGCCTCACTTCACCTCGAGGCGGCGCTCGCATCGACCGCTCGCATGGGCGCCCGCCCGTATCACGCTCGCACGCTGCGGGACCTCGCCCGGATGCTGCTCGCGCGCGGCGGACCCGGCGACGCGGCGCGCGCGATCGAGCGGGCGGAGGAGGCGCTCGGGACGGCCCGCGAGCTGGGCATGAAGGCCGTCGAGGCGGAGCTCGTCGCGCTGCGAGAGAAGGCGCAGCAGATGACCGCTGCAGCAGCGCCGACGGCGGCCCGCTTCTGCCGCGAGGGAGACTTCTGGGGGATCGGCTACCACGGAACCGCCTTCCGCTTGCGCGAGAGCAAGGGCCTCGCGTACCTCGCGCAGCTGCTCGGCGACCCCGGGCGGGAGTTTCACGTCCTCGACCTGCTCGATCCGTCGAGCGAGCGGCAGCGCGAGACGCCTGGCCTGGCCTCTTTGGATGCGCGGGCAAAGTCGGAGTACCGGCGGCGGCTCGACGAGCTGCGCGGCGAGCTCGCGGAGGCCGAGCGCAACAACGACCTGGCTCGGGCGACGCGCCTGCGCGAAGAGGTCGGCGTCCTCACCGACGAGCTCGCCCGCAGCCTGGGCCTCGGGGGGCGGAATCGCCGGGCTCCCGACGCCTCCGAGCGCGCGCGCCAGACGGTGAGCAAGGCGATCAAGGCAGCGATCGAACGCATCGCCCGCAACGACGCGTCGCTCGGCCATCACCTCCGCAGCTGCGTCCAGACCGGCCTGTTCTGCTCGTACGCTCCCGACCCGCTCGCTCCCGTCCCCTGGGAGCTCTGACCGTCGTCACATCGTGAAGCCGAATTTCACGCCCCTCCATCGCGATGGTCGGCGTCCGCCACAGGAGTAGGGTCCGGGGCAGCGTGTTCCGCACGGCGAGCGCCGCCTGCTGCGCGTTGCTCGTCCTGCTGACCCTCCCGGGGATCGCTCGCGCCGAGCCGGGCGATCTCGACCCGAGCTTTCGCACCGGCGGCTTCACCCAGAAGGACTTCGGCGGGTTCGACCAGGCCCTCGCTCTCGACGTGGGACCCGACGCCGAGATCGTGGCGGTCGGCGCCACCGGGGCCACGGTCGCCGGCGACTGGCTCGTGGTGCGCCACGCGCCCGACGGAGGCCTGGACCCCGGTTTCGGAACGGGTGGCTTCGTGACCCGCGACTTCTTCGGCGGGAACGACCAGGCGCTCGCGGTCGCCATCCAGCCCGGCGACGGCAGGATCCTGGTCGCCGGCGCGATCGAGGGCCCCCTCGGCGACCACGACTTCGGCTTGGTGCGCTACCGGGCGGATGGCAGCCTCGATCCCGACTTCGGCTTCGGGGGCATCGCGAAGCGCGACTTCGGTGGCATCGACGTGGCCACCGCCGTTGCGGTGCAGCCGGATGGAAAGATCGTGGTGGCGGGCTTCAGCGACGCCGCCCTGCGCGGCTCCGATTTCGTCCTGCTGCGCTACGACGCGGACGGCTCTCCCGACGCGAGCTTCGACGCATCGCTAACGGACCTGCGCGGCGTGCCGGAGCTCACGCCGGGCGGCAGCAACGACATCCCTCGCGCACTCGCAATCCGGGCGGACGGCCGCATCCTCGCGGCCGGCGAATCGGACGCGGCCGGCACGCGTGACTTTGCTCTGGTCCGCTACGAGGCGGACGGCACGCTGGACTCCTCCTTCGGCAGAGGTGGCGTGCAGACGACCGACTTCGGGGGCGAGGACTCCGCGCAGGACCTCGTCCTGCGATCAGGCGGCCGGATCCTGCTCGCCGGTAGCTCGGATGCTGGAGGCAGCTTCGACTTCGCCCTCGCCGGCTACACGCCCAAGGGTCGCGCAGACCCGGACTTCGGCGAGCGCGGAGCTCTGCTCACCGACTTCGGGGTGGGCAGCGAGGACGCCGCAACCGCCGTCGTCGTGCAGCACACCGGCGCGATCCTCGTCGCGGGTCGATCGGACGCCGCAGGGACGACGGACTTCGGCCTTGCGCGCTACTGCGAAGGCGGTGAACTCGACGCGCGGTTCGGCATGGGTGGCAGGGTCACCACCGGCTTTCTCGCCGGCGCCTCCGACCGCGCGACGGCCGCGCGTCTGCAAGCGGGTGGAAACGTCGTCGTCGGTGGCGTCACGATCCTCGACGGTCACGCCGACTACCTGGTGGCCCGCTACCTCGCGAGCGAGCCGCCCGACTGCAGCGGCGCAGAGACGACGATGACCACGCTGCGCGTTCCCGGCGACCACCCGAGCATCCAGGCGGCCGTCGACGCCGCCGCGGACGGCGACACGATCCTCGTCTCCGCAGGGACCTACGCCGAGCAGGTGATCATCCGTGAGCGCACGGGCCTGATCCTGAAGGCGAAGGGCGCCGCGGTGATCGACGGCGGCGCCAGCGGAACGCCCCTCACGATCCGGAGCAGCACCGACGTCACCGTCACCGGCTTCACGCTCGAAGCCCAGCTCGGCGCCGCGCTGCTCTCGCAGCTCAACCAGGACCTGACGCTGTCCAGGCTGACGATTCCGAGCCACGCGGGGCCCGGCATCCTCGACCTGCTCAGCCGTGGCCTCGCGGTCGAGAGCAGCTCCGTCGCCTCCACGGGTGGCGACTGCATCCAGCTCTACCGGAGCCAGGACTCCGTCGTGAGCCGCAACGAGCTCGGGGGCTGCGGCGGCGCCGCCGTGGAGGTCTCGATCGGCGACCGCAACGACATCTCCAGGAATGCCATCCATGGGACGCACGAGGAAGCCATCGGGCTCCGCGTCTCGAGCTCCCAGAACTCGATCACGGGGAATACGATCGAAGACGTCGTCGAGAATGGAATTCTGATCGACGTCGACTCCAGCCGGAACGTCGTCGGCGAGAACGAGCTGTCCGGCGTCGGTGAGAGTGGAATCGTTCTCGACGGCGATTCCAACCTCGTCACCCGCAACCGGGTGAGCGCGCCCAGGGAGCACGGGATCGTGATCGAATCTACGGGCAGCGGAAACCGGCTCGAGCGCAACCGCGTGGAGGGCGCAGGCCACGACGGATTCGCGGTGGAGGGATCCGCGAACAGCCTGATCCGGAACCGGGCAACGGGGAGCGGGGGCTTCGATCTGAGCGACGGCAGCCCGCCCGGAGCGAACAGCTACGAGAGAAACACCCTCGGCAGCGTCTTCCCGCCCGGTGGATGACGCAAAGGAGGGAACAGGATGAGAAACAGGATCTTGTGCGTGCTGGTCTGCTCGTTGTTGGTTGGCGTCGGGGTGGGTGGCTCAGCGGCGGCCAGGGACGTCGAGGACGACATCCAGGACGACATCAGACGAAGGAAGGACAGCTGCTACGGCATCTGCAACCGCCAGGAGAACGTCAGGCTGGAGGTCGAGTGCTCCAAGATCAGGGCCGAGAAGGCCAGAGAGCAGTGCGAGAAGGACGCCGAGGACGCCGCGAGACGCTGCCGGGAGGAGTGCGACCGCCAGATCGGGGGCGGAAAGCAGATGCAGTGAGCGAGGGGCGCTCGCTTCACATCGTGAAGACGATTTTCACGCCTCTCCGTCGAGATGGTCGGCGAGCGTCATAGGCTCCAGGTACGAGGCAGCGTCTTTCGTAGGGAAGGCGACTACTGGACGATCGCCCACCGCGGCGCCCTGTTCCGACTGCGTGACCTGAAGGGGCTGCACTACATCGGCCGGCTCCTCGCCCGCCCGGGCGAGCCGCTCTCGCTCGCGGACCTGGCGCAGCCTGGCCGCGCGACTCCCGAACGCCGAGCCCGCCGGCGCCCGCGCGGATCGGCCTCCGAACGCGAGCGGCAGAAGATCACGAAGGCGATCCGCGCCGCCGTCGAGCGCATCGCGGAGAACGACGCTTCCCTCGGACATCACCTCGCGAGCACGATCCACACCGGCACGCGCTGCTCCTACACGCCCGATCCGACCGCCCCGGTCGCCTGGGAGCTCTGATGCCGCACGCTGCTCGCCGCCTGCACCTCATGGCCCTGATCGCCGCGCTTCCCTTCGTCGGCATGCCGGGATCGGCTCGGGGCGGCACGACGCTCTACGTCGACAACAAGGGGACGGACGGCCCGGCGACGTGTGGGACGAAAGCCGCTCCCTGTCGCTCGATCAGTCAGGCCATCGCCAACGCGCAGCTGGACGACACGATCCTGGTGGGCGCCGGTCGCTATGGCGACCTGAACGACGACGGCAGCTTCGACGACCCGGGCGACGAAGCTGCGGAGGTGGACACCGGCTGCGACTGCATGCTGAAGATCGACAAGAGGGTGTCGCTCTTCTCGCTGAGTGGAGCCGGCGTGACGGTGCTCGACGCCGCGGGCGCGTCGATCGCGGTCGTCCATGTCGCAGCGGCTTCAGTGACCGTGGGGGCTCCGGGAAGAGGCTTCCTGCTGGTCGGGTCGGGAGACTCGGCGGGGCTCCGCTCTGCGGCGAACGCAGCCGTCGTCGTCGGGAACCGCGCCATCGACAACGGTGAGCAGGGCTTCGATCTCGACGGCAACCTTCACCTGGTGGCCGGAAACCGCGCGATCGGCAACTCCGGAGTCGGCTTCGAGCTGGGCGGCATCGGCAACACGGTCCTCGAGAACGCAGCGCTCTACAACGAGGTGGGCTTCGAGACCTTCGATGGGCCCAACCTCGTCCAGAGCAACCTTGCGAGCGGCAACGAGATCGGGGTTCGGGCGGGCGGCAGTGGCGCGACGTTCGTCGCCAACGTCGCGAGCGGCAACTCGGGCATCGGCTGGGTGCTTCGCGTCGCGTCGGCGGGCTTCATGTTGCGCGGGAATCTCGTGCAGGGAAACGGGAGTCAGGGCCTGCTGATCTCCGGGAGCAGCCACGTCCTCACCGGAAACTCGATCGTCGGCAACCGGCTGAGTGGAGTCCTCGTGCTCTCGGGCGCTTCCGCGATCTCCGTCGAGCAGGGCAATCTCTTCGGGAACAACGACGCCCTGGACCTCGGAATGAGGAACTGCGGCGTGTTCAACCTCTCGATGGGGAACGTGCTTGCACTGGAGAACTTCTGGGGCACGCCGAGCGGCCCGGGCGGAGATCCTGGGGACACCGTCTGCAACGGAGTCTTCAGCAGCATCGAGTTCGGACCCGTCGCCGCCAAAGAGTTCAAGGTCAAGGCAGAGGCGGCCCGGTAGCACCGAGGAGGGAGCCGTGACGACACGACGCCTGCGGAGAGTGTGTTCAGGTCTGCTGGCGCTCCTCGTGGTGGGAGGTGCTCGAGCGGTGAGCGGAGCACCTCTCCTGGTCGCCAACAACGGCCTCGATGGTCCGGCGACGTGCGGATCGAAGGGCGCTCCTTGTCGATCGATCAGCCAGGCGATCGCCAACGCGCAGGAAGGAGACACGATTCTGGTCGGCCCCGGCCGCTACGGCGACCTGAACGGCGACGGCGCCTTCGATGACCCGGGCGACGAAGCGGCGGAGGTCGACACCGGGTGCGATTGCATGATCCACGTCGACAAGCCCGTGACGATTCTCTCGCGAGACGGCGCGGGCGCCACCATCCTCGACGCCGGCAGCGCCTCCGTTTTCGTGGTGCGAATCGACGCCGGCGGCGCAAGTCTCGGAGAGGTTGGGAAGGGCTTCACGGTCCTCGGCTCGGGCGATTCCTCCGGCATCGTCGCGCTCTCCTCTGCTGCCGAGATCGTCATCGCGGGCAACCGTATGATCGGTCTGGCCGGGACGGGTCTGAGCCTGCTCGGACGCGGGAACACGGCTCTCGCCAACGATTCGATCGGGAACGCCGGCTTCGGCTTCTTCTTCCGCCTCGAAGGAGGTGGCAACTCGATCGCTGGGAACGAAGCGATTCTGAACGGCTCGGGCTTCGAGCTGAGAGGCGCGCGCGACGATCTCGTCGTGGGAAACGCGGCACTTCGGAACGAAGTCGACGGCTTCCGTCTGCTCGAGGTCAGCTGCACGTTCATCGGAGACGTGGCGGCGGGCAACCTGGGCCATGGCTTCTCGCTCACGGCCAATTCCAGGGGCGTCGTGATCCTGGGCAGCGTGGCAGCCGGCAACGGGCGGGGCATCAACGTAACGGGCGATTCGCTGGTGGTCAGCAGGAGCTCGGTCGTCGGCAACTACGGCGTGGGCGTCGCCGTCCACGCGGCCGCCACTGGCATCGAGATCGAGCAAAGCAACCTGTTCGGCAACAACGGCGGAGCGGATCTCGGCCTCACGAACTGCGGCTTGCTGAATGCCTCGGCCGCGCCGGTGCTTGCCGGCGGGAACTTCTGGGGCCTGCCCAATGGGGGTGTGGGCTCGGACCCTGGCGACCGCCCTTGCGATGCTGCGGGCGGATTCCTTCCAACCGCGACCTTCTCCCCAGCCGCACGCAAGGAGATCAAGGTCCGGCCGAGGGTCGCCCAGTAGCCGAAACGCTCCTCGCCGCGTACTGACGTTCAGACTCCCGCGTAGTGGCGGAGGGCCTCGTCGAGACTGGTCTCGAGCGCGCCGGGCTCGCTGGCGATCGCGGCCAGCCAGTCGGGGCGCTCTGCGCAGCAAACGCTCACAGGCCACTCGAGGCCCGACAGCTCGTTCGCCTGGCGCAGGAAGACGGTGGCGTAGTCGGGCGGCCGCACGTCGCGCGACAGCTCGGCCAGCGCGAAGGGGTCGGGCGTGCCGCCGGCGCTCGGATTCGGGAACGAGATGGTGGGCGTGCCGGGCGTCGGGCCGCCGCCCGCGAGGCCGAGCCCGTCGCGCAGGATCGCACCGCGCACCTCGGCCGGCCGCGCTCCCGCGAGCAGCAGCGCCACGTAGGCACCGAGCCCGCGCCCGACCAGGGTCGCCTGCTTCAGGTGACGCAGCGCGGTGTCGGCGTCGCCCATCAGCACCTCGCACGTGTAGCCGCCACCGCGCGGGATCGTGCTCTGGCCGTGGCCCGTGAAGTCGAGCCCATGGACGGGGCCCGGCCAGGCCGCAAGCTCGCGCGGCAGCGTCGCCGGCGTGCGCTCGCCGAGGCCATGCAGCAGCAGCAACGGGCGCCCCTCGCCGTCGCGCAGCGTGTGGAGCGCGAGATCCAGCTTCGCGTGGCGCAGCCGCTCGACCCGCCGCGGATCGGTCCGGTCGCCGGACCGCCCCGGATCGGTCCGCTCGCCGGACCTCATGCCAGCTCCGCCAGGAACTCGAGCACCAGCTCCGCGATGCGCTGCGGCTGCTCGATGTGCACGAAGTGGCCGACGCCCGCCAGCGCCATCACGCGTGCGCCCGGCGGCAGGTACGGCTGCACCTCTTCGGCCGGCGTATCCCAGCCCATCGGCTCGGACTCGGTGGCGAGAACCCCGAGCAGCGGCACCGGCAGGCTCGCGAAGCGCGCCATCGACCAGGTGGCGCGCCAGGGGCCGAAGCCGCCGGGCCGCAGCGCCGGGTCGATCTTCCAGCGCCAGCCGTCGGGATCCTTGCGCCCGCCGACCGTCGCGAGATAGCGCAGCCATTCGAGCGAGAGACGCGGGTTCATGCGCTGGCGCCGCCGCGCGAGACCGTCGAGCGTGTCGGGCCGGCGCACCTTCGAGCCCGCCTTCTCGCGATGATCCAGCCAGCCCGACAGCTCGCGCGCGAGCAGGCGCGTGCGCTCGTGGTCCGCGACATCGGGCGGCGGCTTGTGCGATGGGATGCCGTCGAGATTCACGAAGGCGCGCACGCGGTCGGGCGCCGCCTGGATCAGATGCGTCGAGATGGAGCCGCCCTTGCTGTGGCCGATCAGGATCAGAGGATCCGCGCGGATCGAATCGAGCACCGCCAGCATGTCGCGCACGTCGCCGTCCCAGCTGTACAGCTCGGCGTGCTCCGAGTCGCCGTGCCCGCGCTGGTCCCACGACACGACGCGAAAGCCGGCGTCTGCGAGCAGCGGCGCGAACACGTCGAAGGTGCCGGCGAAGTCGAAGCCGCCGTGCGCGAGCAAGATCGCGGGCGCCGAGGCGTCGCCCCACTCCGACACCGCGAGCCGCAGCCCCTGCGCCGAGACGAAGCGCTGCCGATCGGGGCGGCGCGCGCCCGGGTACTGGGCGGCGGCCGCCTCCTCGGGCGTGAGCGGGGCGGTCACGACGATTCTCCCTCGGGCGCGCGCACCAGTTAGCGAATACGCCCCGCGAGAGCCAGATTTCGCAGCATGACGGCAAGCGAAGCGCGCAGCGAGCCGCAGGCGAGCGAAGTCCGCGGGCCCGAAGCGCGCAGCGAGCCGCAGGCGAGCGAAGTCGAAAAGCTCGGCCGCCTGCTCGCGATCGCGACCAAGGAGAAGACGCGCGCGCCGATGCTCGAGCACGCCGCGCTCCGGGTCGGGCCGGGCGGCCTGCCCGGGGAGCGCTCGCATCCGAGCGGGCGTGCGGTGACCGTGCTCTCTCGCGAGGCGTGGGCTGCCGCCTGTCGCGACCTCGGCACGAGCCTGCCCTGGACGCTGCGTCGCGCCAACCTGCTGGTCGAAGGCATCGAACTGATCGGCAGCGTCGGACGCCGACTCCACGTGGGCGCGCTGGTGCTCGAGATCGGCGAAGAGACGGAGCCCTGTCGCGTGATGGACGCGATCCACCCCGGCCTGCGCAGAGCGCTCACACCCGACTGGCGCGGTGGCGTCACCTGCCGTGTGCTCACGCCCGCAGAGATTCGGGTCGGCGCGGTGGTGCGCCTCGCGCCCTGAGCGCAGCGGCGAGATCGTCCGGCGCGTCGGCCTCGAGGCACAGGATGCTGCCATCGAGTCTTTCCACCTCGAGCCGCGCCGCGTGCAGGAGCACGCGCTCGGCCGACGCTGCGGCAGCCGGCGTGTACGGCGCGCCGTAGAGATCGTCGCCGACTACCGGCGCGCCTGCTGCCGCGAGATGAACGCGAATCTGGTGCGTACGCCCGCTCTCGGGCTGCGCTTCCACCAGCGCCCGCCCAGCAGCACGCGCCAGCACCCGGAAACGCGTGGCGCTGTAACGGGCGCCGTCGACCTCGTGCGCGTGCAGCGCGAAGCGGAAGCGGGCCGGGTCGGGGGCGCGAGCGATCCAGCCTTCGACGCTGAGCTCGTCGCGGTCGAGCGGTGGCGCGACGACGGCGAGGTAGCGCTTCCACGCCCTGCGCAGGGCGAAGGCGCGCGAGGCCCAGGCGCCGGACGCGCCGCGCGCGAACACGGCGACGCCGCTGGTCTGGCGATCGAGCCGATGCGCAGCGACCAGCGACTTGTCTCCGAGCTGCGCCCGCAGCGCCGCCTCGAGCGAGAAGCGCGCGCTCGCACGCGTGCGCTGCATCGGCAGCCAGGGCGGCTTGTCCACCGCCACCACGCCGTCGCCGTCGTGCAGCACGCGCAGCGGCAGCTGCGGCAGCGGCTCCGGCTCGCGCTCGAAGGCGTAGACGACGGCCCAGGCGCCCGCTGCGACGCTCGCCGGTGGCGCATCCGAGGCCAGCGGATGACCGTTCACGTGGACACCGCCGTGCCAGAAAGCGCGCTCCACGCTCGCGCTCGTGCCCTCGAGCTGGCGCGCAGCCTCGGCGAGCAGATCCACCAGCGCGAGCTCGCCGGGTATCACGAAGCGCCGCACCACGAGCGGCGGGTCGAAGCGTTCGGCAGCGGCGGAGCGTGCGGCGCGCAAGGCCTCCACCCTAGCCGCCTTCGATCGGCGCTGCCGATCACCCGGAGCCGAAGATCCAATTGGACGGCGCGGCTCGTGTTGGCGATGTTGTGAACCTTGCGGAGGGAACATGGCAAGCAAGAAGACCAAGGCAAGCTCCGAGGTGGTCGGCGCGCTCGAGCGGCTGCTTGCGTCGAGCTACACGCTCTATCTCAAGACGCACAACTTCCATTGGAACGTGACCGGGCCGATGTTCACGACGCTGCACACGCTGTTCGAACTCGAGTACACCGAGCTGGCACTGGCTGTGGACGCGATCGCAGAGCGCATTCGCTCGGTGGGGCACCCTGCCCCGGGCACCTACAGCGCCTTCCAGGCGGTGTCCGCCGTCAAGGAGCGCGGCGGCGTCCCCTCGGCCAAGGAGATGTTGAAAGAGCTGGTGCGCGACCAGGGCATCGTGGCCGACACGGCGCGCGAGGTGCTGCGCGCGGCTGCCGCGGCGGGTGACGACGCGAGCCAGGATCTCGCCGTGCAGCGCATCCAGGTGCACGAGAAGAACGCCTGGATGCTGCGCAGCCATCTGGACTGAGTCAGCGGAAGATCGATGATGGCTCGGGGCGTTCGGCGTTGGCGCTCGCGCGGCGGAGGCGGTTCACCTCGGCGTGCGCGACTCGCAGGGGCTCGGGCAGGCGGTAGCGCGGGGTGAAGTGCAGCACGAGGCGACGCGCGGTCCCGAGGCACACGCGGTGGCCGACGGAGACGTAGACGGGCGCAACGCCCGCGCGCGTGCGGAGCACCTCGCCGATCACTTCCCCGCCGTCGCGCAGCGCCACATGCGCGCCGCGCCGCGGGCCCGGCGCGCGATGCTCTCCCACGAGTCGGCTCTTGGCGCAGCCGATGCTCGGCACGCCGAGCGCCACACCCACGTGTGACGCCAGCCCGAAGCGGCGCGGGTGCGCGCGGCCGTGGCCGTCGCACAGCAACAGCTCCGGTCGCGTCCGCAGCTTCGCGAAGGCCGCGAGCAACGGCGGCAGCTCGCGAAACGACAGGTAGCCGGGCAGGTACGGGAACGTGGCGCGCGCCTGCGCTGCGCCGACCTCGACGACCTCGAGGGTCGCCGCGTCGAGCACCACGACCGCCGCGTACAGAGTCGGGCTGCCACGGTCGAAAGAGACGTCCGCGCCGGCCACGAGGCGCAGCGTCTCGGGCAAAGCGTCGCTCTCGATCACCTCGCTGCGCAGCCGCTCCTGCAACGAGCGCGCGGCGGCAACGTCGATCAGTCGGGCACCGGCTCGTCGAAGGCGGCTGCCAGGAAGGCCGCGAGCTCCGCCCGGTGCACGCGCATCGAGCCCACGGCCGGGCTGGCGGCGGACTTGCGGCCCGCGTAGCTGAACTCGCGCTGCCACTGCTCGCGCAGCAGCTCGCGCACGAACTCCCAGCCGCCCATGTTGGCCGGCTCCTCCTGCACCCAGACCAGGCGCTCGGCGCGCGCATAGCGGTCGCGGATCCGAGCCAGCTCCTGGCTCGGCCAGGGGTAGAGCTGCTCGAGCCGAACGATCGCGACGTCGCCGCGCGCCTCGCCCACGGCCACGCCGTCACGCTTCTCGCGGTGGCCGACGATGTCGTAGTACACCTTGCCGCTGCACAAGAGCAGATGCCTCACGGCGGAGGGATCGCGCACGCCGCGGTCGTCCATCACCGGCTCGAAGCGCCCGGTTGCGAGCTCTTCCACGCGCGAGCTGGCGCGCGCGGAACGCAGCATGCTCTTCGGCGTAAACACCACCAGCGGCGAACGGAAGGGCCGGCGCATCTGGCGCCGCAGCAGGTGGAAGTACTGCGCCGGCGTGGTGCAGTTCGCGATCTGGAAGTTGTCCTCGGCGCAGAGCTGGAGAAAGCGTTCGACGCGTGCGCTCGAGTGCTCGGGCCCCTGCCCTTCGAAGCCGTGCGGGAGCAGCATCACCAGGCCGCTCATGCGGCCCCACTTCGCGTGCGCCGACGACACGAACTGGTCGATGATCCACTGCGCCCCGTTCGCGAAGTCGCCGAACTGCGCCTCCCAGAGCGTGAGCGTGGTGGGGTCGGCGAGGCTGTAGCCGTACTCGAAGCCGAGCACCGCCGCCTCGGACAGGTGGCTGTCCCAGACCTCGAAGCGTGCCTGCGTCTCCGAGAGATGATCGAGCGGCACGTACTCGTGACCGGTCTTCTGGTCCACCAGCGCGGCGTGACGCTGGCTGAAGGTGCCGCGCGAGCTGTCCTGCCCGGAGAGCCGCACCGGGGTGCCCTCCACCACCAGCGTGCCGAAGGCCAGCGCCTCGGCGGTCGCCCAGTCGATCGGCCCGTTCTCGGCCACCACCTTGCGGCGCCGCTCGAGCAGCGCGCGCAGCTTGGCGTGCACCTCGAAATCGGCGGGCACCGCCGCCAGCGCCTCGGCGATCTGCGCCAGGCGCTCGACCGGCACGGCGGTGTCCGGCGGCTTCGCGGGTGCGTGCCGCTCGAAGCCGGCCCACTGACCGCGCGGCGCGAAGGGCTCGTCGGGCTCCGGCGGCTTCGTCTTGATGCTGTCGAGCGCCTGCTGGAGCTGGTGGTTCAGGTCAGCCTCGATGCGGCGCACCTCTTCGGCGGTGAGCACACCGGCGCGCACGAGCTGCTCGGTGTAGAGCTGTCGCAGCGGCGCCTTGGCGCGGATCTTCTGGTACAAGAGCGGCTGCGTGAAGCTCGGATCGTCGCCTTCGTTGTGACCGTGCCGCCGGTAGCAGACCAGGTCGATCACCACGTCGCCGTGGAAGCGCTGCCGGTAGGAGTACGCCATGCGTGCGCAGTAGATCACGGCCTCGGTGTCGTCGCCGTTCACGTGAAAAATGGGCGCCTGGATCATCTTCGCGACGTCGGTCGCGTACAGCGTCGAGCGCGCCTCCTGCGGCGTGGTGGTGAAGCCGATCTGGTTGTTCACCACGACGTGCAGCGTGCCGCCGGTCGAGTAGCCGGCCAGATTCGAGAGGTTCAGCACCTCGGCCACCATGCCCTGGCCCGCGAAGGCGGCGTCGCCGTGCAGCAGCACCGGCATGATGCTGTGCCCGCGCGGGTCGCCAGCACGCATCTGCTTTGCGCGCGCGCGGCCCTCCACCACCGGGTCCACGGCCTCGAGGTGCGACGGATTCGCGGTCAGCGAGAGGTGCACGTTGTCACCGGAGCGCGTGCGCCGATCGCTGGTGAAGCCCTTGTGATACTTGACGTCGCCCGAGCCGAAGGGCACCTCTTCCAGCTCGATGTCCTCGAACTCCGAGAAGATCGACTCCAGCGACTTCCCCACGATGTTGGAGAGCACGTTGAGCCGGCCGCGGTGCGCCATCCCGATCACCAGCTCTCGCACGCCGTGCGCGGGCGAGTCTTCGACGATGACGTCGAGCAGCGGGATCAGCGCCTCGGCGCCCTCCAGGCCGAAGCGCTTCTGGCCCACGAACTTGGTGTGGAGGAAGCGTTCGAACAGCTCGGCCGCCGAGACCTTCTCGAGGAGGCGCAGGCGCTCCTCGTTGGGCGGCGTGGTCGTGTTCTCGTTCTCCTCCATGCGCCGCAGCAGCCATTGGCGCGGGCCCGGGTCCTGGATGTGCGTGAACTCGACGCCCACCTTGCGGCAGTAGGTCGCACGCAGCCGCTCGAGGATCTGGCGCAGCGGCTGGATCGGACCGCCCGGCAGGTCGCCCGCGAAGAAGGGCGTGTCGAAGTCGTCGTCGCCGAGGCCGTAGTGGGCCGGGTCCAGCTCGGGGAAGTAGTCCACGCGCGCGCCCAGCGGATCGGTATCGGCGATGCGGTGCCCGCGCGCGCGGTAGGCGTGGATCAGACGGAGCACACGCGCGTACTTCTCGGCGAGCTGCGGACTCGCGAGCGCGCTGGCGATCGGCTCGGCGGCCGCTTCGGGCGCTGCGGGCGCGGGGCGGCTGCTCGGCTCGCCCTCGAACACCTCGGACCAGCTCTCGTGCACCGAGTGGGGGTCGAGGTCCCAGCGCTGGCGGATCTCCTCGACGATGCCGGCATTCACACCGAAGCCGGTCGGTACCTCTTCGAGCTGGCCCTCGTCCTCGATCCGTTCGTCGTCGCGCATCGCCCCTCGCCTCGGCTCTCAGCGGGACGGCGAATCTAGCCAGCGGCGGCGGGGCCCGAAAGCGCGCCCTCGCCGAGCTGCGCGAGCAGCTGCTCGAGCGCGCGTACGACGTCCGCGCTGGTGGCGGGCCGCTCGTCGGGCCGTTTGGCCATCAGGAGCAGGATCAACGCGGCCAGCGGCTCCGGCAGATCGGGCGCCAGCGTCCTCGGGTCGGGTGCGGGCGTATGGCGATGCTGGTGGGTGACGTCGCCGTCGCGGAAGGGCACCGAGCCCGTCACCAGCTCGAACAGCGTCACGCCCAGGGCATAGAGATCGGCGCGGTGATCGACCGGCTGCCCGGCCGCCTGCTCCGGCGCCATGTAGTACGGCGTGCCGCCGATCACGGTGGCCGAGCGGCGCACCTCCTCCGTCATCTTGGCGAGCCCGAAGTCCATGATCTTCACCACGCGGTCCTTGGTGAAGAACAGGTTCGCGGTCTTGATGTCGCGGTGCACCACGCCCTTCTCGTGCGCGAACGAGAGGCCCTTGGCGATCTGGACGGCGAGGCGCACCGCGTCACGCGGGGTCAGCTGGCCGCGCTTCTTCAGCAAGATGTCGAGCCCGAAGCCTTCGAGCAGCTCCATCGTGAGGTAGTAGCTGCCGTCGGCTTCCTGCCCGGCGTCGAACAGGGTCACGATGTTGGGATGGGAGAGCGCGGCCGCGGCGCGCGCCTCGCGCAGGAACAGCTGCACCGCGGTCGGGTTGCTCTTCAGGTTCTCGGGCATGCGCTTCAGGGCCACGATGCGGCCGAGCCGCGTGTCGCGCGCCTTGACCACCACACCCATGCCGCCGCGGCCGACTTCGCCCAGCACCTCGTAGCGTGACTCGCTCCCGGCCACGGGGGGCGCGGCGCCCGCGGCGGCCACCGCCTTGGTCTCGGCCACGCTCGCGCGCTGCGTGGCCGCCACGCTCTCGCGCAGCGCCTCGATGCGTTCGTTCGCGCCCGGGTACTGGAAGTCGCGCTTGCGGATGTTCTCCCAGACCGCGAGCGCCTCGCCGTCGCTGCCCGCCCGCTCGAGCAGGCGCGCCAGGCTCTCCTGCGCGTCGAGCGGCGCATCGTCGGCGCCGCGCGTCTCGAGCGCCTCGCGCGCCTTCTCCACGGCGAGGTCGAAGGCCCCGCGCTCGGCAAACAGGCTGGCGAGCGCCTCGCAGGCCTCGACGTATACCTCTTCGCGCGGACCGACCTGTTGGAGGCAGCGGATCGCGCGATCGGCGTCCCCCTGCTCGAGTGCGAGAGTCCCCGCCTCGAAGAAGCGCCCGGTCTTCTCGAGCAGCTCGAGCGCCTTTGCGGAGGCGCCCGCCTCCTTGTAGGCGTCGATCGCGGCCTCGTACTCGAAGCCCGCCTCGTAGGCGCGCGCCGCCTCGAGCGGAGAGCCCGCGCGCGCGTACTCTTCGGCCGCCTGGTGGAAGTCGCCGGCCTTCTCGAACAGATCCGCCGAGCGCTTCGCAGTGGGACCCTGCTTAGCCAGCTCCGCGGCCTCTGCGAAGCGTCCGATCTGCTCGAGGCAGCGCGCCGCCGCCTCGGTCTCGCCGCGCGCGCGGTGGTGCGCCGCGCGTAGCAGCAGCGCCGGCTCTCGCTTCCCGGCGCGCTCGAGGTTCTGGCTCGCCGTCATCAGATCACCCTGGAGATAGGGCTCGATCGCTTCGGGGCAGCCCGAGAAGGCAGCGCCCTCCGCGTGGTCGATCTGGACTGAAATCGTCTGGCCGACCATCTCACGCACTTCCACGGCACGCTCGAAGACACGGTCTTCGACGGCGACCAGCAGCGTGTGCCGGCCCTGTCCGAGGAAAACCGTGCTGTGGTCGTCCTTCAGGAAGCGCAGCGAGTCGGGGACGCCGAGCACCGCGACGCGTGCCGCGATCGGCTTTTTGCTGCCCTCCTCCCGATAGAGCCGCACTTCGATCGGCGCGGCCTTGCGGCGGAAGTCGAACACCACCTCGTGGTTCTGGCCACGCAGCACGCGGATCTTCCGTTCCTCCAGGTAGTTGCCGATCACCTCCTGCGAGGTCGTGTCCTGGAGCAGCCCGTGGACGGCTACGTACCAGTGCCGGGCCGGCAGCCACGGCATGCGCGTCTCGTGGCCGACCATGTGGCGGGTGAAGCGCGACCACGAGCGGGCGCGGCGCTGATACTTCGCGGCCCGGTTGCGGCCGCTCGCGCGCTTGCTCTCCTGCTTCGTGCGGCCCGGCCGGCGCGACAGCTCGATGCTGAAGAAGCCCTGCGCGCCGCGCGCACGTTCGTAGTCGAGCACGACCACGATCGAGCCCCAGCCGCGAATCACGGGCAGCAGCAGCAGCGCCACGAGCACGGCCAGGCTGGCGCCGGCGCGGCGATTCCAGCGCAGGTAGCGGCTCGCGTCGGCGAGCGTTGCGGTGTTGGCGAGGATGTAGACGCCGCCCGTCTGGCGGCCCGCTGCGAGCCGCAGCTCGAAGGAGAGCGCCGTAGCGGGCGGGTCGAACAGGCCCTCGGGCTCAGCCGGCCCGAAGCGCCCGACCAAGACCGCATCGACGCCCAGCACGTCGTTCGCAAGCGCCACGTCCACGCGCTCCGCAGCAAAGGCGCGCAGGTTCGCGAGTGACGCCTGCGCCGGGCCCGGCACGGGGCGCAGCGGCTCGATCTCGAAGCGTTCGGCGAAGGCACTGCGCAGGGCGGTTTCGAGCGCCGCGCGATCGACGGCCTGCGGCAGGAGCCAGGCGCGCAGGCGAGCCTGCCAGCTGCTCGGGGGTTCGAGGCCGAGCCAGGCGATGCGCCGCAGCGGGCGCCGCTCGGGTGTATGGGTGGGAAAGCTCGCGACCAGGGCCGCGAACTCGCCGCCGCTCGGAGCTTCGGCGGCCTCGGCGCTGCCCGGCATCAGCTCGTCGCCGGCGTGAACTTCGCTCGCGGCCGCGAGTGCATCGACGAGCGCCTGCTGCTGCTCGGCTTCGCCCGTGTGGCCGGCCTGCGCGTGCACCTTTGCGAGCGCCGAGCGCAACGGCGGCTCGTCGGGCTCGATCGCCACCGCCTGCTCGAGCTCGGCCTGCGCCTCCGCGAGCCGACCGGCGCCAGCGTGAATCTCGGCGCGCTGCGTGAGGATCCCGGCGCGGTCCGTGACGTCGACCTGCCCGGGGTCGAGGACGGCCAGCGCCCCTTCGACGTCTCCGATCATCGTCAGCGCCCGCGCCATCGACTTGCGCCGCGTGGCGTCGCGCGGCGCGAGCTGGAGCGCGCGTTCGAGCTTCGGCACGGCCTGCTCGGCATTGCCCTGCGCGAGCAGCGTATCGCCGTGGCCGGCCAGCGCCTCGGGATCATCGGGCCGCTGCGCCAGCACCTGCTCGAAGGCGACGCTCGCGCCGGCCAGGTCGCCGCTCCTCGCGCGCATGCGGCCGAGCCCCTCGAGCGCTTCGAGGTCCGAGCGGTCGAGGGCCGCCGCTTCGTCGTAGGCACCGAGCGCGTCGGCATCGTTGCCGAGCGCCTCCTCGAGGCGCGCCACCTCGAGGCGCGTCGCAGGGCCGAGCTTCGTGTCGAGCGCGGCTGCGTTCGCGAAGGACGCGCGCGCCGCGTCGTCCTCGAGTGCGCGGCTCTGGGCCTCGCCCGCTGCGATCCACCAGCGCGCCTGCTCGGCAGCCGGCAGGGTCGGATTGCTCGCGAGGGCCGTGTGCGCCTCGACGTCCTCGGGCGCGAGCGCGAGCACGCGCTCGAAGGCCGGCTTCGCCTCGGCGTAGCGCTCGAGCGCGCCCAGCATGCGCGCGCGGCCGCGCGCCGCGTCGAGGTTGTTCGGTGCCGCCTTCGCAGCCTCCGCGAACAGCGCCAGCGCGCCCTCCGCGTCGCCGGCCGCGGCGGCGTGCCCGGCACCGGCGAGCAACACGTCGGGATTGCGTTGCTGTTGCAGCGAGTGCCGGATCGCGAGCCAATCGGGATCGTTGGTGCCACGCGTGCTGGCCAGGCGCGAGCGCTCGGCAACAGCGACGTCCGGCGCGGCGCTGAGCGTCACGATGTCGTCGCGCAGGGCCTCGGCGGTGAGGGCATGAATGCCGTCGATCTCGCTCCAGGCGGGCGCCAGCTCACCGCGCGCCAGGTGCTCGAGCACCCGCTCGTAGCTGCCGAGCTCCGACAGGCGCGGCGCCGTCGTGTCCTCTGGCGCGCCGGCCGCGAGTGCCGCATGCACGGGGCCGAGCGCCGCGAGCAGTGCCTCGCCGAGCGCCGCCAGGCGGCTCTCCGCATGGCCGACCGCGATCACCTGCCCCGCGCCGTCGTAGGCGCGCAGCCACAGCTCGGCCTTGCCTTCGTTCACACGCAGCTGCGTCAGCAGCACCGCGCTGGCTTCGGTCTCGCGCGCGAGCGCGGGCGTGTCGGTGCCCTGAAGAAAGAGATGGTCCGGCCCGAGATGGCGCGCGGCGACCGCGTCCGTCTCGCTCGGGTCAACGACCGGCACGCCGCCGCGACGAAGCTGTTGCACGAGCCAGAGACGCACGCCGCCGTCCACGCTGCGCAGCGCGGCCGGTGCGCGCGGCGCGAACACGGCCACGGCGGACGGCGCCGGCGGCGCAGCCGCCTCGGCTGCCTCCGGCTCGGCCACGGCGGCCTCGGCCGCGAGACGCACGGGCGCCGCGCCGAGCCAAGACGCCGCGATCGCGACCACCGCAAAGCGGCGGACGCTGCTCGTGGAGATCCCCACCATGTAGGGGTCTGCATCGGCAGGCCCGCGGCAGGGGTTGACCTCGCTACGGGCTCTCCGCCAGCAGCCGCAGCGCGGCGTCCGCCACCAGGTCGGGCCGCTCCATCGGGATCAGATGACCCGTGGTGATGCGCTCTACGCGTGCCGCGCGCATCGAGGCCGCGAGCACCTCGTAGTACGGGACCGGGAAGTTCCCGCGCTCGGCCCACAGCCACAGCGTGGGCGGCGCGAGGCCGCGCACCCAGCTGAGCAGGTCGACGCCCCCGCCCTGGCTGAAGGTCGCGGCCTCCACCGCGGCGGGGCACTTGAGCTCGACGCCGCCATCGACCCGATCACGCAGGCCGTCGAGCACGTAGAGGTCGAGCGCCTCCGGGCGCCAGCCATCGAACAGCGAGCGCTCCTCGAACCAGGCACGTGCCTCGGCGCGGCTCGGCCAGTCGGCGCGACGGCGGAGCGCCTTGCTTGCCATGCCCTCGACGTGGGCGGCGCGCTCCGGGGGCGCCGGCGCGCCGGGCGGTGGCGTGACCGGATCCAGCAGCAGCAGCCGCTCGAAGTGACCGGGCGCGAGCGACTCCGCGCCGAGCAAAGCGGTGCCGCCCAAGGAGTGGCCCATGCCGAGCGCGAGCGGGTAGCCGGCCTCGCCTGCGAGCCGCGCGGCGACGGCCGCGAAGTCCGCGGCGAAGTCGTGCCAGCGATACGCCTCCGGACCTTCGGGCCGCGACGAATCCCCGTGACCGCGCGCGTCCATCGCGATCACGCGCAGCTGGCCGCGCAGCAGCTCCGCCACCTCGGCCCACATGCCCTTGCAGAAACCGTTGGCGTGGTGCGCGAGCGCGAGCGGGCCGGGGCCATCGAAGTCGAGCAGCGCGATCTCGACGCCCCGCTCGGGCAGCGCCAGCCGGCGCGGCGTCGCAGCGGCGAGCAGCGCACGTGCACGATCCAGGGAGGAGCTCATGAGCGCCCGAGAGTAGGGCCGCCGCTACCCTCCCGCCTTCGTGGAGCCCCTCGCCGAGCGCGTGCGCGCACACCTCTCCCGCCACGCGCGGCACGAACAGCCGCTCGAGGGACGCCGCCACGCCGCGGTGGCCGTGGTGCTGCTGCCCGACGCCGAGGCGCGCCCGTGCTTCGTGCTCACGCGCCGCGCGGGCAGCCTGCGCCGCCACGCCGGCCAGTGGGCGCTGCCGGGCGGCCGCCTCGACGGCGACGAGACGCCCGAGCAGGCCGCCCTGCGCGAGTGCCACGAAGAGGTCGGCCTCGCGCTGCCGGCGGCCGCCGTGCTCGGCCGCCTCGACGACTACGCCACCCGCTCGGGCTTCGTGATCACACCCGTCGTGGTGTGGAGCAGCGGCCCGGAGGCGCTGCATCCCGACCCGCAGGAAGTGGCCGAGATCCACCTCGTCCCGCTCGCCGAGCTGGACCAGCCCGGCGTCCCCCACCTGCGCCGCATCCCCGAGAGCGAGCGCCCGGTGATCTCGATCCCGCTCGTCGGCACGCACATTCATGCGCCGACCGCGGCGATCCTGTTCCAGCTCCGTGAGGTCGCGGTGTGGGGCCGCGCGACGCGCGTCGCTCACTATGAGCAGCCGGTGTTCGCGTGGAGGTAGCGGCACAGAAGAGGCTCGACCTTTGCCCTTGGGGAGGTCATGGTGTCCCCATGAGGATGCACAGTCCCCCTCACCCGGGTGAGGTCCTTCGAGAGCTCTGCTTCGACCCGCTCGGGCCGACCGTCACGGAGGCTGCCAACGCCCTCGGCGTCAGCCGCAAGACCCTATCCAGCATCCTGAACTGCCGCGCCGGCATCAGCCCAGAGATGGCCGTCCGTCTGTCGATCGCCTTCGGCACCACTGCCGAAAGCTGGCTCAGCCAGCAACTCCAATACGATCTGGCGAAGGCAGAGGCCAAGCGCCGGTCGCTCCGTGTCAAGAAGCTCGCAGCTGCCTGAACTTCCCGGCTGACGCTCCGCACCAGCGGCGGGCCGCGCAGCGGACCGCCCGCTGCAACCGGTTGTTACCCCTGCGCTGCCGACTTGCGCCCGGAGCGGGACGCTACGGCGCCAAACACCAAGCCGCCACGACGCCGCAACGCTTGGCCGCGTCAGCTGCAGCCGCTTGATCCTCATTGGGTCCTCCTCCTGCGCACTACTCGCCGTGAGTAGCCTCCGCGCAGGTCCGTAACCGCGCGTTCGTCGCGCAGAAGGAGAAACCCGATGCGATTCTACACGGGCCAGCACGCCTTTCACTGCGGCATCGACCTGCACGCGCACACGATGGCCGTGTGCATCCTCGATGCCACCGGCGAGATCGTCCTCGAGCGCAATCTCCCGACAACGCCTGAGGCCTTCCTCGAGGCGATCGCCCCGTACCGCGAGGGCCTCGTGGTCGCCTGCGAGTGCCTCTTCACCTGGTACTTGCTCGCGGATCTGTGCGCGAGGGAGCAGATCCCCTTCGTGCTCGGCCACGCGCTCTACATGAAGGCCATTCACGGCGGCAAGGCCAAGAACGACTGCGGCAGGCGAAGCGCGAGGCGACCAGCGGCTTCCACCTGCGGCTCTCGATCCCGGGCATCGGCCGGGTGCTGGCGATGACGATCGTCTACGAAGTGCACGACGTCTCACGCTTCGAGCGCGTCCAGCAGTTCGCGAGCTACGCACGGCTCGTCAAGTGCGCGAAGGAG